>ERZ773022.2291-NODE-2291-length-11670-cov-3.038829_pt1 | contig 11670 bp, 10 predicted proteins | sample MGYA00580839_ERZ773022 | MGnify/ENA primary metagenome ERZ773022 (study PRJEB29015, sample SAMEA2738020) | human oral metagenome | biome: human oral; feature: human-associated habitat; material: dental | place: China | collected 2044 ... | reverse complement strand
GTATTTTTTTCTGTATTACTTTTAATCAAAATTAATATCCAGTAATCCTATTATTCTTTCCAACTCCTCATAATCATGGAATTTTATTTCTATCTTACCGTTTCCATGTAAATTACCTTTTATTTCCACACTGCTTTCAAAAAATTCCCGTAGCTTGCCTTCCAGAAATAACTGTTCACTGTCTTTTTCTTCGTAACTTTCCTCATATGCATTATATTCTTTTTCAGGAAAATCATTATTTCCCTTATTATTCGAATTTTCAGTTTGGGAATCATTTCCCAGTTCTTTTTCTCTGCTGCCTAAATCACCGGAGAATTTTTCTGAAGAATTTCCTTTATTTATAAGGATTTTTACTTTTCTTTCTGTTTCCCTGACAGAATATCCCTTATTTATTATTTCTTTTGCCACCTCTTCTATTTTCTTTTCATCAGACAGACTTAAAAGGGTTCTTGCATGGCCATAGGATATTTCCCCTTTTTTTACCATTTCCTTTACACTTGCAGGAAGTTTTAAAATCCTCATTTTATTTGAAACTGAAGACCTTGTCTTACCCAGTTTTTCCGAAAGCTTTTCCTGAGTATATCCATAAACTTCCATGAGCATCAGATAGGATTCTGCTTCTTCTATCGGATTCAGATTTTCACGCTGAATATTTTCCAGAACAGAAAGTTCATATCCTCTGGCATCACCAACGTTCATTTCTATAACAGGTATACTTTCCATTCCAAGCTCCCTGCATGCACGGTAACGTCTTTCTCCTGCTACAATTTCATATTTCCCGTTTGAAATTTTTCTCACTGTAATCGGCTGAAGCAATCCGCTATTTTTTATCGAATCCTTCAGTTCGGACATTTTCCCATTATCAAAATATTTTCTCGGCTGATTACTGTTTGTAACAATTTTATCCATTTTTAAATTCAGAAGTTTCATAATTCCTCTTTTTTCATTTTTATATTTTAAATCTTATCGGTATTATTTATTACACTTAAACCTTTTACTAACTTAATTCCTGCTCACAGAGTAAATTGCCTTTGAATCTCTTGAAGCCGCCCTTGCTGATAATATTCCTACAATTACTGTAATAAGTAGGGCAACCAAAAAGTAAGGACTGAACCACACACTTCCCCTGACATCCGGATTTAGGCTCATATAAGTTGAAAGCTGTTCCGCCGCTTCAAAAAATCCTGAAGAAACTCCTTCAGCCCTAAGCCCATCCCTAAAGTGAAAAACAACAGTTATAAAGTGCGATGTGGCAATTACAATACTTGAAGCCAGCACAAACAACGCTGAACCCATTGCCCCCATTTTCTTTGTAAAAAAAGTATATCCGGCTATTCCACCAAACAGAATTACTACTACAGCAACTGCACCAAGATAACCAAACGCTCCTATAATAACCCATAAAATTCCACCGACAGAAGCTCCTAAAAGACTTCCTATAAATCCTAGAATATGATTTTCCTTTTTTGAAGTCATTTCTTCCTTATTTTTTTCAAGCTCTGCCAGCCTTGTCTTATGGCAATTTTCACATATATAATCTATTTCAGACTCATTTTTTATAACCTGTGTCGCCTTTATGTCTGCTTCTTCAGGTGAAGCACCGCAGAAGGCACAGCAGCTGACTGTTTCTTCCTTTTCCAGAAAATCTATTATTTTATTCAGTATGCTTTCAATATCTTCATATAATTTTTTTGATTTTCCTTCATCTACGATAACTTCTATATAATTTTTTTTGACCTCTGCTTTTTTTATTCCTGAAAACTCTTTTTTTAATTCATCCAGTAGGCTGTTAATCTTGCTTCTGTCTGTTTTTTCGTCTATATTTACCTTTACAATATAGTCTCTCAAATCCACCAAAACACTAACATAGTAATCTTTTATTTTACCCTTTACAGCTTCCATTGTTTCTAAAAAACTTAGCTGTTCGTCTATAAGTTCCAAATCATAATTTCCTGCCAATGTCTTCAAAATCTTCATTTTTTATCCCCTTCATATTTTTTTACAGGAAACTCTTTTCCTGTAATTTCTTCATTTTTTAATCCATTTTATTACTCTTCTACAAAGGTTTCTTTGACGGAATTCCTGTTTTTCTTGGATATTTTCCATCTGTTTTCTTTAATTTTCTTATTTCGAACACTATTCTTTCATCTCCACTTTCAGGAAGATTAAACTTATGTATATTTTCTACTGATGCATTTAATTTCTTTAAAGCATTCCCTGCTTCTTCCAGCTCATTAAGATTCAGTTTCTGAGGTAAAAATCTTCCGTTTACTTTTAAGAAAGGTATCATATATTCCAAAATTATTCTTAAATTTGCCACTCCTCTACAAAGGGCCGCATCAAAGCTTTCCCTTTTATTCTTTATAAGCTCTTCAGCCCTTTCAGAACTGGTTTTTACATTTTTAATATTTAATTTTTCTATGACTTCGTTTATAAAATCAATCTTTTTCCTTACTGAATCCACAAGTAAAAATTCCTTTTCAGGATAATATATTGCAAGGACAAGCCCTGGAAATCCAGCTCCTGTTCCCACATCTATTAATTCTTCCTTTTGTATCACTTCAGTCAGAAACAGACTGTCAATAAAGTGTTTCTCTGTCATTCCCTTTTTATCCCTTATTGCTGTAAGGTTCATTATTTTATTTTTTTCATACATAAGTTCAAGGAACTCAAGCATTTTTTCCTTTTTTTCCTCATCAACTGAAATTCCTGATTTTAAAAGAAGTTCATCGAAATAGCTTCTTATTTCATCATCAATTGCTATATTATTATTTTCCATAATTTCCCATACTTTCAATAATTATTTGTATTACAGGCTTGAAAAAGAACCTGTTTTTTATTTTATATTTTACAAAACTTCTTATTTCTGTTAATACTATTGTTTCAGCACTCCCTCAAGATACATAAGCAGTACAGATATGTCTGCAGGAGTTACTCCGGATATTCTTGAAGCCTGACCTACATTATATGGGGCTTTTTCCTTTAATCTCTGCTTTGCTTCAAGCGTTATCCCCTTCATGCCGTCATAATCAAAATCTTTAGGTATTTTTTTATCATCCAGCTTTTTCTGTCTGTCCATTATCTGCTTTGCCTTTGCAATATACCCTTCATACTTGACCTGTACTTCTATCTGGTATTCTGTATCTTCATCAAAGCTGAGGTTAGGAATATTTTCCATAATTTCTGCAATATATTTTATATCACCATAGGTAACCTTCGGACGTCTCAGAATTTCCTTCAATGTTGTTCCACTTTTTAGGGACTCATCATATCTGTCAAGTATTTCTGCAAGTCTTTTATTACTTATCCCTAACTTTATATTTTCAAGATTTTCTATTGTTTCTGCAACATTTTTCTTTTTTTCTTCTATCCTGTCATAATATTTCTTTTCAAGTAATCCTATTTTATAGGCTTTTTCAGATAATCTGATGTCAGCGTTATCTTCCCTTAAAATAAGCCTAAATTCTGACCTTGCTGTAAACATTCTGTATGGCTCAAAAAGTTCCTTGTTTATAAGGTCGTCTATCATTGTTCCTATGTAAGAACTTTCCCTATCCAGAATAAAAGGTTCTTCTCCTTTAATTTTAAGAGCTGCATTTATTCCTGCTACAATTCCCTGAGCCGCAGCCTCTTCATAACCGCTTGTTCCATTTATTTGTCCTGCTAGATACAGTCCCTTAACTCTTTTTGTTTCAAGCGTATAGTCAAGCTCCTGAGGATTTACAATATCATACTCTACCGCATATCCGTATCTCATTATATGGGCATTTTCAAGGCCTGCTATTGTATTTACTATCTTCTGCTGATATTCTGCAGGATAGCTTGTAGACAGTCCACTTATATAAACTTCCGATGTGTCAAAACCTTCAGGTTCCAGAAACAGATGGTGGCTGTCCTTTTCATGAAATTTTACAACCTTATCTTCAATTGACGGACAGTATCTCGGTCCTGTACTCTGTATACTTCCATTGTACATTGGAGCCTTGTCCAGATTGTCCAGTATTATTTTATGTGCTTCAAGGTTAGTTCTTGTCAGATAGCATGAAAGCTGTGGTTTTTCAAGGACTTCTTCATCGGGAGTTCTCATTGAAAATTTTAATGCAGCTCCAACTTCTCCCGGCTGTACTTCAAGCTTTGAAGTATCAAGTGTTCTTATATCTATTCTTGGTGGAGTTCCTGTTTTGAACCTGTCCATTTTAAAGCCTAATGCCTTCAATGAATCTGTAAGTTCTTCAGAAGAAAGTTCTCCCATTCTTCCACCTTTTATTCTTTTTTCCCCAATATACATAAGTCCTCTTAAGAATGTACCTGTTGCTACAATTACGGCTTTAGCTCTAAAATCAAGTCCTGTTTTAGTTTTTATCCCTTTTATTTCACCGTTTTCAACAACAAGCTCAGTTACAATATCCTGAACTGTATCAAGGTTTTCCTGATTTTCCAGAGTTTTTTTCATTTCCCTTGCATATATTTTCCTGTCAGACTGTGCTCTTAAAGACCTTACTGCTGGTCCTTTTTTTGTATTTAATATTCTCATCTGGACAAAACTTTTGTCCATATTTCTTCCCATTTCTCCGCCTAATGCGTCAACTTCCTTTACAAGATGGCTTTTTGCAGGCCCTCCTATAGAAGGATTGCATGACATTACACCTATATTATCAAGAGTTATTGTAAAAACTGCAGTTTTCATGCCTAATCTTGCACAAGCCAATGAAGCCTCTATCCCTGCATGACCTGCCCCTATTACAATAACATCATATTCTCTCATTCTGATTTGTTCTCCTTATTTCCTATTTAAAATTTATTTATTTCTGTAATTTATTTCAATATTTTCCATAATTTTCTGTACTTTATATTATACAGTATTAATCTCTTTTTTTCAAATAAAAATAGGGAAATGCAGTCATTATTTTTAAATTGCACTTCCCTATTATATTAATTATTCTAAATTACTGATTTATTCAATTATTTCAAATACTTCAGAAAGATTCTGTCTTGTTTTAACAGGCTGTTCTTCATCACGGTAACCAAAGCTTACAATATATGAAAGTCCATATTCATTGAGATCCAATATTCCTCTGTCACTTAAATATTTCTCAGCCGCTTCCCTTTCAAATCCTTCTATCGCACAGCTGTCTACTCCTAGAAAAGCTGCCGTTGTCATCATATTTCCAAGAGCAATGTATGTCTGCTTTGATGCCCAGTCAAAAAGACTTCTTTCGCTTTCAAGCAGTTTAAAATGTTTTTCCTGAAATCCTCCAAATTTTTCTTTTATTACAGCTTTCATTTCTTCAGGAACTTTTTTCACATCCTCAAGCATATGTTCCATATGTTTACCGTCTGCCGTAACTCCTTTTCGTGCAAGAACTATTACAATATGACTGGCTCCATTAATGCTATTTATTGCTCCCCACGCAAACTCCCTAAAATCTTCCTTCATTTTTTCATTTTTCAGAAGCAGGAATTTCCATGGCTCAAGTCCGAATGAGCTTGGTGAAAGTCTTGCAGATTCCATAATTGTATCAAAATCTTCATCGCTGACTTTTCTATTTTTGTCAAATTTCTTACACGCATATCTGTAATTAAATACATCTATTATTTCCTGATTTTTCGATTTCATAAAATCTCACTCCTATTTTCCCATATACATATCTCTTAAGAAATATTCTCCTCCAATTGAAAGGAATGTAATATCCTTTACTTCAGGATTTACCAAATATCTTTTCTGTCTTTGGAAAAGAACTGCTACCGGTACTTCTTCAGAAATAATTTTTTCCATTTCTATCATTGCAGGAACCCTCACTTTAGGATCAGCTGTACTCTTTGCAATTTTTACAAGCTCATCATATCTTGCATTTTTATAATCTCCACGGTTATTTGCATTTTTAGAGTCAAACAAATCAAGATATGTTATAGGATCAAGGAAATCTCCAGTCCAGTTATGTAATGTTACCTGATAGTTTCTCTGTTTAGTTTTCTGAACTCTTTCCTTACCTTTTACAACACTTAATTTCAAATCAATTCCTAAATTATTTTTTAAGCTTGCCTGAATAAATTCAGATATAACCTTTGTATTTGCCCCTTCCCCAAAAACTAATTCTATAGATGGGAACTGCTGCATTCCTTCTTCTTTAAGTCCTTCAGCAAGTAATTTCTTAGCTTCTTCAGGATTGTATCCAGGTAATGAAGTAGGTACTTCTTCAGCAAAGTCCTTTTCAAGTCCTTTTATTCCAATTCCTGAAGGAACAAATGATTTTACATTCTTTTCTGAATTATCTAGTGTTTTTTGAACAAGTTCTTCTTTATTTATAGCCATTGAGATAGCTTTTCTTACTTTTGCATTATTTAAAGGTTTTACATTTGTATTAAACAGAAGATACCACATTCCCCCGTCATTTGCCTGTACCAGTTCAGGTTTTCCTTTAAATTCTTTTGACTGTTCAAAGTTTATTGCCGTAACATCAACTTCACCATTTTTAAAGTTGCTTGCCGCTACGTCTGAATCAATAAGCTTCAACACAATTTTTTCTGTCTTAACATTTTTTGCATCCCAGTAATCTGGGTTTTTTTCAAAAACAAATTTTGAGTTATGAACCCACTCTTTTAATAAATAAGGCCCTGAAGATATTGTCTTGTCTGCTTCCATAAAATACTTGTCCTTAACTTCTCCGTAGTATTTTTCATTTAATGGCATATACGCCTTAAATGTTACTAAATCATCAAAATATGGAGTTGGTGCTTCCAATGTAACTTCAAGTGTTTTATCATCTACAACTTTAATCCCCACTTCATCTGCACTAACTTTCTTTGAGTTGAAAGCTTCCCCATTTTTTATCGGGAATAACAGATTTGCATTTCCTGAACCTGTTGCAGGATCAAGTGCTCTTAACCATCCTGCTCTGAAATCCTTTGCAGTAATAGGATCTCCATTTGACCATTTTAATCCGTCTCTAAGATGGAATGTCCATTTTAGCCCATCAGGTGTAGATTCCCATTTTTCAGCAAGTCCTGCTACCGACTTACCATTTTTGTCCTTTCTTAAAAGTCCTTCCATTACAAGTTCATCTACTGTTCCTCCTGGTACATCCGTAGTTATCTGCGGGTCAATTGATGAAGGTTCCGTTCTCAGGTTTATTGTAATTTCCTCACCTTTAGAACCTCCTCCACAGGCAACCATGAATACCATCATTGATAATAATAATAAAATTTTTTTCATGTTCCCTCCTTAAGTTTTTACTTTCATTTTTTATAACATTTTCTATTATACATTATAATTCAATATTTTTCTATAAATATTCTTTTTCTCAATTATATATTTATTATGTTTCTATTTATAAAAATAATGATGTACTGTGCCATTATATCAGTTTATGCTCCAACAAAAATGAAGTTTCCACAAAATGACCGGGCTTATACTCTGTGAGTTCTGATTTTTCAGGTATATAATTTATTTCAGATACATCACCAATAGGGCTTCTCAGATACGTTTCTTCCATTTCCACTTTTTCATGCCTCTTAAAATCCGGATCTGCTACCGGAACAGCAGAGATTAAGGATTTTGTATAACTGTGGACTGGATCATTGTACACATCTTCAGGTTTTCCAAGCTCTACTACTTTTCCCCTGTACATTACTGCCACCCTGTCTGAAATATATTTTACCATTGATAAATCATGGGCAATGAAGAGAAGTGTCAAATTACGCTGTTTCTGTAAATCCTTCAGAAGATTTACAACTTGTGCCTGTATTGAAACATCAAGAGCAGAAATAGGTTCGTCACATACAAGAATTTCAGGATTTACTCCCAATGCCCTCGCAATTCCTATCCTCTGTCTCTGTCCTCCTGAAAATTCATGTGGAAATCTGCTGGCATGCTCCCTGTTAAGTCCCACAATTTCAAGAAGGCTATACACTTTTTCCATTCTTTCCTTTTTTGAACTTGCCAGTTTGTGAATATCTATTCCTTCTGCAACAATATCTCCTACTGTCATTCTTGGATTTAGTGAAGCCTGGGGATCCTGAAATATCATCTGTATTTTCTTAGTAAATTCCTTTATGCTGTAACTTTCTGCAGGTTTCCCATCAACTAGGATATCTCCTGCTGTCTTTGGATAAAGTCTGCTTACAGTACGTCCAAGCGTTGTCTTTCCTGAACCTGATTCTCCTACAAGGCTTAAAACTTCTCCCCTGTAAATATCCATTGTCACATTATCTACAGCTTTCAGAACCTGTTTTTTCTTCATTAGAAAATATTTCTTCAGATTTTTCATTTCTATAATTTTTTCTTTTCCATTTGTTTCAGACATTACTTTTCTCCCCCTTCCTCATCATTTTCAAAAGGATTTTTCACTTCCGGTGCTCCTTTTACATAAAGCCATGACTTTACAAAATGACCATTTCCTAAATCTATCATAGGCGGTTTCTTTTCATAGTCAATTTTCATTGCATATTCCGATCTTGGAGCAAAAGGGTCTCCTACAGGCGGTTTCAGTAAGTCAGGTGGTGTTCCAGGTATTGATTCAAGCTTTTCACCACTTGCCATATCAAGTCTTGGTAATGATTTCAGAAGTCCCCACGTATATGGATGTTTCGGATGTTTAAACAGTTCCCTTACAGGAGCTTCTTCAAGCTTTTCCCCTGCATACATGACTATTACCCTGTCAGCTGTTTCTGCAACTACTCCCAAATCATGAGTTATAAGTATTACACCTATATTAAGTTCTTTTTTCAGACTATTTATCAAATCAAGTATCTGAGCCTGTATTGTAACATCAAGTGCTGTTGTAGGCTCATCACATATTAGCAGTTCAGGCTCACACGACAGTGCAATCGCAATAACCGCCCTCTGTCTCATTCCTCCTGAAAATTCATGAGGATACTGGTTAAATCTTTCTTCAGGCTTTGGTATTCCTACTTTTCTCAGCATTTCAACAGCCTGTTTTTTTGCTTCTTCCTTTGTTACTTTTTTATGTATCAGAATTCCTTCCATTATCTGTTTTCCTACTTTTATTGTAGGGTTCAGGGAAGTCATCGGATCCTGAAATATCATTCCTATTTTTCCACCTCTGAGCTGTCTCATTCTTTCATCAGAAACCTTTGTAAGATCTTCTCCCTGAAACAGTATTTCTCCACCTTTTATTTCTCCAGGCGGCATAGGTATCAGCTTCATGACAGTCTGAACTGTAACTGATTTTCCTGAACCTGATTCTCCCACTATTGCAAGTGTTTCTCCCTTGTTTACATGAAAGCTTATGTCTCTCAGTGCCTTCACTTCACCGGCATACGTATTAAAGGAAACACTTAAATTCTTTACTTCCAATATTTTTTCATTCATTTATTTATCTCCTGATTATATTCTTTTATCATAAACTACATTTTACCTCATCTTGAATGTGTATTAACTTTTATCAGTTAACTGACACCAACTGTTTTTTATTACTACGATCTCAGTTTAGGATTCAATGCGTCATTCAGTGCATCCCCTACTATGTTAAATGCCAGCGTTATCAATGAAAGAACTGTCGCCGGTATAATAAACAGATACGGGTATGTTGACATTCCTGCAAGTCCGTCAGACACAAGATTTCCTAGGGAAGCCTGTGGAAGCGGTACTCCAAGTCCTATATAACTTAAAAATGCTTCTGTAAAGACTATACTCGGTATATCTGTTGTAAGCCTTATTATAATAACATTTAATGTATTAGGAATCAGATGCTTTATCGTAATCCAGAAAAAATTACCTCCTAAAGATTTCGAAGCAAGTACAAATTCATTTTCCTTTATTTTAAGAACTTCACCCCTTACAAGCAGTGAATAGTTCAGCCATCTTGTCAATGACATTGCTATAATTATAGTTTTTATACTGTTTCCCATTACTACCATTAAAAGTATAATATAAATCATGGAAGGAATTATCATTAGAATTTCAACTATTCTTGTCATTATCGTATCAACAATTCCACCAAAATAGGCCGAAACTGCTCCATAAATCGTTCCAAAAACCACACATGCCGCCGCCGTTACTATGGACAGTTGCATCGATATTCTTATCCCTTGGGAAAGTCTTGCAAACAAATCCCTTCCCAATATATCTGTTCCAAGATAATGACCTTTTGAAAATCCCTTTAACGGATTCAAGTACTCTTCATTCGTATTTACATCACTGAAGGAATATTTTGTCAGGCTTTGACCAAATAATGCAAGAAATACAAATACACATAACATTCCCAGAAAAAACAGCGCCAGCTTATTTTTCTTAAATCTTCTCCATCCGTCCTGCCAGAATGTTAGACTCGGTCTATATATTACTTCACTTTGAGCTGTATCAGGTCCCGCCAGTGAAAATTCATCAGCTGTAGGAATATATTCGAAATTCTGGATATCTTCTCCCTGAATGATTTCTTTTATTTCATTTCCGTTTATTCCTTCTGCTACTTTCTCATGTAATGTTTCTTTTTCTGATGTGTTCTCCATTCTACACTTCATCTCCTTTCCCCAGTTTAATTTTCGGATCAACAAGTGCATACACGAGATCCATTACAATCATCATTGCAATCAGAAATATAGCATAAAAGACTGTCACTCCCAGAACCATTGTATAATCCCTGTTTGTTATGCTGTCAATATAATATTTACCAAGACCCGGTATTGTAAATGCCTTTTCTATTACAAATGAACCTGTCAGAACTGCGGCAATTGTAGGACCCATAATAGTAACTATTGGAAGTATGGCATTTCTTAAGGCATGCTTCCATATGATATCTACCGGCTTCACACCTTTTGCCACAGCAAGCCTTATATAATCCTGTCCCATAACTTCTATCATTTTTCCTCTTAAAAGTCTTGCTATCAGTGCAACTGTATAAAGTCCCAATGCAATCGGAGGAAGTATCTTCTTGTCAAATGAATCCCATCCGGATATACGTATTCTGAACATTCTAGGAAGTCCAAGCTGCTTTATAAAAAAACCATTATGGACATCAACTACATATTTATGCATAAGTCCTGCTATTACAAAACTTGGAACAGATATTCCAATTATTGCTATTACCATAGCTATCTTATCCTGATATTTTCCTCTTTTTAAGGCTGCTACAATTCCAAGCGGTATTCCCACAATTAGAGCAAATATTATAGCTCTTATTCCTAAATCAGCAGAACTTTTAAATCCTTCCTTTATAGTGTCGTTAACTGTTCTTCCTCTATCTCTCATTGACTCTCCGAGATCACCTTTTGCAATATTCCCCAGATAGTACAGATACTGCACTCCCAGTGGTTTATCCAAATGATATTTCTGCATAAGATTGGCTTTTATCTGAGGTGGCAGCTCCTTCTCGTCCTGAAACGGATCTCCCGGCAGCATGTGTAACAAAAAGAACGTAATAGTTATTACCATCCAGAGTGTTACAAGCCCCAGTGCTATTCTCTTCAATATAAATTTCAGAATATTCTTCATTATTTATTCAGCATCCTTTCTTTAAAACCTATTTCAAATATTTATATTATATTACAATACGTGCCCCTTTGCAATATATTACTCTTTTTGAAACAGAAATAAAGTATATATATTTTTTATTTATTTATATATAAATTATATGTTAAAAATTTAACAAACTCTTCTCATTTCATTTGCTTCTTAACTTTTTATAGGGTACACTATACTAATTTAAACTT
>ERZ773022.2288-NODE-2288-length-11674-cov-36.962389_pt1 | contig 11674 bp, 9 predicted proteins | sample MGYA00580839_ERZ773022 | MGnify/ENA primary metagenome ERZ773022 (study PRJEB29015, sample SAMEA2738020) | human oral metagenome | biome: human oral; feature: human-associated habitat; material: dental | place: China | collected 2044 ... | reverse complement strand
TTTGATCAAGTCTTTGACTACAAGGCTAAGTTGACTGGCAAGATGACCAAGGAAGGGTACAAGGCCTACTATCAAAAAGGGTATCAGACAGATGTGACCAAGATCAACATCACGGATAACACCATGGAGTTTGTTCAAGATGGCCAAAGCAAGAAATTCACCTACAAGTACGTCGGCAAGAAAATCTTGACTTATAAGAAAGGCAATCGTGGCGTGCGCTTCCTCTTTGAAGCGACCGATGCGGATGCTGGACAGTTCAAGTATGTTCAGTTTAGTGACCACAATATCGCCCCAGTCAAGGCAGAACATTTCCATATCTTCTTTGGAGGCACCAGCCAAGAAGCCCTCTTTGAAGAGATGGATAACTGGCCAACCTACTATCCAGATAACCTATCTGGCCAAGAAATCGCCCAAGAAATGTTGGCGCATTGATGTAAGAAAAAATCCCGCAAATCTGCGGGATTTTTTGGTAGAAACCTTTATCTGGTTAGGTTGCGAGACGGTAAACTGCCTCTGCGTAGATGTCCATAGCGCGATAAAGATCGTCTAGGACAGCTGCTTCATTTGCCTGATGTTCAGTTTGTTGTGATCCTGGAAAAAGAGCGCCAAAGGCTACACAGTTTGGCATGGTGCGGGCAAAGGTAGCACCACCTGATGAGAGAGGAGGAGTTTTATCTCCGGTTTTTTCTTGGTATACTTGCATAAGGGTAGTAACAAGTTGGCTATCTCTTGCGACATAGAGGGGTGCTAGATAGTCAAATTCTTGGTAGTCAAGTTGGTAGTCTTTGGCGCACTGAGTGAGCTGTGCCACCAGTTTTTCCTTATCTGCTAGCACAGGTATGCGTATATCGATCCGAATTTCGGAGCGATCGGGATTGATGGTCAACCCTGCAACATTAAAGGAAAGGGAACCAGACGGTTCATCAGTAACCTCTCCAAAGATTCCAAGCCCTCTACCATCTTGCCCTGCTTTGTCGGCTAGAAAATGGAGGGTAGGGTGGGGTTGGAGAGGTGCGAGTACACTAGCTAGTCGAATGACGGCATTGACACCTTGACTAGCATCTTTGGCGTGCTTAGGTACCCCGAGTACGGTCACAGTTTGATCTGCAGTTTGGTAATCATAACCAGCTTCTGTTAAACCTCTACAAACCGCTTCATAAAGAGGACCTTGGTAACTTGCCTTATCTGGTACAACATTAAAGGCGCCTCCGACATCGAGCTTGAGAAGATCAGAGCCGGGGCCATGAAGCTTGACTTGAAGGAGCCCCTTTTCAGCGTATGTCAAAGGAAATGACGAATCCGGTGCAAATCCCATGCTGGCTTGCTCTTCGAGGGCGTTGTAGCGTGCCATACATCTCCAAAGAGTTTCTTCATCCGTACCAAAGATAAAACGCACGCGCTTCTTAAATAGGATGCCTTGGTCAAGCAAGCTTTTCACTGCGTAGAGAGCTGCTAGTGAAGGACCTTTATCGTCCTGTGCCCCTCGTCCATAGAGTTTGCCTTCTCTGATAGTTGCTTCAAATGGAGGAGATTGCCAATCTGACAAATCTCCTGCGGGCACAACATCCAAGTGGCAGAGGATGGCAAGGAGCTCTCCCTCACCAACCTCGGCATAGCCATAATAGCCCTTGGGATCAATATAGGTTCGAAAGCCAAGTTCATGGCAGATTTCCAGCGTCTTTTCTAGAACGTCTTGAATAGCTTGTCCAAAAGGTGTCCCATTTTCCCCTTCTTGGAGAACAGATGGGTAGGAGATGAGAGTCTTTAGACTCTGTATAAAGCTCTGTTTAATGGAGTCAGTGATGTAGACGGTCATTCGTTTTACCTCACACTTTGTTCTAAAGGAATGGTAGGAAGGTACCTAGGATAAGAAGAAGTATGCTCACAATGACAATAACGACAATGAGTTTAGTAACAAATTTCCACCAAGTTCCTAGACTGATACGGCCGAGCGCGAGAGCCCCCATAACGATACCAGAAGTTGGAGCGACAAGGTTTAGTACACCAGATGCAGATTGATAGGCAGTGATGATGAGACTAGGTTTTACGTTAACGAACTCACCAAGTGGTGCCATGATTCCCATTGTAGCACTAGCAAGTCCAGATGAAGATGGGATAAGGAATGACATAGGAAGGTAGAAGAGGTAAGTCAAAACGATGAAGACTTGAGAAGAGAGACCTTGAAGTCCGACTTCACCCCAGTGTAGAATGGTTGCAGTAATCATACCGTCGTTCATGATAACTTGGATACCACGAGCCACTGCACAAATCAAGGCTACGGTGAGAAGATCTGCTGCACCAGCCATAAAAGTAGAGATAATCTTGCTTTCCTTGAGGCCGTAAACAACACCAATAAGAATACCCATCACAGCAAAGAGCATAGCCCCTTCTGGGAAGTACCAGCTACCGAATGGTAGAGCAGATGAACCGATAGCTCCACCAATAACAGGGAGACCAATCAACCAATTCTTGAAGTCTTCAAATAGAGTGATGTGCAAGTCTACCCAAGGGATAAAGCTGGCGATCATGATGATGAAAGTCAAGATGAACAAGGCAAGAACATGTTTTTGTTTCTTGTTCAAGACAGATGGAGCATTTTCGTTATCAGTGACATTGAAGTGTTTAAGGTCTTCTTCACGTTGAGAGTAGACAAGTGATTTTGTAGGATCTTTTTGAATCTTTTCCGCATAGCGGTAAACAAAGTAAGTACTGATACCTGTCATAACAAACCAGAAGATGATACGAAGGATAACCCCGTCCATAGATGATACACCCGCTGTATCAGAGGCGATAACAGTAGCAAAAGGATTGAGAGTAGAGGCAAGACAGCCGACTTGTGAACCGAGTAGGATGATGGCAACGGCAGTAATGCTATCAAAACCAACAGCCATCATAACAGGGACAAGGAGTGGATAAAATGCCATGGTTTCTTCACCCATACCATAAGTTGTTCCTCCAAGCGCAAAGAGGGGCATGAGGATGAGGATCAGCATTTTTTCGCGACCCTTATATTTTTTAACGATAGAGGCGATACCAACATCGAGTGTGCCTGTAGCATTGACAACACCGAGAAATCCCCCAACCATGAGGATGAAGAAGGCTACGTCAATAGCGGCTTTAGTTGGTTCGTGACCGAGCATCGCCCGAATCGGAGCCATTAGAATATCGTAAATCCCTTGGGGATTAGAGTCAACAGTTTGATAGGTACCTGCAATGAGGCCACCTGCTTCGTTCGTGTCATACTTACCTGCTGGAATGATCCAAGTCAAGATTGCCATGATAGCAATAATAATGATCAAAACAGTGTAAGATGAAGGCATTTGGAACCTTTTTTTTGTTTTTTCACTCATTTGTTTTTCCTCCTAAACTATGCCACAAAGTATAAAAACGAATGATGTTGGTTTACCTGAGTACTCCTAGTTAGAGCTTGTACTTGGGTTAAAATGGCTAGTCTTTAACAATAATTGTTCCGCTTTCGGACTCGATCAAGGCGCCTAGATTGCTGAGGGAAGTGATAACAGCCTTGCCTTCTGGGCGGTTGGTTACAAAATCGATAGCAGCTTCGACTTTTGGTAGCATGCTACCCGGTGCGAATTGTCCTTGTTTGATGTATTCTTTTAGTTGACTGACAGTAACGTGTTCAAGTTTTTCTTGGTCTGGTTTATTGTAGTTGACATAAACATAGTCTACGCCAGTAAGGACGATAAAGAGGTCAGCTTCGACGAGTTCTGCTAGTCGTTGAGACGCAAAGTCTTTGTCGATAACGGCTTCGACCCCACATAAGTAACCGTTTTCATTTTTAACAACAGGGATACCTCCTCCACCTGCTGCGATGACAACTTGACCATTATCAAGCAAGGTGCGGATGCTGTTGATTTCTTTGATGTCGATTGGTTTTGGTGAAGCCACCACTTTACGCCAGCCACGACCGGCATCTTCTTTGAAGGTTGCTCCTGTTTTTTCGCTCTCAGCTTTGGCATCCTTTTCTGAGTAGAATGGACCGATTGGTTTGGTGGGATTGATAAAGGCAGGGTCTTCTTTGTCTACTATAACTTGGGTAACAACAGAAGCGACATTTTTATCAAGTCCTACATCAAGCAATGCGTTATCAAGAGCACATTGTAGCCAAAAACCGATACTACCCTCGGTCATGGCAACCAAAGAATCAAGGGGGAAGGCAGGGTTTTTTTCCGAATCTGCCATCAAGTGTTGAAGCAAGAGATTGCCAACCTGAGGACCATTTCCATGAGTGATGATCAGTTCATCCCCATTTTGAATCAATTTGACTAAGTGACGAGCTGTTTCTACCAGAGCAGCTTGTTGAGCTTGAGCAGATGGGTCAGTGGAGAGGATGGCATTTCCGCCTAAAGCAACGACGATTTTTCTATGAGACATGAGCTCTCCTTTCTTTAATATGGTAAACCTGACAGAACTCCAAGAGTTACAGGCAGGTATGATGATAAAATATGAAGTGGAGGTAGCGTCTTTTAAAGGATAAATTAGTCATTACTACGAACCAAAAGGGGCTGAACGCATAGCCGACGTTTATCAGAATGAGACTAGGAAGCAGGAAGATGACAAGAGTAAGGTGGCAAATCTGTCAAAAAGAATCCGTGCTTTCTTTCGCTAGAACTGATAAGCTATCATAGCTTTCGTCTCAACCCCTGTGTTGTGTATACGAGTAAGTTTTATACTTTAGGAATGTAGAGATTTCCAAGAGTAGCAGCCATAACAGCTTTGATAGTGTGCATACGGTTTTCTGCTTGGTCAAAGTGACGAGCATACTTGCTGCGGAAGACTTCGTCTGTTACTTCCATTTCTTCTACGCCAAATTTTTCAGCGACATCTTTACCGTAAACAGTATTTGTATCGTGGAATGCTGGCAAGCAGTGCAAGAAGATCAAGTCTTCATTATCAGCTTTCTTCACCAATTCCATGTTAACTTGGTAAGGTTTCAAAAGTGCAACGCGTTCTGCGAATTTGTCTTCTTCACCCATAGATACCCAAACGTCTGTGTAAAGTACGTCTGCACCTTTAACAGCTTCGTCTGCATCTTCAGTGATGAGGATGTGTGCGCCGCTTTCTTTAGCAAAGCCTTCTGCCAATTCAACAATTTCTTTTTCTGGGAAGAGTTCTTTTGGTGAGAAGATGTGAACGTTAACGCCAAGGATAGCTCCTGTTACCAGCAAGCTGTTAGCAACGTTGTTACGTCCATCACCACAGTAAACCAATGTCAAGCCTTCCAAGCGACCAAAGTTTTCTTGAACTGTCAAGTAGTCAGCAAGCATTTGAGTTGGGTGCCATTCGTCAGTCAAACCATTCCATACTGGAACACCTGAGAATTCTGCCAATTCTTCTACCATGCGTTGGCTGAAGCCGCGGAATTCAATCCCGTCAAACATACGTCCCAATACTTTAGCAGTATCTTCTGTAGATTCTTTCTTACCAAGCTGAATATCATTAGCACCAAGGTATTCTGGATGTGCACCAAGGTCGATAGCTGCTGTAGTAAAGGCTGCACGCGTACGAGTAGATGTTTTTTCAAACAAGAGAGCGATATTCTTACCAGCAAGATAGTGGTGCTGAATATTGCGTTTCTTCAAGTCTTTCAAGTGAGCTGAAAGTCCGATTAGATATTCTAATTCTGCACGAGTAAAGTCTTTTTCTGCAAGGAAGCTACGTCCTTGGAATACTGAATGTGTCATTCTGTTATTTCCTCTTTCTAGTTATTAAATTTTCTATTGATAAATTGTCGAACACGAATTAAACTTCTTCACGTTCAAATGGCATAGACATACAACGAGGTCCACCACGGCCCCGAACCAATTCACTTCCGCGAATCTTAATCAAGCGAAGCCCGTATTCTTCCAAAATCTTGTTGGTTACGGTATTGCGGTCATAAACCACTACCACACCAGGAGCGATAGTCAAGGTGTTAGAACCATCATTCCATTGTTCACGTCCAGCTGCTACGATATTGCCGCCACCGCAACGAATCAAATGAACTTTTTCTACGCCAAGGTTTTGAGCCAGAAGCTCAGCCAAGTCGCCTTTTTCTTCAACGATCTTCAGTTTTTCGTTTTCATAAGTGACTGAGTAAACGCGAAGGTCGCCTTCGATTTCTGGGTGAATGGTGAACTTGTCATAGTCAACCATAGTGAAGACAGTATCCAAGTGCATGAATTTACGGTTGTTAGCAAATTCAAATGCCAATACTTTCTTGAAGCCAACATTCTTCTTGAAGATGTTCACCAAAAGTTTTTCGATAGATGCTGCGTCTGTACGTTGAGAAATACCAACTGCCAATACATCTTTAGAAAGAACTAACTCATCTCCACCTTCGATACGAGTATCTTCTTCACGGTTGTAAACCAATTCCACTTTTCCAGCGTATTCTGGGTGATATTTGAAGATGTATTTACCGTAGAGAGTTTCACGATTACGAGTATCTGCATACATGTGGTTGAGTGATACAGCATTACCAATAGTAGCAAATGGGTCGCGTGTGAAGTAAAGGTTTGGCATTGGATCAATCGCGAATGGATAATCAGATTCTACCAAGTCAGTCAAGCCTTTAGCTTCTTCAGGAATTTCTGGCAATTCAACTTTTTGAACCCCGGCCATTGTTTTTTCAACCAATTCTTGGTTGTCCTTGATACCATGCAGCAATTCACGAATAGCTTTCTTCGTTTCGCGTCCACGAATATTTGCTTCTTCCAAATATTCTTCGATGAACTGTTCACGAATTTCTGGAGAAATCAAGGATTCAGCAGCCAATTTTTCGAGATAAAGAACTTCGATTCCTTCATCACGAAGAGCTTGAGCGAATGCATCGTGTTCTTTTTGAGCATCTTCCAAGAAAGGAATGTCATCAAAAAGAAGACGTTCTAGGTAGTCCGGTAGCAAGTTTTCCAGCTCTTTGCCCGGACGGTGCAACATAACTTTTTTCAGTTTTCCAATTTCTGAGAAAACATGAATTGGATGTGTAGACATCTATTGTCCTCCTTTTCGTTGAGGTTTGGTTTCCCAATCCCTTTTATGCTATTATTCTATCATGGATTGGAAAGGCTTACACCTAAAATCTTACATTACAAATGCCAATTCCTTTGCGTTTTTTATAAAACATTACGATATTTATTTATTTTAAAGCGTTTTCTTTGAATATTTTGGTTATTCTATTATTTTTAGGAATATATATTTTTTTGTAAAAAATATATGTTCAATTAATATTAGAATATGATCAGAAAAAACTTTTAAATGTGTAAAAATGTTTGAAAAAAGCCAATCAAATGATTGATTAGCTTCCTTCAAAATACCTCATAAAGTATTCCTTATTCTTAAATGTCAATTTTTTATGCTCATAGTCAATCATTCCTTCTTCTCTCAGTTTTTTTAGAACCTGATTGACCGTTTCGCGTGTTGTAGCCCCTAGCTTGGCCAACTCTTTCATACTCATTGGAAAAGGGAGCGTATCCTGTTCTTTGCACAAATCCATGCATAAAATAGATAGAGACTGGGTTACACGGCCCGTCGCACTTGCAGAGACAACATTCCGCAAGCGTAATTCCTGGAACTCTAAAATTTGTGATAAACGCTTGGTGATAAACAACAGCTGATCAACATTCTTTTTTGAATAGTCTTCAAACAAATCCATAGGAATGCTGAAGTACTCGACATTGGTAACCGCACTAGCTGTATAATGATAACGCTCGTCGAAAAACATGCCCCCATAGGGAAACACACTATTCATTTTAACATAGTCCATATATGAAAAAGTATCGGTCGAATCGTACTGCTCGATACGGACATAACCTCGATGCAGGAGGAAAAGACGATCCCTGCGATCCCCCGAAAAGAAGATAATCTGTCCCTTAGGGATCTTGCGAAATTGAATCTCAATAGCAATCTTATCAAAAATTTCCACAGGAAAATGTGCAAATGCTGGATGCTGTCTAATAATATGATAATGTTCCTTATTGATCATAATAACCCTTCTTGCTCACTACTAGTATTATAGCATAAATCCGCTTACAAAAGAAACGAATTGCTTTATCCACGTTACTTCTTGCAAAAAGACTGGAATCCATTTCCAGCCTTTTAAGTGTTCTATTTGCTAAAGTATTGATTGAAGCAAGCTGTATCCTGTCATTTATTACTAAGATTTCCTGACTCTAGCTTCAGAAAAATAAACCAGCAGAAATTTCTTGGTCAGATATACCAGAGCAAGAAATTCTACAAAAATCATAACTTCGACCAAGATAGGCTGAGCAAGCCAGCCAACCTGGACAAGAGCAGGCGCTAGATTAATAAGGGCATGGAAGACCAGAGCTGCCAAAAAATACTTTGCTGTTCTCTCTTTTACAGCTGCCCAAACCCAGAAGGTCAGGAAAACTTGAATCGCAAGTGCTAAGATTCGTTCAAAAGCCAGTAAATAAATCTGACTCGCCTGTAGTTTTTGCACATAAGAAATCATCGCTTGGGGTAATTGCGCCAGCAAAGTGCTGTCCCCTTGGCTGACTAGATGAGCGAGGACAAACAGACTCAAGAGACCTGAAATACCGATGAAAAGAGCTTCGATCCCGCCGTGTCCTAAACCATAGGCCAGACTATCACCGATAGTCAGTGGACGCTTCTTTTGTAAATATCGAAAAATCACATAGCGCGCTGTCTCCTCAAAGATAGCCGCCGTTGCAATGCCATACAAAACATAGAGCAAGGGAGCATTTTTCATTAGAGCAATCGTTCCATCAGCCTGAGGCTGTAAAACCAATCGATGTAGGAGATTTTCGAAAATCTGACTAGACAGATAAAATCCAACCCCTCCCAAGAGGAAAACAAGCAGGGAAATCTGCTTGGTCTTTTTAAAATAAATTACTGGAATGACTACAGCGGCTAAAATCAGCACCATAGCAATCAAAATATGCGTTTGAAGCATGAAATCGTCTCCTCAACTATTAAAAGTTTTACTAGAATTATACCTTTTTCCTCCCAGATGTCAATCCTCTAAAAAAGCTGGTCAGAAAACTCACATTAAGAACAAAATGCGAGGATCAATCTCGCATTCTACAACTATTTTCTATAAAGCAGCCTCATTCAGCAGGTTCATTGCAGAGCCTAGTTGCTGGGCCAATTTTAATTCATGTTGACCCGGTGCCACTCATTGATGATATAGGCAATTTGACCAACCTGATCAATACCAACTCCGCTGATCTCCTCACTAGCTTCTGTGCTGCCACCTAGATAGGCTGTATAAAGTGCCACAATATAGGGCTTCTCCTCCATGACAATAGCATCAACATTAAGAGCCTCTCTAACATACCCAGGCTTTTGGTAAATTGTCAAATCGTTTAAATAACGTTTGTAATATTCACCAGGGAAGGAAACACCGATAAAATAAAGAATATCTTTGTATTTTTCTTGATTATTCCACAGATACTCCAGAACTTGAATATAGTAGTCCGTTGTTGTTTTATTTTCGCCGCTGATCGTCTTGATTTTAGCTTTTGACCGACCATACCTTTCAAACATGCTGTAGGCCTTGTCCATCCCACCCAGTCGCTCTGCTAACGCATAAGCGGGCGTATTTTCAGAGTAGACCAAGGAATACTCCTGCATATCAGGAATAGACATGGCGCCATTGAAGGCCGCTACATAGTTATCGTGCTCTCCCTTGTATTCATAGCTGGTGTTGGTAATATCAAACTGCTCTTCCAGCGATAATTTTCCTGCTGCTACCTCATCAACAACCAACATATTAAGGGGAAGTTTATAGGTAGATCCTGCTGTCATAGGCTGGGTATCATTCATGGCATAAGTTTGCCCACTTGTCAGATCTTTATAAGAAAAAGCAATCTGAGAAGAGTCAATTCCCATGTCATCCATGTAAGCCTGAACAACTTGTGGCAAGGTCATATTCGCATAATCGTAAGATAAACCCAAAGCTTCCATGGTTGGAAGATCCTGCTCTATCACCTGTCGCTTCTCTTCCATCGTCTTGCTAGCACGCGCAGTCGCCTCAGATTTTGTTTCTTCTCCTTCTGTAGAATGTGAGGAAGCGATTGATTGACCTGCTTCTGCTATCTTTTTATCAGCTCGCTGTGGTTCCACCAAAAGACCCAAATAACAAATAAATAAGAAAACACCACCGAACCAGCAAGCCAGTTTCTTTATGTCATTTTTAATCAAAGTTTTTCTCCTAATATTTTAGTATTATAAAAGATTCTCATTAAAATGACAAGTAGAAAGATCCATTTAAGGGCATTTTAAAACGAATCATTGCGATCCGTTTTAATTTTATCATTTGATGATGAGAGCATGAGGGGATTTCAACTGGTAGGGAGTCAAATCATGGTTTGCTACTTTTTGACCATGCTCGTCCACCTCGATTAGATTATTCGCAAAAAGGAAATAATAACGACCGTTTTTCATTGTAAAAAATGAAGATAGGCTGTCTTCCTGCTGGATTTCAGGAAAGGTAAGAACCGTTTCTTTACCAGAGTCAAGCTGATAAAGGGTCCAGTAAATGCCTGATAAATGGCTTGGCTCATGGGCGATCAGCAAATTATTGTGAACAGGGTCATGATAAATGTCAAGAGGATAGCTAGTCGAAAGCTGGATGTACTCCTTGCTATGATTGGTCAAGTCATATACCAAAATCTGTCGACCGCCTATATAGCCTTCTGCTGACTTACCATTGAAGGCTTCCGTCAAATAGAGCTTCTCGCCAATATTGACCATACGTAAATATGGATTAGCTTCTTCCAAATTGATTTTTTCTTGGATAGTAAATTCCTTGTCCATCCGCCAAAGCTCCGTCTGCTCGGCGCCTGTCGCACCTACCACCTGACTGACCAAGAGATACAAATCATCGCCCATGACGACAAATTGATTGCTGGCATTGATGGTTTCGGCATTTTTAATGCTTTTAGAATGGACGACATTCAAGGTCAAATCATACTTATAAAACTCAATACGATCCATAAAGACAGCTGTCGCATAATAGTAAGTTCCGTCTGTTGCAGAAGTATAAATAGTATGCCCCTTAGTAGGAACAAAGCGCTCTTTTAAGGTCTTGCTATCAATAGTTGCTACATAAGATCGATACTGACTATCTTCCTTGGTCTTGGCAAAAAAAGAGTCTCCATCCGCCGCAACAAATCCTTCCTTCCAATAGCTCAGTTCTTTATTTCTGGCAATGGTCTCCAGTTGCTTCAGCCTTCCATTATTTTCCTCAAAGGTAAGGATCTTATTGACATCAAAAATGGCTAATTGATAGTCTTTCTCTTTATCAATAGCATGCTTTTGAGCTAATTGACAGCCTGCCAAGGGCAAGGATAGAAGAAAGAATATAAGGATCTTGATAAGGTTACTTTTCATCATTTCATCACTTTCCTTTCGCAACAATCCACAAAACTATAATATCATGTGCATCTTCTAAAAGCAACTTTATAGAGGTCTCTTAACCTGAGCAATCACTTGTAATTGTTGGGAGCAGTGTCATAGTAAAACGGTCTTTAGACTACTTAAAAAACGAATCATTAAGATTCGCTTTGTACTTTTTATTTAGCTGCTGCGTAGAGTTCATCCACTTTATTCCAGTTGATAACTGAGAAGAAAGCCTTGATGTAGTCAGGACGCACGTTGCGGTATTTCACGTAGTAAGCATGTTCCCAAA
>ERZ773022.2286-NODE-2286-length-11695-cov-69.808591_pt1 | contig 11695 bp, 10 predicted proteins | sample MGYA00580839_ERZ773022 | MGnify/ENA primary metagenome ERZ773022 (study PRJEB29015, sample SAMEA2738020) | human oral metagenome | biome: human oral; feature: human-associated habitat; material: dental | place: China | collected 2044 ... | reverse complement strand
ATACTGGTTATGATTATGCCTGAAAGCGCGGGAGAATGCAATTGCGGCGGATACTCGTCTGTTTCAGATTGCAGTAAGCTAGCCTATATTCATTAAGTGTATGATTTTAATCTCGCCGCTCTACCTGTACCATACATTGCGCCAAGCGTCAATGAGATGTTACAGTAGCCTAGTGGCTTGACTGGAAATCATGTATAATAATGTCTGAAGTGAATTATCATGCAAAAAAACGAAAAAATCCTCAAACGGCAATCGACTAAAATCTTCTTTGATAATGACGATACCGATTTCTTTTTCAACTGGATGCTCGGTGTGGCGGAGCTGTTCGGGATGTCGCATGGTGAGTTGTTTTATCTGGCACATAAGATCGGGCGCGACGGAAAACCGAGTAAGTGGCGATCCTGTTTTACGGACCATGCTGATTATCTTGTTCGCTCGGCGAAAGCAGCCACCGGTGAACAAATGGCTGTCGACTGCTATTTTGGCGCAACCTATGCCTATCGGGCAGTACTGCAGTTCGCTGATCCGTTTTCTCCGGAATATCCGAAGCTTGTCGGCGCTATGGAAGACGCTTTCGCTGGTGCCGCTAAGGCGATAGATATACCGATCAAATCCGTGCGCGTTCCGTATCAAACCGGCTATTTACCCGGCTACTATCTTCACTGCGACAGCAAGCGTCCGACCGTGGTCATGGTCGGCGGCGGTGATACGTACCGGGAGGATTTGTTTTATTTTGCTGGCTGGCCGGGGTGGCGGCGGAACTATAATGTGCTGATGGTTGATTTACCCGGTCAAGGCTCTAATCCCACCAGAGGTCTCACTTTCACTGTTGACGCCGGCGAACCGATTGCTGCGTGCCTCGACTGGCTGCAAACCGAAAATCCCGACGCGCGTCACATTGCGCTATACGGTGTTAGCGGTGGCGGGTATTTTACTGCTCAAGCGGCGGCAAAAGACATAAGGATTAGCGCGTGGATTGCCAGTACGCCTATTTTTGACGTGGCAGAACTGTTCCGTCGTGAGTTCGGCGCAGCGCTCAAAGCGCCCGGCTGGCTGATGAATCTTGCTTTAAAATTAGCAGGGAACATCAATGAAGTCGCCGATATCAATTTGAAAAAATACGCTTGGCAGTTCGGCACGAGCGACTTCCGTTCGGCGATCAATGAAGTTTTCGAACAGGCAAAGGTTGTCGATCACCAAGCTATCACCTGTCCGTCGCTGTTTCTCATGGGGGAGAGCGAAGGTGCTGAACTCCGGCGGCAAACGCGATATCTCCACGACGAATTTATCCGGCGCGGACTTGATACGACGCTGCATGAGCTCGATTCGCAAAGCGGTGCTGACGCTCATTGTCAGCTGAATAATCTACGTTTGGCGCATAGCGTGGTTTTTGATTGGCTGGACAGTCAGCTGGTTGATTGACAAGGTTTTCGGACTGAAGAGTTGCGCTGAGGAATCCAGCAGTTTATTTGTAAAGATTGGTGCTAATCCCGCCGTTCTACCGCGATCGTGCATTGCGCCATCAATGCCACTGCTGCGCCGAGTGCTGCAAGTGTCGGTAGTAATAATGCGCCGACCACGCCAGCAGTGACAGGGAATTCCATGATGCTTTCGCCTTTTTCGTTCTTGATGATAACGCGGCGGACGTTGCCTTCTTTGATGAGTTGCTTGACCTTCTCGACAACTTGATCGCCGTTAACACTAAATTCTTCGGTACGGTTTTGTTCGCTCATGGTTACTCCTTACTTTTTATTCCCACGAATCGCGTCAATCAGTTCAATCGGGAAGAGCATCATTGTCTTTTGCGACGGTTCGGTGGAGATACGCTCCAGTGTATTTAGCGTACGCAGGTTAATCGCGCCTTGGGTTTTTGCCAAGATCTCGGCGGCTTGCGCTAGTGTTTCGGCGGCAGCCTTTTCGCCGTCGGCGTTGATGATGTTGGCGCGGCGTTCGCGCTCAGCTTCGGCTTGCTTGGCCATAGCGCGCTTCATATCGCCCGGCAGTTCGATGTTCTGGATTTTGACATTCTCAACGTCGATACCCCATTTGTCGGTCTCGGCATCGACAATTTCCTTTATCTGCTGTGAAATTTCCTCGCGCTTGGCCAGTAAATCATCCATATCGACGTTACCAGTGACATCACGCAAGGCAGCTTGGGCAAATTGGCTGGTGGCGTAAATATAATTGGTCGTCTCCAGCACCGCCTTTGGCGCGTTAATCACTCGGAAATAGACAACCGCGTCAACGCCGACGGTGACGTTATCTTTGGTGATGACTTCTTGTTTTGGCACGTCAATCGGTGTAGAGCGCACGTCGACCATCATCATCGTCTGAAAAATCGGCACCACCACCCTTAGACCCGGCTCGCGTACGCCAGTAAATTTACCAAGCGTCAACACCACGCCGCGCTGATATTGATTGACTACTTTAATGCCGCTCAGCACATAAATAGCCGCGATGACTAAAATTACTATTATCATTATTTCCATAATACCTCCTATTCGTCTAATGTTATTTTAGCATATTCTGTAATTGCCAGCATAAGAATCAGTGTCAAATCTTCGTAAAAGAGTTATACTAGACATATCATGAAAAGAGCTGTCATGAAGAGGCTGCTTCCGCTGTATTCTGGCAAGTTCTTCTTAAGCTTTGTGCTTTGGTATTCAACTGAAAAATTGTTCATAAGAAGTATCGGTATTGACAATTTTGGCATTAGTTTAATTACAATCGTTCTGCTGGTGTCATGTATTTTGACCGAGATTCCGTCGGGGATTATTGCTGATCGCTGGAGCCGTAAAGGTTCGATGGTACTTTCTGGCTTATTTCTTGGGATTAGTAGCTTGGTGGCTGGTGCTAGTGACAGTATTTTCATGTACTCTGCGGCCGTTGTAATTTGGGGCTTTCATGATGCGTTTTCGAGTGGTACTGGTACGGCTATGATCTATGATGCTTTGCTAGAGGAGCAGGGGCATGCTAGAAACTTTAATCGAGCATTGGGTTTGTATGAGGCTTTGGGCGGAGTAGCCTTAATTATCAGTAATTTTTTAGGCGGCTGGATCGGTGGTCATTCGCTGTTGTTGACATTTAATTTAACAACTATTCCGATCGCTATATCTATGATTTGCCACCTGCTATACAAGGACGCAAAAATTAGTCGCGAAGTAGCTGATGAGAAACTTATCAAGCATGCTAAAAATACCTTTAAGTGTGTATTCAAGAGTAAGAGTTTGATTTGGCTGATGGTCGTGACTATGATGGTGTTTTGTGTGCAGAAAATAAATCGAGAGGCTTATCAATTGTGGTACATTGCACTGTCGGCTCCAGCTATAGTTTTTGGGATTGCTGGGTCGTCTATAGAAGGCTTGGGTAGCTTGGGCGGCTCGTTGGTTAAGTATCTCGGTTCAAAAAAGGTGAATATGGCTTTGTCAATTTTGTTGGGGCTGGCTTCAGTTGTGCTTTCGTTAAGTGCTAACTTATGGGTAACTATCATCGCTCAGGTGCTGATCGCGGTTATTTCGGGGGCGCTGTTATTCCATTTTACTGCGCAGATACAGCACCAGTTGCCGTCGCGGTACCGCACAGGTTCCGGCTCGGTGATAACTGCCGTGGGGCGTATTATCCTTATGCCGTTAATATTTATTTTTGGAATAATCTCAAATCAGAATGTGTTTGCCGCTGGTTGGATGCTGGTGGTTTTATCAGGACTAGCCGTTTTCGTGCAGCTAAAGCTTGATGAATAGCCGGATAACGTCATGGATGTTATGTATAATAATCATATGAACGATGACCAGCAAAACACGGATCCGCAGCCGCCAGCGACGCAAGCAACGCCGACGGTTCAACCGCTGCCTAGCCAGCCGCCAGTAACGGCAAATCAACAGCCAGCAATATCCAATCAAACTTTGCCGCCGCCAACTAGCCCGGCGCAGATACCGCCGAACCCCGCGCCAGTTAACGCTAATCAGCCAAATTCCGCTATTCAGCCGCCCGCAGCTTTGCCGCCGAATTCCGCGGCGCCTGGTTATTCTGGGCCGGATAATTCTGCTGAGAATCCTGTACCGCTTCATCAAGGCTACCCTGGCTTGACCTTTCATTCTGGCAGAACAGCTGCCATGTCGGGCATTGGCTTGATAGTTGCTATTATTATAGCGGTCATCACCAACCTAGATCGCAAACCGTACGGCGCTGTCGTTATTGGCAATATTTTGATAGTACTGGTATTGTACTTTAGCGTTAGTAGCGATGTGCGATCTACACGTATAAAATGGATTCGCGATATAAGTGGTATTATGTGTGTTACTAATATAATTCTGCTCATTATGCATACAACAATCGGGTTTATCGGTACTTCTAGTCCTGGGGATATAGGTCCTCTATACGAGGTGACTCACCCTTCGCTCTTTGGTTTGCCGTTTGCCGATATGCTAATTATCATTGGAATTTATATGCTGTTTATCATTCCGCTGGGTATCGCATATCTCGTCGCCAGGGTGATGTATAAGAGGGAAATAGGGCAAAATCATAGCTAATATTATGGGACGAATACCGCTGGCGGAGCAGATGCGGCCGCAAACCCTGGATGAGGTGATCGGGCAGAGTCACTTGCTGGGCGAGGGCGAGCTGCTGCGGCAGATTGCCCGGCGCGGCGAGCCGGTCAGCTTGATTTTGTGGGGGCCACCGGGCACGGGTAAGACGACGCTGGCGCGGATTATTGCCCGCGAAGTCAATGCCGAATTTGTTGAGCTATCGGCCGTGACCAGCGGTAAGAAAGATGTCGAACGGGTTATTGAACACGCCAGGCAAAATTGGAACTTAAACCTCAGAACAATTCTGTTTGTTGACGAAATCCACCGCTTCAACAAGGCGCAGCAGGACGCCTTTCTGCCGCATGTTGAGAGCGGGCTGATTACTTTGATTGGCGCGACTACCGAGAATCCGAGCTTTGAGGTGATCACGCCGCTGCTCAGTCGGACGCGGGTGTTAGTGCTCCAACAGCTGACCAAAGATGAAATTATATTGGTGTTGAAGCGAGCGCTGAAGACTTTGAAACAAACCAAGTGGGTGTCGCCCAAAGCTCTAGACTATCTGGCAGAATTGGCGGACGGCGACGCGCGAGTTGCCTTGGGTAATTTGGAGTTGGCGCTGAGCTTTGGTGAGAAAGTCACGCCCGAGGTGGTCAAGGCGGCGGCTCAGCGGCGTTTGCCAGGCTATGATAAAAAAGGCGACGCGCATTATGACATCATCTCAGCGTTCATCAAGTCGCTGCGCGGCAGCGACGCGGTGGCTGTGGCGTATTATTTAGCGCGCATGATCGACGCCGGTGAAGACCCGAAGTTTATCGCTCGGCGGATGGTGGTCTTTGCGTCAGAAGACATTGGTCTAGCTGGCAATGGTGCGCTGAGCTTGGCAGTCGCCACCTTTGAGGCGGTGGAGCGCGTTGGCTTGCCCGAAGCCAAGTACAATCTATTTCACTGCGCCATCGCTCTGGCTCGCAGTCAGAAGTCGCGCGAGATTACTGATTTGATGAATGAGGCTTTTTCTCTGGCGCACAAGTACCCGAACTCGCCGGTGCCGCTACATCTTCGAAATGCCGCCACTAAGTTAATGAAAGATTTGGGCTACGGTAAAGATTACAAATGGCAAGCTGGCTTCCAGCACGAAAAGGGGTTTTTACCAGAAGAAGTCAGGGAAGAATCTTCTAGCCGCTGATAGGCTTTTTATTGAATCTTCGCCATAAAATCCATACAAAAACAAACGACAAAGTTTGCGCTAAGAATATTCGCGCAATTTGCAAGCTATCATTTCCTTGGTTTGAGACGACATGCACAATATTAATTATCGCATTATTAAAAAAGTGATCTGCTGCGCCAAGCCACAAACTTCCTGTCATTTTATATAGCCAGCTCATTTTTAATCCAAACATGAAAGCGAACAAAACATAACCAACGCTAAAAATTGCTGTCTGAACCAGCGAAAACTCACCGTCAAGGAACGACCGAATCGGCATTGCTACATGCCAAAGTCCGAACAGCAGGGCGCTTATGAAAATCGTTGCCGCAAATTTATATTTTTGGTGCAGTAATTTCTCGAACAATCCGCGAAACAGACCTTCTTCCATCCAGACATTGAATATATTAAATATAATAATTGACCCAATTCCCACGCCGACGAATTGTTCGGTGCTAGCGAGCGAAAATCCGCCAGCTTTCATTAAAATGTTAGGTTTAGCGCCGGAAAAATACAGAAATCCGAATTCGATCAGCAGCGTAACTGTATAAAAACAAAACCCCAAGGCAAGTCCCAAACCGATATTTTTCAGCCAATTTTTGCGCGTAAAGCCAATGTCGCGCCAACGAGCGTGTAAATATTTCAGGCAAACGAAAATTATCACTATGCCGAAAATTTTATGCACTATATTCTCACTGAGTGCTGATTGATCGGTACGCAAAGCTAAAAATTCCCACATTCGCACAGCGAAACATGTAAAATACAGCAATAGACAAAGTAACAACGGATTTTTAGCGCGCTCTGTGAACATAGGTTTATTCTAGCACGTTAGGAATTTTACTGAAAAGCGAATGAAAATATCGCCTTTGCCTCAATAGTATGGTACATTAAACGTATGAGCAGCAAGAGCGCAAAGAAATCCGAGCAGCGCAAATCTAACCAGCAGCAAGATGGCGCTCAGGCAAGCCAACGCGAGCAAATCCAGCCGCCGCAAAGTGTTACTCAACCAGTCTCAGGCGGACAAATTCAACCGCCGCAGGTAGAGCAAGTCCAGCAGCCAATGCCGCAAATTGAACAGGCGCAAGCGCAACCCGAACAGCAGAATCAACCGACGGCAGCCACTTCGCCACAAGCTTACCAGAACCAGACTCAATATCAATACGTTTATGTCAACTATTCAAGAAAAAGCAACGTCATCGGATTGTCGATTGTTTACGCGATCAGTTTATTCTTGACGATAGGCCTTCCGATTGGTTTATTCAGCATGAATGGTTCGATGAAAGACTTTTCGAGCGAAGCAAACTATTATTTGATTCAAGTAGTGAAAATAGTCATGCCGATTGTTCTGGCGCTGTCGGTGATATCGTCTATAATTTTGTGGATAGCTTACTTGTCGAGTAAAAACAAATTAGTAGCCAAAATTGCAGCTACCTGTACGCTTTCTATATCGGTCATATCTTTTGTTGTTTTTTGGATTTATTTAAACTTCTATTCTGTGGTAGGCTTTGGTGATGCGGCGTTCTTTTTGCCTATACCTTTCGGCGTGATGATATTGGGAATTGCTTGGTGTGTTAACGTTTTTAAATACCAGAATGAAAAGCCAGCGTATTATGCGAATACTTCTCTAAACGGCCAATATGTAGTTTCGCCGCAATATTCTAATCAGCCACCACAGTACCAATATTCGTTGCAGCAACAACCAGCTCAATATCCGTCGCAGCAGCCAGAGCAGTATCCCCAGCAGCAAGGCCAAACGCCTTATCCGCCTGTATCGCAGCAATATCCGCAAAATAATGTCCAGTATCCATACGATTATAATAAAAAGTAAAGGAGAATAATACAAATGGCACGACAATCATCACAACAACCGCAACCGAGCATTCAGCAGCCAGGCGCTGCCGATCCGCAGTACGGGCCAGCGCCAGCTGAGCAGAATGTTCCTTATGAACAGCAGCCGGTCAACCAGCAATATTTCGCGCAGCCGCAAGCTGCGCCAGTTCAGTATGTTGTTATGGCGCAGTCGCTCAAAGGCGTCAAGGGCTGGCTCGCATTTTTCATGGTGTGTCTAGCGATTGATGGCGTTTGTTCGGTTGGTTTGTTTTTTACCTCGTTGTTAAACCTAGGCGATCCATCGGCTGTCGTTTCGGTGATATTCATGCCGATCATTGCTGTACTGACTACTGTCGCGGTGGTGCTTATTAATCTGCAAAAGAAGCTTGGCAAGTGGCTGGCGGTTGCGGCGCTGGTAGCCTCGTTCTTCTATTCAGCAAGTTCTGCGGTAGTTGATAGCGTGATCAAAAGACCCCCGAACACTGACTCAATTATTAGTATGATTAGCACTATCATTGCTAGCGGGATTTCTATGGGATTGCTTTGTTTATACTTCTTTGTTTCTAGGCGCGTGAAAGAGACTCTGGTTAATTAAAATACCAAAAGCTCTATACGAATAGGCCGCTCCTTTTCTAGAGCGGCCAGTTTTTTATTCAATTGATAGCCGGTGTTCGCTGCATCCGATTAATACACCTTCGTATGGGCGTAGCTCTACCGAGCCGTCATCAGCAACCTCGGGGTAGTCAGTTGGGTTTGTGGCGCATAAGATACTACCGGTATGAGGTAAAGTAACACGGTGTTTGGTATCGCCAAAATTTAATGCGACAAAGACATGCTGTTCTCGGCCAATCCATCGCGCGTAAGCAAATATGTCATTGTCTGTATCGCTGAGCGGCTCGTATTCGCCAGTGCGCAAGATTTCGTAGCGGCTGCGCAAGGTCAATAAGCGGCGGTATAGCGCCAAAAATGAGTCTGGTTCGTTCTGCTCTGATTCTACATTGACGTTCTGGCAAGCAGGATTTACTGGCAGCCATGGTTTAGCGGTACTGAATCCAGCATTTTGGCCAGCCGTCCATTGCATCGGCGTGCGTTCTGGGTCGCGCCCGACAGATTCGTCATTGCCGTGGCTGAAGACCGACTTATCTTGAATCTCTTCAAAGCGAATTGGCCCATTACTCATGCCAATCTCGTCGCCGTAATATATTACTGGCAGACCTGGCAGCGTCAGCTGCATCAACGCAATCAAGCGAGCTTGCTTTTCGCCGCCAAAGCGCGTAACGATGCGCGATTGGTCGTGATTACTAAAACAATAGACGGGTGTGTGCACGTCGGGGTTGATCATGCCTTGGAATTCGTTGACGATTGTGCTCATCGACTCGGCATTAAATTTGGCGTGTAATCCTTCAAAATTGAATGGCATTGATACTTTTGGATTGACACCATAAAAACCCAAGTATTGTTCGCTAGTGCTATAGTTTTCATCCGGATAATCTTCAAAAACCATGATTCGATTCGGATATGAGGCGACTATATCTGTTAGTTCCCGCAAATACGGGAAAAGGTTATCCCAGAAGCGGCTGTACTTATGCTGCAAATCATCGAATTGTGTCGGCGGTTTCTTATCGTGATAATGCTCGGCGACTGGGTCGTCGCGCAGCTCTGGGTCTTTGCTGATCCAACGTACCGCGTCCGCTCGAAAGCCATCAACACCGAGATCTAGCCAAAAACGCAGTACGTTTTGCATTTCGCGGCGTACCTCAGGGTTATCCCAGTTGAGATCTGGCTGTTCTTTCAGGAATGTGTGTAAGTAATATTGCTGGCGCCCTTCGTGCCACTGCCACGCCGACCCGCCAAAAATACTCAGCCAATTGTTCGGTTCTGAACCGTCAGGCTTAGCGTCGCGCCAAACATAAAAATCATTCTTATCGTTGTCCTTGGAGCTTTGCGATTCAACAAACCACGGATGCTGGTCGCTGGTATGATTAGGCACGAAATCGACCATTACTTTAATATCGCGAGCGTGCGCTTTCTCGACCAACTCTTTGAAATCATCAAGCGAGCCGAAAATCGGATCAATATCACAATAGTCCGCCACATCGTAGCCCATATCAGCTTGCGGCGACGGATAAAACGGCGAAAACCAAATTGCATCGATGCCAAGCGAATTGTCGCCGCCCTTAATATAATCAAGCTTATCGATCACGCCGCGCAAGTCGCCGACGCCATCGCCATTAGAATCCTTAAACGATCGCGGATAGATTTGATAAAATCCGTTAACGTCGCGCCATTTTTTTGTCATAATTACCCCCTCTTATTTATTATATTAAAAATTAAAATTTACTTTTTGTTGGCGCGCTTTCGCTCATTGGCATCGAGGTAGCGTTTGCGCAGACGCAGGGACTTTGGCGTCACCTCCAGCAGCTCGTCGTCCTCGATGAAGTCGATGCATTGCTCCAGGCTAAACTGTGTAAATGGCGTCAACTGCACTGTGCCGTCGGATGATTTGGAGCGCATGTTGGTCAGGTGCTTAGCCTTGCAGACGTTAATTTCAATGTCTTCTTGGCGGTTATAAATACCGACAATCATCCCGGCGTACACTTCCGTGCCTGGCCCGACCAATAATTCACCGCGCGCCTCAGCCGCCTGCAGCGCATACGGCGTGGTGGTGCCAGCCTCAAAGGCGATGAGCACGCCGCCGCGGGTCTTTGGTAATTTGCCGCCCAGCGGTTGATAGCCATACGGCAGGGAATTCATAATCACCGTACCTTTGGTGGCGGTCAACAGTACGTTTCGCAGGCCAATCAAAGCCCTCGTCGGCAGCACATAGGTCATGCGAGTAGCACCGCTGGCGGTGGTTTCTTGCGATTTCATTTCAGCGTGGCGCGCACCCAGTTCTTGACTGATTGCGCCGATGAATTCGCTGCCGATTTCGATTTGTAGTTCTTCAATTGGCTCTTTTTCGACGCCGTCATCGGTGATGGTGACCACTTGCGGGCGGCCGACTTCAAACTCAAAGCCTTCACGCCGCATGGTCTCGATCAAGACGCTCAGGTGCAGCTCGCCGCGGCCAGATACCGTAAAGCCGATGCCATTTTCTTCGACGCGCAGCGCCACGTTGGTCTCCAGCTCCCGCCGCAATCGGTCGCCAATTTGCCGCGAGGTGGTAAATTCGCCCTCGCGCCCTTTCATCGGGCTGGTGTTCGGACCCAAGTACATGCTCAGCGTCGGTGCTTCGATGGCGATCGCTGGCAAGGCCTCAGGCTGTTCTTTATCAGCAATCGTATCGCCGATGTGTGCCTCACTGACGCCAACCAGCGCCACAATGTCGCCAGCAAATGCCTCGTCAAGCTCTTCGCGGTTCAGTCCGCGGTAACCAAAAACTTTCTCAATTCGCGCTGAACCTGATACCTCGCCGTGCTTCAGCAAACTAACCGCCAGGCCGCGCTTAACCGACCCGCGAGCGATCCGCCCGATGGCATATTTGCCCCGGAAGGTGTCGTACTGCAGGCTGGTCACCAGCATCTGGAAACCGCCATCAGCTGTGACACTCGGTGCGGGGATATCGTTGATAATTGCTTCAAAAATCGGTGTGAGATCGGCGTCTTCGCTCGGGTCAGCAGGGATCTCTCGCCACGCCTTGCCATCGCGCCCAACGGCATAATAAATTGGATAGTGTAGCTGACTATCATCAGTCGCTAGCTCCAAAAATAAATCGCTCAGTTCATCTTCGACCTCGGCAATTCGCCGAGCAGGTTTATCAATTTTATTGATCACCACCACTGGCTTCAATCCCAGTTCTAGCGCCTTACTCAACACAAACTTCGTTTGCGGCATCGGCCCTTCCTGGGCGTCGACGATCAACAGCACGCCGTCCGCCATCTGCAGCGTTCGCTCGACTTCGCCAGAGAAATCGGCATGCCCTGGCGTGTCGATGATATTGATTTTATAATCACCGTAAAAAATCGAGGTTTGTTTGGCGGTGATGGTGATACCGCGCTCATGCTCTTGATCGCCCGAATCCATGATCAATTCTTGGCTCATCTCGGCCTGATTGTCGCGGAATGTACGCGACTGTTTGAGCAACCCATCAACCATGGTCGTCTTGCCGTGATCGACGTGGGCAATAATGGCAATATTT
>ERZ773022.2285-NODE-2285-length-11696-cov-2.882742_pt1 | contig 11696 bp, 9 predicted proteins | sample MGYA00580839_ERZ773022 | MGnify/ENA primary metagenome ERZ773022 (study PRJEB29015, sample SAMEA2738020) | human oral metagenome | biome: human oral; feature: human-associated habitat; material: dental | place: China | collected 2044 ... | reverse complement strand
TATGAAAACAGGTTATGGTCTTCCAATAAGTATTTATATAAAAGATAATTGTGATAAAAGTTTTGTACATTAACAGAGAGTGTGGTGGGATAAAAATATCTCAACGAATTTTTAAATGATATATTCAGTTTTAATTTATCTACACAGAAGATGTTTTCGATAAGCCAAAGGAAATATTTGGATTGAGTTTTTCTTCTCAGTTTTACATATTAAAAATAGAGAAAAAGGGCGGGTACTGAGAAAAAAGATTCTATTACGTTAATAAACTTATGTTTACTGGAAACGGTTTAAAAACATAACATTTTCGAGTATTTTATTTTTGCTATAATAAAAAGGGAAATATTCCGGACTTACTCAACGAGTAAAAGAAACAAGAAAGGTGGATGGAATCGGCCAACTGTTTCCTTTGGCTTATTCTAAAAGAACTATGAATGTTTTATTGATTGACTTAGAAGCAATTTACCAAAAGGCTATTGAGAATGTTCGCTACATCGACGTTATAAAGTTAATAAAGAGATGGACGAATATTTGCGAGGCGAAAGAGGTCGCGGTTTTTGCGAACCTATCTAAAAAGCATGTAAAGCATACGGCGGAAGATCTTGTTGCTCTAAAAAAGCGTTTTGCTAAAGATGAGATGGATTTGAAAATATTTGATGGATACAGTGAGGTTGAGCACAAGAGCTTTTCGGACTTGGTTTTGGCTAATTATTTATATAAAAGCTTTTTTAAGCAGAACACTCCGAAAGACAACAATTATTTTATTGCAGCTTCAGACTCGCGCTATTTTAATTTAGCAAAGGATCTTCAGGAAACACACAATGGAAACCAGTTTGGGTTAATTATGCCGGACAAGCTTCCGTATGATATTCCAGAGATTTTTAAGTCTATTGATGAAATAAAAATAAATTCTCCGATGACATTGGTGGAAAAACTTGTTATTCAAGAATCTATTCGAAATATAAGGTACGGCGAAAAAAACAAACAGCCGTATACGATTAAAAATATTGTTCAACAGAATTTGCAAAATTCAAAGATTCCATATCAGGAAAGTTTTTTTGTTATCTCCGCTCTTCTTGAAAAAGGCGTGGTGCGAAGAGCTATATCAAAAATGTTGACAAGTGAAGGTGAATCAACACAGTATCTTGTTTTAAGAATGGGGATAAAGAAAAAGGCTGATGCCTTTTTAAAGAAAAACTCAATAGAGTTGAAGTGAACAAAAAACACAGCCATGCGTTTGCATAGCTGTGTTTTTTTATAGGTCTGGGTTCGGAGAAAACGTTTCGTCAAATACTACTGCGTCATCTTCACAGTCTATGACTGGAATTTCGGCAAAAGAAGATTCTAGCGTCTGGATATCTTCCAGACCATTATCTTCTGAGTTGACAGAAACGCCACGATTTCCTTTTACGCGTTCAACCTCTTCATCCATTACGATGATGTCCTCTAACTTTTCAGAGGCGGGAGTAGAAGCTACAACAGGAATATCATTGCTCTCCAGAGAATTTCCTTCAAAAATTGAAGATGTATTATTCATCTCGACTTTTTGGGGCGAATCCTCTCTATGGACAAAATAAGATCTTCCATTTTCAAACATATTTTTCAATTGCTTGAAACAGAAAATCACGACTGTAATCACCCCAACAAGAAGAAGAGGGATGTTTACATTAAACACGACAGCGAGGAGAAGAACTCCCGCAACAAACATTAAGAGGAGACCTAAACCTTCATTAACGTTTTTTCGCGAGACTTCTAAGGATTGGAACCTTATCCACTCGCCTTCGGACATAGAAGATTTTTCTATCTTCATATATACTCCTTTCTATAAAACCCACATAAAAACCACATTCATTTTACTTGTTTTTTCGACAATACGCAAAAGAAAACGATCCAAAAACATTGGATCGTTTTTATATCGTTTGGTCTAGCCTTTTAGAACTTGTTTGACATCTGAATTGTAGTCACATGCTCCTTGTAACTAGCCTTTGGATCAATAGGCTTATCAACCATATTATATTCATGCCTCAAGGTAAGCATGTGCCCATGCCCAAGTTGAGCATATATATTAGCGTCAATACTTCTTGTGACCTCATTATAAATAGGGTTGATTTTGTCTTTTGCAGAATGATAGTTATAGCTAATTGAAGCACTCATTGAGCTTCCAATGGGGCGTTCATACTCAACATTCATATCCCAAACGTCTTGATTACTAATCTTATCTTGAGGCGTGAAATAATGAACCTTGTCTCGACGATAGCTGATACTTGCTGTAAGTCCCGGAATTTTTTCCGGTTCCCAAGCGAGACCAATTCCAACGCCGAGAACATTACGGCGCTCCCCATCGATCTTTCGTCCGCTAGAACGGTCTATTTCGCTAGTGATGACGTTATAACGTTCTTTTGAGATCAAAACATTAACTGTTAATTCGTCGGGAACAAGTTCATAACCAACAGTTAAGGATGTGATTAAGGTTGAAGTGTCGATTGCATGTGAATCGGCTTCTCTTCCAGTTTCACCCTTTTTGCTTTCATAGCGAATATCTGGGGTTACCGTTACTCGATTCAGAGGGTAAAAATCGTGCGAAAGCTCAACATTAAATCTCTTCTGGTTTCCTTGTGCGTTGTCCTTAATATCTTGGTATTCAGATGTTAAGTGACCATCTTTCCAAGGGGTTACTTCTCCAGCCAACTGGGTGTTATAAGCTCTTTGGATATAATCTCGATTCGAGACCTTTCGATATTGCATAACTTCAGAAGCCCTTAAACGACCGATAACCTCACCCATTGGATTGCTTAAATTGAAATCCTTATAAGCGGAAATATAACCAGTGGTTTTAGAGTTTCCATCTTTTGTCATACTATATCGTGTATATCCAATTCCAATACCCGCATTTGCTTGAAAATCATAGTTTAATGAAAAATCAAGCCCTTTTTGTCCAACTTCATAAGGATAATCTGGGTTTCCATCACCTTTATTTGTGGCGTACGTATAATCACCAGTCTTATCTTCAGTTAGAGCTTTTGTGTTGTAATTTCGATCGATATTGACCAAGAACAAACTTCCGTTTAAGCGTTCAGTAAACTGCCTTGTTAGAGTTAAATATTGAGCGTTTGCAGAGTTTGTCTTTTTGAAACCTCCATCTTTATATTCATAATTTTCTGCGTGGGCGAATTCCCCATCATAAGATGTTCTGCGAAGTCTGCCTTGCTCTCCTTGAACAGTGATGCTATAAGCTTTTGTTAACTCTTTCTTTGTTCCATTTGGGTTAGAAAGAGTCCCTTTATCTTCTGCCTGAGCGAAATTAAATGTAAGCTCTGTGTTTGGCAGGAGGGTTCTAGTTGTATATTGAACAGCCCTAACAATAGATTTGTATACTCCCGGATGGTTTACAGGGGTCCCGTTTTCGAGGGTTGTAAAACCTTCTTTCGAAGAATGTGGACGCCCATAAATGAAAGCAAGTTTTTGATCGTTGTCTTGATAACCAACTTGCACAGCACGCACTTCGCTTAACTTTAACGTGTAATCCGAAAGGTTAAGCGATAGTTTCCCAAAACCAATATAATACTTTCCGTTTGGATTGCTTACTTGTAAGCCAGAAGAAGGGCTATAAGCTACTTTTCCAAAGCGATTCGCAAAATAACCGCCGCCACCTTCTGTATCAACTTCTACGGTGGTGTCACCAACAGTAATCCCCACTTCTCGTCCGTGTTCATCGGTTCTGATTTGAGTGTTTCCATGTGTTACGGCAACACGTTGTCCGTTTCCATCGACTTCTACACGAGTTTTTCCATCAGGAGATGTTACAGCTCCACCATCGCCATTCACCTCAACACCGTATCCTCCAGTGTCAATTTTTGGTTTTAACCGCTCTGGATGAAAACGGAACATCACATCTCCGAACTCCCATTTCGTTCCATTTCCCCAAAGCATTCCGTTTTCGTTTTTACCAACCACACCAAGAAGAACGTCCAAGGCTTTGTGTACTTGTATTCCAACACCGATCCTGAGTGTATCTTCCAGTTGGTATTCATCTCCAACGCGTCGTTGATAGTAATTTCCGTTGTCGTCCAACATATTCTTATCAAGCGGAGCGTTTCCAGAGGAAGATGTATCAACATATGTTAAATAATGTTCTGCATAAAGATAAATTTTACGCCCATTATCTATAGCTCTACGGGATAAGTTTTCACTCACCTCTTCCGCAAGAGATCCTAATCCCTCTTGTTTATTACTAGCTCTTATGCCGGAGACATTAGCGGATGGAGAAAACGAGCCAAGGTCAGAATCCTCAAATTCACTAAGAGGAGATATGGCAGTATCGTTGTATTCTTTTTGCATTACGGGCGAAGCCGAAGGGGTGTTTTTTATATTTATAAAAGATAGAGCGTCTGCGAGTTCTTCTGGAGTTTTTGCGTTATCAAGCTGTTGTTGGAATTCTTCTGCTGGAGAAGATTCTTTTTCGACAGGTAAAAACGGAACGGGGCTTACGCTAATTGGCGCTGAAGGGACACTGTTATTTTGTGGACTAATTGGATATTGTTCTGGGACAGACAAATTAGGCTTAGACGATTCGTCAAGCCTTGTTTTTTGTTCATTTGTTTTTGTTTGTATTTTTTGCGGAAGTCGCTGAAAGATTTTTGGATATAATTCAGCATATTTATTTTGTAGTTCAATTAAAGATGTTAGATCTTCTTTTGCGGACTGTGAAGACACACCATTTTGCTCTATATTTTGGCGAAGCAATTCACTCAAAAGCAAAACCTCATATTCACTTAACCCAATATCTTCTGAAAATATTTCCAAAGGGATTGGTGAAGATGTTTCATCTGTACAATATTTTTTTAAAATTTGTACGTCTGATGGATCAGCAGGTTTTAATAAGTTAAGATCTTTATCTTCTGCGGATGCAACAGCGGGTAAAAATTGGTTTGACATAAGAAAAGCTGTTGAGCAAAAACACATTATATTTTTTCTTATTGTTTTATTTTGCATTTATTGTTCACCGCCGAAGGAGGCGATACTCCATCCCTTCTCTTTCGTTTTTAGCGAAAATTTCGCCACAAAAAGATAGACAAATCTATCTTGTAGATTTTATCATTTTTTGGTTGTGTCGAAAAGTTTCCAGAATCGAGCGGTAAATGATATAATATCGGTGTGGAGAACTATATTTTCCACGCCGTTGGATACAGGATTAATCCGGACGACAAAAAGCTTGCAAGCATTTACTTTTCCCGAAGGGAAACAAGGCGATAATTTTATTTTCTTTTTTGTTTTCTAAACAGGAAATAAAATTTTACGCGAAAAAACTCTTAATTATGTTTTACATGATTAGGAGTTTTTTTATTTTTATAAAACTTGCAATGTAACCGGGGGGGGTACAATAAGATCAGAGTTTAAATGCCGATGTTTTTGTCCACATGGGACGCATCGGAGGTAGTTGTTTTCCCTCTCAGATGAGGGGAGTATAGGAGGAATTTATCATGGCTTATCACATTTATCACATGTCGGAGGACTGCACATGGATGGAGTTGTTTCAAAACTCCTATCCAGAGAAATACAACCGTCTTCACTTTCTTCCGAAAGTGGATCCAGTTGTACGTACAGATTGCTCGACCGGCGCTCTGTACCAAAATTTCACCCTCGTCCCGGGAAACGTTTATGGACGTTTGCCGGTGGACCGGGAAAGTTCTGCCTATCTTCACTTTAGTTGTGGAGAAGGCGACCTTATGGTCGATGTTCCGTCCCACATCATTATGAGTGTGCTGGACGGAAAGCGTGATCTTAATTGGTTGCGCGACATCGCCTCTTACGCGAACATGTTGGTACAAGACCTGTATCGCAACATGAATCAGTGGGAGGACGAGGACGACGACTATGATCCTATTATGGATGCATGGATGTCCTACTGGGACAATCTTGAGGAATTTATTTCCGAAAAGATGTCCTAAACGTACAACCCCTCTTTTCCGAGGGGTTGTTTTTTGTTATACTTTCTAAAAAAAATAAAAAGAGGTTTTAATAATGAATACAAAAAAAACAACTATATTTTTTTTATTTATGGTTTTTACTTTTTTTTCTAACAATACATATGCCGAAACCATTCGTTTAGACAACTCTCCACCTCAAGAAATTAAAGCGCAACAACAAGGACAACCGTTATCATCTTCAAAAATAAAAAATATCACCACATATGATACCAGCTATCGTTTGTCGTATCTAAAAGACAAAAATCCAAACGAGAAAATTATGGGCGTTACAAGACTTCAATGGGAAACAGAGCTATCTAAATTCAAAGATTTTGAATTAGATAAAGACTTTGTTGATCTCGTAAAGCAAACAGAGAAGGCAATAGATAGTCGTTGGGGTACAGAATATTTTCAACGAATTAACGGAGATAAAACCGTAAGAGAATATCAACAAAGCAATCCTCTTTTGTCCCATAAAAAACGCAGAAACACATCAAGATTTTTTGCAAACATAGATCTTTCTCAACAAGAGTTTAATTATATGTTGAGCTTTATTCCAACTCTAAAAGAAGTCTATTCTGATGAAGAAACAGCAATACTAATTCCATATATTGCTTTCGCAGAAACACACAACATATCAAAAGGAAGAATTCGTGTCTTGATAAAAAGATCGCTAGATAAAGGAACGCCTGTTGACGTAACAACAGATCGTTTATTTAGAGCGGTGTTGGATGAGTTTCAATATAAGGATTGATTTTTTATAGGAAGGTTAATGATTTTTCAACGACCTTTCTTTTTGTTTATATCTTTAAAATGAGTTATACTAAACAATAGTTGGTTGGGGTAATTCCCCGTTAGTAGATCTTATAGAAAGGGGTGTCTTATGGCATTCGTAGACTTTCGGAAATATGAAAAAATTTCCGAACTTGCACGGAAAGCCTTTGGGTACACTATTTTAAGTGGACCCGAGGAGAGGCTTTCATCGGTTTGCCCGAATCACGAGCAATCCGAAAAGAACAAGAAGGGCAACCATCTTCATTTTAATAATGAAAAAGGTTGTTTCTTCTGTTATGTATGTGAAAAGAGCGGTCGCATACATACAGGAGGATACGTTCAACTTGTCATGCTTAATACAGGTATGACTCAGAGCGAATCCTTCAAATGGCTTTGTGATAGATATGGGATCGAAAAGTCTCAACCGGGAAAAACACAAAGTCGAACGCTCAAAGATGTTCGGCGAAAGTTCTGCGAGGAAGCTCATAAAGCTTTTCTTGCAGGAATTGAGTCGAAAGACGCCAAATTCCGTGTGGCGTACAACTATATGACCTCTGGTCGTGGGTTTGCGCTCAAAACACTTGCAAAATTTCGTGTGGGTGCAGTAGTCGATAATACAATCATTCGCAAGATGATTGATGACGGCTACACGGAACAAGAACTTTTAAAGGCGGGGATTCTTAAGGAATCAAATCGTCCAAATCAAAAGTTTTGGTGTCCGTTCTTTAATCGCATTACCTTGATGGCTGGCAACAACATTTATGGTCGTGCGATTCCACAGGAGGGCGAGTCACAAAACCGTCTTCCACATCTCTACACTTCTGGGGAGAATTCACTCTTTAATGAGTCTACAATTCGTCCAGAGAGTGAAAGAGATATTCTCTTTGTTGTCGAGAGTATTTTTGATGCGATGACCATTCAGCAGTACATTAATAAACTTGATGAAAACTGGGCGGTTGTTGCAACGCTCGGGACAAAGGGAATAAAAAAAGAGGAGCTCATTGAAAAAATGAAATCCTCAAATGCCAAGACGATTTGTATTGTTCCCGATGCAGATCCTTGGTATTCCAAAAAGAATGGAGAGTTGACAAAGCACGGCGTTGGACAGTCTTCTGGCTTAAAGATGGCAAAAGCTTTCTCTGAAGCAGGGTTGAACGTTCGCGTTGCAATTCTTCCGGATGATTCGGATCCGAACGATTTGTCTAAGAATCGTTATCCAACGATTCAGTTCCGAGAAGAAATTGTCAAAAAAGCCTTGCTTCCTATCCAGTATCAAATCTGGATTGAAGGACATTATCTGGACCTGTCATCTATGTCAGGGAAAGAAAACCTCCTTAATCGTTCTGTCAAACTGGTTGAGCGATATGGGATTAAGGCGAAATCACCATTCTTTGAATGGCTCTCGAAACTCTTGCATTTATCAATTACTGATGTTGAAAATGCTTTTTCACACACCTTTGAAAAAAAGGCGGTAATTGATTATGTTAGAAAATGCTTGTTGATTGGTAAAACGGATGAGGAGATTATGGCTCATATTCGTAAATTGATTAAACAAGCAGATGAGTTAGATGAGCAAAAATAAAAAAGGAGGATTTACCTCCTTTTTTATTTTTATAAAACTTGCAATGTAACCGGGGGGGGGGTACAATAAGGTCAGAGTTTAGTTTCCGACGTTCCAAATGGGACGCTCAGAGGTAGTGGTTACCCCTCTTAGAGGGGAGTATAGGAGGATATCATGATTATTAGTTTTATTTCCGATCTCGTATGGGATCTCAAAACCGCCGTGTTGCTCTTGACGAATAAGAGTCTTGCGAAAGCAATGTCTCGGCGCGGTTATCGTCTCGCACATAAGTCTCCTTACGAGATGTATTTTGTGCGAGGAGAGGAAACGGCTATTTGGACGTGTTCTGAAGAGTCGGATGCTACGGAAATTTCTTTCCGCAATCTTTCTCGTAAACTCCATGTAAATGGAACGTTTATGGGAGTGAATTTTTTCCATGACGGCAAAGAAATTGTTGGTCGTGGAGTCAGCTTCTATTTTGGCTGACAAAATTTTAAAGACCACTTTTGTGGTCTTTTTTTCTTTGATTTAATTATAAAAAACATATACAATCAAAACAGAACAGCACAATATATTGTGTTTTGGATTAAACCAAACACAATATACGCTGATTCTACAACATGAAATAAAGAAAGAGGTTTCTAAAAATGATTAAAAACATTATTAAGCGCAACAAAGAAAAACAAGAGTTTAACAAGGATAAAATCTATAATGCGATTTTTCGTGCGGTCGCCGATGTTGCTAAAAAAGATGGTTCTTCTCACGTAAACGTAGAAGAAATCGGCATACTGACCAATATGGTTGTTGATGAAATCAATAACAGAAATATCGAATCTATCGACATTGAGGACGTTCAGGATATTGTAGAATCCATGCTTATTAAGCGTGGACACGACAAGACTGCTAAAGCATATATTCTCTATCGTGAGAAACAAGCAGAAAAGCGAGATCTGAATAAGAACATTCTTGATAAAGCAAGTAAAATTTTTCAAGAGACAGACAAACTTAACGCAAATATTGTCAATTCTCCAATGGGGAAAATGCTACAAATCGGGTCAACACTTTCCAAAGAATATGCTTGCAAAAATGTGCTTTCAAAAGAATTTGTTCAAGCACACGATACAGGAGATATTCATATTCACGATCTTGATTTCCTTCTCCTCACAATTAACTGCTTCCAAATTCCGGCAAAAAGACTTCTTTCCGAAGGATTTAATGTTGGATATGCTCAATCTATCCGACCAGCAAAGAGAATTGATTCTGCGGCAAGTTTAAGTGCGATTTTGATTCAAGCTTCTCAAAACGATATGTTTGGCGGGCAAAGCATTCCAAGCTTTGATTCGGCGCTTGGTCAATTTGTTAAACCAGAAACAACAGATCGTGAAGTTTATCAAGCAATGGAAAGCCTTGTTCACAACCTTAATACAATGCACTCCCGCGCAGGAGCGCAGGTTCCATTCAGTTCGCTCAATGTTGGGCTTGATACCAGCGAAGGGGCGCGAATGGTCACAAAGAATCTCCTGTTGGCATATGAAGCGGGGCTTGGACATGGAGAGACTCCAATTTTCCCGAACGTGTTGTTCAAGGTTCGCAAAGGTGTCAATAGATTCCCAGAAGATCCAAACTACGATCTTTTCCAACTCGCTATCCGTGTTGCAAGCCGTCGCATGAATCCAACATTTGTCTTTATGGACACAACATTCAACTCTCCATTTGACAGTGTGGATTACATGGGCTGCCGCACACGCGTTGTGAATAATATCAATGGACCAGAACAGTGTGAGTCTCGTGGAAACTTATTCTTCGTTACGATGAACCTCCCCCGCCTTGGTATCCTCGCAAACCACGATATTAACAAATTCTGGGACCTTCTTGACAGCAAAATGGATCTTTGTTATCGACAACTCATGGAACGATACAATATTGTAAAGAACTTCAAAGTTCGGGACATTCCGTTCATAATGGGGCAACATCTCTATATGGGAAGCGAAGCTCTTGGGATGGATGATACGATTGAGTCCGCGATTCGAAATGGCACGCTCTCAATGGGGTTCATTGGTCTTGCGGAAACACTCAAAGCTCTTATTGGGAAACATCACGGAGAGAGCGAAGAAGCATTTAATTTCGGGATTGAAATTGTATCTCGCATGCATGAGAAAATGAATGAGCTTACAAAGAAAACGGGATTGAACTTCTCTCTCTTTGCTACACCAGCAGAAGGCTTATCTGGTCGATTCACAAAGATGGATAAACAACTGTTTGGCGAAATTGAAGGTGTAACAGATCGGGAGTACTATACAAACAGTTTCCACGTTCCAGTTTATCACTCACTTACACATTACAAGAAAATTGAGATCGAAGGGGCTTTCCATAAATATTGCACAGCAGGACATATTTCTTATGTTGAATATGATGCACCACCCATTAACAATCTGCGTGCCGTAGAGAAAGAACTTAACCACATGGCTGATAGCGATATCGGATACGCGGGGATTAACTTCCCTATTGACTTCTGTGCGAATACCGCATGTGGGTATACAGGGGTTATTGATGAGGATGAATGTCCGATTTGTGGATGCCAACATATTCGTCGGATCCGTAGAATTACAGGGTATTTAAGCGAGCTCAATAACTTCAATGATGCTAAGTTTGCGGAACAAAGCCAGAGAACTTCGACGAAAAGATAACTTAATGGATTGCAAAAAAGAGGAAAGTGTAAATTTGCACTTTCCTTTCTTTGTTTCGGTTATAATAGAAAGAGGTGGTGAGATTGTTGGTTTTTATTGAAAACGAATGGTTTTTATGTGCTTTCGCTTTAATTTTTGGGTTATTTATTGGTGCGATTGCTAATACATATGTTCTTCAGTGGTTAAGTGAAGAAATTCCAAAAGAAATTATAAAAGATAACCATAAAGATAATGAAGATAAGTTAATCGAGAAAATTAATGAGGTTTATCCATATCAACGAAATTGGACAGAATATATTCCAATTTTATCTTGGATAAAACGTTCAAAAAAAGATTTTTCGATTCTATCTCTACGCAAGCAAATAGCCATTGAATTTTTCTTTTCTATCGGAACACTTTTTTTATTTTTTTCTTTTGGCTTATCAAAAGAATGGATACTTCACATATTCGCTCTTTGGTATTTTATTTGCGGGATGATATGTGACATAAATTCAAGATATTGCCCATCAACACTTCATCAGATTGCAATTGTTGGTGTCGTTGCGGCAGGTCTTTTTATAAATGAAATATATTCAACTATTTTGGGGCTTATATTCCCCGGCATAGTTTTATATTTTTTTATCTTAGTTCTTGAAACCGTCTTAAAAAAAGAAGTTATGGGTGGCGGGGATCTAAAAATGATTATTTTATCAGGAGGTCTTTTAGGAAGTG
>ERZ773022.2284-NODE-2284-length-11697-cov-5.082202_pt1 | contig 11697 bp, 6 predicted proteins | sample MGYA00580839_ERZ773022 | MGnify/ENA primary metagenome ERZ773022 (study PRJEB29015, sample SAMEA2738020) | human oral metagenome | biome: human oral; feature: human-associated habitat; material: dental | place: China | collected 2044 ... | reverse complement strand
CGCGCGGCGCGGCGGCGACCACCTATGCGCACGACAGCCACAACCTGCTCGTCCTTGGGCAGACCGCGGCGGATATGCAGGCGGCGGCGAACGCCGTCATTGAGGCGCAGGGCGGGTTTGCTGCGGTGCGGGACGGCAGTGTGCAGGCCTTTGCGCCGCTGCCGATCGCGGGCATCCTCTCTGACCGTCCGCTCCCCGTCCTCGGCGAGCAGATCGCGCATGTTCGCCGTGTCCTTGCGGACTGCGGCTATCGCCACGACAATGTCATCATGTCCCTGAGCACCATTCCGCTGCCCGTCAGCCCGTATTTCAAACTGACCGACAAGGGCATCATCGACGTGAAAAAAGGTGCCGCAGTGCCTTTGATTGTGTAACGAAAAGTGCTGCTGTACGAAGCCGGAAAACTTCGTGCAGCAGCACTTTTTTGAGGCGTCCGTCATTTCGGCGCACACTCTAGTAAACGCGGCTGATCTTATGCGGAAAATGCGGCGGCATACGCCTGCTGCGTCGTGTGCAGGCGTTTTCCCGGGCGGTCAGATATTGATAAAGTTGCCCTCGATCTTCTTGCGCAGCCCCGGCAGCAATGAGAAGAACGTATGGATGGCGGTGTTGTGCTCCTCCGACACGATGCGGGCATCGTAGTGCTCCGCGTCGATCGTGCTCCGTGCCGAGGAGATGTAGTTGCCCGCCGTAATCTGGCCATCGATCACGTCATAGGAGTAGTAGACCGTCAGATAGTGATCCTCACCCTCCCATATACCGAGCGTATCGTCCGCATCGTCGTGCGCGTCTTGGAAGAAATAGCTCTCAAAGATGGCGGGCGGCGTGGTTCCGTACGCATCCGTGAGCATCCCTGTGCGGTAGAGATCCGCGGTCATCGGCGCACCAAAGACCGTGTCGCCGACCGTGCAGATGAGCCAATTCTCCTCGGTGTCCGTGTGCTGGGCGAGGGAGAGCGCCGCACCCGACAGATCGGCGTGCGTCTCGCGCACAACGAAGGGCAGGCCGCGCGATATCATCATCTGTTCGACCTGCTCCTCCGGCGCCATCGCATTCGCCGCGGATGCGAGCGGCAGGATGAGGAGGAACGCGCCGGCAAGGGCGCAGAAAAACGTGCGGCAGAGCATGATGATCTCCTTTCTGTGGTGCTGAATTAACGTATCTGCTTATAAGTTCGATGTAAAGACGAAATACTCCTGCATATTCGGAAATGAATCCGCGCGTGCGGAGCGAAACGAATCCATGTAAATTTCGATGTTAGAGGAGTGTTATTGTGTGCAGGGCACGCGCAGTGATGAGGATATTCCAAGTGAAGATGGTTGAGCGGCACATTTTTGAGGCTGTTTTTGAAGCGGCTCTTTTTTATTTCATAATTTATGTTATAATAGGTTGAAAATTTTGATACAAGGAATCGCTGATAAAATGAAGCTCGTCGAGATGGTGCGGCTGAATTTATCAGAGTTTCCTTAAAGAAAAGGAGTATTTCACAATGAACACATGGAACATCCAGTGGAAGAATCCGTGGAAAAAGACGATTGCCCTCGGCAGTGCAGCGTTCCTGCTCGGCGGCAGTGCGGTGTACGCGGCTTCCCCCGTGACACAGACGGGCGGAAGTGCGAACGTGGAGAGCGTGCAGGACGCGCCGATGCCCCTGCCGCTCACGGAGGAGGAGATCAGCGCACAGCAGCTCGCCGATGCCGAGTACATGGCACTCCTCTGGATGCGTACCTCGGCGGAGTACCGTGCGCTCTGCTATCAGGGCTACAATGCGGCACTCATGGCGATCGACCGCGCGCAGGCGAATCCCGCCGCCCGCAGCGGCAAGCCGCTCGCCATCGTCCTTGACTGCGACGAGACCGTCACGGACAACACACGCGCCATGGCGGCGAGTGTCGCGGACGGCAATGGACGATTTGACGCGCCCTGGTGGCGCGGGACCGTGCACGAGGGACGCTCCGAGGCACTGCCGGGCGCGGTGGAGTTCCTGAACGAAGTCGCACGGCGCGGTGTTGCCATCTTCTACGTCAGCAACCGCTGGAGTGAGGTCAACTACGAGCCGACCATCGAGAACCTCAAGGCACTCGGTTTCCCCTCCGTGGACGCGGAGCACGTCCTCCTCATGGAGGATCGGAAGATGAGTGACAAGCAGCCGCGTTTTGATCGGATCACAGAGGACTACGATGTCGTCGTCTACATGGGTGACAATGCGGGTGATCTCCCCCTCGGAACGAAGGGCATGAACCGCGCCGCACGGAATGCCGCCATCGACGCTGCGCAGGAGGAGTTCGGCACCCAGTACATCGTCTTCCCGAACCCCGCCTACGGTTCCTGGGTCAGTGCCCTCGCCAAGGACTACATGACCATGAGCCCCGAGGCACGCGAGGAGTTCTATGCAAAGACACTGACGGAGTAAGGAAACACATATCGAAAAAGCCCACCCCTGCTCTCTTTTTGTACAAGAGAGCAGGGGCGGGCTTTCATGTTTGAGCGATGATAGCAGCACTTCTGTGGGAAGTTTATTGCCTCTTGGTCAGATACCTTTTATCGTTGTGACCACTCCACTGTGATCTCGCTCAGCGCACGTTTGACCTGCGTCACGCGGGCATTGTAGTTTTTTCGTTTAAGAGCATCCTGCGAGAACTCACTTGTTGCGTAGTGAAATAGATTGACCATGGATTTTCTCCGTTCAGTTTCTCCAACAAAATGTTTGGCTTTGCCGCAGTTTGAACTACGGTATGGTAGCAATATGAATGGTGCTATTTTGCCACAGGTGTCAGCACAATTCCCGCCAGAATCCAATTTCCGGATTTTCATAGGTTCCGACAATCATACCGCGATCCAGCAAGATGTTACCGATCTCACAGCAGGTCTCGGGCAGCAGTCCACATGCATGACAGGCTGCCAGATTGAGCGAGTCGCGTCCTTGACCGTGACTCATGATACAGACGGGATCGTTGGAGCAGGTTCTTGCTTTGGTAATGGCTCTCCGAAAAATTTGTGGAAAGGCATCTTCGCGTCCCTGCCGTACCAGACCCCCGAGTGTTCCCTCTGCATCACCGCTTGCAGTATAGATAAAAATCCCGCACATTTTCTCATCGGCCTCGTTGGAACAGTAGATGCGCTCGCAGAGGGAGGCTACACTGTAGCCACACTCAAAACTCAGCTGCGCGATCAGTAAATGAGAAAGCGTATGCAGCATCATATAGATGGGATTGATATTTTGCATAAGATGTTCACCGATGAGCGAATTTTGACAGCTGGCATAGAGCATATTTATCCGAGCGAACAGTTCCTTTTGGTATTTATCCAGCCAACGTGCGATGTCATCGTAACAGAGTTCGATAAAGATCCCCTCCCCACGTACCTCGTAGGCCGGATACCAGTTCGTGTGCGGTTTTTTCACGGGGACAAACCCCTTATCAGAAGGCTTGGTTACGGGGTGTAGGCGCGAGAATCCAATAAGGGCATTGACTACACGGATTTTGTCAATCAGAGTGACGGCCTTCAGGTGGGGGAGCTGATAGAGCGTAATATCCGTTTCCTCGCGCGAGAAGTCTCCGGCAAAGGAATCCTCCGAACGAGTTTTGACCGCACCGGATAAGGCTGCGTACTCCTCATAGCGATAGGAGTCATCGATGCCGCTCCCCTCACTCTGCTGGATAAGCCATTTGCGCCGCAAGATCTGTTCCACATCCTGCTCCTTTGCACCGACTTCCAAGGCGATTTTTTTAGTCCATTTGGAGAGTTTCTTTTGGATGAAAGCGAGGCGATCTTCGGGATCTTCATCGGCAATACTTCTCACACAAAAATCAAATTCGTCACTCTTTTCAATATCCATATTGAGGCGATTTGCATAGGGTGGGATGATGAGAGAGCGATAGACAAGCGGGAAATAGACAGAGGATGAGCCGCGTTGGATGGCGCGCGGATAGCAGTGACAATCCTCCTGTTCGTGGCGGAATGGATGCCTGCCCTCGCAGCGAAAGGAATAACCCTCTCCGGAATTTTCTAAAGCTTGAAAGCGACCATCATCCATGGCCCCCTTTAGCGTAGCTTGGGCACCACACGAGGTGCACTTGATACGGATACCATCCAATCCCTCACTGCCGGAGGTGCTGGTCATCAACTGTAGATTGGGCGATCCGCAGATGGGTTTCTTTGCAGTGGCGTGTACCCAACTAACCCAGGGGAAATCGTTCAGATGACCATGGTTACAGACCGTAACGATTCGTGTGCATAGGAGATCCTGTCGACATGTGGGGCACTGCATATGCCGCACCATATTCGGATCTTCATCCAGCAGCCATGGCCGTGCAGATTTCCGATAAAGCGCGATCCACTGATTGAGGGGTTGGAAATGGCGACATTTGGGGCAGAAGTACCATTCCGGAAAACGAACATAGCCGATTGTTGTTGGACGTGCGAAATGATCGACATGAAGTGCTTTGGCAAACCGCTCATCATATATTTTCATAGTCTTTTGCCACAATTCCGGCGCGGCGGTGACCAGCGTCTGGTCGGGGAAATCAACCATAGCACCCGCACCGTACTGCAGCACTGCCTGCGCCGTGCGAACGGAGTGCGTCTGCTTATTCAACGGGGATCGATGTTCACACATTTGAATACGCTCCTTCCCACAATATGACTGCTCCATATACAGGGGTGTCCACATGACGCATTGAGGTCAGTGTATCAATGGCTGAATCTTTTCCGGCAGAACCATACGCTTTTAGGAGACGCCCTTCTTCTGCGGAGGGGGGCTTTAACATGAATTTCTGACCGAAATAGAGCGCCCCTTGTGAGTCATCCGTTGTATATGCGTCGATGCATCGTTCCCATCTCTGCAGGAAGGCCTCCATCTCTTTGCGCAGTTCTGTCGGATCCTCTGTATTATGGTTGTCCAAAAGGTGGTTGATGGATACCATGCGATCGACGATGAAGTCCTCGATTTCTCGCAGTTCATCGGAAAAATCAGCGCGGTTGAAATGGATGGCATCAGCATCACCGGTGAGTCCTGTTTTTTGCCGTACGAGTGCTGTGATGACTGAGTGCAGTGCTCGTGCTCGCGCCGGTCTTGAGAATGGCGTGGCACCCGTTGGCTCGACGAAGCGATAGAAGGAATCATGATAGGAACAGAAGCGTTCGTAGTGGGAACGATCTCTGCTTTTCGTCGCGTCATATTGCACGAAGACAACACCTGGATAGGAGCGACCCACGCGACTGGTGGCCTGGATGTATTCACTGGTCAATTTTGGCTGTCCCAGCAGCATCATCGCATTGAGACGCGCGACATCGATCCCGACCGAAATCATATTTGTGGCGAGCAGAATGTTGGTTGCATATTTTTTGGCGTCCAGATTATCCTTTGAGTAGGCGATTTTTTCGAGTTTGTTGAGCGTTTCATTGAGTTCCGTCGTCGATACGCGGCTTGTGAGCTCATCGGGCGTTGTCATCTGGCGGGAAGGCATAAACATGCGATACGCAGTACGCTTGATAAAGTCCTTCACATCATCATTTGCGAATGTGGATGCTTTGCCGAGCTCCTTCAAAGTGTTGAAATACACGGTCAGTGTCCAGAATTTATCCTTGACTTCTTCCGGAAGATCCATCGTGTAAAGCCGTTGCAGGAGTGCTGCCATCAGGCGAATCTCGAGGATGGCTTTCGTCTTGCCTGAGGGCATGATCCCTACATACTTGCGTCCGTATACACCCTTGCTGTAATCGATGGTCGATTCCTTTGCAAAGAATGAATCTGCGGCATTGAGACCGGGCGGAGGGAACTGTGCGACTTCACGATTATAGAGAACGGCGCATTGTTCCTTGGCTCTGCGGATGGTTGCGGTGGAGGCAATGATCTTTGCCGGAGTGCCCTTGTCCGCACAGAGGGCATCGATTGCCGTTTCAAACAGACCGACGATTGTGCCCAATGCGCCGGAGATGAGATGCAGCTCATCCTGGATGATGAGCTCGGGTGCTCGGTTCACACTGCCCATTGCAAAGAAGGCACCGATCCGTCCTTCCCAAGGCAGCATGGCAAATTTATCGACTGTCGCGAAGAGCAGGGTGGGAGGCTGTTGATACAGTTCCTCATCGACAATTTGAATGGGGAGCTTTAGATGAAAATGACAGCGTTCATGTGGACAGAACAGCTGAAAATGAGTGCCCTTTCCTCTCCTTTTATCGATGCGATACCCCCACTGACCGATGCGATGGCCCTTCTCTTCGTCACACACCATCTTTGTGCCGCACCATGGACATTTCAGAACTTGGAATTTATTGTATCTTTCTTTTGCAATACGTAAGTCTCCGTGAGAATTAACCAATTTTTCCCGAGTCTGTTCTGCATCCTTTATTTTATTTGGCGTATGTGCTCCACCAATCCAGAGTCCGATTGAGATGAGATCGCTGCCGAGGGGATAGGATGGATAGGCGGAACGTCGCCGGGCAGATTCCTCTCGAATGTGCTCGCACGCACAGATCAGCGTCGCAGCACGTGTAAACTGCTGTGCCGCGAGGAGACGCAGGGTATAGCGCATCATGACAGCGGTGCCGTCAGACTCCGTCGGATGAGCGAGTTTCCGATAAAATATCGTGAATGCCGTCAGACCCAGATAAGCCTCCGTTTTACCGCCGCCGGTCGGAAACCAAATCAGGTCGATCATGTTTCGATCGGGGCTTTGATCGTTGACGACAGCATTGATATCCATGAGTAGAAACGCAATTTGGAATGGACGCCAGATCGCCTTCCGATCAGATTCCTCATAGTAGTTTAGATTTTGCAGCCATTCGTCAATTTCTTCATCATTGGGGTAGCGATCCGGATGCGTTGTCGCCATCTCCGCCTGCTTCAGAATATGCACACGCTGCATGAACATCGCGCGGTTCGCCAGCAAAAAGGCGTTGTATGCACTCCCCGAGATGCGTAGAGTCTCGATACCCGCATACATGCGTTCATATGCCTTCTGACAGGCAAGGATGTTCTGGGCGGCGGCAGACCGATGGTGTGGATCCAACGTATCTGCCTCTGCCTTTAACCCCTCTGCCCACTGCTGATAAAGTGCGACCAGCTTTGTCAGCGAGGATAGCCTCTGCTCTTTTGTTGCTTCGCCCAGATCCGAGAGATACTTCATTGAGAGTTCTTCGTCCTGTATCCCATCGTTGGGCGGGAGTGAGAAATCCACCGAGGGCACCTCGGCAATCGGAAAAAAATCATTCCATAGAGAGCCGTTGCCACTCTCGTCGATGGACCAGCCTATCGAGGTGCCGAGTCCTGTGCCGTAGTCCTTTTTATGGCGATAGAGGAGTGCCAGCGAACGTTCCTCCTCATCGAGAGCCGCCGCTTCGATCACATGGGTTTTTTCGACAAAGGAGAAGGCGTTCTTCTCTGTTCCGATCTCCATGCGTGCTTGGAAGATACAGCGTTCCTGCTGAATTACCCCCGCACCGTCGACAAGATGGGCGTTTACCAGCATGGTGGTGACAGACCAGATATCGTCATGAAGATGTCGCCGTAAGGAGACAATTTTGGCTTTTGCAGGATTGTCCATCTGTGTGATGCGTTGCTCTGTATGGTTGTTTTCACCAAAGTCCAAAGTAAAGGTAATCTCATGCGGTGTACGGATATAACCCGTACGACAGTAATCGCTTAGGCGTAAGAGCGTTCTTCGGAGCAGGTCTCCGTCGCTTTCGGCGAAGGCGTCTCGTTCCAAAAGGGAGCGGACGTCTGTATATGAGAGCTTGCGTTTCAGCCGTATTTGCTCTGTAGCAACATCGTACCGGATGAATGGTTTCAGACCGGCGGGAATAGAAAAAAGCTTCGGCTGTGTTGGATGAAAGGGGAGCACACATTCTTCTGCTTGTGCACGCCGGTATGTTGCAAATGAAACGGATCCACAGATACGGTTACAGTTGCCCCGCACCAGGAATGTGATCCCCATAGATGAAGGCGCATACTGTGCAGACAAACTGATTTCCTCGTCCAGATTGCCCTGTTCATCGTCTGCAGGGGGCGGCTCCTCCCCCTCATAGGGAGCGCGCAGATATTTAGCGGGCTGATTGTCAGGCATGGATTCGTCCGCAGTAGGCTCGAATGATGTCTCTGCCCCCTCAGCACTACCCTCTTCGGCGATTGTCTCATCATTGTCATGATGGATCACATTGCCCTGTGGGAATAGTATCCCGATGGAATATCGTGCCGTTGGGGGAGATGAGATAAGCTCATGCTCTGCGTCCGGCAGGGAGAACTCCGAGCCGGGACCCAGCATCTCGGCCTTCATAGCCGCGATGTACGCCTCTCTCACTACAAGCATGGAAGCTCTGATTTCTGAATCTGTCATAATGTGACCTCCGCATCTGGGATTGGCCTGTTCACGAGGCTGCTCTTTACGCTAAATACTCCATCTAGGGGTTGAATGTCCTCGAGCTCCATCGTTTCGGATAGATGCTTGACATTGTTGGACACGATTTCCAGCAGTGGATCCATCGTTTGGCACGTACCACCGAGCTGTGCCTTGATGGCTTCTGCAATTGCGTCCAGAATGCGGCGTCGCGTGGAGCGCATCTTTCCACAGGCCTCGAAGTACCCCTGTGCATCCGCCAGGAGAAATGGATCCTTGGTTATGGTGGCGATACTTTCTATGGTAGATTGCTTTTGCGGTCCGATGATATGTGCCTCCTCGACCAGCCATTGACGAATCGAGGATTCCTTTAAGGATGTTCCGCATTCCTCCAAGCGTAGTGCGAGCTCGGAATAGCTCATACCCTTTCTATCCTTATAAGCCTGTAGAACGACTTTCCAATAGAGCGATTTCGCCAAGATGGAGGCAGCGTCCTCACCAAGAAGATCGGCACGCAGGAGTTCCTCATAGATGTTGTCCACAATATTTTTGGCAATGTTGTCCCGTTTCGTAAAGACAAGTGTATCGCCGATGTTCAATGCATTTGCCTTTTTCTCTGCAATGCTTCCCTTGCTCGGATCAAATACCACTGCAGTGTAATATCGAGAGAACAGAATCTGAGCACCGCTTGTAAAGGTGCCGATATGCGTCACCTCGGATGTCGCGGACTGTCCGTCTGCAGAGGTCGCTGTTATGGCAAACCTGCGCAGTGCTCCTGCACCGGAGTCTGCAAGATAGTCGTCCAGATCACTCCATAGCTGGGGTGGATTGACGGCAATGTCCTCGATTGGAGCTTTTGGGGTATCGACTTCTTCGACCAACCCCATGCGCGCATTGAGTTGGTGTTCATACTGTTCTGCCGTATACCGGCGATAGTCAAAGAGCCGCTGCTCACAGGGAGCGAGCAGTGTGTAGACTTCTGTTGCAGAGGGGCAGGAGGTCGGATTGTACTTTTTATCTTTGAGTTCTCCTACGGAGATCACAAGCTCATATGATGCGTTTGGATCAAATTTTGCAGGTGTGACGCAGGAAATATTGTTGTGGGAAAAAAGTTTCTCGTGATGATGCCTTAGGATGGCGCCATAGTATGCCTTTGGAACAATGATGGCAAGGGTTGTACTGTGGTGGGAGCTGCAGTTGTCCAGGACGCAGGAGAACAGAGGGGCGCGCTTGGGGGCAGTAAACTCAAGCTCTGTATATTGCTGTTCCAATAGATCGGCAATCGCCGCACATTTATTCTGTGTGTTGTCATCATCATCGAGTTGATCGGCAATGTTCCACAGTGTTTTGATACGATCCAATGGGGATGAGGTGGAGATCGCGTCCTCGCTGATCGCATCTGTCATCTCTTTCATGGAGAAGACAGCCGTGGTGAACAGATTCAGCAGACTGTAAGCTGTTCGGATAAATATATCTTTTTCCGGCGCATCCCAATGGGATTTTCGGACAACATTGAGGAGATTCACCACATTCTCGTATATATCTTTTGTGATACCGTTGTCCACCGTGATGGGGGCCATATGGCTTTTCAGCATCGTCTTGACTTGGTGAAAGAGAGCGGTTGTGTGACCGTTCATTACATAGATAGTACCGAGGTTTTGGGATAGGAACGATTTTGTGCAAGCAAAGAGAGGCGCCTCCATATGCTCTTTGAGCATAGCTGCGACGTTCTTGTTGTAGATCGGAGCCGTGATATAGGAAAATCTTAGGACATTAGCGCGTAGTAAATCGTTCAAATCCTCTATGTCCATTGTGGTCGGTGCATCGAGGAGGGATAAAAATCCGACAACGGTATTCATGTCGCGATCGTATAGCAGTTCTCGGGCGATGGAGAGATTGCTTGTAACTTTGAGTACGGGCTCGGCCTTTGTCGGATTTGCACCGATTTGATAGGGGCGATCTGTATCCGTATAATAGGATGCCGGCAAAACATCGGATAGGGAGACAGACGTTTCCTTGTTATATTTTATACGAATGCGTTTGAATATATCCTCGAATCGTTCCCGTCCGCATGCGACGACAACAGCAACATCAATCTGAGGCGGGATTTCATCAATGGGACGGTCGAGGATATAGGCGAGAAACTCTTCACGGTTTGTTGTGATGGCTTTTACACCCACGCCATTTGTTTTTTGTGCGGTACCATAATAGGGCTTGATCCGTTGTTTGTATTCTTCATAAGGGAGCAGGAGATTGAGTGGGCTATTGAATCCCACGCCATCTTTTAATAGTCTGAAGTGTGTGATTCCATTGACCTCCTCTGTTCCCTTCCAACGATAGCGTTGGTCTTTATAAATCACATAGTCATCTTCCTCGAGTGTGGCAAGGATGTCGTCGATGGTAACGGCACTGTATGAGAGACATCCTATACTGACAGCGACAATGGAAAGCGCGTCAAAACATACATTGTTCGTATGAAGGACGAAACCGGTTGGCTTCTTTTGACTTTGTATACTCTCTGCAAAGAAAGAGTGGTATTTTTCAAGGAGATTCTCTTTGGAAATGAGGGCTCCATCAAGATAAATCTCACATTTTTCCAATAGAGCAGTGATGACCGGTGTCATGTGTGCACCTCCGTCTGAGTCATGCATCAACATTCATTTGCGGGAGAGTGAATTTTTGAGGCTAGAGAAGGTGTTCCTCCTGTCGAGATCGGCTTTCGGAATAGGCCTGGGGGAGGGCGGCTATATCGATAGGGCTCATAGGGGAAGATGAGAGAACAGATCGACTGGTTTGCGTGTATGCTGCCGGTGTATCCGTGGCAAATGCATACGCTCCAAGCGAAAGTGAAGGTTGAACGACAATCTCCCCCGGCACAACGGGATCAGACGCAGCTTGTGTCGGTCTTGGTCGCGATGATGGTATATTGGCAGCCTCGGAAAGATAGGGAAGCGCGACAGGATCTTCCTCTGGCAGAGGCGAAGTCTCACCAAGCATGGTGTAGACGATCGTGACATTTTTGTAGTCAATATTGCACAGATCCAATAGACGTTTTATTTTTCGGACGGTATTGGTAGCACTATGGTGCGTTTCTAAATAGAGACCTTTGGTTATTTCCTTTGGAAACTTCATTCTGTAGATACAGGAATCATCTCCAATATCCATTCGGCGGTCTTTTCCAAAAAGACTTTTTCCAATCATGCCCTGAAGCTGTTGTGGAAAATCTATATATATACAACGGGCTATCTGTGTGTATAGTTCATTCCAGCGTTTTACATCATGGCAATCGTTGAAGTAATATAATTGTTTTGGCTTCGTATTTGCATATTGATCGATTTTTATTTCTGTTAAGTCCACTGTA
>ERZ773022.2283-NODE-2283-length-11699-cov-84.434559_pt1 | contig 11699 bp, 8 predicted proteins | sample MGYA00580839_ERZ773022 | MGnify/ENA primary metagenome ERZ773022 (study PRJEB29015, sample SAMEA2738020) | human oral metagenome | biome: human oral; feature: human-associated habitat; material: dental | place: China | collected 2044 ... | reverse complement strand
AGCAGGGCGCCAAGAACCTGCGCGGCGGCTCCATGGCCGACGTCATCTTCGCCGGCGCCGGCTCCCGCCCGGCCCTCGGGCGAGCCGAGGTCTCCCTGACCATCGACAACACCGACGGCGCCCTGCCGATCGACTACACCGAGGTCACCATCTCACGCACCCTGTTCCGCGGGGGCGGCTCGGAGTACCAGATCAACGGCACCCCCTGCCGCCTCCTCGACGTCCAGGAGCTCCTCAGTGACACGGGCCTGGGACGCCAGATGCACGTCATCGTCGGGCAGGGCCAGCTCGACGCCGTCCTGAGCGCCACCCCCGACGACCGACGCGGCTTCATCGAGGAGGCCGCCGGGGTCCTCAAGCACCGCAAGCGCAAGGAGCGCGCTCTGCGCAAGCTCGAGTCCATGGCCGCCGACCTCGCTCGGGTCTCCGATCTCGCCCAGGAGCTGCGTCGCCAGCTCGGCCCCCTGGCCCGGCAGGCCGCCGTCGCCCGGCGCGCCCGGGCCATCCAGGTCGAGGTCCGTGACGCCACCGCCCGGCTGCTGGCCGACGACGTCGTCCAGGCCCAGTCCCTCCTGGAGGCCGGCGATGAGGACAAGGAGGCCCTGGCCAAGCGCCGCCGCTCAGTCGAGGAGGCCGAGCGCGTCGCTCGGGCGCGCTTGAGTGAGCTGGCCGCTGTCGAGACCACCTCCGCCCAGCGCCTTGCCCGAGCCGGTGGCGTCTGGGAGGAGCTCACCGGAGTGGCCCAGTCCCTCGGTGCGCTCGCGGACGTGGCCGGAGAACGGATCCGGCTCCTGGCCGCAGCGCCCACCGCGAGCCACGGCACCGACCCCGAGGAGCTCGAACGGCGGGCCGAGGCCGCTGGCCGGGAGGAGGCCGAGCTTCTCGACGCCGTCGAGACGGCCCGCACAGCGCTCAGTGACGCCACTCGGGTGCGCACGGACGTGGAGACCGCTGAGAAGGCCGCCGACCAGGAGCTCTCAGCCGCGCAGCGCCGGGTCTCGGAGCGACGCGAGACGATCGCCCGCGCCGGTGGACGCGTCGCCTCCGCCCGCAGCCGTCACGAGGCCAGCCTGGCCGCCCTCGAGCAGGCCCGCAGCGCCCTTCAAGCCGCCGAGACACGTGAGGAGCGTGCTCGAGACGCGCTGGCCGAGGCCGGGGGAGAGCGGGAGGATCAGGACGACGCAACGGCAGTCGCTGGGAAAGGAGCGGTGCCGGGGGCGGCCGCTAAGGCCAGTGCGGCCGAGGCGGCGTCCCGGGCCGCTGCCGTCCATGAGGAGGCGACCCGCCGTCTGGCCGAGGCTCGCGAGGCCGTCTCCGCCGCCACCGACGCCCGCCGGGAGGCGGCCTCCGACCGGGCCACCTGGACGGCCAGACGTGACACCCTGGCCATGTCCCTGCGCAGCCAGGACGGGACGGCCGCACTGCTCCAGGCCGGGGTCGAGGGCCTCCTTGGTCCGCTGGCGGAGCACATCAGTGTCGAGCGCGGCTGGGAGAACGCCGTCGCCGCTCTCCTGGGGGTGCTCGCCGAGGCCGGGCTCGCCGTCGACGCCGGGGCCGCCCTGGCCGGGCTGGAGAGCGCTCGCGGCCAGGACGTGGGGGCCGTGCGGCTGGTTCTGGCCAGTGAGCCGTCGATGGGCGTCGAGCATGACGCCGAAGACGAGGCGGCGCCGGCCCCTGTCGACGGCGTGCTGGTGGCCCGCGAACTCGTGAGTGTCACGCGGCAGGAGCACGGGAGCCTCGGGAGGGTCCTGGACGGGCTGCTTAAGCGCTGCTGGGTCGCGGAGGATATCGAGACCGCTCGGGCTCTGCGTGCAACGCTGCCCGACGCCGTCGTGTCCACTCGCAGTGGCGATGTCCTGGCTCCCGGCTGGGTCGCCGGGGCGGGGCGCGGGTCCTCCTCGGTTCTCGAGCTCAGCGCCGCTCACGAGGAGGCCGAGGCCGAGGCCGCCGCCGCAGCACAGGCGGAGACCTCGGCCGACGCCGCGCTGGAGGAGGCGCGTCGCGGGGAGGAGGTCGCGCGCCAGGCTCTCAGTGAGGCGCTGACCGCCCTGCGCCAGGCCGACGCCGAGGCGGCCCGGGCCGCTGAGACCATGGCCCGCTTGGCTTCAGCGGTCCACGCCGCCACCGAGGAGACCGGCCGGGCCCGTCGGGTCCTGGAGCGGGCTGAGGCGGAGTCCGTCCAGCGCACCGCTGAGCTCGCCGCCGCCACGGCCGCGCTGGCCGAGGTCGAGGGCGAGTCCGAGGCCGTCGACGGCGCGGATGCGGCGGACGACGTAGGAGGTCATGGCCCCGACCGTCTTGAGCGCGCGCTGGAGCGCGCCCGACAGGAGCGGGAGGGGGCGGCGGAGGCTGCGCGCGAGGCCCGCGGCGCCGAGACCGACGCCCGACTGGCTCTGCGCACGGCCGAGGAGCGCGAACGCTCCAGCCGAGGGCGTGCCGACTCCCTGCGAGCTGCCGCGCGCCGTGAGCGGGAGCAGCGCGCCGCCGCCGAACGGGCTCAGCAGCGCCGCAGCGCCCAGCTCGCCGTCGCCACGCATGTGCGGGACCAGGCTCGCGCCGCCGCCGAGACGGCCAGAGCCTGTGTTCAGCAGGCGGCTGATGAGCGTGCCACCATCGAGGCCGAGCGGGCCGAGGCCCTGGCCGCAACCAACGAGGTTCGCGAGGAGATCGACCAGCTCACCAAGGAGCTCGGCAGCCTCACCGACGCCGCCCATCGAGAGGAAGTGGCCCGGGCGGAGCAGCGGATGCGCCTGGAGTCCCTGGCCGAGCGGGCCATGAGTGAGCTCGGCCTCGAGCTGGAACCCCTCGTTGAGGAGTACGGACCGCACATGCTCGTCCCCGAGGCCGTCGAGGAGCCCGATACCGCCCGCGGCGCAGACGTGGAACCGGCCGATGATCGGACCTGTGACCACACCCGAGCCAGGGCCCGGCAGACGGGCCATCCCTACGTGCGTTCCGAGCAGGAGAAGCGCCTGGCCAAGGCCTCGCGCGACCTCGCCCGCCTCGGCAAGGTCAACCCGCTCGCCCTCGAGGAGCACGCCGCACTGGAACAGCGGCACCAGTTCCTGGCTGAGCAGCTCGCCGACCTCAAGCGCTCGCGAGACGACCTGCTCAGTATCGTCGAGGAGATCGACGCTCGGGTCCAGGAGGTCTTCACTCAGGCCTACGAGGACACCGCTCGCCAGTTCGCCTCCGTCTTCGATCGGCTCTTCCCGGGTGGCGAGGGGCGCCTGGTGCTCACCGATCCTGACGACATGCTCACCACCGGCATCGAGATCGAGGCGCGCCCGGCGGGCAAGAAGGTCAAGCGGCTCTCACTGCTCTCGGGCGGGGAGCGCTCACTGGCCGCCGTCGCCCTGCTGGTGGCAATCTTCAAGGCGCGCCCCTCGCCCTTCTACGTCATGGACGAGGTGGAGGCGGCCCTGGATGACACCAACCTGGGCCGGCTGCTGGAGATTTTTACCGAGCTGCGTCAGTCCAGTCAGCTCATCATCATCACCCACCAGAAGCGGACCATGGAGGTGGCCGACGCGCTCTACGGCATCACCATGCGTGACGGGATCACCAAGGCGGTCTCGCAGCGGCTGGCCCAGCCCGACCGTGGTACGGCTGTGACTCCTGATGTCTGAGTGAATCATGAGGAGAGTGTGGTAGCGGTCTTACAGTATGACACTCGTTTTCAGAGTCAAGCCATTGTTGTGTCAGGAAGTTATCAGGTTTTGTTGTCGATTGGACGACAAATGCGTGCGAAGTCTAGTCAGATCGCATTTCGCAAGGCAGAATCCTAGCCATGGGTGCCATGATTCTTCCTCTCGTCGTCGTGCTGGTTGCCGGCCTGCTTGTGCTCGGCATGGTCTGTGCTGAGCGCTTCCCGATCCGCTCCTGGCCCTCACGCATTCGCAGTCTGGTTCGCAATGCGCAGGAGGTGCGTCAGGAGGAGCAGGATGTCGAGGTTGAGGTCGTGCCTCAGGAGGCCCGCCTCTCCGACCTCATGACGCGTGAGGGTCCTGCGCCCTACGTGGGTACTGACTCCTTCGGCGGCCTGGTGGGCGTTTTCGAGAAGGCGATGGACGGTGCGGAGAGGACTCGGGGCTCTGTCGGCTCGCGGCGTCGCGGCCAGGTGCACGAGCCGGCGGCCAGCGGGCTGTCGCAGCCGCAGGGGTGAGCTTCTCCGGACCGGTTCGTGAAAACTATGCCCTGCATTCATTTTCACGACTCATCGGGTCCGAGGTGGCAACCTCTGGATATAGTCCCGGCCATGAGAGGTCGCTATCCCGGTATTGACTGCACCTGCCTCTTGCGTCTTGATCATGCCCTGACGTGAACAGATAACGCCTTTGTGCACATTGATATCGAGGGCCTCGGCCCTCTCCGCCTGCGGTACGCCAATCGGTGTGCCGCAGGTTTTCTATTGTCACGACTCGGCGTCGCATCACGTCGGTGACTCCCGTGAGGTCGTGCCGCTGAGAGATGGTCGGGGGAGAACAACCCTGCCGTAGCAGGTCCGCTATCGGGCATGATGGGTCTATGGAACCGATCCTCATCGTTCTCGGCATCATCCTGATCATCGTCGCCGGCGGAGGTCTGTGGCTCTATGCGGGCAGGCGTCGGGGCCAGGTCCCCGACGAGGTCAGCGCCCACAGGCCCATGTCCGTCGAGGACCTCCTGCCCTCCGAGGAGGACGAGGAGCCTGCGGGGGAGGGCGCTGCAGAGGCTGAAGCGAGCACGGCGCCGGCTGCCACGCTGGAGTCGCCCGAGTCCATCCCCGGTCGCATGCAGCGTCTGCGCGCCCGCCTGGCCGGTGCCGGCGGCTTCGGCAAGGCGGTCCTGTCCGTCCTGTCCCGCGGCGACCTGACCGAGGAGGACTGGGAGGAGATCGAGGACACCCTGCTCACCTCCGACCTCGGTATCGAGGTCACCACGTCCCTCATGGACGAGTTGCGCACCCAGGCCAAGGTGCTGGGAACCTCCGACCCCGAGGCCATCCGCACCGTCCTGCGCGCCGAGCTGCTCAAGCTCGTCGACCCCAGCCTGGACCGCTCCCTCAACCTGGAGCGTCCCACTCCGGCCGACGGCGCCCAGGGAACGCCCGCGGCCGCCATCCTCATGGTGGGTGTCAACGGCACCGGCAAGACCACCACCTGCGGCAAGCTCGCCCGCGTCCTGGTTGCCCAGGACAAGACCGTCGTCCTGGGTGCGGCCGACACCTTCCGGGCCGCGGCCGCCGAGCAGCTGAGCACCTGGGGCGAGCGTGTGGGCGTCGACGTCGTGCGCTCCGAGAAGGAGGGTGCCGACCCCGCCTCCGTCGCCTACGACGCCGCTCGCCAGGCGACCGACCAGGAGACGGACGTCGTCGTCGTCGATACCGCCGGGCGCCTGCAGAACAAGGCCGGCCTCATGGACGAGCTGGGCAAGATCAAGCGCGTCATGGAGAAGATCGCCCCGGTCGGGGAGATCCTCCTGGTCCTGGACGCCACCACAGGCCAGAACGGCATGCGCCAGGCCCAGGTCTTCTCCGAGGCCGTGGGCATCACCGGCATCGTGCTCACCAAGCTCGACGGCACTGCCAAGGGCGGCATCGTCGTCACGGTTCAGAAGGAGCTGGGCGTGCCCGTCAAGCTCGTGGGCCTGGGGGAGGGCGCCGACGACCTGGCCCCCTTCGACCCGGAGGGCTTCGTCGACGCGCTGCTGGGCTGAGCCGCCGGGCGGGTGAGGACTCTTACTGAATGATCCACCCCTTCTGGGCCGCGATGTGCACCGCCGCGGCCCGGGTGGGCGCATCGGTCTTGGCCATGGCCTGGGACAGGTGGTTGCGGGTGGTCCCTTCCGAGAGATGGACCCGCCGGGCGACTTCGGAGACGGTGGCGCCGTCGGCGGCGGCCTGAAGCACCTCGGTCTCCCGGGCGGTCAGCGGGGAGTCCCCGAAGACGAGCGAGTCGGCAGCCAGCGCTGGGTCGACGACGCGCATCCCCGCATGGACCCGACGCACTGACTCGGCCAGCTCGGTGGCCGGAGCATCCTTGACGACGAAGCCGTGGGCCCCGGACTGGATGGCGCGCCGCAGGAATCCGGGGCGCCCGAAGGTCGTGACGATGAGGACCCTCGTGGCCGGCAACCGCTCCAGGAGCCTCGCGGTCGCGCTCAGCCCGTCGGTGCCGGGCATGTCGACGTCCATGAGAACGACATCGGGCCGGTGCTCGAGTGCGACGGGTAGGACATCGTCCCCGTTTCCGACCTGGGCGACGACCTCGATATCGGTCTCCAGGGTGAGCAGCGCAGCCAGTGCCCCGCGCACCATGGCCTGGTCGTCGGCCAGCATCACTCGGATCATCGCTCAGCTCCGTCACTCAAGGTTCCTCAGGACCGACGACATGGGTGCTCGCCGGAGTTCGGGGTGCACGCGACCGGGTCACTCGGTCGCGTCGTACGTCATACGGGAGGATAGACGGCGGGCGCTCACCCTCAGGACGGTGCCGCTGCCGTCGGAGGGTGCCTCGATGGTGAGGTCGGCACCGTTGTCCTGACAGCGCTGGCGCAGCCCCTCCAACCCGTGACCGTCGCCGGCACCGGCCGAGTCCAGTCCGATACCGTCGTCGGCCACCTCAACGGAGTCGGAGGTCAGCTCCACCTTGCAGTGTGAGGCGCGGGCGTGGCGCACGACGTTGGTGACGCCCTCGCGCACCACCCAGGCGAAGAGCTCGCGCAGCTCAGGGTCGACGGCCTCGACGGTCAGTGGCAGGTCGGCTCGGATACCGGCCGAGGTCAGAACGCCCGTGGCCCGGGCCAGCTCACCGGCCAGACTCAGCTCGCGGTAGCTGTTGACGGTGGCGCGCACGTCAGCCAGGGCGGAGCGCGCCAGGGACTGCACCTCGCTCAGCTCCGCCCTGGCCTGATCGGGGGCGACGTCGACGAGCCGGGCGGCGAGCTCCGACTTCAGGGCGATGACCGTCAGCGAATGACCCAGAATATCGTGCATGTCCCGGGCCATGCGGTTGCGCTCCTCGTTGATCTCCAGCTCGTGAGTGCGCTGCTCCAGAATGCGGGCCACCCGCCGCTGTTCCATGATGTAGCGCCCGAAGGTGCAAGCGCCGCCCGCGCCGAGCAGAGCGATCCACGCGTCTTCGCTCGCGGACCAGGACGGAATCATCCTGGGAACAAGGAACAGAATGCCAGTCAGGATCGCGATAGGCCCGATGGCCGCCTGCCAAGGCAGGGAGAAGGCCAGGACGACGGCCAGGAAGACCACCAGCTGCAGGCCCGGCGATCCCACACCGAGGGCGGCCCCGCTCGCCGTGAGCGCGCCGATGATGATGAGCGACAGGCTCAGGCGGCCGGGCCAGGTCAGCCCTTGCCGGACCCGCCTCATGCTGAGCGAGCAGGCGGCGTACAGGCATGCGCAGGAGACGATGGCACTGACTGCGCCCCAGACCCCGCCGTTGGACCCTCGTGCCACGCCCGCCCGGACGACCGGAAGCATGGAGGCGGCCCACACGACCCCCCAGCCGACTGCCACGACGCGGGTGCGGCGCGCCCGCGCCTCGGCCAGGGAGGAGGCGCGGGCTTTCATGACCCTGATGGTACTCACGAGCTCACACCCGGGCGGTGTCGCGGCCCATCCTCCAGGCGGCCCCGCCCAGGAAGACCGCGAGCCAGGTCAGGACGTTGACCACCCACCACCAGGAGAAGCTCTCTGCGCCCATGGGCCACAGCGCCAGGTTGTGCAGCCCGTACATAGGGGTGAGGCTGCCGATGCGATCCATGGTGGAGCCCGGCGTCAACGGGATGAACATGCCCCCGAGGAAGGCGAGCAGGGCCATGAGAGGGCCGACCACCTGCATGGCGTTGTCCGAGGGAAGGAGATAGCCGACGAACAGTCCGAAGGCGACGAAGACCAGGGAACCGAACCAGATGATGAGTGCCGAGGAGATCCAGACGCTCGCCGGCATCTGCGCGTGACGCAAGGGGCCGCAGGCGTAGACGGCACCGATGGCCAGGGCGCTGATGAGTATCCCGACGATCGCCTTGGCGGTGATGTAGGCGATGGGCTTCAGCGGCGTCAGGCGCAGCTGACGGCTCCAGCCCGAGGCTCGCTCGTTGCTCACGGCCGCCCCTGCCCCGGTGGTGGTCATGAGCGCGCCGTACAGCGCCATGCCGACCATCATGTTCGCCACGACATTGCCGTTGCCGTAGGGCGTTGAGGAGTAGTCAGTGGTGGTGAACATGAGGAAGAAGGCCACTGGCAGCAGGACGGAGAAGATCATGGCCCGGCGGTTGCGCAGGCGCCGGCGTGCCTCGAGTGATAGCAGGGTCAGGCTCAATCCGCCCAGGGGCGGTGTGGCGCGGGAGGAGAGATCGAGGTGGTCGACTGCTGACAAGGCGGAGGAGGACTCAGAGGGAGAAGACATTGCGGTTCCGGTGGAAAGCGTGGGAGAAAGGGTGTCGGTGCTGCTGGTGCGTTTCATGCTGACGCTCCCGGAGTGGGAGCTGCGGCGCCGTCGCTGGTCAGGGCCACGAAGGCGTCCTCCAGGCCACGGCTGGTGATCTCCAGGTCCTTGGCCAGGTGATCGCTGAGGAGGAGTGCGGCAACGGCGTCGGTGTCGGTCGAGCTCAGAGTGAGTGCGCTGCCCAGGACCTCGATGTCGTGGACCCGGCCACGGGCCTGCAGATCGGTCAGAGCGCTGCGTAGCTGCTCGGCTGTGCAGGTCAGGGTGGCTCGCAGGCAGCGCCCACTCACAGAGGTGCGGATCTCGGCCGCGGTGCCGTCGGCGATGATGCGCCCATGACGCATCAGGATGATCCGATCGGCGAAGGCGTCGGCCTCCTCAAGGTAGTGCGTGGCGAAGATGATCGTGCGTCCGTGCGCGGCGTCAGCGTGGATGGCCTCCCAGAAGCTGCGGCGCCCCTCGACGTCCATGCCGGTGGTCGGCTCATCGAGGATGAGCAGAGCCGGGTCGCTCACCAGTGCCATGGCGAAGCGCAGGCGCTGCTGCTGGCCTCCTGAGCACTTCTTGACGATGCGTGAGGCGAAGTCGGTGATGCCCGCGCGCCGCATGGCCTCCTCGGTATCGATCCGGTGGGAGAAGAGGCTTCCCGTCAGTTCCACCGTCTCATGCACGGTGATATCGGGCAGGAGCCCGCCGGTCTGCATGACGGCTGTGACCAGGCCCCGGTCGACCGCCTGGCGCGGGCTCATCCCGAAGGTGCTCACCTCTCCGCCGGTGGGGCGACTGAGTCCCAGGATCATGTCAATCGTCGTCGTCTTGCCGGCGCCGTTGGGCCCCAGGAGGGCGACGACCTCGCCTGGGCGGATGGTCAGGTCGATTCCGTCGACGGCGGTGACGTCTCCGAAGGACTTGTGCAGGGCGGTCAGCCTGACAGCGTCTGCGGGCTCTGCCACGGGAGCCGTCATGGGAACCTCCCGGAGTGCGGGCTCCTGGGCGGACCGGGTCGTTGTTGTGCTCATGGCTCAAGACTCGTCCCACGTCGGCTGCGGTCCATGGCCCATCGGTCACCACTTGCTCATGACATATCTCAGGGGTCGCCGGATGGTGAAATACCGCAGGATATCGGGAGAAGACCCGCGTTCGGAGTGGGAGAGGGTGTCAGTGGGAGCCGGGGCCCAGAGGTATGACGTGGCGGAGGCCGCCGGCTGGTGAGTGTGGGCTCAGTCCCGGTCCGGGCGCGGGGGAGAGGACGGGCCCCGCTTGCCGCTATCCTGGGGCACAGTCGAGGTGATCGCCATGGCCTACGGACATGGACGTTCCACCCTCATCCGCCCACAGTCTCCCGACCAACGCGCCCGACGGCGCCAGGAAGGACCATCGCGTGTTCGGCAACCTCTCCGATCGCATCACCGCCTCCTTCAACCAGCTGCGCGGCAAAGGTCGTCTCACCGAGGCCGACGTCAACGCCACGGTCACCGAGATCCGCCGTGCCCTCCTGGAGGCCGACGTCGCCCTGCCCGTGGTGCGCGCCTTCACCTCCGCGGTGCGCGAGAAGGCGGTCGATGCCGCTCGCTCCCAGGCCCTCAACCCGGGCCAGCAGGTCGTCAAGATCGTCAACGAGGAGCTCATCGAGGTCCTGGGCGGCGAGACCCGGGAGATCCACTGGGCCGACCGCGGCCCCACGATCATCATGCTCGCCGGTCTCCAGGGCGCCGGTAAGACCACCCTGGCCGGAAAGCTCGGCCGCTGGCTGCGAGACCAGGGCAAGCGCGTCCTGCTGGTGGCCTCCGACCTCCAGCGCCCCAACGCCGTCACGCAGCTGAGCGTTGTCGCCGAGCGCGCCGGGGTGCACGTGTGGGCACCCGAGCCCGGTAACGGCGTGGGTGACCCGGTGGCCGTGGCCCGCTCCGGCGTCGAGCAGGCGCGCGCCAACGGTTACGACGTCGTCGTCGTGGACACCGCCGGCCGCCTGGGCGTGGACGCCGAGATGATGGACCAGGCGATCCGCATCCGCGACGCCGTCGTCCCCCACGAGATCCTCTTCGTCCTGGACGCCATGGTCGGTCAGGACGCCGTCAACACCTCGGTCGCATTCCGCGACGGCGTCGGCTTCACCGGCGTGGTCCTCTCCAAGCTCGACGGCGACGCCCGCGGCGGTGCGGCCCTGTCCGTGCGCGGCGTCACCGGCGCCCCGGTCCTGTTCTCCTCCACCGGCGAGGGCCTGACCGACTTCGAGCGCTTCCACGCCGACCGCATGGCCTCGCGCATCCTGGACATGGGTGACCTGCTCACCCTCATCGAGCAGGCCGAGCGGACCCTGGACCGCCAGGAGGCCGAGGACGCCGCCGCCAAGCTCGCCAAGGGCACCTTCACCCTCGACGACTTCCTGGGCCAGCTGCGCCAGATCCGCAAGATGGGCTCCATGAAGAAGCTCCTGGGCATGATGCCTGGCATGGGGCAGATGCGTGATGCCCTGGAGAACTTCGACGAGCGCGAGGTCGACCGCATCGAGGCGATCGTGTGCTCCATGACTCCGGCCGAGCGCAAGGACCTGTCCATCCTCAACGGCTCGCGCCGCAGCCGCATCGCCAAGGGATCGGGCACCACCGTCCAGGCCGTCAATGAGCTGGTGGACCGCTTCGAGCAGGCCAAGAAGATGATGGAGGCCATGGCCTCCGGCGGAGGCATGGGCGGACCCGGCGAGGGCGGTCCCATGCCCGGCATGGGGTCGCTGCCAGGCATGGGCAAGCACTCCAAGGCCCGTCAGGCCCCCAAGGCCAAGCGCGGCAAGGGCGGTAAGAAGGGCCGCAGCGGCAACCCCGCCAAGGCCGCCCGTCAGGCCAAGGAGGCCGCAGCCGCCAAGCAGGCCAAGATCGAGGCCGGGCAGAGCGCCGCGCCAGCAGCTGGCTCCTCCTTCGGGCTCGGCGGCGGCCAGGCCGGCGCCTCCGGCTACGGGATCATGCCCCAGGCCCAGCAGCAGGCTCAGACCGGTGCGCAGCCCTCGGGCGACGACGTCGCCGATGCCATGGGCGCCCTGCCCGAGGACCTGCGCCGCCACCTCGGGCTGTAGGCTCAACGGCCCGCGGAGCCTGGGAACCGAGCCGCGGGCTCGGACGTCATCGGATCCGCCGGAGGCGGGTCAGTCGTCAGGAGACAGGGCAGTCGCACCCTCGATGACGGTGCCCTGGTGGAATACCGCTTGCCAGATCGAGCCCCGGCGACGGTAGAGCGTGGATCTGCGGGTGACGCGACTCG
>ERZ773022.2279-NODE-2279-length-11705-cov-6.393476_pt1 | contig 11705 bp, 8 predicted proteins | sample MGYA00580839_ERZ773022 | MGnify/ENA primary metagenome ERZ773022 (study PRJEB29015, sample SAMEA2738020) | human oral metagenome | biome: human oral; feature: human-associated habitat; material: dental | place: China | collected 2044 ... | reverse complement strand
CCACCGGCCGGCCGGCGCGCACGCGCTCGGTGACCGCGGCCATGAGCGGCTCGACGGCCTTGAGGTTGGGGGTGCCGGGGATTCCGCCGGGCAGGACGAGCATGTCGTAGTCGGCCAGGTCCGCCTCACCCAGGGTCAGGTCGCAGGTGATCACGATGTTGTGGGAGGAGGTGACGGCCCGCCCGGATGTCACCGAGATCATCGTCGTCGGGATGCCAGCGCGGAAGAGGATGTCCACGGTCGCCAGCGCCTCGACCTCCTCCAATCCTGGCGCGATGAACACGGCAACGGTCTTGTCGGTCTTCTGGTCGGTGGGCGCTTGGAAAACGGGCATGTCTCCTCCAGGAAGGTCGTCTCAGGTGCGTGCGGCCGACACCACTCACCTTACGCGCCTGCCACAGCCCACTGAAACCATGTCGGTCCGCCTGCTCCACTCTCAGTGTCCGACGCCGGTAGTAGGCTTGCTGACCGCTGTCCGCCCAGACGGCGCGGACGACGCTTGAGACACTGGGAGGTGAGCAGGCGATGACGTGGTGGACTGCGGCCCTCTGCGCAGTTGTTCTCGCCCTGATCGTCTGCGCGGTTCTTCTCACCCGTTCCCAACGTTCCCTTCAGCGCACCCGTGGGGAGCTCGCCCGCCTGCGCGCCTTTCATGAGGAGCGGACGCGCCGCCCCAACGTACTGTCCCATGAGCTGCGCACTCCCCTGACCGTGGTTCGCGGTGCCGCCGAGCTGCTCCTCGACGAGAGCGCCGGCCCTCTCAATCCCGATCAGAAGCGCTTCGTCCAAACGATTGCTGAGAACTCCAATCAGGTCATCGAGATGGCCTCCGATCTCCTGGCCGAGGCCAGCCTGGAATCCGACCTGTTCAACCTGCGTCTGGAGTGGGTCGAGATGCGTCAGCTCGTGCGCGAGTGCGTCGCCCAGCTGCGTCGGGTGCACACCTCCTCCATCCGCATGGACAACCACGGGGCACCGCTGCGCATGCAGGTCGACCCCCGCCTGATGGGGCAGGCCGTCACCAATGTCGTGAACAACGCCGCCCGGCACGCGGGCGAAGGCGTGTCCATTCTTGTGCGCGTCACCGAGTCCGAGGAGACCATCACCGTGTCCGTCTCCGACGACGGCACGGGCATGACCCCGCAGGACCGGGCCCTGTTGTTCACTCCCTTCGCCACCGGCGGCTCCCGGCGCCCGGGAACCGGCCTGGGGATGATGATCACCCAGCGCATCGTCGAGCTCCATGGCGGGAAGGTCCTGGTCGATACCATCTCCCGAAAAGGGACGACCGTGTTCCTCACTCTTCCACGCACATGGCAGGAACCCGATCGCGAGGAGGCGACCACCGGTGAGTGACGTCAGCGAATCATCAGGGGCACCCAGGGTCCTCGTCGTCGATGACGAGCCGCAGATCCTCATGATCATGCGTTTCACCCTGGAGACCGCGGGTTTCGTCGTCGTCTGCGCGGCCGACGGCGCTCAGGCCTGGTCCCTGTTCAAACAGCACCCCTTCGACCTGGTGGTTCTGGATCTCATGATTCCGGCCGTCTCCGGGGTGGCCGTGGCTGAGCGGATCCGGGCCGTCTCGGAGGTGCCCATCATGATGATCACCGCCCTGTCGGATGAGCCGGACCGGATCCGGGGCCTTGAGGCCGGGGCCGACGACTACGTCACCAAGCCATTCAGTCCTCGGGAGCTCACGCTGAGGGCTCAGGCACTCGTACGTCGGTGGCGCGGTCAGCGCGCCCCGGTCCTGACCAATGGGGATCTGGTCATCGACACCGCCTCGCACCGTGTCCACCTGCGCGGCTCGACCCTGGACATCACCGACACCGAGGTCAGGTTTTTGGAGGTCATGGCGCGCAACATCGGTCGAGTCGTCACCTATCGGGATCTGCTCAGCCAGGTGTGGGGCACCGAGGACCGCAGCGGCGGCAAGGACATGATCAAGACGACCGCCTACCGGGTGCGCCGAGCCCTGGGCGAGGAGGGCCGGCGCTACATCCACTCGGTGCGTGGAGAGGGATACACCATGCCCCGCCTGGAGCGGAGTGCTCTGGGCGGCACGCCGAGCACGAGCGCGGACCCCGGAGCGGAGTCGCACCGTCCCTCATCGCAGTGACCCGCCCCGGTAACGGAGACGTTACCAACCGTTACTGACCATCACCCCGCCGGTCCCCATCACCAGGAATGATGAGGCGACCAGCGGGGTGTCGTGCGAGAGCCCGATGACCTCCCGTCTCTCGATCCCACTTGATTCAAAGGAGAATCCCATGAGGAAGCGGTTATTCCCGGCTCTGCTCGCCATCGCCACCGCGAGCGCTCTGGCCTTGACCGGTTGTGCCGTCGACAAGGCGAAGAGTGAATCGATCACCGTCGCCTGCGGAGCCATGGAGGACCTGTGCCAGAAGTGGACCCAGACCTTCACTGAGCAGACCGGCATCCAGGCCACCTATGTACGTCTGTCCTCCGGGGAGGCCGTCGCCCGTCTGGACTCGGCGAAGAACTCCCCGGAGTTCGACGTCTGGCACGGTGGTCCGGCCGACGGATACGGCACCGCCGCCGCCAAGGGCCTCATCGAGGCCTACGACTCCCCGAACGCCGCCAAGATCCCCGACAAGTACAAGGACGCCGACCACAAGTGGACCGGCGTCTACGTCGGGACCCTGGGCTTCTGCTCCAACAAGACCGTTCTGAGCAAGCTGGGCGTGGATACTCCGGCATCGTGGGACGACCTGCTCAATCCTGCACTCAAGGGCCAGGTCTCCACCGCGCACCCCTCGACCTCCGGAACCGCCTTCACCACCTTGTGGACCCAGAATGTTCGCCTGGGCGGCCAGGACCAGGCCTTCGACTACATGAAGAAGCTGCACGGCAACGTTCTGCAGTACACCAAGTCCGGCACCGCCCCCGGCCAGATCGCCGGCCGCGGCGAGGTGGGGGTCGGCCTGGTCTTCTCCCACGACTGCGTGAAGTATCAGGAGCAGGGGATGTCCGATCTACAGGTCTCCTTCCCCAAGGAGGGCACCGGTTACGAGGTCGGTGGCGTGGCCCTGGTGGCCAAGTCCTCCCATTCCGATGCCGCCAAGAAATACATCGACTGGGCGCTCTCGGCCGATGCCCAGAACGTTGGACAGACCGTGGGCTCCTACCAGATTCCCACCAATCCCGACGCCAAGATCAGCGACAAGATGGTCAAGCTCGACGACGTCGCACTGATCGACTACGACTTCAAGGCCGCAGCGGAGGCGAAGCCCGAGCTGACCAAACGCTTCGACGAGGAGATCGCCGCCCAGCCGAAGGAGTGACGGATCCTCGCTCCCGGTGTTCTGGGGCCCGCCGGCCCCAGAACACCCCCTCATCCTCGACGGTTGCCCACGTACAGGCGACCCCTGTCCCGAACGGAGTCCTCCATGTCTTCCGCGGCCTCAACACTGCCCTCCTCTCACGCTCCCGGGTCAACGCCGGCAAAGGCACAGCGGTCGACGAAGGTTCGACGAGACCCGGTGACCATCGGCATCGTCACCATCGTCGCTCTCGTCCTCACCTGCCTCATCCTCCTTCCGCTGGTCACCATCCTCTCTCAGGCATTCTCCGACAGCGGCTCAGAGGTGCTCACCAGCTTGTTGACCTCCACGACGAACCGAACAATCGCTCTCAACACCGTCGTGCTGGGCGTCGTCGTCGGGTCCGTGGGCACGCTCGTCGGTTTCTTCTTCGCCTACGTGCAGGCCCGCGTGGACATCCCCGGTAAGCGCCTGCTTCATCTCATCTGCCTCATTCCGATCGTCTCCCCGCCCTTCGCAGTGGCCACGGCCTCGATCACACTGTTTGGACGCAATGGGATCATCTCCACCCAGCTGCTGGGCCAGCAGTGGAACATCTACGGCCTACCGGGCCTGACGCTGGTGCTCTCCCTGTCCTTCTTCCCCGTCGCCTACATGAACATGCTCGGCATGCTCCGCAACCTGGATCCGGCTACGGAGGAGGCCGCTGCATCACTGGGCGCCTCCCCCTGGACGATCTTCCGCACGGTAACCCTGCCGATGCTCATCCCCGGTTTCGCCTCATCCTTCCTGCTGCTCTTCGTCGAGGCGATCGCCGACCTGGCGAATCCACTGGTCATTGGAGGTGACTTCACCGTTCTGGCCTCCCGTGCCTACATCGCCGTCAACGGTGAGTACAACACAGCAGCCGGAAGCGCGTACTCCCTGGCGCTGCTCGTACCGGCACTGCTGGTGTTCATCCTCCAACGCTATTGGGCCTCCCGCAGTTCGGCGGTCACCGTCACCGGTAAGCCCACCGGAAGAGTCCGCCCAATCCGCGCTCTACTACCCCGAATCATCCTGTCTGTTGCGACGGTCGCCCTGGCACTGTTCATCGTCTCAATCTACGCAACCGTCATCCTGGGATCCTTCGTCAAAATCCTGGGAGTGGACAACACCTTCACGCTCAAGAACTTCCAGTACGTACTTTCCGGAATTGGCAACGATGCCATGATCGACACAACTATCTTAGCCCTCATCGCCACTCCGATCGCAGGCATCCTGGGAATGATCGTGGCATGGCTCGTTGTTGTGAGACTCAAGGCCAGCGCCGGAGTCATGGACTTCCTAGGCATGCTCGGACTGTCGGTGCCGGGCACAGTCCTGGGAATCGGCTACCTCATCACCTTCAATCAACCGATCATCTACAACAATCTCATGTTTATGCCTGCCCTGGCCGGGGGCAGTGCGGTCTTCGGCGGAGCCATCGCGATCATCATGGTTTATGTGGCCCGCTCCATGCCCTCAGGACAGCGCTCGGGGATCGCCAGCCTCCAGCAGATTGATAAATCGATCGACGAGGCATCCACCTCACTGGGCGCATCAGGCCTCCAAACCTTCATGAAGGTGACAATGCCACTCATCAGACCAGCATTCATCGCCGGTCTCACATACGCCTTCGCCCGCTCCATGACAACACTTTCTCCAATTATTTTCATTACCACTCCGAAAACGAAGATCATGACCTCCCAGATCCTCGCAGAGGTTGATGCGGGGAGATTCGGAAATGCCTTCGCCTTCTGCACCATTCTCATTATCATCGTCATGCTCGTCATCGGCATGACCAATCTTCTCGTCCGCGACACCTCGGTGACATCACAGGCTCGCACAGGCCTGTGAGGCCGACCAGAAAGGACTCCACCATGACTCTTGACGCAGAGACTGATATTCAGCCGACCTCCCAGGATAATAATGCCGCAAGCAAGAGCGGCCACCTCTCCCTGGTGGAACTCACCAAGATCTTCGGCGACAGCACCGGAGGGGTGACGGCCGTCGACCACATCAACCTTGATATCAAACCCGGAGAGTTCATTACCCTCCTGGGACCATCAGGTTGCGGTAAGACCACGACCTTGCGGATGATAGCCGGATTCGAGGACGCATCATCCGGAAAGGTGATGCTTGACGGCGACAACATGGCAGTCGTCCCGCCTAACCGACGCCCGATGTCCATGGTCTTCCAGTCCTACGCTCTCTTCCCCCACCTGTCAGTGCGAGACAATGTCGCCTACGGACTCAAGCTGCAAAAGATGTCGGCGGCACAGATGGACGAGGCCATCGAGGTGGCCCTGACCTCAATGAATCTGACGGCGATGGCCAAACGGGCGCCTTCCCAGCTCTCCGGCGGCCAGCAGCAGCGTGTCGCCCTGGCCCGCGCCATGGTGGTACGTCCCAAGGTGCTGCTCTTCGATGAACCGTTGTCGAATCTCGACGCCAAACTGCGAATCAAGATGCGCCTGGAGATCCGCCACATGCAAAAGCGCCTGGGGATCACCTCCGTTTATGTCACACATGACCAGTCCGAGGCGATGGCGATGTCAGACCGGATCGTCGTCATGAACTCCGGCCATATCGAGCAGGTCGATACTCCCGCAGAGATCTACTTGCACCCGGCATCAGTGTTCGTGGCCGACTTCGTGGGGCGTGCCAATTTCCTTGTGGCTACGGTCACCGGGAGACCGGACACGGCATCGGGAGAGCAAAAGCGCGCGAAGGTGAGGGTGCTCGGTTCCGAGGCGACGGTTCCCGCCCATCCCGATGCGCTGGACGATGGCCGGGATGTCGTGCTCATGGTGCGGCCCGAGTCCGTGCGCCTGACCGCCGCCCACGAGCCGGCTCAGACGATCTCGGGATCTCTGGGCCAGATCATTACTCGCGTCTTCTACGGGGAGACTGTCGAGTACGAGGTTGAGACCGAGTACGGGTCCATTGTCTGTGTCGTCGCCGATCCGCACCAGGACGAGTTTTTCCAGGAGGGACAGGCCGTTCACGTCTCCATCGAGTCCGACAAGGCGTGGCTGCTGCCCGCAGAAACGAGCGCATCGGCCTAGGCCCTGTTGCGAGAGTGCGATGAAGCATCCGCGCGTTCGTAGGGTAGGTCGCGCGGTCGCACCCTCTACCCCTCGACCGCGCGACACAAGGTACGACCGCGACGGTTCGAGCACCCCGCCGCGGCCCCGAGAGTGGAGTGCGTGGTGTTTCTCGAGCACTGTTTGTTCTTCGTTTGAGGTAACGAAATGGTGTCGGCGTGGGATGATGTGGGGGCGTGAGAAAGGGTGTGGGCGTTGAGCAGTGACGGTGGTGTGCCGGGCTCGGGTGGTGGATCCTGGTGGGCGGCGCCTGTCAGGGGAAGGCATGCAGCTGCGGGGCCGTCCGAGCCGGACCGGTCCGGGCGAGTGCTGCCGGATGCGTCCGGAGAGTTAGGGCCAGTCTTACCGGAGGTACCGGCCCCGCTGGAACCGGTTGAGCCGGTGCGCACCACTGGGAACTCGTGGTGCGGGAGCGCGCCTGAGCCTCGGGCAAGACCTGCCGAGCCCGATCGACCCACCGCTCCCGACCGACCGGGAAGCACCTGCCCAGGCCCGGCTGCGCCGGAAGGGCTCGCGCCTAAGCCTCAGGCGAGGGCCGCGGCCGGCCGGTCTGCCGTCCCGGCCCCAGGGGCACAGGGCGCTGGTGGCTATGGTTTTGTGCCGGATGCATCGTACGGAGTCATGCCGTCCGCGGACCCGTCGGCCGGTCAGGCGCAGGCGGGAGCCGCAGACCCGACTGCCTCGGCCTTGTCCTACGGGCGCATGCCGGATTCCTCCCACACGTCCGGGTCGACGCCGGTCGTGGTGTCGGGGTGTGGGCGGGCGGCGCTGTCGGGAGGTGTTCCGGCCGGCGCCGTACCGCCCTCCCCTGCGGCGGCCTCGGTGTCTTCGGGGCGGTACGGGCTGATGCCCGCACAGACAACAGCGGCGACGACGGGGCCCGTGATGCCGGCGACGGCGGGGACAGGGCCCGTGCCGGTTGCCGCGTGCCAGGCGTCTGAGGCCGTTTCGGTGTCTTCTTCCACGGTCCGTCCGGTCGGGTTGTCGGTGAATCTGGGCGGGGCGTCGGTGCGTCTGGAGTGGTGGGAGCGTCTGGGGGCGCGCCTGCGGTCCTGGCGCGCCCTGGTGGTGCTGCGCCGGATCCAGGCGGTCGTCGTGTGGGCGTCCTTGCCGGTGATCCTGGTCGCCCTGATGGTCAACGAGACGCTGCGCATCAGTCTCGGGGCGTGGCTGGGGACCATGTGGGTGGTGTTCGTCTGGTTCTGGATGGCACGCACCAAGTCGGTCTCGTGGCGGCTGATCTCGGGAGTCTTCGCCGCCTCAATGCCGTGGGCGGGCGCCGTCGGCCTGCTGTCCCTGCGACTGGTGGCCGCCGCCGGCGTCAGCGCGAAGACGCCTGCGGCGACCATCGTGGTGGCGGGGGTCGCGGAGGAGCTGTGCAAGCTGGCGCCCCTGGCGGTCCTGGCGCTGGCGGCGCCGGGGAGGATGCGCCGTCTGCTGGTGTGCGACTGGCTGCTACTGGGCGTAGCCGCCGGCGCGGGTTTCGCGGCGGTGGAGGAGATACTGCGGAGGATCGCGTACCTGTCCGCGCCGAGCACCCCCGGCCTGATGCTGGCCACGGCGCTGTGCCCGCCCGGGGCGAGCCAGATGCTGAAGTGCCTGGGGCTGCCCACGTTCGGCCTCTCGCCGTTCTCCGGCTCCTTCCCGACCGCGCTGTCCTACAGCGGCCACGCGATGGTGACGGGGATGGTGGCCGCGTGCATCGGCCTGGGGCGGCACCTGTGGTGGCGCTGCGGCAGCCGAGCCGGGTGCAACGGCGGCGCGGGCGCCGTCGTCGGCCGGGTCCTTTCTCCGCTGGTGCCGCTGCTGGCGCTGTGGGTGGCGATCGTGGACCACCTCGCGTGCAACGCGTCGACCCGCACGCGGGCGTGGGGCGAGACCGGCGGCGAGGCGCCCTGGCCGCTGGTGGACATCACCAGCACGCTGACCGGCGGCGGGCAGGGCCGGGGCTGGCTGGTGCTGATCCTGCTGGTGGTGGGGGCGGTGCTGGACGCCCGGGTGCTGTGCTACGGCGGGTACGACGACGGGCTGCTCGACGACCTGGGCGTGTGCGAGGGGCGCGTCGGCGGTGGCGCGATCGGCGCCTGGCGGTGGAGGGTACTGGCCCGCCTGCCCCGGTCGGGGGTAGGTCAGTGGACCGCCGACGTCGTCGACGCCCTCGTCCTCCCCTGGCTGGAGTGGCGCCTGGTGGTCCGGGCGGCCGGAGAGGGCAAGGTGCTGAATCGGTTCCGGCTCCCGATCTGCACGGTGGTGGGTCTGCGTCGGGAGCGGGACGCGGCCGCCCGGGCCGTGCTGGATCCGGGGCGCCAGTACCGGTGGGTCGTGCGGGTCCTGGCCGCGCTGGCGGTGCTGGCCGGCGTTCTGGTGCTGATGCAGGTCCCGACCATCACCCATGATCTCAACAGGCAGCTGGCCCCTCACCTGGGAGGGGGCTGGCTGGCCGGGGTCCTGGACATGCTGGGGGACCTCTGGGACTCGCTGTCGCCCATGGAGCAGGGGCTGCTCATGCTGGCGGCCGGGGCTTTGGTGGTGTTCTCCGGTGGGGGCCTGGGGCTGGCCTTCGATGTGGGCCTGGGGCTGGCGATGCTCGGCTCGGCGCACGATGCGGCCCGGTTCGTGCGCGATCCCCAGGGGACGGTCGCCCGCTACCTGTCCTCGCACACCCCCGGGGAGATCGCCCTGGACGTCGCGACGTGGATCGCCACCATGGTCGCGGGAGGCGGGGTGGGTGCAGCCGGCGGCACCCTGCGCTACGGCGTCGAGGCCGCCCGGGAGTCCCGCCGGTGGCGCCGGGCGAAGGAGGCCTTCGAGGAGGCGGCCCGGCGCCCGGTCGGGCGGCGGCCCGCCTACGCCTATGCTGATCCCCGCAGGACCCCGCACATCCACCGGGGTGTACCCGACGACGGCGTCATGCGACGCTCCTCCCAGGGAGGCAGCGGACCGCGCCGCCGCGCACAGCCCGAGCCGCGGCCCGAGGTCGACCCGCGCGCCGGCGTCGACCGCGGCGACAACCGGGACTACAAAGGCCAGTTCACCGATGGCAACAAAGGAGCTCACGCCTATGACTTCGCCGAATGGCAAGTACGAGAAAACTACCGTAGACTGGCGGAAAAACGAGGGCATCCATTGCGGGAGTTGCTTGCCGAAAAGAGACTGGCACAGGTCAAGGGCTCCAGCCACGGGCGCTACTACGACGGACTCGCCCAGAGAGACGACGGCACCTGGGTCGGAATTGAAGCCAAGTACGGAACCTCGCCTTACCGCAGGGAGCAGAAGGCCTTCGACGACCTCGTATCACCCGACAACCCCGCCATCGTCACTCTCGGAGACGGGAGAGTCATCAAGATCACCAGAGTATACGTCGAGCGGATCAAGGAATAATTCCCCGAACCGGCTCGCGACAAGGAGAGGTACATGAGAAGATTAGCCACATGGATAATCAGTTCAGAAACAGGGCACTCGGACATCTTTACCCTTCCACAGACTCCGAAGAATATCGCCGACGAGTTCGCGCACGATTTGACCTATCCCACCTTCTTGGACGGACAAGATTATTTCGCCATGGGCGTGTGGGCGCTTCCGGAAGGCTGCGACTTCCCCGACGACCTTCCCGAGGCCGAGCAGAGCAATTTCTATATGCAGGCGGGGGGCTCCAACCGGGGCATGACGATCGAGGTGCGCGTCCCGGACCCTGTGAGCGGGTACGCGCACTACGTGGTGGCCCGCGAGCCCGTCAAGGACCCGGACGCGTGGGTGCCGCTGAGCTGGAATAACGGGGGCGACGAGCCCTTCACCACCCACGTCCACCCCGAGGAGGTCTTCACCGGCCAGCAGGCCGTCCCCGTCTTCCGCGCCTACATCCTCACCGGCCAGATCCCACCACCCACCCTCCTGCGCCGCATCACCATCTAGAACCAGGTAAGCCCGGCGCTCGTGCGGCCACGACCCGCCCGACGCGGCGCAACAGCCCGTTGGCGGAGGCCGCCCGAGTGCGGACATGTGACTCAAGGGGCGATCCGCGCCCACGCGCTGCGAGGTGGCCTCACACGGATCCACCCGAACGGAAGCGCTCCCGCGGGCTGGAATGCCACATCCCCGGGCGCACGCACTGCGCCGGACGACCATGACGCGTGCTGGTGGTGCGCAACGGTCCTGGCCCGCTCCAACGGCGCCCTGCAAAAGTCCGCTCTCGGTCCTGCCCGGCAGGCGGCGGCCCAGCGTGCCCGCTCTGTCTGCGCGGACCAGGGCGCACCGCGCGAAGCGAGTACGGGCAACAATGCCAGCGAACCAGTGAGCGTCACAGACGAAGACACACCGGACCCGCAAGCGCGTCCGACAATGCCGGCGAACCGGTGGGCGTTACGCCTGCGAGACCGATGATTGCGCCGTCTTCGAATGGGCAGGGCGCCCGGGTAGACGTTACGAGTGCGAGGCCGGCGAACAGCCAGTGAGCGCCCAGTCGGTGCACCAGGCTGTCGATCCTCGCTCACGTCGGTCCAGCCCGCGCAGGCATTTCCTCTTCTCCGCAATCCGTGCGACCCCGGCTCGCGCCACGTAAGGACACATGACGGGGCAAAATGCGCCTGCCACGGGTCGGCATCCTCAAGAGGGCCGCCTCGCCCGCGCGAGGCGCCGAACAGGTCCGAGCCGGGGCCGCCGGTCACCACGGGGGCCGCCTCGCCCGCGCGAGGCGCTCAAGACACCGCCTGCACGCCTCGCAGCCCGGACCGTGCCAGGATGCCTCTCATGACCGAGACCACCCCCACCGGGCCCGTCGAACCCACCAGGCCCGCTAGACCCGCGCCACCCGCCTCATCACTCACGCCGGCCTCCACAGCCTCCACAGCAGCCCCGGCCACGCCAGCCGCCGCACCCGCCCGACCACATGCGCCTGACACGACCACACCGGACACACCAGCCCCCCTGACCACGGACATCCTGGGAGAGCCGTGGGTGGCCCGGCGCATCGACGTCGTCCCCGATGAGGACGCGGCCCCCGGAGCGGACCACGCCGTCCTGGTCCACCAGCGCGGGGCCGTCCCTATCGCCCCGACGGCCGGCACCGCCAGCACCGCCGGCACCGCGGGGGCGCCGCGCCACAAGCGGGCCGTGCTCTACCTCCACGGCCGCAACGACTACTTCTTCCAGACCCACCTGGCCGACGCCTTCCTGTCGGCCGGCTACGAGTTCTACGCCCTGGACCTGCGCACCTGCGGGCGGGCGGGCGTGGGCCACCCCTCGCCGCACGACGTGCGCGACCTGCGCGTCCACGACGAGGAGATCGGCGAGG
>ERZ773022.2277-NODE-2277-length-11707-cov-13.549176_pt1 | contig 11707 bp, 6 predicted proteins | sample MGYA00580839_ERZ773022 | MGnify/ENA primary metagenome ERZ773022 (study PRJEB29015, sample SAMEA2738020) | human oral metagenome | biome: human oral; feature: human-associated habitat; material: dental | place: China | collected 2044 ... | reverse complement strand
GAATTGACTACATGCACAGTAGCACACATCGTGTGATAGCCGACCGTCTGGGCAAAATTTTGTTCAGACGGTCTTTTTTTGTTCTTTCATAGCAAATATGCTGGACAAATCTTTAATCATTTCACCTATATGAAAGGAGTTTACTTATGAGAAATCGTTGGCTTATTGCACTAGCAGCTATTGGTCTACATATATCCATCGGTAGTGTGTACGCGTGGAGCGTGCTTACACGACCTATCATGGCAGATATGGGCTTTACTATGTCACAAACAACATGGACCTTTTCCTTAGCTATTCTGATGCTTGGATTATCTGCAGGCTTTTTAGGATCTTTTGCAGAAAAAATAGGTCCTAAGAAAAGCGGACTTCTTTCCATGGTGTTCTGGGTGGCAGGCCTATTTGGTACGGCCTATGCTCTTAGCATTCATAATCTTACCTTACTCTATCTCTTCTACGGTATCATCGGTGGTATCGGACTAGGTATTGGTTATATAACACCAGTGTCTACGCTTGTAAAATACTTTCCTAATCGCCCAGGATTTGCTACGGGATTAGCTATTATGGGATTTGGATTTGCTTCACTCATTGCAGGACCGCTTATGCAATTCCTTGTAGCTCAGGTAGGCTTAGTTAATAATTTCATTATTCTCGGCATAATTTACCTCTTAATTATGGGCGCCTCTTCTCTCTATTTGAAAGCACCGCAACCAAAACAACCGCCTCGAACTATGAAAGATAAATCCACTATGTATGTTCATTACCATGGCATGCTAGCCAATGATGCTATGAAAACTTGGCAATTTGGTGCCCTTTGGTGGATCTTCTTTGTTAATATTACCTGTGGTATAGGTCTTCTATCCTTAGCTTCTCCTATGGCACAAGAAACCATTGGTATGACACCTGCAGCAGCTGCATCGCTAGTTGGCATCATCGGCATATTCAATGGTGGAGGTCGCATTGCATGGTCTACTATCTCCGATTACTTTGGCCGAGCACAAACTTACATACTATTCTTTATTATAGAAATCATCGCATTCTATTTACTAGCCACAACCAATAATGCACTAACATTCCAAATTTTAATTCTTCTTATTATCACCTGCTATGGTGGTGGCTTCTCCTGTATGCCAGCATATCTTGCGGATCTATACGGTATACGCCAACTCTCCACTATTCACGGCCGCATTCTAACCGCTTGGGGATTAGCGGGCATCGCTGGGCCCATGCTCGTGTCATACTTTCACGAAGCAGGATATGGATATACTACAGCCTTAGTATGCTTTGCTCTTCTATTCGTATTAAATACAATGATTGCTATAATCTTAAAAATATACGGTAAACGAGGGCTCCATAACTAATACTTAATTCTAGTACTATAAAAATTGTAAATGAATTATCACAACCAAAATCCGCCGAACTAATTACAAATCGAAAGAGGTTCCTATTGGTCACCTAGGTGACTATTAGGAACCTCTAATCTATTTACTTTTGTTATTAACAGGACTATATTGAGCTTGAGGCCTCTAAATGGGTCCAGTCTTTGCTAATCAACTCGAGGATTGGCGGTGTTCAATATGAGTACATACAAAGTGTTATCTTTAATGATTTCCTTTGGCATACTTGTAGCGACCATTATCATGGCAGCAAAGTGATTGACCTCTAGCTAAAAGCTAGCTTTCTAATCGTGGTATGAAAAAAGGCCCGACAAAGAAGTCAGACCGTTTCTTCAAATTCTATTTCGAGAAGCGAGAGCTGGCGTCGAAACCATTTATGCCTCACTATGATATAAATTATATCATATCTAAATAGGGAAAGAAATCGAAAGATTTCTTTCCCTATTTTATTGTTATAACCTTTAATATATTCGTCATTTATAAGTATCGTCTTCAACTAATATTTTTTAGATATCCTCTAAAGTATAAACAGGTAAATATCTTTGCGCAAATGCAAAATTTGTATTGAGTTCTGCCTATTTAGTAGCATCACCAATAACATATACATATTCTTTTGCTCTTGTAAAAGCTACATTTACATTATTTGCATTAACCCATTTAATTGCACCATTAGCAGAGCCCTCACTTTGACAGCCTAACATATAAATAACGACTTTAGCTTCTTTCCCTTGGAAGGTATGAACGGTCCCGATATTATCCTTTAACCAACTGCTCTTATTATCCTCTTTCGTCCAGTTCACAGTATCATCACTGATGGATTCCATGTACTTTTTAAATCCGTATGCAACGGTAGTAAATGGTGTAATGATAAAGATATCTTTAAACCTTGTGTTTCTTACTCGTAACTTTTGTATCAATTCAAATGCAATTTGACCCTGTAGTTGTATATATCTATCTTTACCAGTGCTTGAACCAGTAATGCCTGCAAATGGATTTTGTGCATCAGCTAAACTTTGAACAGATAATTCTTTATTTCTATACTTACCAATACCTTCGCCACCAATTCTTTCAACAAATAAATCCTGTACAGTTTGTACCGGTTCAATTTGTTTAGGATCACCAACTACGATTGCCTTTTGTGCGCGGAACAATGCCCCTACAAGCATATGAGGTGACGCTTGTCCTGCCTCATCAATAATGATAGTACCTAACGAGCTTTCAGATTTACAGTTAATCAAGAATCTCTCCACAGCAGCAAAGGTTGAGGAAATAACAGGCACTGCAATCATCAATGAATTAAGTAATGCTGGGAAAATCGTATCAAGGTCAAAGTTCTTCTGTATCTTTTTCTTCTCACGTAATGAATCCCAATACTGACTAAGTAATTGCATATTTTTTCTGAAAGCATCACTCATAACGACAGCCTTTTGTAATTGTAAGGCATCATATAATAAGCGCTCTCTACATTCATTCAAATAGTTACACACATATAAAAACGCTGTGTGAGCCTCTGCACGGTCATCATCAGATGACATTAATTTTGATGCTATATCATCAAAGCAATGTATCGTGTCTTTACTAGTGGTTTTTAATGCACCTAAAATCTCTTGCTGTGTTTTTTCTACTTCTTGAGCCGTATCGTCAATTTCTTTAATATCTACTAATAAACTATCTTTCGTATTAATTATAGACTTACGCTCATTAAGCAACTGATGTAATGCAGTCAATTTGTCTTTAATAGTTTGAAGTCTTGTAGTCTCCTCTTCAATTACCGCTAACAATGTAGGGTTACCCATAGCTTTTAAAATAGACCAATTAGTAGCACTCCAGAGCTTATCAAAAATAGAGCGTTGATTATTATACTCTATTAATTTAAACTCAATACTATTTTTATGCTCTATCAACTGCATCAAATCATCATCTAATGTATCATATTTACTTAATTGTTCATCGATTGAAACAACTTCCTCTTGTAGCTGATTGGTTTTAATCTTTAACTCTTGAATTGATTGGGTGTTCTCTTCATATGTTGTTACATAAGCAAACAATGTTTTCACAAGCTTATACTGAGCCTGAAACTGTCTTTTAGCACCTTCAAAAGCATCTTGAGCACTAGGCATACGCATGATTGAAGACATGTCTAAGGATAATACATTTAATGCAGGCATAAAGGTATTGATATTAGATTTCTTACCAAGTCTAGCAGAAATTAATCCCCATTGCGTATTACTCTCTGCTAAACGATCAGCTAAAAATGTAAAGTATACCTCACTTGATTTAACATATTTATATTTCTCATCTTTAGCGAAACAAGATAAATCAACCTGTTGGTCTGAGAACTCGGGATTAAATAAGGTCGACCCATTAGTTCCCGCTTTTACAGAGGAAATATTGGGTAATTCTAATGTAATATTTTCAACGGCCTTGTTATTTGATGAAAGCACTAGCATACCATATACAGCAATGTCACTAGGTATAGTATAGTAAAATGATTTACCATCCCGGCCCACAACCTTTTTGAAGATGTCATTTACATGATTACTTTCACAAAACTTGGCAGCTCGCTCAACAATATTACTAGCAATGATATCCTTCAATAACGTAGTTTTACCTGTACCAGGAGGTCCATTAACAGAAAAGATATCTTTAGGATTCTCCTTAGCAATATTAACAGCAATTTGCTGCATAAAGGATAAATTAAACTTTGAAGGCCATCGACCATAAGGTAAAACCTTCGGATTATACCACTTGCGCATTTGATCTGTATCTTTTAATAAATCATAATGCTCAATATCTTGATTAAGACTATTGATATAAGACAATACCTTATCATTATCCTTTAATCTATCAATATAATGTAACACTAACTGTAGATCATCAAGGAAAAAACTAGATTTTAAATCATTAATAGGCATTGTCTCAGACTTAACAAGCTGAATCTCCTCTGTCGTAAATCCACAGTAGCCATAAATATCACCAGCACGAAACATAGTAACACCCATAGGCTTCAAAATATTCTCTTGTAGATACGCATTAATCTCATGTGCAGCCTTATCAAGAGATACATTTTCCTCAGGAAGATTAAAACTATTCTCGATTTCTTTGACAACCTCATCCCAGCCATCAAGTTTAATATCTTTAAACTCTACATCAGGCTGACACATCATTTGATAAATCACCCAAATAAAGGGGGCAATTTGAAGACTACCCTCTTTATAATATCCATCTGCATCGGCGACAAATGATGCACTATACACATTTCCTAAATATGGTTTTTCCGGATGATCAATTTCTAATTTATCAATGAAAGCTTCTAGTACTTCAGACCCTTTGACTACACTTAACAGAACCGCATGCTCATCATCTAATACATAGTCCTTTTCATCCTTAAAACTTTTAATCTCATCAATCATAGAGTAATTATAAGGATTATTTGGTAATGGTACTACATACGTAGAAACACGTGAATTTGTTTTTTTCCATAAAGGATTAATCACTGACTGTTGATAAATAGTAGTTCTATCATTTTCAGTAGTAAAAACGAGCTTTTTTACATATTTCTTAGGAATTGCTTTATACTTAGAAACCTCTTTCGGTTGCAAACATTCAAGTGAATACCAGTAATTTATAATTTGCTTTGCAGTATCTCTCATCTATATCTACCCTCTCATTAGACTAATGAGAGTATTATACAGGTAAAATAAAGAGATTTCATGAAAATCAATTAAAAAGAAAACGACCTGATAAATATCAAGTCGTTTTAAAGTAAATTATGTTAATAACATTTTCAAGAAATTTCATTCCCAATGACTATCAAAATGCTCAGATGCATGATTATCTGTAAATATATCTTTTAAAATATTAATAATTGCAATTTTATCCTTGCCATTTAACTCTGCCTCTAGATCATCTATTGAATGAGAATTTACATCGAAAAGCTTTTCAGCTTCACGAAAGTTTCTACACATATTATCAATACAATTAAATTTCTCAAATGTTTCTATAATACGTCGTATTGGATTTAATAAATACTCTGGTTTTGCCTCATCATTATCAAATAACCACTTAAGTTCACGCCACAAAGCATCATATGCGGTTTTAAAATCCTGTAGTTCGTTTGAAATTAATTTGATATCCGTATGTGTACCATTCTTTATTAAGTGATAAGTACATTTTTTAGATAGATTATTTTTCCAATAATTGTAACGAATATTCAAATAAAAATGTACATTATGGGTTAAAAGAAAAAGTTGTTTCCCAGTATTAGCTCTAAATAACTTTTGTAATTCAGAAATAATAAGGTATTGAGTTGTATCATCATTACTATTCATCGGGTCATCAAAAACAACTACTTGAGGTTTTGGTTCAGCTAATACAAGATTTTCTAAATTGCTTATAAACCACAAAAATGCCACTATATTTTTTTCACCAGTGCTAAGTGATTTAATATCGCGAACAACTCCATTATAGTCATGAACTATATAACTACCATTCTGATTTTCTGCTTCATCTTTTACTAGAGTAAAAGATTTGTTTCCTAAACCTGCTAGTAATCTATTAATAGTATCAGCTGCTATAGTCTCGTCTACCGTTTGTTGTTTTAAAGATTTAACATTTTCTTTTGCTTCTTCTAAAGCCCTTTCTTTCTCTTGAATATATTCATTCTGTCGAGACCACTCAGTCTCTGCTGAGATCAGCTCTTCATTCTTACTTGAATAGCCATATGAATCACATATTTGAAATATTAAATCAGCAAGCAAAATGTCACGTGCATTCCTCTTAATGTTTTCTATCTCATTATTTGCATGGTAGTTTTTAGTATATAACGCTTTATACGATTCAAAAAAATTCTCAAAATCATTATTATCATCATAAATCTCAATTGGATCAACTATCAAAAAAATATTATTTTGTTTCTCTTTTAATTTTACTTCTATTGCTTCTAAAATACTAAGTTTTCTATCTCTAATTTGACTTAGTTGTAAGTTCAAATCTTTGATCTGTGAATGAAACATAAGGAGAAAACAACACTTGTCAATATTAATCATATTTTTTACTGCGTTCCTTAACCTCTCAAGTTCATGAAGTAAATATACAATCCCTTGATTAGTTTTATTTACAGTGTCATTAAAATAAACTCTTAATAATTCTTTTCTTTCAGGTATCAAATCAGCTCCACAAAACAAACAAGTATTTCTATTGTCATGTAATGATATACCGCTTTGTACCCAAATACGTTCTATGTCACTATCAAATTTGAGTGATATAGGTTCCATAATATCTACTGCTAATATTTGATTTACAGATTCTATGTAGGATTCTAAAGATTCACAAGTGTATTCAACCATTTCACCTGTTACAACCATATCCTGATTAATATTAGTTGCTGCATTGTTTCTTTCTTCATCAGATGCTTTTTTTCTTAAGTCAATATCTCTTACAAAACCATTTTTATTATAAGTAATACCAACTAATTTTTGATTTTCATATTTTAATTTTCGAGCACTATTTGAAAAAAATCTATCTAAATCAGCCTTAATTTCCTTTACCTTTGTATACTGATCATTTAAAGCTTTATATAGTCCACTATCCGCACTCCCCAATTCTGTTTGTAATCTACTTACAACAGCTTCAGCCTCTTCTATTTTAGGTTGTAATGCAACATTTTCGGTTCCTAAAGCTATTGAGTTAAATTGCCCTTGTTCCGCAATAATTCGTTCATAGCCTTGAAAGATACGAACATCATATTTTTCACTATATTGCTCTTCTATACATGTCGCTATAGAAGATTTTCCTGTTCCATTTTTGCCAAATATAAAGTTATTTGACTTCAAAATATCAATTCTATTTATACTAAAACGATTAGTAGGTAATTCTAAATACTCTATCATTTTATCTCTCGCTATTCTTTATAATAACAAATTAAGATAACATTATAATTTTAATCGTCCTTGTTTTTTAGCTCTGGTATTTTACTTACTATAGCGTCATAAGCATATTTAGGTAAAATATTTTTCTCTATAAATACCTTCCAAACTGCAACATCAATAGCCTCATGATTTATTTTTTCACAAAACTCTAAATAATATTCATCCATTGCAAAAGAATGATTAATCTGATAGTTATCAATAATTGCCTGAATAATCTGACTTATTTGCACTTTGCTAAAATGACTACTTAACGGAAGAATATAAGAGGAAAATCGATATGCCGCAGCATCAAAACTATTAGAATCACTGAAGTGATGTATTAATTTATCTAAAAATTTATTAATTGGTTCAGATACTAAAAACCTCACTAAGTCCTCATTATCTAAATGTTCTATTCTCTCTTCTATAGCAACTTTAAAAACATCTTGTCTATAAAAATGTTTTAAACTATGTATAGGCGCATCCGATTGTATATATTGCTTCATTCGAATAATATCTGACTCGGAAGTATATTCAAGCAATTCAGGAACTTTAAGCAATATCACACAGTAAAAATACATTTGTTCTACCTTTATATCTGTAGGTATTCTTGCCATTTTTTTAAAGAGCTTACTTTTAACTAATTGGTAATTCATATTAATAAATACAGATAAAGTTTTTAAACATCTTTTTTTTATTTTTGTCTCAATATTCTCACTCACTATATTTGATACCAAGAAGTTTACAAACTGAATTTTCAAGTTATCTTTCGCACGACCTAAAGGACTATCATTCAAAAATACCTCTATTCCAACTTCATCTTCAGGATAATATATAGAATCTAGCGTTCGTTTAACTCGTTCTAATGCAGCTTTCCCCTGTACAGGCGGCTTTGATAAAACATATTCAATAACATTTCTTAAATGATATCTAGCAATTTCAGGAGTTGCCTGAAAAGGAGTAATCTCATCAATAAGTGATGGATGTGCACATAGATTTCGATCTTCATTTAATCTTTTTAAATCATTATATTCAACAGGAGACAATAACGAATAGTCATCCTTCATTGTATCCAGTAATGTTCGTTCAAACTCTAATGTCCCGTTTATATTATTTTTAATCCTATAATCTTCTATTTTGTTAAATAAAGCTTTTGCATTCTCATCATCCATTGACAGCTCATGTAATTTACCAATAAAATCATATGTTAAAGCAATCCATGTTGCTACTATACAAGAGCGAAATGCTCCTCCTTTATAGCACTTAATAGCTTCTAAAATATACTTTTTAGAAATTTCATCACGACAAGTCAAATAAAGTTCATCTAAACTTTTCATTATAAACTCCTTATACAATACGAATGTGATATAATTTTATTATTCAACAATTTTCATGAAAATTCCTTCATTTTTAATTAGGATAAATATATGATTATCTACTCTTCCACAAAGCAATCTTTTATCCAAGATTTCGAGCAAGGTGTCTTGGTAAAAAAACTGCATCAAACATTAACAGAAAAATATCGTCGTGTTGGCGAATCTGAAATTCATTCATGGCAAGCTTCATTAGCTTATATGGCTAATGTTATGCGTGACTTTGCTATACCTGACTTAGCTGGTGTTGCCATCGAATATATTGTTCCAAATACACAAAAACGGGTTGACTTTATTATTACTGGACTAGATCAACAGGATAAAGAGCATGTAGTCATTGTTGAGCTTAAACAATGGGGCGAAGCTTTCAAAGTAACAGATAAAGATAATATTGTATCTACCTATCTTGGTGGTGGAATCCATGAAGTAACTCACCCATCATATCAGGCTTGGTCATACTGTAGCCTTATTGAAAATTTCAATGAAGATGTACAAACTCGACCTATTAAACTACATCCATGTGCTTTTTTACATAACTTTGATGAAAGTATCTCACCTGAACTCCGTGATCCAATCTATAGCAATATTTTAGATATCTCTCCTATGTTCACATTGGGACAAATGGACAGCTTACGTAACTTTATCAAAACCTATATTCCAAAGCCAGACACTACTAACATTATGGAATCTATTGAACATGGTAAGTTAAGACCGTCAAAATCCCTTCAAGATTCTATTTTAAATATGTTAAAAGGCAATAAAGAATTTGTTCTAATCGATGACCAAAAGGTAGAGTTTGAACAAATTAAAAAAGCAGCTTTGGAGGCCATTAAGAATAATCAGAAAACTGTATATATAGTACGTGGCGGTCCTGGCACTGGTAAAAGTGTAGTTGCCATTAACTTGTTAGCTGAATGTATCCATAAAGGCTATATGGCTCAATATATTACGGCAAATGCAGCGCCACGAAATGTATATAGTGCCATGTTACAACAAGGATATACAAAATCTGAAATAAAGGCCTTATTCCAAAGTAGTGGAACCTTTCATACACGTAAAAAGAATGAGCTTCAAATCGCAATAGTAGATGAAGCACATAGGTTGCGTGAAAAATCGGGGATGTTCCAAAACCAAGGTGAAGATCAAATCAAAGAAATTATCAATGCCTCTGTTTTTAGCGTATTTTTTATCGACAGAAATCAACGTGTTACCTTTAGTGATGCCGGTACAATCGATAAAATACGATACTTTGGTAAAAAACAAAACGCTTTAATCTATGAAGGGGCATTAGAATCTCAATTTCGTTGTAATGGTTCAGATGGGTATTTAGCTTGGCTTGATAATGCTCTACAAATAGCAGAAACTGCAAACTATGATGGATTTGAAGGTGATTATGACTTCAAAATTTTTGATAATCCTCATGATATGTATAATGCTATAAAAGCTAAAAATAACATAAATAATAAATCTCGTATCTTAGCCGGTTATTGTTGGGATTGGCCAAAGGAAGGTCGAACTACATCATTAATTAAAGATATTCAAATACCAGAGTACAATTTCGGTATTAGTTGGAACCTAGGTAACTCTGATACTTACGCCATTGATCCTGACTCCATTAATGAAGCAGGATGTATTCATACTACTCAAGGTCTCGAATTTGAATATGTCGGTGTCATCATAGGTGATGATTTACGTTATGAAGATGGTAAACTTGTCGTAGACATTACCAAACGTGCAAAAACAGATCAATCTATAAAAGGTATCAAGAAACTTTTAAAAGAAAATCCCACTGAAGCACATCGTATTGCCAATGAAATTGTGAAAAATACATATCGTACATTAATGACACGAGGTCAAAAAGGTTGTTATATCTACTGTACAAATAAAGGATTGTCTGATTATTTTAAATTAATATACAACCATCAATTAAGTTATACCTACGAGCAATCAACATTATCTAAATCAGATCAATTAGTAGCAGATATACCTAGCTCTGATATTGATATAACAGAGATAAATCCTCATAAAATTTAATATATCGAAAAATGAGCCAGTATCACACTTCAATCAGAGTAATACTGGCTCATTTTTAATTTGATTCTAATATTAAATTTCTTAACACTCCACTCCATCAATATATACAAAATGTAATACTACTTTTCGGATTCTTCAATTTCGGAAAACCATATTTCTCCAACGCATGTAAAATCTTTTGAATAGTCTCTTTGATACTATCTTTAGACACAGGTATAGAACTTACGATATATATGATTCCCTCAGCTTTTGCAGGATAAATACTTACAACACAATCATGACTATGTATGATGCGAAGCAGATATACATCATAGGTAGACTCAACATAAAAATCAAACTCCTGATTCTCATGTATTACATCAGGTATGTCGTGTACTAGTGCTACTGTACAATCAGATATCTGAAAAGAATCTTCATCAAAATGTACTCTACAATTACGCTTTCGTTTCATCCGTTCATGTCGTTCATCTATCATGTTTCACCACATCACTAATTAGTCGTCCTAAATCAATAGCATTTTTAGATGTAATAACAGGTTTACCAGTTCTAGCTTCAATAGATTTACGTGCATCACCCGCAATAGAACCACCATCTTGAGCAACCTGTTTATTCTCGTCTAATCCTTGAGGATTAGTTGCCTCCGCAATATCCTTTGTAGCCGTTTCGGCTAACATATTTAAGATAAGTTCTGTAGTAGACATATTATCTCGTAGATTTTCTTTTTTTAGACCCTTAAAGTCCTTATATTCTCTAGTCGTCATTCCAGACCAAGCTTTAGAGATTTCATTCGTTAAGATAGCATATTCATTACCAGCTTTAACACCATGATCTTGCCATGTATCTGTAAGTTCTTTACGCACTTGAATAGCCTGTAATCGTTGGTTAATCCATTCTCGGCTATAGCCCTTACGCGCATATGATTCTAAAGCTCTATCAATCGTGAGTTCCGGATCAATGATTTCATCAATACGTTCTTTACCAACCTCTGCTAACCACA
>ERZ773022.2276-NODE-2276-length-11708-cov-26.230584_pt1 | contig 11708 bp, 14 predicted proteins | sample MGYA00580839_ERZ773022 | MGnify/ENA primary metagenome ERZ773022 (study PRJEB29015, sample SAMEA2738020) | human oral metagenome | biome: human oral; feature: human-associated habitat; material: dental | place: China | collected 2044 ... | reverse complement strand
GCGCGCCCGGGCCGAGCTCGCGGGTCGGGTCGGCGGGATCGCAGACGCGCACGTCGGGGCCGCCGGCGCACGCGCGGAGATCAGGTGGTGCGACCCACCACCAGCTCGCCCGGCAGTTCGACGAGCCGCTCCAGCGAGGCGCGCGGATCCTCCCCGGCGGCGACCGCCTCGATCTGGGCCACCAGCAAGGCCACCGCCTCCCGGGCGATGGCGGCGATGGGCTGGCGGATCGTCGTCAGCCCCGGCAGGGCCCGGCGCACGGCCAGCGTCCCGTCGAAGCCGACCACCTTGAAGTCCTCGGGCACCCGCAGGCCCCGCCCGCGCGCCCACTCCAGGACCTCGGCGGCGCTGAGGTCGTCGGTGGCGAAGACGGCGTCGACCCGGTCCGCCACCGGGTCCAGGCGGTCGGCGATGGCCGCGGCCCGCAGCGGTGCGGGGGTGTGGAAGTCGACCGTCAGAACCACCGGCTCGACGCCCGCGCGCGCCATCGCGTCGCGGTAGCCCGCCTCGCGGCGGTTGTGGGCCCCGGTGCGGGAGGTCAGCAGGGCGGGGCGGCGGGCCCCGCGCTCCAGGAGGTGGCCGGTCGCCGTGCGCCCGCCCTCCTCGTTGGCGCAGCGGACGTTCGGGATGACGGGGGACAGGTCCCTGTCCACCGCCACCAGCGGCATGCGGATGGCGCCGTACTCGGACAGGTCCTCGTTGTGGGCCCCCGAGACGATCCCGTCGACCCGGTGGGAGACCAGCAGGTCGAGGTACTCGCGCTCGCGGTCGGTCCGCCCCATCGAGTTGCACACGAGGATCCGGTAGTCGTGGACGGCCAGGGCGTCCTCGAGCTCGGCGGCGAGCTCGCCGAAGAAGGGCAGGGCCACGGTGGGCACGATGACGCCGATGGTCCGGGTGGACTTGCCGTGCAGGGCGCGGGCGAGCTGGTTGGGCCGGTACCCCAGCTCCTTGATCGCCGCGGCCACCCGGTCCTTCGTGGCCTGACTGAGGTAGCCGCGGTTGTTGAGCACGCGCGAGACCGTGGTCAGGGACACGCCGGCGGCCCGGGCGACGTCGGCGAGCGTCGGCTCGTGGGGCTGCGACACGGAGACCTCCTCGAACGCGGGCGGGGGGAATGAATCGAACCAACTCTATCCCGGCGGCGAGGGCCTCCGGGGCCGCCCGCTCATCGGATCGGCGCGCCGCCCCGGCCGCACAGCGACGGGGCCAGGCGCCGGTAGACGCCGATCATGGCGCGGGCGATGGCGGCGTGCCCGGCGTCGTCGGGGTGGACGCCGTCCGCGGCGAGCTTGGCGGCGTCGCCGGCCACGGCCCTGGTGGCGGCGTCGGAGGAGCTCAGGCCCAGTTCGGTGGCCCGCTCGTGGATCAGGCGCCGCACGACGGCGAAGCGGGGGCCGACGTCGAGCGCCGGGAAGTAGGGGGCGACGACGACGGGCACGCCCCGCAGCCTGCGCGCGAGGAACTCCAGGTCGTGGCCGACGGCCCGCCTGACCAGGTCGAGGTGGGAGGGCAGGGCGGCGGCGTCGCTCAGGCCCAGGCACACGGTGAGCACGTCGGGCTCGGCGCGCACCGCCGTCTCCAGCCAGGTCGAGTCCCGGCACGAGGGGGAGCGCCCGCCCCCGGGCAGGTGCCCGCCGCGCCGGACGAAGAACCCCATGCCGTCGGCGGCGAGGTTCACCTCGCGCCAGCGCAGGTGCTCGCACACCAGGGAGGTCCAGCGGTTGCGCGGGTGGCTGATCGACCGCCAGCCCGTCGTGACGGAGTCGCCCAGGAAGACGGCGGTGGGGAAGACGGGGCGGCGCGGCGTGGTGGGCACGTGCCGACCCTAGCCGAGCCGGTGCGCCCAGCCGATTCACAGGCTTCGCAGGGCGGGGGTTGAGGGCGGGATTATAACGTCCGCATCATGGATGCGCCCGAGATGAACAGAACCCTCTACATCGACGAGTCGGGCAACCCCGTGTCCGGGCCGGAGGCGCACGCGGACCGGGAGGCCGGGGCGCCGGCCGCCTCGCCGGCGGCGCTGCTCGGCCCGCTGTGGTGCACCGGGGTCCTCGTCGGCGTCGTGCTCAGCGCCCTGGGACTGCTCATGCTGCTGGCCAAGGGACTGGCGGCCGTGGTGCTCTGGCCGCTGGGCACGCTCACCGCCATTCTGGGCGTCACCCTGGTGTGGGCGGCGGTCAGCGCCCAGCGCGCGACGCGGCGCCTGACGCGGCAGATGAGCCTGCAGGGCCCCTGAGCGGCGGGACGTCCGCCCCGGGCGCGCGCCCTCACCTGGGCGCCAGGACGCCGTCGTGCATGACCAGCACCCGGTCGCACACCGGCAGGAGGCGCTCGTCGTGGGTGACCATGACGGCGGCCTTGCCCAGCTCGTGGGTCTGGTCGGCCAGCAGGCGGGCCACGTCCCGGGCCCGACGGGTGTCCAGGGCGGCGGTGGGCTCGTCGGCCAGGACGATGTCGGGGTCGTGGTAGAGGGCCACGGCGATGGCGGCGCGCTGGCGCTCCCCGCCCGACAGGTCCGCGGGGTAGGCGCGGGCCCGCCGGGAGATGCCCAGGGCCTCCAGGAGGCGGTCGCGCCGGCGGGGGTCGGCCCGGGTGCGGGCCGCGGCGTCGTGCAGGGCGAACTGGTCGTTGAGCCTGAGGAAGGGGACCAGCCCCGAGGCCTGGAGGACGAAGCCGATGCGGCGCAGGCGCAGGTCGGCCCGGCGCCGCTCGGGCAGCGCGGAGAAGGGCTCGCCCGAGATGGTCACGGTCCCGGTCGAGGGGCTGCGCAGGCCGCCCATGATGGTCAGGAGCGTGGACTTGCCCGAGCCGGAGGGGCCCAGGATCCCCACCAGCTCGCCGCGGCGGAGCTCGAGGTCGGTGCTGCGCAGCGCGTGGACGGTCTCGCCGCCCTGCCGGTAGTCCCTGGACACGCGCTCCAGTCTCATCGCCGGGGGCCCGGCCTGCCCGGCGCTCACGAGACGGCCTCCACCGGGTCGATGCGGGCGACCGCCCGCACGGAGATGAGGCCGCCCGCCACCGACACGGCGACGAAGGCGATCGCGATGAGGGCGTAGAGGGGGCCGGAGGAGCGGAACGGGACGGTGCCGGGCAGGAGCAGGGAGGTGCCCAGGGCCAGGAGCGAGCCGATCGCGATGCCGGCGCCCGACAGCACCAGGGTCTGCGCGCAGCCGGAACCGGCGAGGTAGCCGGTCGGCACGCCGCGCGCCTTGAGGATCCCGATCACCGGCCGCTTCTGCAGGGTCAGGACGTAGATGAAGATCCCCAGGACCGTGGAGGCGATGAGGACCAGGGAGCCGATCATGAGGCTGAAGGTGAGGATCTGCGCCGAGTAGCCGGGCAGGGAGCGGATGATCTGCTCGCTGGTGAAGATGCTCAGCCCGGCCTCGCCCGCCCGCTCGAGCGCGTCGGCGTCGGCGCTCAGATCCGCCCCGTAGACGACGGCCGAGGCCGCGGGCGGCGGGGCGGCGGGGGCGTGACGGCGCAGCGCGTCGGCATCCAGGGTCACCACGGGGGCCGCCTGGAAGGTGGTGTCGCGGGTGAAGCCCACGATCGTCCAGTCGTGGTCGGAGCCGAGCAGGCGGATGGTGTCGCCGGCGTCCAGCCCCTCGGCCCTCAGGGACTCGTCCGCGAGGACCTCGCGGTCGGGGTCCGAGATGGCCCGCCCGCCGGTCACGGCGGGGACGAGCCCGCCGTCCGGGTCGACGCCGAAGACGAAGACGTCGTCGCGCAGGACGCCGTCGCCGTCGTCCGCCGTCGCGGCCTGGGCCACGGCGGGGGCGCTGATCAGGGTCGCGGCGGTGGTGCCGCGGCTGCCGGCCAGCTCCCGGGCGGCGTCGACCTGCTCGTCGCTCAGGCGCGAGGCGGGGATGCTCTCGTTGGAGGCGTCGGTGACGACGATGCTCCCCGCGCCCCACCCGTCGATCCCGGCGCGGTAGAGGTGTGCCAGGCCCATGGCCAGCGAGGCCAGGAAGAAGGCGAGGTAGGCGACCAGTGCGACGACCGAGACGATGAGTGCGAACCTGAGCGGTTCGTGGCGGATCTCGCGCAGCGCGAGGAACATCGGGCTCCCTGAGGTGTGGGCGGGCGCGCCGGCCGGCGCGCCCGTGCCAGGCTACACGGACCGGATCACCCGGCGCCGGACCCCGCGGGAGAGATGCGTCGCGCTTCCCTGAAATGTCATAATGCCCCTTATCGGATGCATGTGTGTGCGGAGCGGAGCCTCAGGCCGGGCGCATGACCAGGCGCGCGACGATGGGCAGCGGGTCGTCCGCGAGCCTGCCGTAGACCAGGACGTCCTCGCGTCCGCCGTCCGGGGCGAGGAGCCTGTCGCGCAGCGTGCCCTCCTGGAGGAACCCGGCGGCCCGCGCGACGTTGCCGGCGTGGCGGTCGCCCGCCACGTGCTCCAGGTCCAGGCGGTCCAGGTCGAGGCCGTCCTCGCTCAGGGCCCAGTCGGCGATCGTGGCCACGGCGCGACGGGTGAGCCCGCGACCGCGGTCGGGCTCGCCCATCCAGTACGTCACGGCGCCCGAGCGGTTGGACTCGTCGACGTCGATGGCGACCAGGCCGATGAGCGCGTCGCCGTCCCCCGCGATCGCCCAGCCCCGATGCTCCGGACCACTGGAGAGCAGATTGACATAAGCAGTCGCCGCCTCGAGATCCCTCACCTCGCCCTGGCGGTCCATGCCCGGCGAGGTCTCGAAGACGCGCAGCACCGCCGCGGCGTCGTCGGCCCTCAGCGGGCGCAGGTGGTGGGATTCGGGTGCTGCTTTGCGTGCCATGAGGGCGATTCAACCATCCTCCGCCCCGCTCGCGCACGCCGGTCGGAGGCGTGCCGCGCGTGCACGGGTCGCCTGCAAACGCATCCTGCGTCGGTCACACCGGCCGGGGGTTCCTTGGGGCTCTTCTTCTAGCAAAAAGGATCACTGCTCAACAAGCCCACTAACAACTTTGCCGACCCCTGCCCCAGGCCCAGGCAAAACCTGAATGTCAATCTGATCAGTTACCGTCAGTCTTATTGGTTTTAGTTCCAATGGTAACGATTCAGTAACAGCCATCGCGAAGCATTGATTGCTGTGCGAAGATAGGGACGATTGGGTTCAGCTCTTCGACTCCGTACAAATCGAAGGTTTATTCGCCTCTTGCTCGTCAAGAGAACTGCTGAACGGCAATAACCGATCAACAACCACCTGCGACTAATCTCTTATTTTGGAGTGAGATGATGTGGAGATCCAGACGAAAGCAACAACGAGAAGAGGATCGTAAACAGATCGCTCAACTTCAGGAACGGGTCATTCGGCTCGAAAAGCAGGCGGACGAACCGCCGAAGCCCGATGAAAAATCTAAGTTTTCGCGAAGGATAGCATTTTTCACCGCTCTTACCTCTGGCTGCGGACTACTTCTCGGCATACTTACGTTTCTTCGAAACACCCCCGGATCGGACCTGAAGATATCTTCAGAGGTTTTCGATAAGGATAGCCTTGGAGGCAAGCCCGCCGGAATCAGATTTACCATTAGAAACAGTGGGGATCGGATCGCGGTATTCAAGAGAATCAGGATAGTGATTGAAGACTACGTGAGAGTAGAGTCATGCTTTTACGGAAGCGGGCCGATCGATATTGATAGTTGCTACGGAGTGACTCTTCCGGTTAATCCCGAACCCGGAATGACGCTCGAGACATCGATAGGGTATGAGGTCACCACCAACGAGGCGGGCAGTTTCGATTTGGCGCTCCTCGAAGAATCTGGCCATGAAGTCCCTTTGCCATCTGCGAACGGCACGCCCTATGGGAACATGTATCGACTGCGCGTGCAACTGGTGCAGGACGATGGTTCCGTCGACGAGGCGGGACGATTCATCGTTGATGGATATATTCGTGGCACATATTGGCAGGCGAATGAGACATATGACTCGAATTCTGGCGCCCGCATCACTCGCGAAAAGAGAGCTAAAGATTTCAGGTCGGATTGGGAAGTAGCGATTGCATGCATCGAGGGAAATGAATTGGGACTGAAAAAACTTGTCACTCCGGACGCTGAGATGACACCCAAAATTCGACGCATGTGGGAGGGGATGAGAAGCGGCATGGAAACCTATCAAATGCCGACAGCACCATCGACCGACACAATAATCTGCAATGAGTAACAGAAGTCTTCTATCGATTCTCTTTCGGCGCTCCGGCTTGATCGGGGTCTTTGCAACGGATTCGGATATGCAGCGCCGCGGGCCCCTCGAGGAGGAACCCGCGGCACCTTCAAATTGACTTCACCGCGTCGGGGGCGCTCCCCCGCCGTCTCGCGGATCGGTCTCCGACCGCCGGACGAGGCGGGCGCCCAGCGGCTCCAGCCGCACGGGATCGCTGCGCCCCCCGTCGTCGTAGTCGATGCTCACCTCGACGGGCTCGTCGTGCTGGGAGAGCACGATGGTGTACTGGACGCCGTCGGCCGTGCGCAGCGAGTCGACCATGACCAGGGGATCGTCAACGTGCGCCGGGCGGGTGACCCCGGCCTCGACCGCCAGCGCGTCGTACAGGCGCCAGGTGTCCTCCGGGTTGACCCGCCCCCGGCGCGCCGCGAAGTACTCGACCGGGTAGGTGCACAGCACCGTCCGCCCCCGCCCGTTGCGGCACTCGACCAGCGCGGGCCGGCCCCGCCCGTCGCGGGCGATGACCCGCGTCCGCGACGGGTCGACCACCTCGATCGGCAGGCGGGCGCGGGCCTCCGCGTTCCCGGCGGCGGCGAAGGACAGCACCGCGCCAGCGGGCAGGTTCCCGAAGTCCTCCTCGAGGGTGAGTTCGACGACGTCCTCGTCCACCGGGTCGTTGAGCCCGTAGGTGAGCAGCTGGCGCACGCCGAACAGGCCCTCCAGGTCGTTCCACCAGGGGCCCCGCTGCGCGGACGTCTCGCCCGCGCAGTAGGAGGCGTACACCGTCGCGCCCGCCCGGACGAGCTCCCCCAGTCTCCGCCAGGACGGGGCGGTCAGCTGCTTGGCCGACGGCAGGAGGTAGAGCCCGTAGCCTCCGGGCAGTCCCCCGCCGCCCCCGTAGTCGGGCTCGTGCACGATGCCGGGCGCCAGATCGGCCTCGCGGGCCGCGACGTGGGCCTGCTCGGAGGCGTCGACGATGAGGACGCGCTCGGCGTCCTCGGTGAAGGGGTACCGGGCCGTGAGATAGGAGGGCACGATGATCGCGGTATCGGTCCGGGCCCGCTCAATGCCGCCGAAGTCGATATCGCGCAGCTCCTCGGAGAAGATCTCCAGTTCCTTCAGAGGGGGCTTGGGGCGGCCCCGGTGGTCCGTGATCCCGAAGTGCAGCTCGAAGGGGTGGTGGGAGTAGGGCCGCTGGTCCTTGATATTGTCGTAGTCCGTGTTGTTCCACGCGATCCACCCCGTTGCGCCGGCGGCCAGCGTCGCGTGCAGCAGTTGCCGGTAATAAGTGGCACTGGCCTGCGGCGAGGCGAAATCGCTGGAGAGCCCGAACTCCTCCATGATGACCGGCCGATCCGCGACGGCGGCGAGCTCGCAGATGAAGGCCGCCTTGAGGTGCTGGCGGATCCTGTCGTGCTCCATCCGGTACACGTGCGGCCCCACGAAGTCGACGAGCGGCCCGTATTCGAGCGAGCAGAATCCGGAGTCGTGCCCGGTCGTCTCGACGCCCCACTGCCCGTCCCCCAGGCTCACCGGCTGGGTTCCTCCCCCGGCCCTGACGGCGTTGACCATGAGCAGCGCCCAGGAATTGATGACCCGCTCGTCCCCCTCCCCGCCGTAGATCGGGATCTCATTGGAGATGAGCCATCCGATGACCGCCGGGTGGGAGTGGAAGCGGCGCGTGAGCTCGGTGATGTACCACGCCTGGCGCCCGACCATCCACACGTCCGAGTAGATATCGCGCCCCTGGCGCCAGGACGGGTCCCAGTTCTCCCCCGACATGTGCCCGACGATGAATGTGGGGATCGTGCCCATCCCGAGTTCGTGGTGCGCGTCGAGGAAATCCGCGTACCACCGGCACGCCGTCTCGTCGAGCCTGTCCGGCTCGGGCATGAAATCCGGCCAGTAGAAGAACGAGCGCGTCATCGTCAGGCCGTGCTCGCGCAGGACCCGCAACTCCTGCCTGACGATATCGCCGTCGTACCTGGACCACATTCGCGGGCCGCCCTCTCGCGACCAGAAATTGGCTCCGATCCAGGGCCGCCTCCCGCCTTCTCCGGCGAGCGTCCTCATGGGTCGTGGTTGCATGTGTCAGTCCTCTCCTCTTGTTATCTCTCTTCCGGATCCGAATTGCCGGAGATCGTTAGACTACCGCCCGGGAGCCGGCCCCGGGGCTACTTCACCGCGCCCGCCGTCAGCCCGGCCACGAAACTGCGCTGGAGCAGGAGGAAGACGATGACGACGGGCACGGATACGGCCAGTGACGCGGCCATGATCTGATTCCAGTACACCGCCGTCTGCGTCGAGTACAGCCGCAGGCCGACCGCGAGCGTGCGATTGGCGTCGGTCGTCATGACGGATGCGAAGAGCACCTCGCCCCACGCGGTCATGAAGGAGTAGATGGCGACGGCCACGACCCCGGGCCTGGCGGCCGGAAGAATGACCCTGAAGAGGGCGCCCAGGGGCGTGGCACTCGGGGGGTGGGGGTCGTTCACCTACTCGTCGAGCAGGATGACGCCGTCGCCCCCGCCGGAACGATCAGGGTCGGTCCGCAGTGCGACGGCCCTACAGTTGAACCATGGCAGATCCCCGCGACTCGCGCGGTGCGCTCGTGAGCCGCGCCGTCATCGCGGACTCCCCCGCCATCCGGAGGATCCGCAACGCCGCCATCCGCGACTCCCTGGCGATCTGGACGGAGCGGGAGCAGGACCCCGACGAGGCCGTCGCCTGGCTGGAACCGCAGATCGCGCGCGGGACCGCGCTCGTCGCCGTCGAGAGGGATGAGGGCGGCGAGCGGGACGGCGGGGACGGCGGCGAGCGCGTGGTCGGCTTCGCCGTCGCGAGCCCTTGGCACCCCTACGAGGGATACGCCCGCACGGTCGAGGACTCCATCTACCTCTCCCCCACCGCCCGGGGACGGGGCCTCGGCACCAGACTCCTGACGGCGCTCGTCCGGGCGTGCCGGGCGGCGGGCGACCGCACCATGGTCGCCCAGATCGAATCCGGCCACGCCGCGTCCAGGCGCCTGCACGAGAAGGCGGGATTCGCCCTCGTGGGCACCATCCCGGTCGCCGGGCAGAAGCACGGCCGGATCCTCGACCTCACCCTCATGACCCGCCGACTCGACCGGCCATGAGCGCCGCCGTGCCCAGGGCGCACCGGGCCGGGCTCACCCCGCTCCCCCGGGCATCCCGATGCCATGACCGCGGCGCCGGGCGCCCGGCCTTTAAGATGACGGCGTGTACGAACTCGTCGCCCCCGCCCTGAGCTACCGGGACTCCTTCCTCTCCGCCGTCGCCGAGGGCGGAGAGGGGATCCTCACCGGACGCTGGTGCGCGCGCGGGGACCAGCTCGCCTCCCCCGGTGTGCTCGAGGAGCTGATCGCCCAGCTCAACGCCGAGGAGCACGACCCGCAGCCCGGGTGGGTGCCCGCGCTGCACCGCTGGATCGTGGACGGCCCCGACTACCTCGGGCGGATCACCCTGCGCGCCGGCCTGACTCCCCCGCTGGAGGAGGCCGACGGCCAGATCGGCTACGCGGTGCGCCCGAGCGCGCGGGGGCGGGGCGTGGCCACCTGGGCGCTCGGCACCATGCTCGGCGTCGCCGCCGGACGCGGCATGGATCGCATCCTGATCACCTGCGACGACGACAATTCCATCTCCGCCGCCGTCATCGAGCACCACGGCGGGGTCCTGGAGGACCGCCGTCGGCTGCCCGGCGGGCCGCTGCGCCGCCGCTACTGGATCGACCTGCGCCCGAGCGCCTGAGCACGAAGAGCGCGTAGGGTCGTCGATGTGGCTGGAGTTGATGCGCGCACGGTCTCGGTGATCCTCTTCGACGGGTTCGAGCTGCTCGACGTCTTCGGACCCGTCGAGATGCTCCATCTGGCTCCGGGCGTCACCATCGACTACGCGGGCCCCGCCGCGGGGCCGGTGGCGAGCTCGCAGGGCTGCCGGGTCGTGGCGGGGTGCGGATACGAGGATCTGGTCGAACCGGATATCGTCCTCGTGCCCGGGGGCGGCGGCACGCGCAGGCTGGTCGACGACGTGCGGTTCCTCGGCCGGCTCGCGCAGATCGGGCGCCGGGCCCGCCTCGTCGTCTCCGTGTGCACCGGCTCGGCGCTGCTCGCGGCGGCCGGTCTGCTCGACGGCCGCCGGGCGACGAGCAACAAGCGCTCCTTCGCGTGGGCCAGCGGGTTCGGCTCCTCGGTGACGTGGGAGCCCCGGGCCCGATGGGTTCACGACGGCGACCGGTGGACCTCCTCGGGCGTGGCCGCGGGCATGGACATGACGGCGGCGCTCATCGGCGAGCTCTACGGCGCCGCACAGATGCGCGCGATCGCGGAGCGGATCGAGTACGAGCCCCGCACCGACCCCGCCCGGGACCCCTTCGCCCGACTTCACGGTCCGCAGTGAAGCCACCACCGGGCGACGATCTCGAAACGCGTGCACACCACGGGCGCGTCGTCGGAGTAGAGGGCGAGCCCGCGGTCGTCCGGCTCCGGCAGTGGCTCGGAGCCCGCCTCGAACTCGGCCCGCAGGCCGTGGTCGTGCGCGTGGCTCCCAGGGAGATAAGTTTCTCCGACTTCACCGGCCAGGTCGAGTACTACGCTCCTTCCCGTCTGCTGCGTCGCTTCACCCTTTACTACGCTCCTTTTTCTCGTACAGTGGAGGGTGAAGAGGCGTAGCAGACGGAAAAGGGCGTAGTAGACGCGGGCGGGGACCTGGATGACCATTACCACGCGCGATAGTTGTATCACCGAGGAGAAAGGAAAAGACACATGCTCGACGCCAAGCCGACACTGGTGAGCATCTTCCTCAAGTTCGCCAACGAGGTGGATGCCGATCACCTGGACGACGCGAGTGTTGAGCCGTTCCTCATCGGAGCGATCTCGGCCGTCGACCCCGAGGACTACCCCGAGCGGGTGACCGACTCCTTCGGTGAGTGCTACTACGAAGGAGGGGACGACGACAACACGGTTGAGGCTGTTTCCGCCGTCGCCTTCGCTCAGGGTGTTGACGCCAGGATCCTGGACCGGTTCAACTCGGCTCTGGTCAAGGCGCTCGCCGCTGAGTAGGAGCGTGACGTCTAACGGGGCTGGTTGTTAGAAGTGCCCGCTCGAGTGCGAAGTGCACGTCTCGGCGAACAAGGGGGCCGGCTCCGCGCCCATCCCTCCCGCGGCGACATCGCCGCCTAGCCCGATGATGGGCGCGGCCGGGTTCTTCTCGGGCCGGTCGCAGGAGTGTTGCACATTGGACAGGCGCACACCCGTGGACCGATTCCGGGTTTTCCCCGCGATTCCGCGGTTCTTCCTGGAACGTCAGTTTCCAGTAGACGGGCTCCCATGTGCAGAAGGACCTGCTCTGCACATGGGAGAGTTTCAACGGTGTTGAACGCCGGGGCGTTTCCGCATGATTCCGCCGATCCATCGCCAGCCGGTCCCGGTCGAATGTGCAGCACCGTCTCGACCCGCCCGCTCCACGCATCCGAGCCCGGCGGCCCCGTCCCGACACCGCGGATGCGACCCCGACACAGGACGCTCAGACCTCCGCGCGCACAG
>ERZ773022.2275-NODE-2275-length-11713-cov-6.789587_pt1 | contig 11713 bp, 11 predicted proteins | sample MGYA00580839_ERZ773022 | MGnify/ENA primary metagenome ERZ773022 (study PRJEB29015, sample SAMEA2738020) | human oral metagenome | biome: human oral; feature: human-associated habitat; material: dental | place: China | collected 2044 ... | reverse complement strand
TTACGAATGTAGATTTTAGATAAAAAATTAAATAGAATGAGCCGAGCAAATCTCAACATGTTTGAGCTAACCTGTTAGCGAGTTGGTTGAATTTGCAGCGAATTCTTAATTTTTTATCCGTTAAGAAATTTGGTAGTAATGAACTATTTTTACTTTATTTGTTAATTTTATAATAGCCTCATATTTTTTATTTAATTTCTTTAAAATCTTTATCTCTTAAATCTATCAATCTTAAATTATTGCCCACTAAAACTACCTTTGAATAACGAGCATTTTGATATTTATCCCCAGTTCCTTCTTGGAATAAATAGCTATTAGCATTTATATCTACATTAAATCCATCAGTTTTATAAGCTATGAAAAGTAAGTCTTTTTCATCAGTTTTTTCTTTTGTAATTTTAACATATCTAGCTGCCCTATTTTTATCTAACCGAACGGCTATATATGCTTTTTTAGCATCTGCTAATTTTCTTAGTTCTCTTATTTCCTCAACTTCATTTTCATTTTCACCATCATAGATATATGTTCTATTGCCATATATAAAATCTCTGGCTTTATCTGTAATATCATAATTTAAAGTCATATAGTCCCCTTGTAAAAGAGAACGAGGATCAACAGGTGTCAGTTCTAAATAGAAATAATTTTCTGACTTTTTATAGCTTTCTTCTTTTCTTGCAGAGAAACCTGTTATTACAAAAAGAATTGTAATATTTACAATTAAAAGTATTTTTTTAATATTATTACTCATTATCCTCAACTCCTTTAAATCCATATTTCAATACTAAATAAGCTACTAGAAGTAGTCCTCCTGAAATACTAAGAGCTATTGATTTATCAAGTAATGTTTTATAAAAACCAAAATAATATATAAATATTACATAGACTGTTGCCAAAGTAGAAATTGCAAGTCCCCATTTACTATTTCTAAAAGCATAAATTAACATCAATAATAAAGTAATAGCCAAACTTAAAGTTTCTGAATATGCAAAATAATTTAAAGCTATCAGCATAACAGATAGAACTATTTTTAAAGTTGGGTTCTTAATTTCCCTATATATTATAAACAATCCTATTATTGAAGTAAGCACAACTAATACTACATTATAATATCTAGCATTACTTGGTAGATTTAAAAGTGCATTCATTAGAGACATTCCTATTCCCATATAATAAAACCATATAGTTGACATTGCAAGTAATGTAACTTCATTTCCACATAAAATTCTTTTAATTTTTTCATTAGAAAATAAATCCTTCTTATATACAAAATATCCTTCTATAATAAGAGCTACAAAAATAATTATGTAATAATAATCAGCATACTCTAATTTCTCAATAAGAAAATCTCCTAATAAGCAATAATGTAAAGGTAATAGAAGTAAATCTAATGCCCTTGTTGGCATAGTAAACCAGAATACATCATAAATAATTGTAATAATTAATAATACAGTTAGAGGCTCCATATTAAAATAAGAACCTAAATATATTCCAAGACATATAAGCCCTGCAATAAATGCAACTACTTCTAATTTATCTTTTTCAAAATTAAGTATTCTTGCAGCAAAATATGAGAATCCAATTAAAATAACTGAAACTACTATAAGTGCTCCTTCTTCTAAGTCCATAGAACTTAAGAGAGAAAATACTAAAGCTATAAGTAAGAAAAATGCAAATATTTTTAAAAAACCTACAACTATATTTTTAAACTTTTTAATATTTTCATTTTCTATTTTATCAACAGATTTAACTATTGCAGTTATAGTTCCTATAATAACAAGAAGAGATAATAAAATATAGACAGTTACATTTGTAAAAAATATATTTTTAATCATTTTCATAATAAAAGCTACTCCGAAAAATCCAAGGGCTGTTATAGAAAATATTTTTACAGTTATCTTTTTTAGTTGTCCACAGCCTACTAAATAAATTCCTCCTACAAATGCTATATATAATATTAATGCAATAAAACTATAATCATCAACAATGATTGCTGCAAAACCACTTGTCATAAAGCATATATAGAATATTCCTATCATTGTATTATAGAAAATATTGTTAAATTTAAAATTAAATCTCTTTTGTAAAAATGGATAAACCATCAATATTATTCCAAAGGTTAAAGAAGATAAAAATGGAACAATAGCCCCTGATAAATATAAGTCTAGGTAAAAACTTGTAGATATTGCTACAACTATACTGAATAAAGTCATAACTGAATAATATCCTGTTGCTACCATTGGAATTATTAAAAATATAGCCCAATTTCTGAATAATACCCATACATCTGCACCTGTTTGATAAACTTGCCCATAGACAGCAAATAATGTTCCTATCATAAATGAAGAAAAGAATATTGCCAAATTTTTATAAATTTCCTTTTCTAAAAACAGATAAGCCACAAGCCCAGCTATAATTAACACAGATGGAACTGCTAATTTTTCAACATTAGACATAGTTGCCCAGTTATATGCTGTGAATGATGTTATCCCAGCTATTAAAAATACAATGGAGAAAATTAAAAAAAATTTCTTTATTTTCTCAAACATAATATCACCTATCACTTTCTTTTTATTGATTTAATTGATTATAGCATATATTTATTAAAATTTGGTAAAGAATAAAAAATAGTTCATTATTGAGTAGATTTCTTAATGATAAAAAATTAAGAATTCGCTGCAAATTCACTAAACTCACTTCGTTCAGACAAAGTGAGATTTGCTCGGCTCATTCTATTTAATTTTTTATCTAAAATCTACATTCGTAACTCACATATTTTTTACACTATCATTTAATATGAAAAATTGACACTTATTCATAATTTCTGATATAATAAATCAACTTTTAAAAATAAGGAGATTATAAATGAAAATTAAAAATATGCTTTATGCAGCTATGTTTGCAGCTATTGTTGCAGTTTTAGGATTAATGCCACCAATCCCTTTACCTTTTGTTCCAGTGCCTATAACTTTACAAACTATGGGAGTAATGCTTGCAGGAAGTTTTTTGGGTAAAAGACTTGGTTTTCTAAGTATGTTGTTAGTTGTTATAATAGTTTTAATAGGAGTACCTATTTTATCAGGTGGTAGAGGTGGGCTTGCAGTTCTTGCAGGACCAACAGGAGGTTTCTTTATAGTATGGCCTTTTGCAGCATTTTTAATAGGTTTCTTAGTAGAGAAATCTTGGAAAAATATCAGTATAGCAAAATATATTGTAGCGAATATTATTGGTGGAATAGTTTTAGTTTATCTTGTAGGTGCAATCTATTTATCATATATTACAAAAATGCCAATAGATAAAGCTTTCTTAGCTACTATGGCTTTTATCCCAGGAGATATATTAAAAGCTGTTGTTGTTTCTGTACTTTGCTATAAGTTAAAAGAAATTAGTCCAATCAATGAAGTTATAAGATAAGGTAATATTATGATACAAGTAGAAAATCTTTCATTTTCATATCAAAATAATAAAGTTTTTAAAAATCTCTCTTTTTCTATTAAAAAAGGGGAGTATCTTTGTATTATTGGGAAAAATGGTTCTGGTAAATCTACACTTGCCAAGTTATTAGCTGGACTTATTTTTCAACAAGAAGGAAATATTAAAATTTTTGGTTATGATACAAAAAATAAAAAAGATTTATTGAAAATAAGAAAATTGATAGGAATAATATTTCAAAATCCAGAAAGTCAAATTATAACTACCTCTGTTTTTGATGAGGTGGTTTTTGGTTTAGAAAATCTAGCTATACCTAGGGAGAATATAAAAGAGATTGCAGAAAAATCTTTAAAATCTGTTAGTTTGCTTGAATATAAAGATAGACTGACTTATCAATTATCTGGTGGAGAGAAACAAAGACTTGCTATTGCAAGCGTTTTAGCTATGGGAACTGAGATTTTAATTTTTGATGAAGCTACTTCTATGCTTGACCCTATTGGTAAAAAACAAGTTTTAAAACATATGAAAGAATTAAATTCTCAAGGGAAAACTATTATTCATATCACTCATAATAGAAATGATATTTTAGAAGCATCAGAAGTTATACTTTTATCTAAGGGAGAAATAAAATACCAAGGCAGTCCTTATAAAATTTTTGAAGATGATGAATTCAATCCTTTTGTTATAAAAATAAAAAATATTTTAGAAAAATATAATATTAAAGTAGATGACAAAAATATTAATATAAAAGATTTAGTGAGGCTAGTCTATGAAAATATCTCTTAAAAATGTTGGATATGAATATCCTACTTTTGAAAACAATAAAAATGGAATATATGATGTTTCCTTAGAAATAGATAGTCATAAAAGAATAGCCATTGTTGGACATACAGGGTCTGGAAAATCTACTCTTTTGAAGCTAATTAAAGGACTTTTAAAAAAGCAAACTGGCGAAATAAAAATTGATGGAAAAATTGAAGATATTGGCTATATTTTTCAATATCCAGAACATCAAATTTTTGAGACTACAATCTTTAAAGATATGTCTTATGGCTTAAAAAAGTTAAAATTAAATGAAAAAGAAATTTTAGAAAGAGTTGAAAAAGTTTTAGAACTTGTGGGCTTAGATAAAGATTATCTTCATCATTCCACTTTAAATTTAAGTGGTGGGGAAAAAAGGAGAGTTGCTTTGGCAGGGGTTTTGATTATGCAACCTCAACTTTTACTTTTAGATGAAGCTACTGTTGGCTTAGACCCAGAAGGAAAAGAACAACTTTTTAAAATTCTTTTAGATTGGCAAAAAAAAGAAAATAAATCTTTCCTATTTATCACTCATGATATGAATGATGTTTTGGAATATGCAGAAGAAGTTATTGTTATGGATAAAGGGAAATTATTGTACCACACAAGTCCTTCTGATTTATTCGAAAAATATAATGATAAATTAGAAAGTTTAGGTTTGGAACTTCCTGAATGTATCAGTTTTTTAAATAAATTAAATCAAAAATTAAAAAAGCCTATAAAAATTAGTGGTGATATAAAGGAAGAAAGTATTTTAAAAGCTATTGAGGAGAAAATATAAAAGGAAATAACAGTGAATATAATATTAGGAGAGTATATAAAAAAAGAAAGTATATTACATCAACTTGACCCAAGAACTAAAATCATTGGGAGTTTTTCATTTATACTTTCTTTTTTATTTGTCAATACCCTTATAGGTTATATTTTCAGTGGAATTTTAGCTTTCACTCTTATTTTACTATCTAAAATTCCCTTAAAAGAATTTTTAAAAAGTCTAAAATACCTTTTATATATTCTAATATTTTCATCCATTTTTCATATTTTATCACATCAAGATGGAAAATTATTACTTCAACTTGGTAAATTTTCTATCTATGACAGTGGGCTTTTTTCAGCTTTAAAAATGATTTTTAGAATAATTTTTCTTTTGATATTCTCTTCATTATTAACATTAACAACAAAACCCTTAGATATTGCCTTAGGCTTGGAAACTCTATTAAGTCCTTTAAAGAAAATTGGTTTACCTATTCAAGATTTTTCTCTTATGATTAGCATTACTTTAAGATTTATCCCTACAATCTTACAAGAAGCTAATACAATTAAAATGGCACAACAAGCAAGGGGAGAAAGTTTTGAAGGAAAAAATCCTTTTAAAAAACTATATCAATATAGCTCAATTCTTCTCCCACTTTTAGTTTCTGTTATTCAAAAGGTTGAAAATCTAACTTTAGCTATGGAGGCAAGAGCTTTTCATTGTGGATTGGAAAGAACTAACTTCCATAAGTTAGAATTTACAAAAAGAGATTATCTTGCAGAAATTTTTATTTTTCTAATAATTTTTTTATTTCTTGTTCTATCACTTCAACACTTGTTGTAGGTTCAAATCTTGCTACAACATTTCCAGATTTATCTACTAGAAATTTAGTAAAATTCCATTTGATATCAGGCTTTTTAGCAAAATCTGGAACCATTATATATTCACCAGGTGATATAGAAACCGTGTCACCCAGTTTTATCACATACTTATTTACATTGGTAATAAAGGTACCACCTATAATTCTTATATCTATCCCCTTGACCATAGGACTAATGTAGCCATGTTTAAGCCCATAAAAAATTCCAAATAAAAGGAGAGGAATGACTGCTATTATACCTAATTGTCTTTTCTTATGCATAAGTAGTTCACTCCTCTCTATTTATATCTTTTAAATATTGTTTTTATTGTACCATTAATTTTTAGACAAAGTGACAATTAATTTCCTGCTACTTCATCTATAAAGTACCTCTTGTACCATACTAGGAAGACCAATACTGTATAGATTTTTCTGGCATTGTTAGTTATACCATGATAATGGTCATCTAACAACTTATTAATCTTGTCCCTGTCAAAGAATTCATCTACATAGTCTGCATTGAAATACTCTTTTACAAAGTTATAATGCTTTTCTTCCTGGAACCAAAGTCTGATTGGAACTGGGAAGCCCTTTTTCTTTCTCTTATACCATTCTTCAGGTAATTTCTTTTCAGCTGCCTTTCTCAAAACATATTTAGTAGTTCCATGACTGATCTTCTGATCTGAGCTGATACCTTCCCCAACCTTCATTACTTCCTTATCAAGGAAGGGAACTCTTAGTTCTATAGAATGAGCCATACTCATCTTGTCAGCCTTCTGTAGGATGTCCCCTTCCATAAATAGCTTGATGTCCAAATACTGCTTCTTAGTTATATCATCCTTACCCTTTACCATATCGTAAACTTCCTTGGTAATCTGCCTTACACTTCTAGACTTTTGGTATTTAGGCTTTAGGATATCCTTAGCTTCATCTTCTTCAAATATTAGGGCCTCTCCTATAAAGGTTTCTTCAACTGGTCTACCTGCCCTTAGTAGGGTAGTCTTTCCATGGAATTCTGGCAAGTGCTTAGCTATTGCAGCTGCAGGCTTTAGGATAAATCCTGGCAGTTTTTTAAGTTTTTTCTGACCAGGATCAGTATCATACCATTCATAACCACCAAATATTTCATCTGCACCTTCACCAGATAGGACAACTGTTACACCGCTATCCCTTACCAGTTTGGACAGGAAGTAGAGTGGTAGTGTAGATGGATTGGCCTGAGGTTCATCCATATGGTACTGGATTTCTGCCAATTTACCTAGGCAATCATCTCCATTTATAGTCTTTCTTACATTCTCAATACCAAGTATTTTTGATAGGTCTGCTGCAAGAGTAGACTCATCAAAATTATCCTGTTCAAACCCTATAGAGAAAGTCTTATCAGGCATTAGACAAGCTGTTATATAGCTTGAGTCTATACCACCAGATAGGAATGCACCTGAAGCGACATCAGAACGTTTATGAAGTTTAACTGAGTCAGCAACTACATCCTCTATCTTCTTTATATTTTCTTCTAAACTTGAATGTGTATCATTAAAGTCAACATCCCAGTACTTCTTAATTTCCATCTTGCCATCCTGGTATGTAAAATAGTGACCTGCTTCTAGTCTCTTTACCCCCTTAAAGAAGGTTTCATCCTTTTGAGATGAATACTGGAAAGTCAAGTAAGGCCTTAGGGCTTTTTCATTTACTTCCTTCTTGAAGTCTGGATGTTCTAAGAAAGACTTGATTTCTGATCCTATTAACAAGCAGTCCCTACCATCCTTTTTATATTCATAATAGTATAGGGGTTTAATACCAAAGTGGTCCCTAACTACAAAGGCCTTCTTTTCTACCTTGTCCCATATACAGAAGGCATACATACCCCTTAATCTATCAACCAGGGCCTCACCATATTCAACATAACCGTGGATTAGGACTTCACTATCAGTATCACTCTTAAAAGTATAACCCTTACTTATTAATTCACTTCTTATTTCTTCAAAGTTATAAATTTCCCCATTGAAGACAAGGACCTTATTGCCATCATGGCTATATAGGGGCTGGCCACCAGCCTCAGACAAGTCAAGTATGCTCAGTCTCCTAAAACCAAGGGCCGCATCGTCATCATAATACTTGCCCCCCATATCAGGTCCCCTGTGAACAATCCTATTCATCATCTTATCTAAAATCACTTCTTTGTTATTGCTATTGTCAAAAAATCCAACAAAACCACACATATATTAAATCCCTTTCTTATTTTGTCTATCCTTATATTTTGTCTTATATTTCGTCTCTAATTTAAACCAAAAATTAGTTGATATATTGGCATTATTTTATACAAGTACCATAATACCATAAAAATGGATATTTTTCAATTTATAGACCTCCATAATAGAGCTTTGCTTTATAGGTTTATTTTCTACTCATTTTAGCTTATAGCTTAAATTGTCAAATAATGCTTGGCTATGGTGTATATGGTGTCATAAATATCCTCATTAAAGATTTTAAGGTCACAAACGGTCTCATATCTTATATTCCTTTTATTATAAAGATCTATTAATACCTGAGGTCCCCCCTGAGAAAGGGGTCTACCATCTATGGCAAGATCTTCTAGGTTTCTATCGATATAGTAGACTATATTGGTTGGATTTTTAATATAGGTTAAGTTTTCATCCTTGGTAAGAATGCCGCCACCAGTAGCTATAACCTTACCTTGTTCCTTAAGCACCCTTTTTAAAGCATCTGATTCCAAACTCCTAAAATGACTTTCACCATACTTTTCTATGATTTCACCCGGTTTAGACTTATTTTCCTTATATATAACTTCATCTATGTCTATAAAGTCCCTATTCAGAAAGTAGGCCAATTTCTTTCCTATTGTAGTTTTACCACTACCTGGCATACCTACGAGAATAATATTTTCTTTTTTTTTCTTACATTCTTCTTGTAGTTCTTTATATGAGGCGAAGTTTTTAGCCTGCCTAGCCTTACTTACAGCAAATATTTCTTCAAAAATATCCAATATTGCCTCATCCTTCAGGTCGTAGTCATTTATGAGTTTCTCTTTGATTTTGGACTCCCTATCCTTATTTTCTATTGCTATATTTTCTATAAACTTATATAGGCCTACCTTGTCAACTAAATCTAACCTCCTGTTTAGGAGGTCAACTAGGTCCCTGTCTACCTGGTCTATACTTGTCCTAATCTGTCCCAAATCCATAATTATCTCCTTAAATAAACTCCATAATACTTACACATATTTTATCTTACTTGCTTAAATCTCAAAATAAATAATATTTTATAATATAAAGTCCGCTAAACTAATTGCCGTCATAGCCTCAACTACTGGTATCATCCTAATACCTATACAAGGGTCATGTCTACCCTTGATTTCTATTGTAACGTTCCCTTTTGTAAGCAAATCAATTGTTTTCTGTTCTATTCCAATGGAAGGTGTAGGTTTTACCGCCAGCCTAAATACTATAGGCATGCCTGTAGATATACCCCCTATAATACCAGCAGAATTATTAGAGTAGTAACCTATACTGCCATCTTCCTTATAGTACATCCCATCATTATGGTCTGAACCTAGCATATCAGCTACCCCAAATCCCTGTCCAAATTCTATACCCTTGACCCCTGGTATAGAAAATAAATTTTTTGATATGGATGATTCTATTCCCTCAAACATAGGGTTACCGTAGCCAGCCTTTAAACCCACTACACCGCATTCTATAATGGCACCTATACTATCCTTATTAGACCTAACCTCATTTATATAGTCTTGCATTCTTCTTCCAACCTCCTGATCAATGGTTGGAAAATCAGCATTTTTTAGTTTTTCCGTATCATCATAACTTAGGTCCAATAAATTGTAGTTTGCATCTATAATCGGTCCTACCTTGTATAAATGTGCGCCAATACTTATACCCTTATATCTCAAAAGCTGGATAAGTATACCTCCAATCACACAAATAGGTGCCGTTAACCTACCAGAAAAATTGCCTCCACCTCTCATATCAACCCCATCACCAAACCTAAGTCTGGCCGTTAAGTCAGCGTGGGATGGTCTAGGACTTTTAGCAAGATCAGAATAGTCACTAGACCTGTGGTCGGAGTTTTTAATTGTAAAGGCAATAGGTGTTCCTATAGTATATCCATCTAATAAGCCACTATGAAAAACTGGCCTATCTTCCTCTTTTCTAGGACTAGTTAGTTTGGTCTTGCCAGGGGCCCTCCTGTCAAGGAAGGCTTCTAATTCTTCCATATCTATTTTAATACCAGAAGCTAGGCCTTCTACCACACCACCTATTGCAGGTCCATGAGATTCTCCAAAAATATTTATTTTTATCCTGTTTCCTAATATCCAAGTCATACAACCACCTACCTAACTTCAAATCCTAGTACTTTAAAGTCATCAAAAAAAGTCGGGTAAGACTTGTTCACAGCCTCTGCCCCCTCTATTATAAGTTGCCCATCTAATAGGCTTACTGCTATACTTGATGCCATAACTATCCTGTGATCATTGAAAGAATTGACCCTATAAACCGGTAACTTCTTCCTATCTCTACCAGATATCATCAAGCACTTGCCTTCTAAGCAAGCACAAGCCCCTAGGCATTCAACCATACTTATAACTGACTCTATCCTGTCACTTTCTTTTATCCTAAGTCTCTCAATTCCTGTAAAATAGCTTTCTCCCTCTGCAAATACTGCAAGTACTGCAAGTATTGGTAACATATCCGGTGTATCAGCTATATCTAAGTTCATAGCCTTCCTTTTCCCAGGTAAAACTTCTATATATGACTCCTTGACCACAAGCCTTGCCCCATACTCTTTAAGGACCTCTAAAATTCTCTTGTCACCCTGACTAGATTCCAAGTCAAGGTTTAATACCCTTATCCCCCTGAAAAGGGCTCCAATAGCAAGAAAAAAACTAGCATTTGACCAGTCTGACTCGGCCTTTATCTTATTAGACTTATAGGCCTGTCCCGGTTTAATGCTATAAGTTTTTATTATCCTATTTCTATCCCCTTCAGTTAGGTCTCCTCTACTATCATCCTCCTCTACCTCAACACCAAACAAGGACATTACATCCTTAGTCAGGTCTATATATGGCTTAGATTCCAATTTATCCAAGACGTCTACCCTTAGCTTACCATCCATAAGGGGTCCAGCTAGAAGTAGACCTGAAATGTATTGGGATGATATATCCCCCCTAATCTGGAAATCAGATATTTTTTTAGGCTCTATATCCCTTTTTCTACCTATTCTATTCCTTATTTTTATAGGCAGACTATCAGAAGATATACTAAAACCTGCCTTCCTCAAAGCCTGTGTTAAATCATCTATTGGCCTGGTCATTAGTCCATGTCGTCCTGTGAAGATATAGTCATCTGACAAGCTAGTTGCCAATGGAAGTAACATTCTTAGTGTAGACCCACTTTCCCTACAATCAACAATCTTCTCCCCATACTTTCCATCAGAACTAATATGGTCATGGTTTCCTTTGCTACCAATACTATGTGACCTATTATCTACTGGTATGGCCTCTACGGTCATCCAATCCTCTTCTATATAAATCTTAGCCCCCATCACTTCTAGGACAGATAGGGTAGCCATAATATCTTGAGATAGGCCTCTATAGCTTATAGTTGATCTCCCTTGAGCAAGACTGGCACATATTAGAGCCCTATGCATAAAAGACTTAGAACTAATCGCTTCAATTTCTTTAATAGGACTTTCTATAGAGGCATCCTTGTTTAACCTTTTAATAGTTACACTTGTGTTACTAGCCATAACTACCCCCAAACTACTTAGAATTATACTTTCTAATCTTCTCATAAACTATATTACATAGGACAAAAAGTACTATAAATAAGAGACTG
>ERZ773022.2272-NODE-2272-length-11718-cov-4.010289_pt1 | contig 11718 bp, 8 predicted proteins | sample MGYA00580839_ERZ773022 | MGnify/ENA primary metagenome ERZ773022 (study PRJEB29015, sample SAMEA2738020) | human oral metagenome | biome: human oral; feature: human-associated habitat; material: dental | place: China | collected 2044 ... | reverse complement strand
ATAAGGGCTTCTAATTCCGCTATTTCCGCTTCATCTTGAGCGATAAGGCGGGTTACCTCATCCAGATCTATATCCTCTTCCTCTTCGAAAGTATCAACATATCGAGGAATGTTTAAGTTAAAATCATTCTCTTTAATCTCTTCAAATGAAACTAGTCGAGCATATTTGTTCACATCTTGACGGTTTCGGAAAGTTTCAATAATTTTTTCAATGTGAGTATCGTTTAAGGTGTTTTGATTCTTTCCCTTATCAAAATCTTTACTGGCATCAATGAAAAGAATGTCTCGATTTTCTTTATTTTTTCTGAAAACCAGGACGGTTGTGGGAATGCTTGTTCCATAAAAGAGATTGGCTGGCAGACCAATAACGGTATCCAAGTAATTCTTTTCAACCAATGTCTGACGGATTTTTAATTCAGCAGCTCCCCGAAAGAGCACGCCGTGCGGCAAAACAATGGCCATGGTACCTGTATCATTCAGATGGTAGACGCTGTGGAGAATAAAGGCAAAATCCGCCTTTGAAGCAGGAGCTAATTTCCCATATTCTGAAAAGCGCGGGTCTTTGAGCTTGTTGTCAGCATTGTCCCATTTAGCAGAATAGGGAGGATTGGCTACTACTGCATCGAAGCTGCGGGGATGGTCAACCCCTTTTTCGTCCGGTCCGTCCGGCCAATCACTTTCCAAGGTGTCAGCATTGCTCAGATTCATGTTACTATAAGTAACACCGTGCATCATCAGATTCATCCTAGCCAAGTTATAGGTCGTTGTATTAAGCTCCTGACCAAAATACTTAATTGCTCCAGGCTTTTGACCATTTGGCAATTCATTTCCAACTGTCAGCAAAAGAGAACCCGAACCCATAGTTGGGTCATATACAGAAAAGGTACGTTCGGTTTGTTCAACCTTATCCGTGACAATCTTAGCTAGAATTTGACTAACTTCATGCGGTGTGTAAAATTCTCCACCTTTTTTCCCTGCTGAAGCCGCAAACTTTTTAATCAGTTCCTCGTAGATAAATCCTAAAATATCTCTACCGTCATCACTCTTATAGTTAATATCATCCACTAATTTGACAATCCGATTGAGAGATTTTGCCCGATCATTGGTAGAAGAACCAAGACGCGTATCTCCCAGATTGATATCATTAAAACTCCACGAAAATCCTGCACCGCTTCTTTGTTCAGTTCCGCATTGGCATTGAAATGATCAAAAATCGTCTGATAATCACTTGGGATAACCTCATTGTTTTCAATGCGAGTCAATAGAGAGAGCCATGTATCTTCAGGAGCAATCGCATAGCCTAAACTAGACGCAATATCTTCCAGATAATCTGCCAACTCCTCACCCGTTGCCTGCTCTTTATACAGTTGGTTGATTGTCTTACCATCTTCTAGATCTAAAATATCATTGTTAATCAGGTATTGCTCCTGATGCTCGGACAAATAGCGATAAAACATAAAGGCCAAGATATAGTTTTTATACTCAGAAGCATCCATGTTCCCGCGCAATTCATTGGCCATTGCCCATATTTTATTTGTAATTTCTTGTGTTTGTGACATATTATAAATCCTCAGTCCTGTATAAACTGTATCCCTCATAGTAATAACTATGATCAATCCCTTTCATGTAAAGTTCTCGGTTAGTTGTATCTTGCGTGAGAGCTTTTCTCAAGATATGTTTTATTTCAATATCCCTGATTGGACTTCGCTCCATCGCAAGCAGATAATCGTCCTTGTCCACCTTAGACCAATCAACAACCTGTCCTAACTCTTTTTTCAAGATTACATCCAACCAAATCCGCATGCTTCTACCATTCCCTTCTCGAAAGGGATGGGCAATATTCATCTCAACATATTTTTCAACGATTTCCTCAAACGTATTCTGAGGCATGGCAGACACATTTTCCAAGGAAGCCTCAAGATACATAACTGGTGCAAAGCGAAAACTTCCTTTGGCAATATTGACTGTACGAACCTTGCCCGCAAAATCATAAATTTCTGAGAACAAATAAGCATGAATGGCAGCTAGGCTGTCATAAGAGCCAACTTCCAAGGTGTCTAAGAAGCCTGTTTCGAACATTTCAGCTGCTTTTTGCTTGCTGATTTTTTCCTCTTGCCGGGCTAATTCCGTTGAGTCTGTTAAATGCAGTTTATTTTCTAAAACCATACAGTTCTCCTTTCTTAAGGAAACATTTTTTGCAAAAGCGCCTTCTTACGAAGTTTCAAATGCTCAAGCTTACGCTGATGAAGGGCAATGGAGCGGTCCAGAGTGGAAAAGAAATCGCCGATGGCGGTTTGTTCGGGGAGAGAAGGAATATAAACTCCAAACTCATCCAGAAACGTTTTAATTACATGAGGAATATTCGGTGTTCTATACTTCTCATATATTATTTGTTGTCTTGATTTCAATTGTTGATAAATAAATAAGCTACTTTCTGAAATTGTATACGCTTTTAATGTAGAACCTAAAGCTCCTTCAAAACCATAATACAAAGTACCTGCCTGAGAACCATCCCATAAAATAATTACATCATCTAGATATGTATCTTTGACAGCATTAACCTTAACAATTTGTCCGCCATTCAAATATTCTGTATCAAGATATACAGACTCATCCCCAATCATATCAGCTTTTGCTTTGCCCTTTTTTTCAGCGCTCACCACCTCCCCCAACTTCCGCTGTTCCCAAGCAGGGGTATTTTTAAATTCTGGGAAGCGTAATTGTGGGATTCGCTCCTTGTTTTTCTCTTTTTCCACGTTCTTTCCTCATTTTTTCTTAATTTGACTTTGTTAAAATTTTCATCATATCTGTAAAAAGACACCGGTGTTTTACTCCAGTGCCTTCAGAGAAGTTTCGAAAAACGTTACCGCTATTATTACTCTAATTATAACAGCTTTCACGATTTTTTCAACCAAAGCACCATTGTTACATCTCTTTTTCTTGCTAAAAATGTTGAAATAAACTCCCACCCCTTCCTTTACTTTTCCTCAATTAAAGTGTATAATATAATTATAAAGATAACTTGAGAAGGATGAACGCTGGGTCCCAGAATGGGGTAGGTAGATGATACTGAGCATTCCTATGTGCCTGGGGTTATCTTTTTATTTTGATTTTTTAAGACTTTCAACAAATTTGTCGGGGGTCTTTTTAATTTCAGCAACAATAAATTCAACAAACTCTTGTGAATATGTATAGTTTTCAATATTCCCCACAATATGTTTATAGGAGTATTTAGGATTGTCTTTAATGTTGTAAAATTTAATCACCAGACCAAGCACATAGCTATTAAACCCTTTTTTGTATCCAAGGTTAACCTGTATCTTCTTGAGTCGCTCTTGAACAGCAGTAATGACATTACCAAATGAATACTTATGAGTATCAGATGGATCTTTTAGTTCCTTTACAATTGAAACTTCGGTATCGGCAAAACGGTTGATACTTACCACAAAATCCGCCTCATCTTTTTTCTTAGTTATATATAAATTCTGACGAACATTGATAGCAAACTTCTCCGAATTATATTCTTTACTTAAGACATCAATTTCATTGGCTTGTCTGATAAATTTTTCCGCAATTTCAGGAGGATACTTCAACTTGATTTCTTCATTTGTCAACGGTTCGTAGTTGGCACTTAGTGTTAGAAAGTTTTGTGCGATATACTCTGTTACATCTCGATTGTGAAACCTTTCCATCTCAGTAATAAAGTTCAAAACACACGCTTGAAATAACGGTGCATATTTCACTTCATAATCTTCTGTAATATAGTGAATGCTAATGTTCCGTAGTTCAATGATTCGCTCCAAATTTAATCGAATTCTTGTATTTTTATCAGAATAAATCTTCTTAACAACCGATTCAAGACTCAGAGTCCTATCGTTTTTATCCTTGAAATAGATTGATATATTTCGATTTAACATCTCTGCTTTCAACATCAATTCCCAAGCATTGCATATAAAGAAACTAAATCCCTCTATTCGATAACGTATGGTTGGTTTATTATAAATTTCTAATCCCATAATAAAAGCCTCAACACTTTTATCAACCAATCTTTTACTTAAGTCTTCCAATGTATCTCCTTTTCTTTCTCTCCCATCTAACTGCCTTCCAACTAACTCTTGCAACAAAAACGGCTCAGCACTGGTACGCTTGGAATTTTCCAGAGGCGGAGCTAAGCCGTAATCCTAGCTCTATTCTACGTTTATTTCGATTATTTGTCAATCTCATCTCTCTGTCAAATCATCTGCCAACTGGTAAATCGCTTGACGCAAGCTATTACGGTATTTGATCTTTGAAAGAGCTTGAACAGCATCGTCACTGGCCATGACTTTATAATTGCTGCTGGCTTGGGTCACAATATCTTGTATCCGCCCTGTATCATCCAGATCTTGCTGCCCAAAGCGGTGACGGCTAAACAACTGACGCATTTGACTGCTAGTGATAACATCCGTAATTCCCCACTTCAAACGAAAATCAAGCAACGTCCGGTCAAGACTAATGGTACTCGCCTCTTGAATAATACTCTTGCTATCATCTTCATTCAATTTAGCGGGATAGTGGAACTCACTGCCAGCCGGAGGGAAGTGTCCTTTGATAATCATATCTGCTGCATCCATGATCTGTTGAGCATAGCTCCGATCGTCCAAACCATTGGCAAACTGATTGATTTTTTCCTGTGTTACTTCTGCCTCTTCTATCCGACCTTCGTGTACCTGATTCAAGAGGGCTTCTACCAATTCTGTCAGATAGTCGTAGTCAACCTTCACATCCTTGATATGCGTCGTCCTCAGCTCAATCTGATAGAAAGGAATTTTCTTTGCTTTAGAAAGGTGCGTCTTGAGCTCATTTGTCAAAACAGTTGTCAGCATTACTTCCTGCGTGCTTGTCATGCCCAGAGCTTCAATGAGAGCATCCGGGTTATCATAGTCGAAACCTTCTACTACATCACTATCTGGATTATAATCATATTGCTTCAATTTAGCAATGCCAGCATTATAATTCTGAAGCAACTCCAACATTTTTTCCTTTTTCTTTTCAGAAGGTGGAAGCTGGGTGAAAGAATCCGTCATCTCTGACAGAGTTTGAACGATTTGCTTCACTTTGTTAAACAGTTCTCTAAACTCTGGCGCAGTAATGCCATCTTCCTTATTTTGCTCGTGGAGTTCTTTGTCTGAAAGTTTGGCAGAATCCTTGTTGGCGTAGATGGCCAATGCCTTATTCATCAGCTTTTCATTCTGAGCAGACCAGCGATAATTCACCACGCGCCCCCATGGTTTTTCCTGCATGTCTGAGACACGATTCGTTCGTGAATATGCCTGTATTAGCCCAGCGCCTTTCAATGTGCGATCGACATATAGTGTATTGAGCTCTGGAGCATCAAATCCCGTCAGAAGCTGATCAATCACGATAACAAGATCTAGAAACTGTCCATCTGCGGCCGTTTTATTCAATCGTGAAGTGACATCTTCTGTGTAGCCTGAGACGTTGTCTAAACCAAATTTAGTGCCAAAAGTATCATTATAAACCTGCATAGCTTCATGTAGCCCTTTATTGGTAGCTACCATGCTATCATTGTTAGAAGCATTAAGGCTAAATGTAACTGCCACTTTCAAAGTTTGACTCTCTTTTTCAGCTTCGAGCAACTCTTGATTAACCCGCTGAAACTCTCTGAAATACATCATCGCCATTGGCGTGCTGGCCTTGTTGCCACCGACATGAGTAGTCAAGAGAGCATTGTATTTACCGTCACTGGAACGATTACGCCAGTTAGCAAAAATATCCTTTACAACTTCTTTCACATGGGCTTCATTTTCATCATAAAAGCTGGGTTCCACGGCATCATCCATATCTTCTTGCGAAAGATTGGCGATTTTTTCCTGAATCTGCTCCTCGGACCACTTTGGATAGCGTTCCCGATAGAAAGCTGGTAGGTAATTTTCCTTCATTTCTTCTTCGCTAATGGTGGTCTCAAAGTCGACTTTAAATCCTAATACATTGCGATCCGCAATCGCTTCACGGATGGTGTAGGCATGCAGCAGTCTGCCAAAAACGTCCTCTGTCCGCACTTCTTTTCCCATATCGGCAAACATCGGTGTCCCCGTGTAGCCAACCCAGGCTGCGCGCTTAAAGGCCTTTTGAATATCTGAGAAAGAGCTGCCACCGGTTGACCGGTGTGCTTCATCCACTACAAAAACTATATTTTTCTCAGGTGATTTAAAGGACTTACGATTGATGAGGGTGTTCAACTTTTGAACCGATGTGATAATGATACCATTCTCTTTGGATTTTAACTTTCGGCTTAAGTCAGTTGTATTTTTTGTATCAAAGATTTTACCATCGTCTTTTTCACTCGCCCCATCTGGATCATAGGCTTGATAATTTTCGGTTGTCTGATTGGTAAGAGCAATCCGATCCACGACAAAGACAACCTTATCAATCTTGGGCATACGGCTAGCTAACCATGCTGTTTTAAAGCTGGTAATGGTCTTCCCAGAGCCCGTCGTATGCCAGATATAGCCCACTTTATTGGTACCCATTTCAAAATCAACTTTTTTTAGTCCTTCGATGACTTCCTGAGTGGCATAGACCTGATAAGGGCGCATGACTTTTAGCATCTGTTTGTTTTTAGTTCCATCCAAAATCATATAATTGGTAGCCATCTGGTGCGCCATCGGGATAGAGAGCATGGAGTCTGCAAACTCTTTCCAATTTCGGACAATGCTATTATCACTTTTACGCTGCCAGTTAAAAGCAAAATCCTTGTTAAACTTATCTGCAGTTGTGTTTGCCATGTACTTGACGTTATTTGGTGTAATAGCAACTAAAATTTGTACGGTTGAAAAAATATCGCGATATTGATTTTCCTCAATATACTGGTGCATTTGGTTGAGTGCTTCATTGACATCATGAGTATCCTTTTTTTCTTCAATCTGGATAATTGGCAAGCCGTTAATCAGAAGCGTTGTATCAAAACGACGATCTTGCTTTCCAGCGATGACTGCAGGCCGCTCAATCTGACTGACTATCTGATAAAGGGTGTCACCTGCCCCAATCTGTCTTTGGTCAAAGACAGTCAAAAATATATGCTGTCCGTCATCTGAGTCAATTCCAATCTCTGAAATGCCATTCAGCCCATACAAAAACTGCCCTGCCATATATGGCGTGTGGAGATCTGAGATAATCGCTTTTACTTGAGCAAACTCAGTCGGGCTAAGTGGACGTTGCAATCTTTGATAATTGTGCTGCTCCAGTATCTTCTTGAAATTCTCCCAGAGCGCTTCCGTCGTTTTAATGGACGGTTCATAAGTCCATAATTTGGTTTTCGTCACATAATCTGCTAGACGATCATGAACTGTCGAATCACTTGTATCTTGAACGATCGTACCTGTCGACAAATATTCAATAAGTTCTTTCTCAAATTGCGCTTCTTTCATGGCTGCTTGCCTCCTTCAGTTGAAATAGCAATCGTTTCGTTTTGAGTTCTATTAGGTGTTTTTGAAGTGCTTCTAAATGAAGTTGTTTTAGATAGAGTTTTCCTATTAAAGATTGACGCTCAATAGTCGGTAATGCTGGCAATCGTAACTCTTTTACTTGTTTTACTGTGTATTTTAATGTTGAAGAACCTTGTAAACTCAACTGAAATTGATGTTTAATGCTCAAATCTTCATTTAAAAGATAGACGATATAACTTGGTATGACAGGAGTATCTACAACTAATCTAAGATAGTTCTGAGTGATTAAGAAGCCTGCGTGATTCTTCCCGACAATTGCCGCTTTCCCGGATATTAAACTAAACACAATATCTCCTTCTGCAACTGTCAAAACAGGATCAAAAGTCCGAATGCTCTTTGTTTCACTCTGATTCATTTCTATTTGGGATAAATCATTTTCCAGCTCATTTTGTCCGTAGAAAAAATAGAGGGGAGCAGCCTTATCTACAGTTTCTTTAATTCTAAATTGAGGAGATCCACTTTCAAATGTGATGAATTCTGTCACTTTCACCATAAAACCGTGCCTTTCTGAAATTACTATATCTATCGTTACAAAATTATTCTACCACTAATCAAAAATTTGTCAAGTGTTTTTTGTAATTTTCAAAAACTACAAAATAAATTGAAATAGGGCATATCTACTCCGAGATTAGACATTAGCGATATAAGGATTTGAGAAATTAAAAAGCCCAACTCAATCAAAATAAAAAGTTAGGCTTTTTCTTAGTACTATTGTATTGTAAGATAAGGCTATCAGTTAAAATACTTGCCCTTTATATACAGACCTATCACCAAAATATTTTCTAATAGAAATATCAAATATGATTAATTTAACATATTTGTTTGAAAATAACAATGCAATAATTGGTAAGATAAAATAGCTAGCAAGAACAAATAGACTAAATTTTGGAGTTAACATTAGATAACCTTTCAAAAATTATAATAAAGCATTCTTTACATCAGATTACTTACATATATAATAATCTTCCTCAAACGAAAATCAAGTAATTATACCCAATTGTTATTAAAATATTATCTGAATAAAAAGTAACATAGTTATTTTCTGAAATCAAACGAAAATCCTGTTCTCATTTTCTCCCCAGAAATCCTAAAAAGAGATCTACTGTGCTGGCTTCTTGATGATTAAAGAAAAGGCTGGTTTGGGTGTCCATACTTGCAATCTTTGTCATATCTTCTGCACTGAGTTCAAAGTCAAAAACATCAATATTTTCCTTCATTCGCTCAAAACGTGAAGACTTAGTCAAGCAAACAATTCCCCGTTGAACTTGCCAGCGAACCATGACTTGTGCAGTGGATTTACCATGTTTATCAGCAATACTTTTGAGAATTGGATTGTTGAAAATGTCACCACGACCTTCTGCAAAAGTAGCCCAAGATTCAATTTGCACCTTATTTTTTATCATATTTTCTTGTGCGAATATCTGTTGATTCAGTGGGTGAGTTTCCACTTGATTGACTTGTGGTGTAATCTCATTGAAAGCTACAATGTCGCTGAGACAATCTGGATAAAAATTAGACACACCAATCGCTCGAAGTTTTCCTTCTTTGTAAAGTTTTTCCAAAGCACGGTAGGCACCATAATAGTCACCAAAAGGTTGGTGGAGCAACATAAGATCCAGATAATCTAACTCCATTCTGTCAAGAGATTCTAAAACCGAGGCATAAGCCTTGTCGCAGCCATAGTTGGATAGCCAGACTTTACTAGTGATGAAAAACTCTTTGCGGTCAATCCCAGACTCTCGAATCGCCTCGCCTACTTCCTTTTCATTGGCATAGGCTTGAGCAGTATCAAAATGACGATAACCTGCCTTGATAGCATTTAGCACAGCACTCTTGGTATCTTTGGGAGCAATTTAGTACACTTCAAAACCTAAAATTGGAATTTCGACACCGTTGTTTAAGATTATATTTTGCATGTGATTTCCTCTTTTCGCAATTTTTATCATAAGTATAACGCTCTTTTCAGAAAAAGTACAATAGCAAAATTGCAGAGTGGTATGCAAAAAATGAATAGCAATTATCGTCCGATTCATAATTTATAACAACAAAAAGAGGAGATTAGGATAGATGACCATGATTGTGTCAGCAGCCCTAGGCGTCTGTCCTACTCCTTCTCAATTTCTTTGATTTCGCTGGTTTTGTCTATCTACAAGGCGCTCTTGAACTAAGAAGACAACCTCATCATTGGTTGGCAAGTCCGAGTGCTGGGCATCCGCACCTGTGACTGTGGTTTCAGTATAGTGCGCCGCTTGTCCTTGATAAATATATTTCCCTGCACTCACGCTCGTATCTGGTACCAATTCGTCTGAATCATAAGTAATGGTTCCTGCAACAGAATACATAGCTAAAGTGGTCGGAATATTTTCACGATTTTTAATGAAATCAGCTAACATCTCAGTTTTATTGTTGATATTGGTTTCAGTAAAGTTATAAGGCGTCCCGATTGTCATCAACTTCTTCAATTCCACATCATAGCTGCCGAGGTAATTTTCAATAAAAGCTGTGTAAATTAAACCACCGTTTGAGTGACCCAAGCCCTTAAAATTATTGAAATTGTATTTTCCTTGGAGATTTTCAAAGGCAGTGTCAACCATTTTGGCTTGTTTTTTGATGTTACTATAGCCATCTTTATTATTTTCAAAACCAATCACAATAATTGGCTCATTATCATTCGCTGCGATAGATCCGCTATATGTAATTCGTCCGTCATTCCAGACCTTAACTTTGAGCAAGCTATGCTTCACGCCGCGACGTCTTTGATTGAGCTTTTGAACCAAGCCATCAAAGCGGTTTTCCGTAGCAGAACTACCTGGTATCATAATGATTGGCGACATCCGAGCATTATAAAATTTAGCAATTTGATCAATATTTTTTCTCGTCCAACTATAAGAGGGAACTGCTAGTCCTATCAAAAAAATTAGAACAATTAGTAGCACTATTTTTACCTTTTTAGTCATGTTCGCCTCCTTTCTGATCCATTTGTCTGAGTTCCTCATGAATCCGGTCATTAAATCTCACAAAGGGGATATAAAGGAGAACATCAATAATAAAAATGAAAATTCCTACTGCTAATGCTCGCAAACTTCCACCTGTCCCAATAAAAGCATAGAGTACACTTGGCGCTCCGCTAGGAACTGGATAAACAGCCGGAGGCATTATTCTAAAATATAGAAAAATACTAGCTACAAAGACATTCAGCATGGGTACGAGGATAAAAGGGATTAAAAATAGAAAGTTGAAAAATATAGGAATCCCAACCATAAAGGCTACACCATGGTTAAAAAGGGAAGGGAAAATACTTTTCAAACTCACATCTCGGTCTTTGTCGCTCCGAGATTTCCAGAGAATAGCTACGAGAAGGGCTAAAACTCCGCCCAGTCCCGCAAATGTTCCATAGGCATCATACAGATTGGTCGTTGAAAAGAGATAAGGTACCCCTGTTGTAGTATGATGTTTCAAAGCATAATTAAGATTATCCAAGGCAAAGGAGTCATTGATAAATGGCAGGTCATTAAATGGATTACTATTTCCAATCCAAGCGCTAAAAGTCCGTAAGGCGGTATTCATTTCAATGACAAAGATATTATTTCGATTGACAATTAAGCCTGACAAAAAAGTTATAATTGTTGAAAAAACATTGTATCGATTGCCTAGATTAATGAGAAAACTAACCAAGACAGCCAGAGCAAACGAGCAAAAGATAGGACACAACGTTTTAGGGTAATAAATAAAATGCTCATCTACAATGTGATCATCATTCGGACTTGAAAATCGAAAAATTTGTCCCACCACATAACCAATCAATATCGCAACAATTAGATTGATATTGACAGGAAGATTGATTTTCGTCAAAGCGCCGTCATTTAAAACCACCGAAAATAATTCGCGCGAATTAACTAATAAGCTAAAAATAAAGGCTGTAATCCCAGCTGTCCCCGTACTACGACCATAATAACCAGCTGTGTATTTTGCGCTAAAATAAGTCGCTAAAGGGCCTGCCAATCCCCCTATCAGATAGGTGAAATTTTTCGTAACTAAGCTAATAGTTGAAAAATGAGGAAACCAATGCCGAATCGCAAAAAGATTGTTGATATAGCCATTTATACCAAAAATGGATTCAGAAAAAACCATCGTTATCGTCGTCAGCAAAAAAAACGGAAAGAGCGATACCAATGTTTCTTGTGTAATTTTAATGAAACTCATTTGCCGAA
>ERZ773022.2271-NODE-2271-length-11732-cov-6.225572_pt1 | contig 11732 bp, 6 predicted proteins | sample MGYA00580839_ERZ773022 | MGnify/ENA primary metagenome ERZ773022 (study PRJEB29015, sample SAMEA2738020) | human oral metagenome | biome: human oral; feature: human-associated habitat; material: dental | place: China | collected 2044 ... | reverse complement strand
AAAATAGGGAAGCCTTAAAAAGGCTTTCCTATTTAATATGTATCAATAGAAGAAATCCCTTACTCTTTCATGAATCAGTATGATAGGTGGTGTTATATTGGAATCCCCATTTCGTGTTGGTGTAGATGTTGGCTCAACAACGATTAAACTCGTGGTGCTCGGAGAGGAACATAAGATCCTCTATAAAAATTATGCACGGCATTTCTCAGAGATAGGCAAAGCTCTGCAGGAGAACTTAACACAGCTGAGAGAAATTGTCGGCACATCAAAATTCTCGTTCGCCCTTACAGGCTCAGCGGGCATGGGTATTGCTCAGCGTATAGGGCTTCCCTTTGTGCAGGAGGTGATGGCCTGCGCCTCAGCTGTACGTCGTCTTATCCCGGAAACGACAACGGCAGTCGAACTTGGCGGTGAAGATGCAAAGATCACATACTTTGGTGATGCACCTGAACAGCGCATGAACGGCGTCTGTGCGGGCGGCACGGGTTCTTTCATCGATCACATGGCGTCGCTTCTTTCGACGGATGCGGCAGGACTCAATGCACTCGCGGAGAAGGGGAAGCAGATCTATACGATTGCTTCTCGCTGCGGCGTCTTTGCCAAGACAGACATCCAGGCTCTGATGAACGACGGTGCGGAAAAGGCGGATATTGCCCTTTCCGTTTTTCAGGCTGTCGTCAATCAGACGATCAGCAATCTCGCGCAGGGGCGTCCGATTGCGGGCAATGTCGCGTTTCTCGGCGGACCGCTGCACTTCCTTCCCGTTCTCAGACAACGCTTCATCGAGACGCTGCAGCTTGCCCCCGAGAACGTCGTCGATGCACCCGATGGGAATTTTTTTGTCGCGCTCGGTGCGGCACTCTCGGAGGAGACTGAGGTCGTCGATATGGCGCGCCTGGAAGAGAGCATGGAGAAGGCGCGCGACGTGGCGGCGAAGGAGACGCGGCAGGCGGACTTCACGCTCTTTTCCAATGCGGCGGACTATGCGGCGTTCAAGGAGCGCCATGACCGCGCAAAGGTGCGGCGCGGCGATCTCGCCGCGTATGAAGGGCCGATCTACATCGGCATCGACGCCGGATCGACGACGACGAAGCTCGCGGCGATCGGTACGGAGCGCGAACTTCTCTACACGTCGTACGGCAGCAACCAAGGGTCGCCGCTTCATACGGTCATTCGTGAACTGAAGGGGCTTTACGCTGCGATGAACGAAAGGACGTACATCGCGGGCGCACTTACGACGGGGTATGGTGAAGCGATCGTCAAGGCGGCGATTCACGCGGATGCGGGCGAGGTTGAGACGTTCACCCATCTGCGTGCGGCGCAGGAGTTTTGCCCCGAGGTCACGTTCGTCATGGACATCGGCGGGCAGGACATGAAATGTTTCTTCGTCAAGGACGGCAGCATCGGCAACATTACGCTCAACGAGGCCTGTTCGGCGGGATGCGGCTCCTTCATTGAGAATTTCGCACAGGGACTCAACATGACGGCGGGGGAGTTCGCCGCCATGGCGATGGAGTCGAAAGCCCCCGTCGATCTCGGCACGCGCTGCACGGTTTTCATGAACTCCAAGGTCAAGCAGGCGCAGAAGGACGGCGCGGCAGTCAGCGACATATCGGCGGGCATTGCTTTTTCCGTCATCAAGAATGCGCTCTTTAAGGTCATGCAGCTCAAAGATGTCAAGGAGCTTGGCGAGCATATCGTCGTGCAGGGCGGCACATTCTACAACGATGCTGTCCTGCGTTCGATGGAAAAGCTCATCGAGCGCGATGTCGTGCGCCCCGATATCTCGGGTCTCATGGGCGCGTATGGCGCGGCGATTCTCGCACAGGAGGAGGGGCGGGAGCGCTCTTCGATACTCGCTGCCGATGCGCTGGAAGACTTTTCTGTATCGACGAGTTCGTACCGCTGCAGGCACTGCGGCAATCAATGCCTGATCACCATGCAGAAGTTCAGTGACGGCGGCAAGTATTTCACGGGCAACCGCTGCGAGCGCGGCATCGGCAAGGCGAAGCGCGAGGAGCGGGAGACGGCGAACATCTACGATTACAAGTACAAGCGCCTCTTCGCCTACTACAAGCCGCTGACGGGCGCCGCCGCACCGCGCGGTGCGATCGGGCTGCCACGCGGACTCAACATGTACGAGGACTATCCTTTCTGGTTCACCTTCTTCACGCAGCTTGGCTACGAGGTCGTGCTGTCGGACAAGTCGTCGGCGGCGCTCTACTACAAGGGCATGGCGACGGTGCCGTCGGATTCCCTCTGCTATCCGGCGAAGCTCGTGCACGGGCATATCATGGATCTCGTGGAAAAGGGCGTCCGAAAGATTTTTTATCCGTGCATCCCTTTCAATGTCATCGACGAGCAGCATCCGGGCGACAATCACTACAACTGCCCGGTCGTTGCGTCCTATGCAGAGAATATCCGCGCCAATATGGACGTGCTGCGCGAAAAGAACATCGAGTTTCTGCAGCCTTTTTTGCCGCTTGACGACAAGAAGCGCATGGTTGAGCGCCTTTTTGAGGAACTCGGCGCTTCCGAAGGTCTTTCCAAGGGCGAGATCAAGGAGGCGGCACTCGCTGCCTACGCGGAACTTGAGAACTACAAGCAGGACGTGCGCGATTACGGCGTGAGCATCCTGCGCGAGATCGAGCGCACGAAGCAGCCTGCCGTCATGCTCGTCGGCAGGCCGTACCATATCGATCCTGAGATTCATCATGGCATATCCGACATGATCGCTTCCTACGGTCTTGCCATCCTGTCGGAGGACGCCGTCTATCATCTGCCGGTCAAGGGTGCGGGACTCAACATCGTCAATCAATGGAGCTATCACGCACGCCTTTACCACGCGGCGCATTTCGTCGCCGAGCATGAAAACTTGACGCTCATCCAGCTCAGTTCCTTCGGCTGCGGACTCGATGCCGTGACGACGGGGCAGGTCAAGTCGATTCTCGAAAGCCATCATCATATCTACACGATGATCAAGCTCGACGAGGTCAGCAACCTCGGTGCGGCTCGCATACGCCTGCGCTCTTTGATCGCGGCTCTCGCACGCCGCAGGAAGACGCCGTTTCAGCCAACGGCCGCCGAGGAGCGTCCGCGCTTCACGGAGGAGTGCCGCCGCACGCATACGATTCTCGCGCCGCAGCTTGCACCGATTCATTTCAGCCTCGTGCGTCCCGTGCTCGAAAAGCATGGCTATAAGGTCGTCGTGCCGGCTCTGCCGGACAAGGCGGCGATCGACCTCGGGCTGCGCTATGTGAACAACGACATGTGCTATCCCGCCATCGTCGTCATCGGTCAGCTGCTCGCCGCGCTGAAATCGGGCGAGTACGATCCCGATCACACGTCGATCCTGCTGTTTCAGACGTGCGGACCGTGCCGTGCGACGAACTATATGGCACTGATGCGCCAGGCTCTGAAGTATGCGGGCTATCCGCAGGTACCTGTATTCGCGTGCTGGGGACTCGAAACGGATGCGTTCTCTCTCGACCGAAGCTGCTTCGTCGATGCGATCAAGGCGTTCCTTTACGGCGACTTGCTGCAAAAGCTGAGAAATGCGACACTGCCGTACGAGAAGGAGCGGGGAGCGGCGGAGCGGCTGTATGAAAAGTGGCATGAAAAGTGCCTTGCCGAGCTTATGGATGGAAGCTATTTCAAGTATGCGGACACGGTCAGGCGCATGGTGCAGGAGTTTGATGCTCTGCCGCTCGTCGAGGGGATCTGGAAGCCGAAAGTCGGCATTGTCGGTGAGATTCTCGTCAAGTATCATCCCGTGGCGAACAACCACATCGAGGAGGTCTTGATCGAGGAGGGCGCCGAGGTCGTCATGCCGGACTTTGCGGACTTCTTCCTCTACATGGCGTACGATTCCATCGTCGAGCGCGAGCTTTTTGCGGGCAGGCTCAAGGACAAGCTGTTTGCGCAGATGTTCATCAGCCTCGTCGAGTTCTTCCGCCGCCCTATGAGAAAGGCGCTGAAGAAGAGCCGTCGCTTCACGCCGCCGTACAAGATTGGTGAAACGGCGCGTCTCGCGAAGAAGCATGTGTCGCTCGGCAATATGGCGGGCGAGGGCTGGTTCCTCACGGGTGAGATGGTCAAGCTCATCCATGAGGGCGTGCCGAATGTCGTCTGCCTGCAGCCCTTCGGCTGCCTGCCGAACCACATCACGGGCAAGGGCGTCATTCACAGTCTCCGAAGTGATTACAAAGGGGCGAACATCGTGGCGATTGACTGCGATCCCGGCTCTTCGGAGGTCAATCAGCTCAACCGCATCAAGTTGATGCTGGCCGTCGCCAAGGAGCGGAATCCGCATCGCGACTCTGCTTCAGCGAATGATGCTGAGCGGCGCTGACGGTTTCGGTGAGCGATATGGTCTTGCAGAAAAAGTATAAGGCGACGCTCGCGCTTTCTGTCAGCGTCATCGGCACGCTCGCCGTCCTGCCTATGGTCGGCATCGGGTTCTTCTGGGATCTTCTGGAGGCGGCTTTCCTCGCCTCGACAGTCGGCGGACTTGCCGACTGGTTCGCCGTCACGGCGATCTTCCGAAAGCCCTTGGGCATATCCTACCGCACGGACATCCTGCGCCGGAATCGCACGCGCATCATGCAGGCGCTTGTCGACTATGCTGCCAACGATCTTCTGAGTGCGGCGAACATCATGGCTGTAGCGAGGAAGATCGACATGGCGCAGATGTTCGTCGCCTATCTTGAAGAGCGCGGCGGGCGCGAGCGGATCAAGGACATCTCCTTCGCCGTGCTTTTACGTGCGGCTGAGACGATGGATGCGGCGCATGTAGCCGAGCGCATCTGGCCGGCGATTCGTGAGAGCTTCAAGAGCTTTCCTTTGGAAAAATTCCTGTTGCGCTTCTTCGACATGCTTGCCGAAGAGACGAATAGCGCACGCATCCTGCATGTGGCACTTCGCGCCGTGCGCCGAACGCTGCACGACGCGAAGATGCAGGAGGTGCTGCTGGAAAACATTCGTGAGCTGCGCGAGCGGTATGAAAGACAGGCGTCGCTTCGAGCGACGGTCATTCAGGCGATGGATTTGAGTGATGAGCGCTTGCGGGAAATCGCTGTGAGGCACATGGACGCCTATATCAGCTCCATGCTCAAGGGCGAGGGAGAGGCGTATGAGCGCCTTGCAGCAGAATTCCGTTCACTGCTGCATTCCCTCGGCAAAAACGATTCGCTGAAACAGGCGATTGCAAAGTGGAAGGAAACGTCCTTCGAACGGATCGATCTTTCGGAACAGTTCGCCCTTTGGCTGGAGCGCAACGCCAAGGGGGAGACGCCCTTTTGGCGCGAACCGTTCTTTCTTCTTGTGGACGGCAAGATTGACGAGTTCATCAAGAGGAAGAGTCTGCAGAGGCGTGCGGACGCCATGTTCAAGAATCTTCTTGAAGCGGAGCTGAACGATCATCACGCCTTTATCACGCAGATGGTCAAGGCGCGGCTGGAGGATTTCTCCGACGACGAGCTCATCGCCTTCGTGGAGAGCCGCGTCGATGATGATCTGCAGATGATTCGCATCAATGGTTCCGTCGTTGGAGCGATGGCGGGCATGGCGCTTTTCCTCATCGCATACTTTGTGGAAAAGGCGGTGGGCTGATGTTTTGGCGTTCGTGGAACAAGGCGGACAAGACGCTGCTCTTTGCCGCTGTCGTATTCTTCTTGGCGCTCGCGTTGGTTATCGCATATCCGAAGAGTCTCCTGGCGCGCGGCTTTCTCGCCTGTGCCGACGCTGCGCTCGTCGGCGGCATTGCCGATTGGTTCGCCGTGACGGCGCTCTTCAAGAAGCCGCTGGGCTTCCCGTGGCACACGGCGCTTTTGCCGCGCCGCCGCGAGTCCTTCATCGAAGCTTCGGTCACGCTCGTGCAGAAGGAGTTTTTTTCACGCCGCAAGATTTTCCAAGCCTTGCAGCACATCGACCTCGTCGCTCGCTTGCTTGAGTTTCTTCGGCGAGAGGATGTGCAGGAAAAGCTCGTCGCACAGTTTCTGCACTATGTGCGTAGTTTCGCCATGCACATCGATCGCGAGAAGCAGGCGAATGCCTTTGCGGACGAGATGCGCAGCGAACTGAAGCGGTCGCGTCCCGAAGAAATTTTTTCTTTGATCGGACGCTGGATGCGCGACGATGAGCGCGACCATGTGCTCGTCGCGCGGGCGGCGCAGTTTCTCGCTGAGAAGGCTGCAGCTCCGGAGTTTTCCCGAAGGGTCGAGGACCTGCTCTTCAACTATGCGAAGGAAAATGCCAGGAGCACTTGGGACAAGTTCCTGCTCGGCATCGGGCAGATCGCGGACGTCGTGAACTTCGCCGATCTCGCTCACCTCGTGCGCCATCAGGCCTTGACCGTACTGACGGAATTGGCCGAGAAGGATTCAGCGCTGCAGAGGGAATTTCTTGCAGTATGCTATGAGAAGGCGGAGGAGCTTTGTGCCGACGAGGAGTTTCGTGCCTTCTCGCTGGAGCTGCGCGATGCCATGCTCAGAGGGCTGCCGCTTGAAGAAGCGATCGAGCGAAGTTTGGCGTTTGTGCAGAAGCATTTCTTCTTGGCGCGGGGCAGGCATAGATTTGACACAGTACTTCCTCTCTTGCGCGAGAAATTCTCTGCTGTCCTCGTCGAAGAGTTGCGGCGTGCGCTTGCGCTCGTCGGCAAGGATGAGAAGATGCAGCGTGCGATCGACCGTCTGCTCTACGATCTTGCGGCGCGTTCGGCGCTCGCCGCGCAGGATCTCGTCGCCGTCATCGTGCGCGACGTGCTCGCGCGTCTGACGGACGAGCAGCTCAACCATCTTGTCTACGACAAGGTGGAGCCTGATCTCCTGTGGATTCGCATGAATGGATCCATCGTCGGCGCGGGTCTGGGGCTTGTCATCTTCGTTTTGTTGCAGCTTGTCCATTGAATATAATGAGGTGATTTCGTGAAAAAAGGGATGAAGACGGCAGCTTTGGCTGCTATTCTGGCAGGTTCTGCCGCCTGGTGTGGCTGTTTGCCGGCTGCGGCTTCTGCAGTGGACGATGCACTCGCGCGTACACTGGGGACGTTCACGCCTGCAGTACCTGTCGAACCGCAGAAGCCGAAAGCGGAGCAGACGGAAGAACAGAAGCAGGTGCAGGAAACGCAGCCGAAGAACCCGCCCGAGCAAAAGCAAGAACCCGTGCGTGAGGATCGCCGTGAGCAAAAGCCTGCACCCAATGCTGCTGCTTCGCGTGATGCAGCAAAGCCGGCGCAGACGCTGCCGAAGCCGGATGCGGGCAAGATGGCGCAGGAACTTCCGAAAAGGCAGGGGGAAGTCGCCGGACAGTCGCCGGACTTCGCTGCAATTCAGAGCGGAATTGCCAGCTACCAAAAGCGCGATCTCGATGCTGCTTACAGAGAATTCAGCAGGGCGATTGCAATTAATAGAGAAAATCCGACGGCTTTCGTCAATCGCGGCATCGTCTTGCGCGATATGAAGCGCTATGAGGAGGCGCAGAAGGATTTTCTCACGGCGCAGTCTTTCGATTCTCAGAATGCGCTTATTGAATTCGAGATGGGACTGACCGCGCTTGCCCAAAATGACAGCGGCACGGCGTTCGCGCACATGGATCGAGCCGTTGCCTTACAACCGGACGATATGGGGGCGCAGATGTATCGCGCTTCCTTGCTCTATCGTCTGGGGCGCTTCGATGATGCCATAGATGGCTATACGCATGTGCTCGAAAAAGCCGATGACGCTCTCAAACTGCGCGCCTATATTGAGCGCGGCTTGGCGAAGGAACAGAAGCAGGATTTTGCTTCTGCCGTGGACGATTATACGGCGGCATTGACGCGCGACAAGGAAAATGTTCCAGCCTTGAACCGGCGTGGCGTTTGCCTTGAACGTCTGGGCAAGCACGAAGAGGCGATTGCAGATTTCACGCATCTTTTGGAAAGCGTGCCCGCCGAACAGGCGTCGCTCATTTATTTTAATCGTGCGGGAAGTTATCGTGCGCTCGGTCGGCTTGATGAAGCCGTCGCCGATTATACGCATGCATTGGAACACACGTCGGATGTGCTTCCCATCTACATCGAGCGCTCGATTTCCTATCGTCTGATGGATCGGAACGAAGAGGCGCTCCTCGACATCGAGAGGGCTCTGGCGATTGAGCCGAAGAACGCAGATCTTCTCAACTTGCGCGCGATTGAAAAGATCCAGCTCAATGACGTTCACGGAGCGCTTGCTGACCTTGATGCAGCAATCGGTCTTGAGCCGAAGAATGCCGCGTTCTTCGCGAATCGCGCGGGTGTATTGGAGAATATGGGCGAGAAAGCGAAGGCCATCGACGACTACACGGCGGCGCTCCGGTTGGAGCCGGGCAATGCCAAGTTCTATTATCGCCGCGGTTATCTCTATCGCCTGTCGGGCAAGACGGCGGAGTCCGAGAGCGACTACAAGGCGGCGACGGCGATCGAGCCGGATCTTCCCGCCTATAAGTGAAGGTGAAATAGAAAAGGCTGCCGATGGCAGCCTTTTTTCAAAAGTTCTTCTTGCGGTTGCGACGCGCGAGAAGTCGGATAACCTTTGCGCCTGTGTTGTGGATGCGCCGAAGCGGCGCGACGCGCGACTTGATCTTTGGCTTCATGTCCTTGGCCTTGCCGAAGTCGCCGCGCTTGAGGAAGGTCGTGCGAATCTTTTCAGGTTTGAAGAAACTCCTAAGCCCTTTGAAGAGCGTTTCAGGTTCGGCATTCGCGTCACAGAGGAAGATATCGCCCGCCGCGTAGCGGAGTTCCGTGTAGGTGTGCAGGGCAAGATGACCCTCCTTGAGTGCGAGGAGGACGACGAAATGACCTTTTTCAATCACCTGCGTGTCGATTTGCAGAATGTGAAGGCCGGCTTCCTCGGTGAGCCGCCTCAAGGAGGCGACGGTCATCTCCATGTCGAGCAGCTTGTTTTCTTTACAGTTGTATAAGTCGGCCGTGAGATGCCGTGCGATGATCTTCAAGAGGAAATCGCTCCTTTATGGTAAAGTCGAAAAGCTAATTACTTCCATTATAAAGGATTTAGTTGACAATGTAAAGTTAGAGGCGTATACTATTGCGCATTTGCAGAAATTGAGAGGATTTTACGGAGGGAAGAAGATGGCAGGAGGATTATCAGATCGGGCGGGCAAGATATACAAGGGGAAGCCGCCCTTGCTCATTCAAGGTGCGATGAAGGTGGAAACGAGCCATATAATCGAGCAGCTCGACGCTCTGGAGGAATATCGGCTCGGCGAGTGGTACTTCGCCTCGGGCAATTACCATGGCGTTCCTCTCGCCGTTTCGCGCACGCAGTGGGGCTTGGCGAATGCGGCGGCGACGACGGCGCTCGCCATGGAGTTCTTTCATCCCTGCGCCGTTATCAATCAGGGGACGGCGGGGGCGCACGATCCGAGTTTGAAGAATTTCGACATCGTCATAGGCCGGGAAACGGTCAATATATCGGCATGGAAATCGCACTTTCGCGCACGCGGCGAGGGCGTCGATGAAGAGGCACTCGACAAGCTTGGCGTCTTTGCTTACGACAAGGAAGCGCGGCGCTTCACGCAGGAGGTTTGCCACAAGGCGGACGAGGAGCTTTTTCGGACGGCGCTCGCGCTCAGGAACTCCTACGAGAAGGGAAGCGTGACGGAGGGCGTCATCGGTACGGCGGACAGCTGGAACTGCCAAGTCGACCGCGTGCTCTTCCTGCATGATTTCTACGGCACTGCGGTTGAGGAGATGGAGGGTGACGCCGTCGCGCAAATTTGCCAGACGTACGATGTGCCGTTCCTCACGATCCGCGTCATTTCCAACACGGTCTTTGCGGGCGACGTCGATTGGGATCTCGCTGTCGGCGCCGCGCTGCAGGAATATGCTCTTGCTGTTGCCGAAGCGTATATGAAGAAGCGTTGAAGGTTTGTTTGTTTTCCTTTATAATAAGAAGAAGCGATATATGGAAGAATGATGGAGGAGGCTGCCATGACGAAGATTCCTTTTGCGCATTTGCACGTTCATACATGCTACAGCCTTCTCGACGGTGCGAGCCGCATCCCAGAGCTTATCACACGCACGAAGGAGCTTGGCATGGATTCCGTCGCGATCACCGATCACGGGGCGATGTACGGCGTCATTGATTTTTATAAGGAAGCGAAGAAGCAGGGAATCCGTCCGATCATCGGCTGTGAGGCGTATCTTGCGCCTGAGTCGCGCTTTGACCGCACCGAGGTGCGCGGCACGCGCTACTATCATCTGATTCTTCTTGCGGAGAATGATGAAGGCTATCGAAGCCTCGTGAAACTCGTCTCGCTCGCCAATACAGAGGGCATGTACTACAAGCCGCGCGTCGACAAGGACATCTTGCGCAAGTACCATAAGGGACTCATCTGCCTCAGCGCCTGCGTGGCGGGCGAGATTCCGCAGGCGATTCTGCGCGGCGAGCGAGAGCGCGCGGAAAAGCTCGTCGAGGAGTATATCGACATCTTTGGACGAGAGAACTTCTTCCTTGAGATTCAAGACCATGGAATTCCCGATGAAAAGACGGCGTTCGCGGGCGTTATAGAGCTGGCGGAGAAGTTCGGCGTCGGACTCGTGGCGACGAACGACATCCACTATGTGCATAAGGAAGACACGGAGGCGCACGATGTCCTGCTCGCGATTCAGACGGGCAAGGGCGTCCATGATCCGACGCGCATGCGCTATGCCGAAGGGGAGTTCTACATGCGCTCGCCCGAGGAGATGCAGGCGCTTTTCCGCGATCACCCGGAGGCGCTCGCCAATACGCAGAAGATCGCCGAGCGCTGCAAGGTCGACTTCGAGTTCGGGCATCTCCATCTGCCGAATTTTCCGCTGCCGGAGGGAATGACGGACGAGGCCTACTTAAAGCAGCTCTGCGAGGAGAATCTGCCCCTTCGCTACGAAAAGATCACGCCCGCCGTGCGCGAAAGGCTCGACTACGAGCTGTCCATCATCCACCGCATGGGCTATGACAGCTACTTTCTCATCGTCTGGGATTTCATCAAGTATGCGCGCGGCGAGGGAATCGCCGTCGGTCCGGGGCGCGGCTCGGCGGCGGGCAGCATCGTCGCCTATCTCCTGGGCATCACGAATCTTGATCCTTTGAAGTACGAATTGCTCTTTGAGCGGTTTTTGAATCCGGAGCGCGTGACGATGCCTGATATCGACATCGACTTCTGCTACATCCGCCGTGAGGAGGTTATCGACTATGTGAAGCGCCGCTACGGCGCCGATCATGTCGCGCAGATCATCACTTTCGGCACGATGGCGGCGAAGGGCGCGATTCGTGACGTCGGGCGTGCGCTCGAAATGACGTATGCGAGCGTCGATCGCGTGGCGAAGGCCGTGCCGTCAGAGCTCGGCATCACGCTCGACCGTGCGCTCGCCGATTCGCAGGATTTTCGCAGCATCTACGAGGAGAGCGACGAGACGAAGCGGCTCATCGACTTCGCGCGCGACCTTGAAGGGCTGCCGCGCCACTCGTCGACGCATGCGGCGGGCGTCGTGATCGCGCGAAATCCCTTGACCGACTATGTGCCCGTGCAGGTCTCCGACGGCACTCTTGTGACGGAGTACGACAAGGATCACGTGGAAGAGCTCGGCCTTTTGAAGATGGATTTCCTCGGCCTGCGCACGCTCACGGTCATCGCCGACGCTTTGAAGAACATCAAGAAGAGCCGCGGCGTCACGATCGACATCGACAAGATACCGCTCGAAGATGAGAAGACGGCAG
>ERZ773022.2269-NODE-2269-length-11740-cov-15.938810_pt1 | contig 11740 bp, 19 predicted proteins | sample MGYA00580839_ERZ773022 | MGnify/ENA primary metagenome ERZ773022 (study PRJEB29015, sample SAMEA2738020) | human oral metagenome | biome: human oral; feature: human-associated habitat; material: dental | place: China | collected 2044 ... | reverse complement strand
ATTGCATCAAGTAATACATAGTAACCTTTGTTTCTTCCATAAGATTCATCACCTAAAAACATAGCAGACCATTGTTGATCTGTCATAGCAGTAGTTCCTGAATCTGATAACATATCCACTGTTAGCATTCCAGCAGGAAAAGCAAATTCATTGTAGTGAGTTGCCTTTAATGCACGTTCCCTTTGTTCAACTGTCACCTCAGGAATGTTACGTTTAACATAAGAAAAAGAGCGTGGTACTGGAACATCAAGTAAATATTCTTTCATAGTATACCTCCTAAATTATATAGTACCCCGGTTGTCAATAAATGATTAGCGGACAGCACTCTTTTATATTTTAATAATATTTTAATCTTTAAAACGAAAAAAGTATTCTAAAAAAATATATTCCATAATAAAAACAAATATTATTCTTTAATTGAAAATATTTTAGCACTATGATAAAATATTGTCAATAAAATTTTTAATTGGGGGAAAAAATGAAAAATGAATTGTTAAATCAATATAAAATACTAGTTAATTTTTTAGGAAAAACATTGGGTCCATCTTTTGAAATAGTTTTACATGAAATAAAAGATGAAGAAGTTAAAATGATAGCCATAGCTAATGGAGAAATAAGTAGTAGAACATTAGAAAATTCAATTTCAAATGAAACTTTAAATATTTTAAAAAATAAATCTTATCATAATGAAGAAAGTATGGTAAATCATACAGTTTTATTAAAGAATGGAAAGAAAGTTCGTTCTTCCAGTATGTTTATTAAAGAAAATCAAAAAATTATTGGAATGCTATGTATTAACTTTGATGATAGTAAGTTCCATGATATAAACTGCCAAATTTTAAGAATAATTCATCCTGATATGTTTGTTAAAAATTATTTGTCAGATGTTTCATATAATATTTTAGTAGATGAAAATAAGAATAAAAGTAATGAAGAAAATTCAACTGATAATATAGAAAATTTTATGGAAAAAATATTTCAAGAGGTTAATTTGAAATTTAATTATCCTTTGGAAAGATTGAGTAAACAAGAAAGAGAAAAAATTGTGAAAGCACTATATGAAAAAGGAATTTTTAATTTAAAAGATGCAATTAATTTTGTTGCTAAAAAATTATCTTGTTCTCCTACAACTATATATAGATATGTGGGAAAGATTGAAAAGGTGTGAAATTATTTGTGATAAAAATATAATTAAGATATAATAAATTATAAAAATTTAGGAGAGTTTATTATGGCGAAGGTATATTCAAAAGATGAAATTATAAAAATGATGGAAGAAGAAAAATCTGATATAGAAAATTTTTATAAAAAAGATTTTATAAATTATTCAGGAGTAACATCAGATAAAAAAGGTTACTATACGGAAATTATTGCAGAATGGTTATTAGAAAATTTCTGTTTATTTAATAATATTAAAATGATTAGTAGAAAAGCTAGTTATAAAGTAGATAGTCATAATGGAATAATTAAAGATATAAATTCAAATCGTGAAGAAGAAAAAATTGCTATGAAATTATTTGATGCTTCTCGAAATAAAGGATGGATTTTTGATAAAATTGGAAAAATTATAGATTATCAAACTCCTTTAAAAAATGTACAGACAGATAAGGCTGGGAAAATAGATTTACTTGCTTATAATAAAGATACTAAAACTTTAAGAATTTTAGAGTTGAAGAAACCAGATAGTGATGAAACTATGTTAAGATGTGTGCTAGAAGCCTATACTTATTTAAAAATTGTAGATAGAGATAAACTTTTAAAAGATTTTGAACTATCAGAAGATACAATACTTAAAACTTGTCCATTTGTATTTGTTGATGGGGCACAATATAAAGAAATACAAGAAGATAGAAAATATTTGAAAGAACTAATGAAAAAATTAGATGTTGAGCCAATATATTTAAAAGAAGAAAAGGGAGAATACAGCATAAAAAAATAAAAAGTTGGTACAAAGCAATATTAGTAATAAGATAGGAAGTGTTAAAAAATGAGAAAGATACTGTTGTTATTTATGATGTTATTATTTGCAATATCTGCTAGTTCAAAAGATTTTAAATATCATCCAAAAACAAAAGATGAACTTCAAGAGTTAATTGAAAATGAAAGTATTTATCTTGGTGATATAGATACATCAGCTATTACAGATATGTCTTATTTGTTTATAAGAGAAAGAAAGAAAATTGATAGCTGTGGAACGGCTTTTCAATATGAAACTACAAAAAGAAAAAACTTTTCAGGAATAGGGAAATGGGATACTTCAAATGTAACTGATATGAGAGGCTTGTTTTACAACTTAAAAAATTTTAATGAAGATATATCAGCTTGGAATACATCAAAAGTAGAAGATATGTTAAGTATGTTTGAGGATGCAGATAACTTTAATCAAGCACTAAATAATTGGGATGTATCAAAAGTAAAAACAATGAAAAATATGTTTAGAGGGGCTATTTCATTTAATCAACCATTAAATAAATGGAATGTAAGTGAAGTAATAGATATGTCAGAAATGTTTGAAGCTGCCTATAAATTCAATCAAGCGCTTAATTCATGGGATGTATCCAATGTAAAAGATATGTCATATATGTTTAATAATGCAAAAGTGTTTAATAAACCATTAGATAATTGGAATGTATCTAATGTTGAAGATATGAGTCATATGTTTAGTAATGCTAAAAAATTTAATCAGCCTATCAATTCTTGGAATGTATCAAAAGTAGAGTATATGGATTATATGTTCAATGAAGCAGATTCATTTAATCAGGCTCTTAATCTTTGGGATGTTTCTAATGTAAAAAATATGCATTGTATGTTTTGTGAAGCAAAAAGTTTTAATCAAGATTTAAGTATGTGGAAAGTAAGAGGGTCAGCTGATACTATAAATATGTTTCTAGGTTCACCTTTAGAAAATAGAGAACCTAAATGGGAAGGACATTAAAGCAAATCTATTATTTAACAAACCTTAGTAAGAAGTCTTTCACTTTGGCATATTCACACTTCTTAACAAGTTAAGGAGAGTAGCTAGAGAAGTGGGAGTGATTCCCATATTTATTAATTATGTCAGGATATTTATGATTTTAGCACTCATTTATAGGAATAAATGGTGTATTTTTTATATACGAAAATTTGAAATATCTTCTTATATAGGTTATAATAAAAAAAATGATAGATGGAGTTTAGAAATTTCATTTATTAGGATAGGGAGTGATTGAAATGATGTCAAATATAAATGTAATGGTAGATGAGGAAATAACAAAAGAAGCAACAGAAATTTTTACAAAATTAGGTTTTGATATGAATACTGCTATTAATATTTTTTTAAGAAGTGCTATAAGAAAAAAGGGGATTCCATTTGATTTATTAGTTGATGAAGTTGATGATTTTGCTAATTTTAATGATGAAACTATTGAAGCTATTGAAGAAGCTGAAAGAATATGCAAAGATCCTAACAGAAAAAGATTTTCTTCTTCAAAAGAATTAAGAGAGGCATTTGGAATATGAGTAAGAAAGAAATAAAATATCAGTTAGATCCTACCAATAAATATCTAAATGACCTAAAATTAGCAAAAAAGCAAGGGAAGAATTTAGATAAACTTGATGAAATAGTAGATATTTTAGCAGCTGGAAAACAGCTGGAATCTAAATATAAAGACCATAAATTAAACGGGAAATATCAAGGTTATAGAGAATGTCATATTGAAGCTGATTGGCTGCTAATTTATAAAAAATTTGACAATATATTAGTCTTAATTTTATTGAGAACAGGCAGTCATTCAGAATTATTTTAAGATTTGAAAATATTAAAATAATAAAAAGAAAATCTAAAAAAGCTAATAAAAACAAAAAGTGTGAGTAGCTTTGAACTACCCACACTTTCTTTATATATAAAGGGAGTTATGAAAATTAAATTTTATTATACTTCTTGAAAAAGAGGAAATGTTCCAGCATTTCCTTTTTAATATACAACCTCAATAATATTTATTATCTTTTCATTATCAGTAATAACATAGCTTACTAAACTATTCCCACTTATAGAAGAAAGTGATTTCTTGCCAGAAATTATTAAAAATTTTAATTTAAGATAGGAACATATTATTAATATATATTATTTATTATAAAAATATACACAATATATTTGACTGGGGGGGGGTGTAAGAATGTTATAATTAAAACATATTTAAAAAATTTTAATACAATAAAAAAACTTTTTAAACATAAATTAATATAAGTTAAAAATTAAAAATAGGGGAGGTAAAAAAATGGAATGTCATTATCATCCAGATGTAAAAGCTGTAACAACTTGTAAAAAGTGTGGGAAACCAATATGTAGAAATTGTTCAATTGAAATGACAAGTGGAGATATTTGGTGTTATAGTTGTTTAAAAAAAAGAGAAGAAGAACGGTTAAAAATATTAAAGAAATTTAGAATTGTAGCTATTATTGGAGTAATTTTATGGGTATTAGTTTTATTCTTAAATATCAAAGAACATGGAACAGGAGGAATTATCCGAGGACTTATTATAGGTTTTTTAGTAGCTTGTCTTCCAATATCCTATTTTTATAACTCTAATCTGGTGGAATCTCCTGAAGCTGCAAAAACTTCAGTAATTATAAAATTTATAGTAAAGTTTATACTAGGACCTTTTATTTTGGTAAAGGCAATAAAATTTTATAAATTTTTAGAAGAAGGAGGTAAAGCTAATGAAAGAATAGAAAAGGAATTGGAAGAGGCAAACACAAAAGATTTTTGTGAAAAGAATGAGTCATGGATTTTAGATATAGAAGTTAGAGCAAAAGAATTAGAAAAAAAATATAATGTAGAAGACATGAGAATATTTAAAGATAGATGTATATTTATGAAAGAAGTTATAGAAGATGCAAAAAATATAAAAGAAGGAGAAAATGGGAAAATAAAAGATGAAGTATTAAAAGATTATGAAGAAAGATTAGAAAAAGTAATAGAAAGAAAAAAAACCTTAGAAAAAAAATACCCTAGCAGTATATCAAATTACGATAAGTTAGCTTTTCAAAAAGTGAAAAAAATGAATCATGAAAGTGATAAGAAAAAAAGAAAAAAAACTAAGCAAGAAGAAGAACATATAGAAGAAAAAAAAGATTTATATATAGAAATCATTTTAGATATAGAAAATAAAGTAAAAAAATTAGAAGAAAATTATAACATAGAAGATGTAGAAAAAGTAAAAGCAAATTTAGATTTTTGGACTAGATTTATAAGAATTTGGAAATTAAAAAAAGAACATAATTATGGAAAAGAAGATGATGAAGTATTGGAAATTTTTGATGAAAGATTAAAAAAACTAGAAGAAAAAATAAAAACACTAGAATCAAAATATTAATAATAAAAAATGAATTATAAACCTTAGAAATTTGAAGATATAGGAAGGGAAATTTATGAAAAAAATGTTAAAAGTATTTTGTTTTTTTAGTTTATTCTTAGTTTTAACAACTTATAATTCAGTTGAAGCTAAAACTGTAAATAATACTAAAAAAGTTAAGACTGAAAAATTAGAAGAAGGAAGAATAATAAATGTTCCTGTAAATGAAGCAAAAGAAGTTGAAATGTTTACAAAAGTAGATATTACTAAAATGAAACCAAAAGATGTATTAGAGGAATTTGATAGATATGCACAAATGTATAATGGTAAAATTGTTCCAGAAATAGATGAAGGAAATAAATATCAATTTTTAAATATAAATTGGGATTGGAAAATAAGAACTATATCAAGAAAGAATATAACATTTGATTGTCCTATAGCATTATATAGAGATATAAAAACTAATAAACTATTTACAGGAAGGATAAAAGATAGGGAATATAGTATTTATTATTATGAATATATATATGATGGATTATATAAAAGAAGTGTTACAAGAGAAAGGTTAAATGCTCATTATGAAGAAGAAAAAATTGGTAATGTTGCAAGTGCAGAAGAAATATCTTATGCAGATAATGGAGAAATATATATAAAGAGATTAAATTATGCAGAGGATGTTAGAGTAGATGGTAATGCAGATCCAATAGCTAAGATGGACATTAATGAAGAAAATTCACAAGCAATTCAAAATGTAAGGAGATATGAAAGAATAGATATAATTATTGTTTATGTAGGAGTTCAAGGCTATGCAGCTGGAACAATGAATATAACAGAAACAATTTATTATGTTTGGGATAATAAAACAGGAAAATTTATAGCTAAGTTAAGAAAGGTAGAAAACAATTAAAAAATAAAAGGGAGAGAATAATATGAATATTCAGATAATAAAAAATAAAGAGTATTGTATATATTAATTTACAATACCAATCTGAAAAAGGAGAGATAAAAATGGAAAAGAGAATTGGAACATCAGAAAAATTAATAATTAGATGTGTATTAGCAGGGATTGGTTTTGTTATCTATGAATTTGGAGTGTTTATGCATGATAATATATTTGGTGGGGGATATATGAGTTTATTAATGATACTTATAATACTTATTGGTATTTATTTGATGGCTCAACCTGTAATATTTATTCTTAAACCTATACTAGGAATACTAAGTATTTTTGAAATAACTTATATTGATGATTATTTGGAAAAAAGAAGGATATTAAAAGAATATCAAATATTATTAACAGAATATAGAGAATTATTGAAAAAGGAAAATACAGGAATAAATGAAGAGAATAGAAGAATACTTGAAGAAAGAATGAATCAATGCAGAAAAGAGATGCTTAGATATGGAGTTATATTACAAAAAAACTTATAATAAAATATGAAGAAAATTTACCTGAAAAGTTAGAAATAGCTAAAACAGGGGAAGTTGTCTATAATAGAGAATAATTAAAAATAAAATTAGTAATGAGGAGAGGATTTTATGAAAAAAGTATTTGTACTATGTTTATTTGTTATTTTAAGTTTAGGACTATTTGCTCAAAAAATTAAAAGTGATGGAAAGCCACATTTTGATAAAATTTTATGGGAATTATGGGCAGAAAAATCACCTGATTATGATGGACCAAGTGGTTGGGGATTAGTTCAAATTGTAAAAATAGATAATGATTATTATTTAACAGATAGCTATTATCCAAAAGAATGGAAAAAAAATATAAAAAAAGCAGATAGAAGTAATTATAAAAAATTAACAATTTATAAAAATTTATATTTGATGGATAATGAAGGAAACATATATGGTTACGATTTAGCTAAGAAAAGACCAGTTCTTATAGATAAAGATTTAAATATATTAAAGTATTATTACATATATGAATCATAATAAAAATAGAGGGAGGCAATTTTATGAAGAAACTATTTATGTTTTGTTTATTTGTTATTTTAAGTTTAGGGTCATTTGCACAACAATTAAATACTGATGGAGAACCACATTTTGATAAACTTGTAGGAATAAAATTTATTAAACCATATTCACCAGATGGTGAGGATTATGATGGAGTATATAATGTCACAATTACAAAAAAAGGAAATGACTATTATATGACAGGAAAAGTGTTACTTTTAGGAATAGAAGAAATAGCACCTATTAAAACTAAATTAAAAGTCTATAAAAAAATATACCTTGAAGATGATGCAGGAGAACTTTATGCTTATGATGTAAAAAAAGATACATTAGTTCTTATACAAGTTAAAGAAACTATGAATGTAGATTTATATTTTAGAAAAGGTTCAAAGAAATAATTTTTTAAGGGGAGATAAATTTATGAGAAAAATATTAAAAACATTATTATTTAGTTTTATGCTAATATCAAGTTTTATGCTAGTTAGTTGTGGAGAGAAAAAAGAAGAATTAACAGGTTTACACAAAGAATTTGACATAATTTTTAATGAAGTTAAAGAAGAAGGAGTTTCAGAATTCAATGCTAATAAAGAAGAAATAGCAAAAGAAGCAAAAAATTCAACTAGAAATGAGAAAGAAGAGAAAGCTATGCTTAATACCTATGAAATTATGTTTGAAGCATTCAAAGGTTCAACTTATAGTGTAGAGAATATTAATGATATGGGAGATAAAGCAGAACTACAAATAAAAGTTAAGACAGTTGATTTTATTAAACTTACAGAAGAATTACTAGAAAATTATAAAAGTAAAAATAATGTAAGTGAAGAAGAATTTTTGATGGAATCAATGGAAGAAATGCTTAAAAAAGTAAAAAAAGGAAAAGCACCAATGATAGAACAGGAGATGACTGTTCAAATGTTTAAAGAAAATGATAAATGGGGTATTGATGATAATACAAAAAATATTTTAATGGGAAAAATGTTTGGTTCTCAAAAAGGGACATTATTTAGTTTTTAAAAATATACTACTATTTCTATTTATTTAGGAGGAGTTATGAAAAATATAAAAGATGATTTAATTGTATTTGGGATAGGAGTAATTGGTTTTGTAATTACATTTATAATGTTAAAATTTCTATATAATGTTAATCAAGCATTTAAAATAATAACTTTTGTTGTAGCGATGTTGAGTTCATTGTTTGTAATAGGAGCAGCTCATCATTTTTGTAAAAATTTTACTAATAGCGATTATTGGAAATGGAAAGATTAAAGTATATAAAATAAATTTTAAATAAAGGTGGGGTAAAATGGCAGATGAGTATAAAATAAGTTGGGCAAATTTGCAATTTATTGAAAAAAGTTTATCTAATTTATCAAGTAGTATAGACTATGTTGACAGTAGAGTTAATCAAGTAGATAACAATGTAAAAATTGTATATGATAAGGTTGAAGAACTAGCTAATGAGTTTAGAGAATATGTTGAAATGCAAACATTAGCAAATAGAAAAGCAGAGGCTAAACTAAATTTATCATCAATAAGGGATAAACTAAAAGATAAATTTGGACACTATGATGTAGTGAGAAGGACAGCAACAGGAATTTTACAAGCTAATGATTTGGCTATTGTTAAAAAAGAATTAATATCAAGTATTACAGAAAAACAAATGTTAGAAACTCCTGATTATTGGTTAACACCTTGTTTAGTTGCCTTAGCAGCTTGGATAAATGATGATAAAGAATTAGCTGAAAGAGCCTTAGCAGAGGGAATAAGAAGAAATGATGAAAAAACTTCTTTATTTTTTGGTTTAATTTGTAGGAGAATAGAGAGAGAAAGTTCATCATTAAAATGGTTGGCTCGTTACCTTGAAGTACAAGATGAAGAGAAGTTGGATAGAAAAGCAGTAATAGTTTTAGATGCTTTTGCCAGTGGACTTTTAGGTAATGATACAGAAAATTTTGTATATAAACAAATACAAAAATGGATGTCAAACTTAGAAGTAAAACCTGGATTTACTGAAAGGCAACTAGATAATTGGAGGGATGCTATAAATTCTAAAAGGGTTCCTTTACAAAAAGGATTATATCCATATTTAGAAAAATATTCACACACTTGGAGTAATTTAGAAGGTGTTTTAGAAGGAGCTAACTTAAATAATGATTTGTATGAGTATTTTAGAGGAATATTTTCAAAGAAAGAAGAAACAAGAACACTAAAAAATGAGTTAGATAAAATTTTGGATAGCTTGGTAACAGAATTTGATGAGGAAGAACTACCACTTAAAAGAGAGGAACAATTTGAAGAATTAGTTGTAAAGTATAATGGTTCTGAAAGAAGAGCAAATGCACAAATGGCATTAGAAAAAAATGTATATAATGATTATAGAGATTTTATGCAATTACTGACAGATGCATCTATGAATCCAGAAAATTCAAAATCAAGTATTATTACTCAAAAATTTGCAACAGCCCTTTCAAGAAATAATATAGTTACAGCTTTTAATGATGTAACTGCTCAAAATAGAATGAATGTTCCTTATGAAATAGAAATAAATGTAGATACATTTAATGATAAGACACAAAATGGAGAAGATGAAGAAGAAATCCTAAAAAGATTTGAAGACACAGTGGAACAAGAAAAACAAGTTGCATTATCACAAGCTAAACTTTCTATGTTTGAACAATATAGTCTTTGGGCTGGAATAGCAATAGGTGCTTATGCTTTAATAAAAACAATAATGGATGGAAGTTTTGCTTTTATACTCTTTATTGTTGCTGTTGGAATGATACTTTATCATTTTTCAGCAAAGTCAAAAATACAAAAAATTATACAAAAAACGATAGAGAGCTATTCTCAAAAATTAGAAAGTGGAAAACAAATAATAAGAGCTACAATAGCAGAAATTGTAGATTTTAGAATAGAATTCTCTGAAAAAGATGCTGAAAGTAAAAAGGTTTTAGATTTTCTTGAACAAATAAAACCTGAGGAATATATTAGAAGAATTACAAGTGGAGAAAGAAAAATAATATAGGGGGGATAAGTATGTCAGAGTTGGAACAAAAAGTGGAAACTGCATTTAAACCCATAGTTTCAGATGATAGAACTGCTAAACAAGTAGATAAAATAATAGAATCAGAAGAAAAAATAACTAAAAAAGTTGAAAAAAATGAATACGAAGGTTTTGCAAATGGTTTTCCAGATTGGAGTTTAGAACCACCACAAGTAGCAGTAAGGAGGAAAAAATAATGGATAAAGCTCCTAAAATATATGCAGATTGGATAAAAGTGCTAGATGTTTTAAAATCGGCTGAAGATGATGAAAACGCTTTAGCTTTGATGGAAAAAGGAGAGATTGTTTGGCAATCTGGAGTTGCCGAAAGATTTTTAAATAAAATAGTGGCAGCAATGAACTTTAGATTAAAGAGAGCAATAGATAATTTTCAAAAATCTTATAATTCCTTTTCCAATTCTCGTATAATCGAATATAGAGATTCTTTCGTTTCAGGAACAGATTTCTTCAATATTCCCTCAACAATTTTAAAATTCAAATTTGAGTAATTATGGTAAATAAAATTCCTAAATCCTTTTATCTGAATCCAATTTACCCTATCAGAATACTTCTGTTTTACTTCCTCTGATAATTTTCCTAACGATAACTGTTCTCCTACTTGTCCTAAATTCATGGCAATAGAATCAACAACCATATCATCATCTAATGGCAAATTATATTTTCTTGCTTTATCCAAAACTCCAACAGCTTTATCAAGATATAAAATCATATCCTTCAAATAAGCTATATCCGATTCAAGAGATTGACTTCTCATAAATAACCTCTCTATCATTCAAAAAATTCTTCTTAACTAACTTCCCAATATTCGTTTTAGGAGAAAGTAAATCACTAACCAATAGAATATCTATATTACCATCAAAAATAGTTAAAAGCCTACCATATACATCAAAATATATAGAATCATCCTCTAACTCCAAAGCAATATCAACATCACTTTTTCCATCAGCTTCACCCCTAGCATAAGAGCCAAATAGATAAATTTTAGATAAATCATATTGTTTAGCAACAGGAACAATTTTTTCCTTTATCTGATCTATTGTATAAAACATAACTAAACCCCTTTGTATCATATATAGCCATTTTTATTTCAGCTTACTCAGAATCAAGTTTAACATCAAAAGGAATGCTTCTTGTCAATACACTTTGCTTCAAAAATAACTTCACAGCAGTTGACATATCCAACCCCAACTCATTAAAAATTGCAGTCGCTTCTTTTTTCAACTCATCATCTACTCTTACAGCAATTTGTGACATAGCATTTCTCCTTTTCTTCTTGTATATCTATTGTATCACTTTTAGAAAGACGATTCAACTTTTTATATATCAGTAAATACAAAATAAAATAGACCAGTTTCCTGATCTACTTTATTCTATATTCATTGACT
>ERZ773022.2268-NODE-2268-length-11747-cov-4.405919_pt1 | contig 11747 bp, 7 predicted proteins | sample MGYA00580839_ERZ773022 | MGnify/ENA primary metagenome ERZ773022 (study PRJEB29015, sample SAMEA2738020) | human oral metagenome | biome: human oral; feature: human-associated habitat; material: dental | place: China | collected 2044 ... | reverse complement strand
CGCGCTTCGGCTGCAGCATTCTCGCCAATCTCGGGTTGGAGGATCTGGCGGCGGCGGATGCGGCAAGCTATGTAGAGAAGGCGGCAGCGCTTGCCGGGGATACGGAGCTTCTTGCCGCCCTGCACAGGAATCTGCGCCCCATGATGGAAAAGTCACCTTTGATGGACGGCGCTTCTTATGTTGCAGCACTCGAAGCCGGCTATGAAGCGGCGCTCACCGCGCACGATGCGGCACAGACGGCGATCCCGCCCGAGGAAGCGGCGAGGCTCGCTGTCGCGCTCAAGCGATTCTTTGCGGCGGGAGATCTTCGCCAAGCGCTTGCCGCCGCCGACGCGCTCCTCGCTGCAGGCAGGGCGGAGCGCGATGTATGGCGTCTGACGGCGGGACTCTACATCGACGCCGGAGAGGGAGAAAATGCCGCGCGTGCAGCAGGATTGTATATTTCTGGCAAGGATGACGCTTTCGGTCTGTTCCTTCGAGCGCGGGCGGCCTTTTTGCTTGGGCATTGGCAGGCGGCCCGTCTGGATGCGCAGCGCGCTCTTTCCCTCGGTATGCTCGCACGAGGCGACGAGGTGCTCGCACACAATCTTCTCGCGCGCGTTTCCTGCAGCATGGGAGAGGTCGAGGAGTCGCTGCGCGAGGAACGGGCGGCCTTCGAGTCTGCCGAGACGCTCGAAGACAAGGCCTCCTCTTGGAGCAACTACCTCTTCGCCCTGCACTACGTTGAGCGCGAGCCGCAGTTCATGCTCGATGCGGCACGACGCTACGGGGATCTTTTCAAGGGCGTGCCGCGCATGAAGCGAGCGCCGAAGCGGCGCGGGAAGATCCGCGTCGGCTATATCTCGCCCGATTTCACGTTCCACATCGTCGCGCTCTTCAGCTTCGCCTTTTTCACGCACTTTGACAAGAGTCGCTTCGAGGTCTTCGGCTACTCGCTTGCAGGCGAGAATGCGATGGCGGCGGAGCTTTCTTCTCATGCGTCGGCTTGGCGCTATGTGGGCAGCGGGACTCCTGCAGAGATTGCCGAGAGGATCCGCGCCGATGAGATCGACATCCTCTTCGACCTTGCGGGACACAGCGCGAACAACGCGCTTCCCGTGCTCGCGCTTCGTCCTGCGCCCGTGCAGATTTCGGGCATCGGCTACTTCGATACGACGGGGCTTTCAGCGGTCGATTATTTCTTGACGGACGCGTATATCGACCCTATGGGGGAAAATGACGACTGCTTTACGGAGAAGCTTCTGCGCTTGCCTGAGAGTCACCTCTGCTACCGTGCGAGCCGCGCGGGGGAAAAATCGCGCATTGCGCCCTTGCCCGCGAGGGAGAAGGGCTATATTACGTTCGGCAGCTTCAACAACTTCGCGAAGGTCACGGATCGTGTGCTGCATCTTTGGGCGAAGATCCTCCGCACCGTGCCGCGCTCGCGCCTCTTCCTCAAGACGGCGGTCTTCGATGCGTCGGACGGCAGAGAGGAGGCGCTCCGCCGCTTGGAGGCGGCGGGCATCGACCTCGCCTGCGTTAGGACAGAAGGTCATACGGCAGAATACCTCGCGGCCTACGGCGAGGTCGACATCGCGCTCGACACATTCCCGTACCCGGGCGGCGGTACGACATGTGACGCGCTCTACATGGGCGTGCCCGTCGTCACGCTGGCGGGCACACGTCATGGCGCACGCTTCGGCGCGAGCATCTTGGCGAACCTCGGCCTTGCCGACGCCTGCTGTGCACATACGGCAGACGAATATGTGGAGAAGGCATGCGCGCTCGCCGCCGATGTGGCTGCGCTCGCTGTCCTGCGCCGCACCTTGCGCACGCGCATGGAGGCGTCTCCTCTCATGGACGCCGCACGCTACATGCTCCATCTCGAAGCGGCGTATGAAAAGATCTGGGCACACAAGCTCGGCGAGGACAGCAAGAAGCAGTGCAGGAAGCTCGTGCCCCGTCTGCAAGCTGAGGCGGACGCCGCCTTCGCCGCGCGCGAGTGGCACAGCTTCCTCGCAGCCGCTCATCGCCTCGTCGCGCTGGATGCCGCATCAAGCCGCCTTTGGATGAGCATGGGATTTGCTTCGCTGCAGTTGGAGGATATGGCAAAGGCGCGGGGCTTCCTGGAAATGGCGCTCGAAAAAGCGCAAGACGAAAGGCCTGAGATCCTACAGCTTCTCGCCGAAGTGCAGAAGCTCGCGGGCAATCATGCAGCGGCGCTGGCGAGCGCGGAGGAAGCGCAGGCGCGGACGGAAAAGACGCGCGAGACGCGTCCCTTCCGCTATCGTCTCGCGCTCGCAGAAGCTCATGCCGCCTACATGCTTGCCCGTGCCGACGAGGCGTCGGGAGCTTACCGCGAAGCCGCAGATCTCGCGGACGACCTTCACGCACGCACGGAAGCGTACAGCTCGCACTTGCTCGCCCTGCACAATACGGCGATCGGACAGGAGGAGCTTTTTGCCGCGCATCGAGGCTATGAGAAACTTCTTGCGGGCATCGAGCCGCTTGCCGAACGCGCTTGGAAGGATCATGAGAAGATTCGCATCGGCTATCTGTCGCCCGATTTTCGCTGTCATGTCATGTTTTCCTTCATTTATGGGCTTTTCGTGCGCTTCGACCGCGCACGTTTCGAGGTCTACGCCTATTCGCTCGCGGAGGAGGAGGATGGCTTCACCGCCGCTCTGAAAGAGCACGCGACGGCATGGCGCAATGTCGCGGGGCTTTCCTTTGCGGAGATTGCCGAAAGGATTCGTGCAGACGAGATCGACGTTCTCGTCGACCTCGCGGGGCACAGCGCGGGCGGCGCTCTGCCCGTGCTCGCCTATCGACCCGCGCCCGTGCAGGTATCGGGACTCGGCTACGTCAACACGACGGGACTTTCGGCGGTCGACTACTTCCTCACGGACGATATCGTTGACCCGCCGGGAAGGCACGACGCTTTCTTCACGGAAGAGCCTGTATGCCTGACGAGCCAGTTTCTCTACACGGCGAAGAGCGCGGCGCCCGAGCCGTCGGGTGCGCCATGCCGGAAAGCGGGGCATGTTGTCTTCGGCGTTTTCAACCATTGGTACAAGGTCACGGAAGAAATGCTCTTCTGCTGGCGCGAGATCTTGGAGCGCGTGCCGAAGAGCCGTCTGCTCGTCAAGTGTCAGGAGCTTTTCGCGCCGAAGATGCGAGAAGAGGTACTGCGCCGCATGGCGAAGGCGCAGATCGACATCGAGCGCGTCGACTTGGAGCCTGCGACGAGCGACTACATGGAGCGATATAGGACAGTTGACATCGCGCTCGACACCTACCCATACCCGGGCGGCGGCACGACGTGCGACGCGCTCTACATGGGCGTTCCCGTCGTCACGCACTATGGCAGGCGGCGCGGCACGCGCTTCGGGCTTTCGCTGCTGAAGAACGTGGGGCTTTCGGAGCTTGCTGCAGCCGATGCGAGGACGTACATTGAGACGGCGGTGGCGCTCGCTCATGAGGCAGATCTTCTCGATGAACTGCATCGGACGATCCATGCGCGCTTTATCGCCTCGCCCGTCATGCAGGCGCCGCATTACATGGAGGAGTTGGAGCGCTTCTACTGTATGGCAGTGGAGCAAAAGAAGGAGGCAGAGGGTGGACGATGAAGGATTTTTCCAAGATTACAGAAGAGCTCGCCGTTTTGCAGGAACGGACGGATTGGGCGCAGGGGACGGAACGCATCGGGCGGCTGCTGGAAAAGCACGGGGCGGAGCTTGACCGCGGGGAGAAGAGCTTCCTGTACGGCCGGCTCGGTTACTTCCTGCGATTCCTTGAGCGCGCTGAGGAATCTGCCGCCGCCTATCGCGAGGCGGTTCTGTACGCACCGTATCTCGCACAGCAGAGGAAGCTTTACAGCGATTACCTCTTGATCTGTCACTATCTGCCGCATGTCAGTGATGAGGAGCTGGCTGAGAGCCACTTCTTCTATCAGAATTTCTTTCGCCCCAAAGAAGAGCTGCAGCATGTGCGAGACGATCATCGCCGCCACTCGAAAATCCGCATCGGCTATCTCTCGTCGAATTTTAAGACGCACATCATGAGCTGCTTCATGATGCAGCTGCTGGCGCTCGCCGACCGCGATCGTTTCGAGGTCTACTGCTATGACCTTGGCGGGCTTTCCGACGGCGCAGCCGAGCAGATGAAGTCCTTTGGCAACATCTGGCGCAACATCGCTCTGCCCGAGGCGAAGGAGCGTGCGCGGACGATCGTTGCAGACGAGATCGACATCCTCTTCGACCTCGGCGTTCATACGGACGGCGGACATGGCCTGGCGACGCTCGGCTACAAGGCGGCGCCCGTGCAGATCGCAGGAATCGGCTACATGAGCACCTCGGGACTCAAGGCGGTCGACTACTACCTGTCGGATCGCTTTCTTGACCCTCCCGGCAAGGGCGATGCCTATTTCTCGGAAAAACTGCTGCGCCTTTCGCACTCGCACTTTTGCTACACGCCTTTTGAAGAGATCTTTAAGAGTACGATCGACTGGCAGCCGCATGAAAGGCCGGTGTTTGGCTGCTTCAACAATTCTGCGAAGATTTCGGAGGAAATGCTGCGCCTCTGGCTGACGCTTCTCAGACGCGTGCCCGGCGCCAAGCTGCTGCTCAAAGCATGGAAGCCCGAGGCGCTGCTCGAAAAGGCGCTTTCTCTCGGTTATTGTCGTGGGGAGATCGAGGTGCGTCCCATGACGCTCGATTACGTCCACGAGTACATGGACATGGACATTGCGCTCGACACATTTCCCTATACAGGCGGCGGCACGACATGCGAAGCCATTTACATGGGCGTGCCCGTCGTGACGCTCGCGGGCACGCGCCATGGCACGCGCTTCGGACTGTCGCTTCTGGAAAACGTCGGACTCGGCGAGCTTGTGTCGAATACGCCCGAAGAATACGTGGAGAAGGCTGCGGCGCTTGCATCGGACGCGGAACTTCTCGCGGCACTGCACAAGAACCTGCGCCCCATGATGCAGCGATCTCCTGTGATGGATGGCAAAAGCTATGTGCGCGAAATCGAAGCGATGTATGAGGACGTCTGGCAGGCGTGGCTCGATGGACGAGAATAGTTTAAGCTGTTTCCGTGCTTTTTCGATATACGAACGTATGATATAATGAACGCAAAAGTTTTTAGGAGGAATATATCTTGTCAAAATGGCATAAGAAGAATGCAAAGACGGCGTCAGTGGATGAGATGAAGCGCAAGCTTGTCGTACAGATGGCGGATGAAGAGTATGGCGAGGCGCTCGGCACGGTCGCAGCGATGATCGAGCAGGGGATTGAGGATCCGGATGCCTTTTATGATGCGTCGTACGCCTATTTCATGAGCGGTGACTACGAACGCGCGACACAGTGGGTGGATAACACGCTGCGCCTTGCGCCGCAGCATCTCGGGGCACGCATCCTGCTCGCACGCATTTGCTTCCTGGAGGAACGCACCTCGGACGGCCTTGCCATAGCCGAGTTCGTGCTGAAGAATTATGCAGCATCCCTTTCGGCGGAAGACAAGGAAGAACTTGCCGAGATGCTCGATTGCTACGGCACGACGAAGGAAGACGAGATCCGTGCAGGATATCCCGCCATCGCACGCTTTTTGCAGGTCGCCGATGCGGCGCCGAAGGCACAGACGGAAGCATTTCAGCCGTTGGCACAGCAGGTGCAGCGCATCGAGGCGCAGCCCGTACAGCAGATGCAGCTATCACAGCAGAGCGCGGCGGACGATGAGAAAGAGGCTGTGCGCCTGGCACAGGAAATTCTTGGGAAGAATATCGCTCTTTTGGAGAAGGTGCATCTTCTGAATTCGTTCGCAGCGGGCTTCTTCCTCGCGGGGTCTTTCTCTGCAGCGAAGCATCTCTTGAAGCAGGCGCTCGGTCTCGATGCACACGATGAGATGACGCTCAAGAACATGGGCTACACGCTTGTCGCTCTGGGAGAGCGCGATGCGGCGCTTGAGCTTGCCGCCAGGATGAAGCTGCCCGATTTCGGACTTCTGGCTGCGGTTCGCGGCTGATGTGCGATCTTTGTCTGCCGGGCGTGCAGGATGCCCGGCTTTTTCATGACTGCGGCGAGAGATGAGAGGGAGATGCGCGTGAGACTGCATCATTATTATATAAAGGCCCTGAGAGAATTCTGGGAGCAGGGGGTCTTGACGGAAGCCGAGGTGAGGGAAAAGGACGTCCTCGTGATCGGCTTGTCCTATTTCGGGACGGATGTGATCGCTGCGCTCCAGGAACCATTCCTCTCCCGTGGGGCAAGGGTGGACTATGTTCCGCTTTTCAACGAGGATTTCGGTATATCCTCTTCCTTGCCGGAAGTGGCGGATATCATGAAAGGGAAGCAGTACGATCTTGTCGTGCTCGCAGAAGGGTTGGAACAAGAGCCGCATTTTGCAAAGAGTGCGGAAGCTGTGGCGGCTTGCTGCCGTATCGGAGGAAAGATGCTGCTCTTCGTGCAGACGCCCGATGCCCTCGATGAAGAGCGCAGCGTACTGCGCTGCTGGGAGCGCGTCTGGGCATACGACCTGCAGGATATTGCGAGCATCTTCCCCGGATTCGCCATGCTCTTTCACATGCGCACGGCTCCCGCCCTCTTGCTCGCGGCGAAGCTTGAGAAGCGGCGCGAGGCAAGGCCTTTGCATCCGACGGCGTTCAACCTGCGGCTGAAGCGGCATGTCAGCGAGAAGAAGGGACTGCAGGCGGGATTCTTCCACGAGTTCCATGAGCTTGACCGCATCGGCGTAGAAGAATGCACGGACAAGTGCCGCTATCGCCACAACTACCTGAAGAAGTACGAATTCTTTCTGCGCGATTGGAAGAACAAACCCCTGCGCCTCTTGGAGCTTGGCGTTTCCAAAGGCGGCAGCGAGCGCATGTGGAAGCGTTTCTTTCCGCAGGCTCAAGTCTATGGCGTCGATATTGATGAGAATTGCCGTGCCTATGAAGAAGAGCGCATCAAGATTCGCATCGGTGACCTCTCGCAGGACGATGTGCTCGAAAGTCTCAAGGAGATTCGGCCGCACATTATCGTCGACGATGCCTCGCACTTCTGGAGTCATCAGATCAAGGCGCTCTTCACGCTCTTCCCCGCCTTGCCGAGCGGCGGTGTCTACATCCTTGAGGATATGGAGACATCCTTTCATCCGCTCGTCTTTTCCGGCGATTACTGCGATGCGCCGCTTGACGCCTATACGGTGGCGGAGCGAATCACGCGCGTGGCGGCGAGCCGGGTGCCGTGCAAGGAAGGTCCTTTTGCTGAGGAAATCACGGCGGTCGGCATGGATACGGAACTTGTCGCGACGATGCTTTCGAGCTGCATCTTCATCAAGAGGTAGGGGGCGGCATGAACAAGATCATCGCTGTATCCTTGGTTGCAGACAGTGCCGACATTATTGAGAGTTTCGTGCGCCACACCTTGACGTATGCGGACGAGATGCTCGTGGTCGATCATGCGGCGATCGACGGCACGGCGAATATCCTGTGCGCCCTTCGAGCGGAGGGGCTTCCCCTTCGTGTCGAGCGCTACGAGTCGGCGGAGCTTTGCCACGACGAGATCATGACGGCGCTGATGCACAGGGCGTTTGACGAGCGTGGCGCCGACATCGTCGTGCCTGTCGACGCCGATGAGTTCCTCGTTACGGAGGACGCTGCGAAGCCTTGCCGTTCCGTGCTCCGGCGACTGCGCACGGATATGACCTTCTACGCATGGCATTGGATGTATGAATTGGAGAAGCCGGAAGAAGATGCAGGAAAGTTTCTGCTCTCGCGTCCGCTGCGACGAAAGAAGCGGCATGAGCCGGTACAGAAGGCGATCATTGGGCGCGAGGCTGCATGTTCGTATCCGTTGTTGGCGCAGGGCACGCACTATCTCTACCGCATGGAAGGAGAGGAGCGCGTGCCGGCGCCTGCGCTCCCCATCAGCTTCCTGCACTTCGCGCATTTTCAATGGCGCGGCACTCTGCATACGGCGGTCAAGGTCCTGAACGGTTGGATTGGCAATGCGGCGAAGTATTCCGTGCACACGGCGCGCTGCTATTATTGGAAGGAGCACTTCGACACGGTATTCGAGGGCAGAGTGCCGCCCGTCGCGCTTTCGCCGGAGGAAAGCGAGGCAGTGCAGGGATTGGTCTTGCCGCAGGGACAGATTGAACTGCACTATACAAAAGGTGCGGCATTCTCTCCGCTGCAGAGTCTGATGCGTCTATCTGAGCAGCTCGCGCAGGATTTTGCCGAGGAGCGTGTGCTTGCGCGCCGGAGGCTCGTGAGCATTGTCGTGCCGTATCTTGGAGACTTTTCCTTATGGCAGCGTTCTTTGGAAAGCGCTGCAGCACAGACGTATCCGCATATTGAAGTCGTTGCGCTTGATTTCGTGGGCGATGAAGCGCGCCTGCAGGAATCTCTGGAGGCCTTGGGAGCGCCGCATGGAATTGTTCCCGCCGTCTCTTCGGGATGGGGCGCACGGCTTTCCGGCACAGTGCGCGGAGCATACGTTCAATGGATCGTACCCGGCGACCGGCTTCTTGCCGAGAAGGTCGTGCGGATGGTGACGACTTTGGAACTTGACGATGAACTTGATTTCGTGATTGCCGATCCAGAAGAAGCGGCGAATGAAGAGAATGATGCGTTGGAGCGCTTCGCCTTTCGCATGAGGCAGTCGCACTGCATCGTCGCCTCTGGCGCATGGCATCGCAGTTTCGTACTCTCGGAAGGGCGTTCGCCCGCAGGAGGGCTGTCGGGTGCACTGCTGCGCCGCAGCGTGCTGGACGAGTGCGCGTGGTTGGAACCGGCGTTCTTCCAGGGGCGCTTTTTCCCTCTGGCAGCGTTTGTCCTGCTCTTCCAAACGCGGGCGGATTTCCGTGCCGGCGTCTTCGAGATTCCTCTGCTCGCCCGCGGAATGCAGGACGCAGGCGAGATTTTATGGCATCCGGCGGAATGGGCGGCATTGCTCCTTTCGTGCGACGGCGAGGTTGACATGACGGCACGAAAGAGAGCTAGGGAGGCTCTGGCGCAGCAAGCGTATGACATCTTTGCGCGCGAAGCTCTTTGCAGCAGAGCGGATTTTGCGTGTGCGCGCCGCGTGTTTGAGGAACTTTTTGCGTCTCTTCCCGAATGAGGCGCTGTTCCCGAAGGCAAAGGAGGATGACTGAGATTATGCAAAAAGCGCCGTACATCGCTGAGCGCGCCATTGTCCTTGCGGCGGGGCGCGGCGAGAGGATGCGTCCCTTGACCGATGAGACGCCGAAGCCCTTGGTGCGCGTCGGCGAGCGCCGCATCATCGACACTCTGCTCTCGGCGCTTGTGGCGGCGGATTACCCTGAGATCTGTGTTGTGCGCGGCTACTTGAGCGAGAAGTTTGAGGCTCTCAAGGAGGAGTACCCGATGATCCGCTTCATCGATAACCCGCACTGGCATGAGGCGAACAACATCGCATCGTTGCTCGCCGTGGGAGAGCTTGTCGAGAATGCGATGATCGTCGAGGGAGATCTCTTTCTGCAAAATCCCGCGCTCCTTTGCCGTGAGCAGACAGGGACGAACTATCTGGCGATTCCTGTCGAAGAGACGGATGACTGGTGCTTCTTCCCCGATGAGGAGGGCGTCATCCGCCGCATGGCGGTTGGCGGTAAGGAGTGCTGGAAGATGGTCGGCATATCCTATTGGACGCCGAAGGATGGCAGGAAACTCTCCGAGTCTTTGCAAAGGCTCTATGAGACGCCTGGCGGGTCTGAACGCTATTGGGACGAGGCGGCTCTTTCGGCCGACATCGAGGATTTCTGCGTCCGTGTGCGTGCCTGCAGCGAGAAGGATGTGCAGGAAATCGATACGGTTGAGGAGTTGGAAACGTTGAGGCGGAAGTACGGGGAAATGGAGGAGAAGTGATGGCTACGCGCGCATTTCCGCCGGGAAACGCAAGGGGAGCGGAAGTTTTTCAGGTTCTGCTGCAGAAGAGTCGCGACGGTATGTACGATGAGACCTTTTTTGCTCTTGTTGAGCAGTATCGTCAAATGTATCCGTTATCTCAAAAGGGAAGGCTACAGGGCAGTGCCCAATCTCATGCGATTTTTCTCCTCGGGAATCATATTCGACAATCACTATGCTGCTGCAGAATATACATACCCGTCGTTGGCTGGAATGGAAACAGGACTTTACATGCATCGCCTGCAGGTGTTTGATAACTGTTTCGGCGGGGAGATCGATGGTGGGATCAAGACGCTTTCGGAAGGCGCGGCGGAGCTCGGGTACTACTGCGTCAACGTCATGGGAGCCTCGGAGGGCGTTTACAACGGTGTCACGCGCGGCTTCCATCGGCTCATCGTCAACCCGAATCACCTGTCGTCTGCCGAGGCTGTGGAAAGGACGATCCGCCAGATCGAGGCATTTGATGAATACGATCAGTATGTATTCCTGCATTTTTCCGATACGCATACGCGCTCCATATTGATGGATGCACTGCCTCTTGCGACGCAGACGCATCTGCCGTTGGAAGAGCGTTTACTGGGGGCGGAAGACGAAAAAACAAGCGTATTTCTCTCGGAACGCGCCATTTATTCCCATGCCAATCGAGAGGGGATACGTCGGGTGGATCGGATCCTAGGGGACTTTTTTTCGCATCTGGAGAGCCGCTTTGCGCCGGAGGAGTATGTGGTTCATCTCTATTCCGACCACGGGGTTCCCGTTTACGAGAAGGAGCCTTATCCGACGAGCGAAAACCAGGCCTGCGCCGCATTGATGCTGCGCGGCGCGGGAATTCCAAAGATCGGGCGTTGTGCGGAACTCGTGAGCGGACTCGATTTTTATCCGATTGTGGCGCACAGCCTGGGATTCTCGCCCAGCGCGTCCATTGACGGCAATCTGCCGAAAGTCTTGGGCGGTAAGGAGCGTGAATATGTGGTTTCCAGCACGCAGTTTCCCGGGCAGCCGTATCGCGTAAGCATACGCACCCAATTGCATGAATGCCGCATGGAAAGTGTTTTTCCCGTGACGCAGGAAGGCACCGTCAATCTTGCGGGAGCATCTATCGAGATTTATACGCGCGAAGGCCATGAGCAGGTGGAAGATGAGGCGCTTTACCGTTATTTTATTTCTCTGCTCGATGACCATACGCGCTCATTTAATACAGAGGGGCATGAATGGCTAGAGCACTTCATGGAAAAGGTGAAGGAATCATGGCACGCATGAGGAGGAATCTATGGGAAATATTGCTTACGCCTGCTTCTGCACCGATGTGATTCACGAAGGGCATCGAAACATTCTGCGTGAAGCCAAGAAGCACGGTACGGTCATTGCGGGCGTCCTTTCTGATCGCGAGATGGTGCGCTACAATCGCTTTCCCTCCATATCACTTGAAGAGCGCATCGCGCTTTTGGAGGCCGAGCCGGAGGTCGAACGCGTCATCGTGCAGGACGCCATCATGTACGATGCGGTCATTGCATCTCTGAGACCTGATTTCGTCGTGCACGGCGACAACTGGCGCGGCGGTCCGATGTCTGCAATTCGCGAGAACGTGCTGGCCAATCTCAAGAAGACGGGCGGTACACTCATCGAGGTGCCATACACATGGAATCCGGATGTCAAGAAGATTGACGAGCGCGTGAAAGAGCGGCTCGTTATGCCAGAGTTTCGGCGGCGGCGTCTGCGCCGTCTCTTGGAGATCGTACCGATTGTCAAGACGATCGAGGTGCACGACGGGCTTACGGGACTTCTCGCAGAAAAGACCGTCGCCGAACATGAGGGCGGTCTTGATCAGTTCGATGCGCTT
>ERZ773022.2267-NODE-2267-length-11749-cov-49.534719_pt1 | contig 11749 bp, 10 predicted proteins | sample MGYA00580839_ERZ773022 | MGnify/ENA primary metagenome ERZ773022 (study PRJEB29015, sample SAMEA2738020) | human oral metagenome | biome: human oral; feature: human-associated habitat; material: dental | place: China | collected 2044 ... | reverse complement strand
CGGCGCCGGCAGCTGGGAGCAGCTGCGCGGCTGGACCGAGGCCCGCCGCGCCGGCAACCTGACCGGGCTGTGAGGATATCGGGGCCGGTCGTCCCGGAAGAAGGTGGGGAAGGATCTGCGACAGTATCTGCAGACAGACGCTGGACCAGCCCCTGCCGGAACCGCCGGAGCGACCGGCCCGACGGCGCTCTCCAGCCTGACGCCGACTGCAGACCGAGGATCAACCATGACCGATCACCCCACTGAGCCCACCACCACCGACTCCGAGGCGGAGACCGTCCGCTGGACCACTCCGCCCACCGACGGCGGTGAGCGCCTCGACGGGCGCTCGGCCGCCTTGGTGAGTGCCGACCGTATTCTCACTGGTCGGCGCGGCCAGGTGGAGGGCAGCCTTGAGACCATCGGAATCCGGACTAGTAGTCTGAGCGAGGTCGAGGTCACCCAGGCGCGTACGGCCGGCCAGGGTGGTGCCGTCCTCCTGCGGGGACGGGACATCCTGGCCGTCGGAACGACCGCCGAGCTCGAGGGACACCTGGCCGAGCTCCTTCCCGACGTCGACCCCAACGACGTCGTACGCGTGGACCTGCCCGGCACCACCCTCATGCCCGGGCTCATCGAGACCCACGACCACCTGCCCACCTCCGGCACCGACGTCGAGTACCCCGACTACGGGCCCCATGAGGTTGCCCGCCTCACCCTCAACGCTGCCCGCGCCGCCCGCGAGCTGCTCAGCGAGGGCGTCACCAGCGTCCAGTCCCTCGGGGCGCGCCACTACGTCGACGTCGCCCTGCGCGACGCCGTCGACGCCGGAGACCTGCGCGGGCCCCGGATCATCGCCTCCGGGCCGCAGATCACCACGACCGGTGGGCACGCCCACCACGCCGGAGGCGCCGCGGACTCCCTGGACGAGATCCGCCGCCAGGTCCGCCACCACCACCTCATGGGCGCTGACACGATCAAGGCCATGGCCACCGGCGGCTTCATGACCGATGGTTCCGCCCCTTGGTTCGCCCAGTTCACCATTGAGGAGCTGCGGGTCCTCTTCGACGAGGCCCACCGTCTGGGCAGGTGGACGGCCGCCCACGCCCACGGCACCCAGGGCATCGAGCGGGCCGTGCGCGCCGGGGTCGACTACATCGCCCACGCCTCCTTCGTCTCGGCAGCCGGGCGCAGCGAGTTCGACCCTCACCTGGCCGACGAGATGGCGCGCGCCGGCGTGTACGTCGACTGCACGATCGTGGCCGACCTGCCCGGCATCATCGCGGCCGACCCGACCTTCGCCCCACCCGCCCGCCAGCTGTGGGAGCACGGGGTGAGAATCGTCGCCGGCCACGACGCCGGCATCCCCGCCTCCCCGCAGCGCGCCTACGTCGGTGGCCTCCAGGCCCTGGAGTCCGTGGGCCTGCCGCGTACCGAGGTCCTGCTGGCCGCCACCTCCAGGGCCGCCGCCGCGATCGGACGCGCCGGCGTCACGGGGGTGCTCGCCCCCGGCTTCGAGGCGGACCTCATCGCGGTCGCCGGGGACCCGAGCCAGGACCTGGCCGCCCTGCACGACCTGCGCCTCGTGGTGGCTCGCGGCCGCGAGTTCCGCCCCGATCGGGTCGAGGGCCTGGCCGCCTCCCAGGCTCCCACCGAGGCAGTCGGTCCGTCGGCGACCCTGGCCGAGTGGCGAGAGCGCAGCGCCCGGGCCGCCCGCCACCCGGAGGTCTGAGCGTGCAGGATCAGGCACCGGGGGACAGTCGGGGAGACGGTTGGAAAGACTCCTGGGGGCCGGCTCGCGCCCGGCTGACCGACCTGGCCGAGGACTATGCCCGACTCCTGGCCTCACAGGACCCGGCGGCGGCCGAGGCCACCGGTCTGCCGAGCCGAGCGCTCCTGCCCGACGTCGGCCCCGAGGCCCTGGCGGAGAGAAGCATGGTCGAGCGCAGGCTGCATCAGCTCGTCCGCGCCGTCGAAACGCCCCGGTCCCTGACCGGTGGCCACGGGGCGAGAAGCGACGGCCCAGGGGACGACGCTCGAGACAGCAGGCCCGGAGACGGCGATCCTTGGGGAACGGCACCCTCGGCAGTACGCGTCCTGCGCGCCCATCTGCTCGAGCGCCTGGAGACCTCCATCGACCTCATCGACTCGGCGGACCAGGGCGCCGAGCTCAACATCCTCACCTCACCCTTCCAGGGCGTGCGCCGACGCCTCACCACCCTGCCCACTGACCTGCCTGGTTCTACCTCCTCCGTACAGGACTGGGCGGACCTGGGTGACCGGTATCGTGCCGCACCCCGGGCCCTGGCGGGTATCCGCGACTCCCTGGCGGTCAGTGCGGCCCAAGGCGTTCTGCCTCCTCGCGGTCAGGTCAAGGCCGTCGCCCGACAGGCCGACGACCTGGCGCGCGTCCTGGCCTCCCAAGCCCGCGGCGACCTGAGCGGCGGCGGCCATGCTGCGCCGGGCGGCGCCCTCGGGCGGGACCTCCAGGCTGCCGCTGCCAACGCCGCCCAGGCGGTGGCCGGCCTCGGCTGCTACCTGCGCGGCGAGCTCGCTCCACTTGCCCCGGCCCGCGAGGGCGTCGGGCCGAGCCGCCACGCCCGCTGGGTGCGCCGTATGCTCGGGACCTCCATCGATACCGCCGAGGTCTACCAGTGGGCGCGCCAGGAGCTGGTCGACGTCGTCGCTGCCCAGGACGCTTTGGCCGCTGAGGTCCTCGGGACGGGAGCGCGGGCCGGCGACCTTGACGCGCACCTGCGTGCCGACCCCTCCACCGGAATGAGCCCCGAGGACTTCCCCCGCTGGGCGCAGGGCGTGGCCGACGAGGCCTGGGACGCCGTCGTCGGCCACCTGCTCGACGTCCCGGACGGCCTGGGCCGACCGACGGTGCTGCTCGACACCCCGGGCGGCGGCGTCCACTACGAGGAGCCCGAGCCCAGCCGGAGTCTGCCCGGGAGGGTACTGCGCTCCTTCGCCGTCGGCGACGAGACGGTCTGGCCCTGGGTGGAGCGCACCACGGTGCTGCACGAGTCGGTCCCCGGCCACCACGCCCACTCCGGCGCGCAGAGCCTTGATCCCTCACTGACTCTCTGGCAGCGGCACCTGGGGAAGGTCCCTGGTTGTAACGAGGGCTGGGCCCTGTACGCCGAGAGGCTCGCGATCGAGACCGGGTTGCTGAGTAAACCCGCCGACCGCTTCGGGTGGCTGGCGGCGCGGCGCTGGCGGATCGTGAGGGTCTTGGTGGACCTCGGTGTGCACTCCTGGCTACCGGTACCCGCCGAGATCGCTGCCCTGCCCGGCGCCAGTGGAGAGAGCCAGTGGGACCGGTCCACGGTGGAGGCGGCTCTGCGCGCCCACACGGTCCTGGGCGAGGGGTTCCTCCAGTTCGAGGTGGACAAGCAGCTGGGCTGGCCCGCCCAGGGGCTGGCATACGTGCTCGGCGAGCGGGTCTGGTTGGTCGGCCGCGAGCGTGCCCAGCGCAGTGCCCGGGCGGCGGGGGAGGAACTCGACCTGCGGGCCTTCCACAACCGCGGCATCAGTTTGGGGAGCGTGGGCCTGGACCTCCTGACCCGCGAGCTGGGCTGAACATCGCTGTGGACCGGCTGGAGGAACCCACCGGTCCACAGCGACGTCACCCGCGTCCTACAGTGACGACCGCGCTCGGGTGCGGCCCACGGCCATGGCCACCGAGAGGATCGCGACGGCGAACAGGGCGCAGATCCCGCTGTCCACGAGCAGGGGGCGAATGATGCTGGCGGACATCGAGGTCGCATCGTAGGCCCCGGAGATCGCCTGATCCGCCCAGTAGCCGGGCGTGAGCCTGGCGGCCCGGGCGACGGCGTCGGGTAGCCACTCGATCGGTACCCAGGCCCCGGCCAGGAAGGACATGGCCATGCCTCCGATATTGGCGACGGCGTTGGCCGCGTTCTGGCCCAGGCCGAGCTGCCCCATGAGGAATCCTATCGAGATCGCCACGAGCATGTAGGCACCCAGGGCCGCTGCGACCACGCCCAGGAGCGGAGCTGATGTCGTCACGGTGCTGGCCTCGAAGACCGCCACCCCCAGCCCGAGGACCCACAGCCACCCGACGGTCCCGACGACGAGGCACGCGCCCAGCAGCCCGAGGTTGCGGGCCCCGCCGCTGACCGGGGCGGAGTCAAGACGGGAACGGATCGCCCGGCGGCCCAGCGCTGTCATGAGCGTGGAGATCGTGACGATCGCGAAGGTCATGAGCGGGTACAAGGAGAACCGGGCGTAGACGAGGAAGCTGTGCGACAGGGACGTGCTGTCCGGGGCGATCCGCTCGGCCGGGGCGGAGCGGTTCATCGTCTCCTTAGCCAGGGCGACGGCCCGAGCCGGATCGTCGGTGAGTGTTGACAGGTAGTCGGCGACCTGCCCCGTGTAGGAGTCGGTGCGCACGTTCATGAGTGCGCCGGAGGCGGACTCGTACCCGATGACCGTGTTCATTCGAGGTGGCTCAGCACCCTCATGAGCCGTCTGCTGGAGCTGTTTGCCGTATCCGGCGGGGATGATGAGGATGTAGCTGATGCGGTTCTGCGCGGTGGCGTCCTGGATGGCCTGCCTGGAGTCCTCGAGCGGCTGAACCTTGCCGACGGACTCGACGTAGTCCTTGACCCCGCGGGAGATCGTGGAGTCGTCGCGGTCGATGACGGCCACACTCGCCGTGGCGGTCGTGACCTGGCTGGAGTAGTCCTCGGACCTGGCCATGCCTGTGAACAGGCCGAACGTGGATAGCAGCACCAGGTAGATGAGGATGTACAGCCGGTGAGCGGCCATAATTCTCACACACGTTTTAAAGGTGCTCATGGGTCATCCTCCTGGCGCGGATCAGGGCGATAGTCAGGAACAGGCATGTCATGCCCAGCAGGACTGCGCAGCTGCGGGTGAAGGGCTCCAGGGAGTCGTAGTAGAGGAGCCCGTAGAAGCAGCGGGCGGTCTGCCACAGGGGATTGGCCTGCGCCAGCAGCGGGGCATGGCTCTCGACGGAAATGGCCAGGGACTGGGCCGCGGGACCGTAGAGGCCGGTGAACAACGACAGCAGGGAGGTAATCCCGGAGATCATCCCGACCCCCAGACGTCCGAGCGTCCCCAACGCGGCACCTGCTGCGCTCGACATGAGGCTGCAGACCCCGATCGCCACGAGGCACAGGAGCGTGTGGGGCCCGAAGTCCACGTCCACGACTGTGGCGATGAAGGTGAAGGCGATGAGCAGACAGGCGAGGACGCACACCCAGGAGGCCGCGAGCGTGGCCGTGAGGACCTTCCACCGTGGCAGACCCGCCATGGTCTGGCGCGCGCCCAGGGGTGAGATGGCCATGATGCCCTGCACAGCGACCATGGCGACGGTCGTCCCCATGCCGCAGGCGAAGGCCAGCAGCGCGAAGTAGTAGTGGGTCTCGGGCTTGACGGGAGATGGCGTCACTGAGAGCGAGCGGGTGAAGGACTGGTTGGTCTCAAGGGTGGCCAGTCGCTCGGGCGCCGTCCCCGCCTTGATCAAGGCCTCGTACTCGGCCCGTCTCTGGGTGTAGGAGTCCATGACCACCCGCAGCACCCGAGTCGTCTCGGCATCGTTGCCCTTCTGAGTCACGTGCAGCACGGGCTCGCCGCTCTCGACGGTGAGGTAGCCGTTGGTCTCTCCCCGTTTCGCGGCGGCCTCGGCCTCCGAGGCGGTGGAGTGGGCGACCTTGGTGATGAGGTGGGGGTCGGCGTCGTCGGCTGAGATCCGCTCGACGACGGCGTCCAGTCCTGGATCCGCCCGGTAGGCCTCGTCCTGGACGACGCCGAAGCTCATGGGGTTGGCCTCATAGGCCTCGTTCAGGTTGGAGAACTGTGCCATGAAGATGAGGGACAGGACGATCGGGAAGCCGAGTGTCCACACGAGCAGGATGCGGTCGCGCAGGAGCCTGAGCACCTGGTAGGAGAAGACGGTCAGCATCTCAGGCCGCCTCGTCGCGCAGAGCCCGCCCGGTGATCTCCAGGAAGACGTCGTTGAGGGTCGGGGGTTCGGAGGTCACCCGGCCGCAGGTCGCTCCCGCCTCGTCCAGCGCCTTCATGACGTCGGAGAGGTTATGGGCCCCGGGGGAGCACTCGATGAGCACCTCGCCGTCCTGGCGGGTGGCCGTGCGCACATGCTCCAGCCGGCGAAGTCCTTCCAGGGCCTCCTCGCCCAGGGGAACCGGGTCGACGACCTCCAGGCGGATGCGCTCACCGGTGCCGATCATGGCCTTGAGCTCGTCGGAGGTTCCGGAGGCCACCTGCCGACCGCGGTCCATGATGACGATCCGGTGGCACAGCTGCTCCACCTCCTCCATGTAGTGGCTCGTGTAGATGATGGTGGCGCCCTGCTCGTTGAGGCGTTTGATGCCGTCGAGGATGGCGCCCCGGCTCTGGGGGTCGACGGCGACAGTGGGCTCGTCCAGGATGATGAGGTCGGGGCCGTGGGCGATGCCGCAGGCGATGTTGAGGCGGCGCAGCAGACCGCCGGAAAGCTTCTTGGGCTTGAATTTCACGAACTTCTCCAGGCCCACGAAAGTGATCGCCTCGTCGACCAGGCGGCGGCGGGTGGCGCGGTCGCGCACGTACAGGGCGCAGAAGGCGTTGATGTTCTCCGCCACGGTGAGCTCGTCGAAGACCGCGACGTCCTGGGGCACCACACCGATACGGCGCTTGAGTCCGTAGGCGGTGGGCGCCATGGGCTGGCCGAAAACCCGGATCGCCCCCTTGTCGTAGGTGAGCAGCTGGAGGATGCAGCTGATCGTCGTCGTCTTGCCCGAACCGTTGGGGCCGAGCAGACCCAGCACCTGGCCGCGCGGAATCCTCAGGGACAGGCCGTCCACCGCGACGAGTTCCCCGTAGCGTTTGACCAGGGACTCCACCTCCACGGCGTGATCCGCGTCCCGGACACTCCCCTTGAGTTCCATCTCAGCTCCTCGGTTCCCGCCGGTGGTTCCGGCTCATGGCTCCCATGCTTCCGCCGCGCTGGTCGCGGCAGAAGTGTTTGCTGTCATGAGCTGAGCGGGCAGCCATGACATCTGTCATGAGCTGTGTCACGGGCCCCGGAAACGGGAGCGCGGGTCGGAGCGCCGGGCCCGGGAGTGCTGGTGATCGCCGATAATCGGGGCGTGAAGGTCTTGGTCGACAAAGGCGTGATCCTGTGCGGCTGCGTCCTGCTGGCCCTGCTCGCCGGTGAGGTGGACGCGGTCGCCGTGATCTGGCTGCTCCTGGCCGTGGCCACGAGCGGATTGAGCATGGCTACTGACCGGTGGCGCTGGGTCGTCGCCGTCCCGGCCGGCTACCTCCTGCTCGGAACCCTCGCGACGGCGTCGGTGGCGGGGGCGCCGCTGGCCGTCCACGACCTGGCGCGCATCGCAGCCCTCGGGACCCGGCGGCAGCGGGTGGTGGCTGCGATCGGCTGCGCACCGTTCCTGGTGTTCGTGGCCGGGCGGGTGCCGGGAACGCCGGTGCTGGCGCTCGTCCCGGTGATCTGCGCGCTCGCAGCCCTTCTGGCGCTGCGCACCACCGAGGAGGAGACCACGCGAGCGCGCCTGCACGCGATGCGCGACGACCTGCGGGAGAAGGTCCTCGCACTGCAGGACGCAAACGCCCGGCTGCTGCAGGCCCAGGACCACGAACTGCGTGCCGCCGCCCTGTCCGAGCGCACCCGGATCGCCCGCGAGATCCACGACGGCGTCGGGCACGTCCTCACCCGCCTCCTGCTGCGGGTCAAGGCCCTGCAGGTCACCCACCGCGACGAACCGGGCGTCGTCGCCGATCTCGCCACCTTGGATTCGGACCTCGGCGAGGCCCTCGACTCCATGCGCCGATCCGTCCACGCCCTGTCCGAGGAGGGCGAGGAGCTGGCAACCTCCCTCAACCTACTGGCCTCGCGCTGCGGCATCGCGAAGGTGGACGTCGACTGCTCCACGCAGACCGAACCCCCACCGGCGGTGGCGCGCTGCGTCGTCGCAGTGGTACGTGAGGCACTCACCAATGCCGCCCGCCACGGCCGAGCTGCCTCCGCGCGGGTGGTGGTCACCGACTATCCCGCTTTCTGGCAGGTCACGGTCGACAACGACGGCATCGTCCCGCCCGAGGACGCTCCGCTTATGGACGGCGACAAGAATGCCGGCCTGGGTCTGCGTTCCATGACCGAGCGAGTCGAGGCCCTGGGCGGTAGGGTGCGGATCACCCCGCGACCGCGGTTCACGGTCTTCGCCACGATTCCCAAGGATGCAGCAGGCAGAGAAGGAAAGTCATGAAGGTCCTCATCGTCGACGACGACGCGCTCGTCGCCCAGTCGCTGTCCACGATCCTGTCGGTTGAGGACGATGTCGAGGTCGTCGGCCTGGGTCGTTCGGGCCCCGAGGCAATCGAGAAGTACCGGGAGCTGAAACCCGACATCCTGCTCATGGACATCCAGATGCCCGGCGGCGATGGGCTCAGCGCGGCTGAACGGATCCTGGCCGAGGACGTGGCTGCGCGCATCGTCTTCCTGACAACCTTCTCCGACGACGAGTACATCGTGCGGGCCCTCAGGATGGGCTCGCGCGGCTACCTCATCAAACAGGACGTCGCCCAGATCGCCCCGGCCCTGCGATCGGTGATGGCCGGGGTGTGCGTGCTGGAGGGGGAGGTGCTCGAACGCAGCGCCACCATGCGGCTGAGCGCCCGGCCGGAACCTGACGGTCCTCAAAACAAACCCCTGAGGGGCACCGTCTTCGCGGCCCTGACCGACCGCGAGTACGAGGTGGTCGAGGCCGTCGCCGAGGGGCTGGACAACGCCGAAGTGGCGGCGAGGCTGTTCATGAGCGAAGGCACGGTGCGCAACCACATCAGCTCAATCCTGGCCAAACTGGGCCTGCGCAACCGCACCCAGGTGGCGGTCATGTACTACCGCTCCGCGCAAGCCGGATAGCGGCGCGCTGATGAGGAGACCGTTGCGATTGTCGCAATAGAAACCATCAAGCATTCTCACAATCATCCGATCTCCGTCTCTGAATGCCGACCAGTGCCCTGGTGGTGGGTGCGGCGACGCAGTATCGCCGGCGCAACAAAGTGTTGCTCGACGCTGGAGCCCCGCTGCCAGAGTTGTGGCCTTCCCTTGGGCGAGGAAACGGATTACGGTGCCGAGGCTGACGGTACGAAGTCGGAGGAGTACTGCACCTGGTGCTACCGGGACGGGTCCTTCACCGGTGAGGAGTCGCTGGACACTTTCATCGAACACAGCGCCCCGTACATGGCGAAGGCGGTCGGCATCTCCGAGGACGAGGCCGTCTCCTACCTGGCCGTTGTCCTGCCGACGCTCGGGCGGTGGGCGGACCCGGACGGTAGGGCGCATCAGGATGTTCGATAACTCCGTCCCCGGTCGCGCGGTGGTGCCGATTCACGACACCATGACCCGCTTCGCCGGCTGAGCCGGGGCGTCGACCACAAGGAGGCCGTCGACGTCTTCGAGTGGGTGCGTGACCGACGGGATTCTTGGCGACGGCCATGGCGGGTCTGGTGTTTGCGGATGATGCTTCGGGTCAGCATGCAGGTGACGGTGGTTGCGATTGGTCCTCCATGCCCGGAGGTGTCGGCATGGTTTCGAATTCATCGCAGAGTCGCGGGGTGGAGGCCTGTGGCGGTCTGCTTCAGGACACGAGTCGCCGATACGCGGCTCTGGCTTTCATTGCGTGAATGATCTCGACTTCACCGTCATCCCACAGCAACACGACGATTTCCAGGAGGCGGCCTGCCGTATCCAGCCGATTCTCAATTCACGCTGCGGGTTCTCGTCGTCTAGTGGTCTGCCTGCCAGCTCCTCGTCGGAGAACCGGGTCGGCACCGGTCGGGGTGGGCGTCCCCAATGCTTCTGCAACTCCTCCATGTCATAGCCTGCTTCGGCCTCATCCGCCCACGCCTGAACCTGAGCATCCGATACCTCGCGTCCCTGAATCATTCGCGTACCCATGACAACAGTGTGTTACGTACTACCCATGGGGTTGAATCTGGGGCGCACCGGGTCAGGGCCGATCAGGACTGCGTGGAGTAGTCCATGGGGGTGGTGACGAAGGCCGGCGGTTCGTCGGATATCGCGTGGTAGGGCTTCTGTGGCAGGGCGTTGATGCGGGCCATCTCCTCCTCGGTCGCCGAGAGACCAACGACGTCTTCGAGTGGGTAGCTAGCCGCTGAGGGGCGGGGAGGGTGCGGGTCCGGTTCTTTTCGCGTGTCAAGCCAAGGAACCGGTGAGCGGTGTCGTGCGTTCATGAACTGGTTCTGCTGGATGGACCGGACGAGTTCGTACGCTATGCTCCAAGCCGTGCATGAACGTGCGCGAATCTTGCGTTTTCCCTGGTGAAAGCGCTTTGCTGTGGCTGTTCGAATGGTTCGGACGGCGGTGAGGGTCCCACCTCACCAGATCCCCGTGATGGCATCGCCTAGGCGATGCCCATGACAAAGTAGTCAGAACTGGAGTTCTAGAGATGTTCGCCATCTTCCTGTCGGAAGCAGTCGGTTCGATGCTGCTGATCCTCCTCGGCTGTGGCGTGGTTGCCAACACCGCGCTGGCCAAGTCCAAGGGTCACGGAACCGGCTTTTTGTTTGTGAACTGGGGGTGGGGCCTCGCGGTGTTCGTGGGTGTCATCGCCTCCGCCAAGTCCGGTGGTCACCTGAACCCGGCGGTCACCATCGGTCTGCTCATCAATGACGTCGCCCAGGGCAAGCAGCCCATGGAAGCCGGAACCGTGATGGCCTACCTCGGTGGCCAGTTCGTCGGGTCTCTGCTGGGTGCCTTCCTGTGCTGGGTGGCCTACAAGCAGCACTTCGATGAGGAGACCGATCAGGGCGCCAAGCTCGCTGTGTTCTGCACGGCACCTGCCATCCGCAACCCGCTGTTCAATCTGCTCACCGAGATCATCGGCACCTTCGTGCTGGTTTTCGTGGTCATCGCATCGGGTCTCTACACCACCAACACCAAGGGTGATCCGGTCAACCTCGGGTGGTTGGGTGCGTTCGGCGTCGCCCTGCTGATCGTCGTCATCGGTACTGGTCTCGGTGGTCCCACCGGATACGCCATCAACCCCACCAGGGATCTGTGTCCCCGCATCATGCACGCCCTCCTGCCCATCAAGGGCAAGGGTGATTCCGACTGGAGCTACTCCTGGATTCCGGTGGTCGGCCCCATGATCGGCGGTCTGCTGGGAGGCCTGCTGGCTGCCCCGCTGCTCGCCTTCCCGTTGCAGTGATCCACCCCCACTCCGGATAGATCCCGGTGTTTCACGAAGGAACCCTCACATGACAAACCCCACACACGTACTCGCCATCGACCAGGGAACCACCTCGTCGCGCGCGATCATCTTCGACCACGAAGGCCGCATCGTCGCCGTCGGACAGAAAGAACACGAGCAGATCTTCCCCCGCGCCGGCTGGGTGGAGCACGATGCCATCGAGATCTGGGGCAACGTCCGTGAGGTCGTCGCCCAGGCTCTCGCGAAGGCACAGATGAACAAGAACGATCTGGCCGCGGTCGGTATCACCAACCAGCGCGAGACCACCCTCGTGTGGGACAGGAAAACCGGTGAGCCCGTCTACAACGCGATCGTTTGGCAGGACACCCGTACCCAGAAGATCGTCGAGGAACTCAGCGGTGAGCAGGGAACCGACCGGTACAAGGAGATCGTCGGGCTGCCGCTGGCCACCTACTTCGCCGGACCAAAGGTCAAGTGGATCCTCGACAACGTCGAGGGCGCCAGGGAACGCGCCGAGGCCG
>ERZ773022.2266-NODE-2266-length-11750-cov-6.866182_pt1 | contig 11750 bp, 10 predicted proteins | sample MGYA00580839_ERZ773022 | MGnify/ENA primary metagenome ERZ773022 (study PRJEB29015, sample SAMEA2738020) | human oral metagenome | biome: human oral; feature: human-associated habitat; material: dental | place: China | collected 2044 ... | reverse complement strand
ATGTTGTGGGAAGAATTACGGAAGAAGAGATATTTTTAGTTGATTATATAAAGGCTTGGCAAAAGTTTTGCTTTATAGAAAGCTGATTGCTGGTGTGAAAAAGGAGGAAAAATGCTGGAAAATTTGACGACAGAAAGACGGAATGAAAAGACTGAAAATCTTGATGAGTTAAGTACAAAAGAAATTTTAAAAATAATGAACGAGGAAGATAAAACTGTTCCAGCTGCCATAGAAAAAGAACTTGATAAAATTACAGAAGCGATAGAAATTGTAAAAGATAAAATAAGTTGTGGTGGAAGGCTTATTTATCTCGGTGCAGGAACAAGTGGAAGGCTTGGAATACTGGACGCTGTAGAATGTGTTCCGACATTTAGCACAACAGATGAAGTTCTGGGAATTATTGCAGGGGGTGAAAAGGCTTTTGTAAATGCGGTAGAAGGCGCAGAAGATTCGCTTACATTGGCACAGGAAGATTTAAAAGAAATAAATTTTAGTCAAAATGATGTGATTTTTGGAATCGCTGCGAGCGGAAGAACCCCTTATGTAATCGGCGCTTTAAAATATGCCGAAAGTATTGGAGCAAAAAAAATAGCATTAAGTTGTAACAAAAATTCCAAAATTTCAAAATATGCAGATGTTGCAATAGAAGTTGACTGCGGTCCAGAAATTCTTACTGGTTCAACAAGATTAAAAGCGGGAACAGCTCAAAAATTGGTGTTGAATATGGTTTCAACAGCAACAATGATTGGACTTGGAAAGGTCTATAAAAATCTGATGGTCGATGTGAAGCCGACAAACGAAAAACTTGTGGAAAGAGCAAAGGGAATAATTGCCAAAGTTACAGGAGTTACAGGAGAAGAAGCGCACAAATATTTGCTAGAAGCCAATAAAAATGTAAAAGCGGCAATAACAATGATACTTACAAATTGTAGCTACAAAGAAGCAGAAGAAAAGCTGAGATTAGCAAAAGGATTTGTAAAAAAAGTAAAATAATATCGAATTATTTTTGTGAAAATATGGTAAATTTAGCCATTAAAATATAGTTTTTTTGTATGATAAAAGTGAAAAAAGTAATTTAAAATATATTTGCTTTTATAAAAAATATGGGGTATAATATTTGTGGACTTAAGATTACAATATTAAAATGATTACAAACAAAATGCAAAGTAAAAAAAATTTTTTTTGAAAGGAAGTTTATAATATTATGGATGCATGGAGAGGATTTAAAGAAGGAAATTGGAAAGACAATATTGATGTTACAGAATTTATCAGATTAAACTACACAGAATATTTAGGAGACGACAGCTTTTTGGAAGGTCCAACCGAAGCGACGACTAAATTGTGGAAAGAACTTTCTGAAAAATTTAAAGTAGAAAGAGAAAAAGGTATTTATGACGCTGAAACTAAAATACCATCTCAAATAGATGCTTACGGTGCTGGATACATCGACAAGGATTTGGAAAAAATTGTAGGACTTCAAACTGATGCACCTCTAAAAAGAGCAATCTTCCCAAATGGTGGATTAAGAATGGTTAAAAACAGCTTGGAAGCTTTTGGTTATAAGTTAGATCCAGAAACTGAAGAAATTTTTACCAAATACAGAAAAACTCACAATGATGGAGTTTTCTCAGCTTATACTGAACAAATAAGAAAAGCAAGACATACAGGAATTATTACAGGACTTCCAGACGCTTATGGACGTGGAAGAATTATCGGAGATTACAGAAGAGTTGCGCTTTACGGAGTTGACAGACTGATAGCTGACAGGGAAGAACAATACAAAAACTTGGATCCAGCTGAAATGACTGAAGATGTAATTAGACTTAGGGAAGAAGTTTTTGAACAAGTTAAAGCATTAAAAGCATTAAAGAGAATGGCAGCAGCTTATGGATTTGACATTTCAGGACCAGCTACTAATGGTAGAGAAGCGGTACAATGGTTGTATTTTGCATACTTAGCCGCTACAAAAGATCAAAATGGAGCTGCAATGAGTATTGGTAGAACTTCTACATTCCTAGATATTTTCTTGGAAAGAGATTTGCAGGAAGGAACTTTGACTGAAAAAGAAGCTCAGGAAATAATGGACCATTTTGTTATGAAATTAAGAATCATAAGATTTTTAAGAACACCTGAATACGATGCATTGTTCTCAGGAGATCCAGTTTGGGTAACTGAATCAATTGGAGGAATGGGAGCAGATGGAAGATCAATGGTTACAAAAAATTCATTTAGAATTTTACACACATTGTACAACATGGGAACTTCACCTGAACCAAACTTAACAGTATTATGGAGTGAAAAATTACCTGAAACTTGGAAAAAATTCTGTGCCAAAGTGTCAATTGATACTTCATCAGTACAATATGAAAATGACGACATTATGAGACCACAATTTGGAAACGACTACGGAATCGCATGTTGTGTATCTCCAATGACAATTGGACATCAAATGCAATTCTTCGGAGCGAGAGTAAACTTGCCAAAAGCATTATTATACGCAATTAATGGTGGTAAAGATGAAAAATCTAAGATTCAAGTTACACCAGTTGGACAATTTGAGCCAATCAAAGGTGAATACTTGGAATTTGACGAAGTATGGGAAAAATTAGACAAAGTATTAGACTGGTTAGCTTCAACTTATGTTAAAGCACTAAATATCATTCACTATATGCATGATAAATATTCTTATGAAGCATTGGAAATGTCATTACACGACATCAATATCAGAAGAACAGAAGCATTTGGAATTGCTGGACTTTCAATTATTGCAGATTCGCTTGCGGCTATTAAATATGGTAGAGTTAAAGTTGTAAGAGATGAAGATGGAGATGCTGTTGACTATATCAATGAAAAAGATTATGTTCCATTCGGAAATAATGATGATGCAACTGACCAATTTGCAGTAGATATTACAAGAAGATTTATGAACAAATTGAGAACTCACAAGATGTATAGAGATGCAATCCCTACACAATCAGTATTAACTATTACTTCAAATGTTGTATACGGTAAGAAAACAGGAAATACACCTGATGGAAGAAGAGCTGGAGCACCATTTGGTCCAGGAGCAAACCCTATGCATGGAAGAGATACAAGAGGAGCTGTTGCTTCACTTGCTTCAGTAGCTAAAATTCCGTTTGAAGATGCAAATGATGGAATTTCTTATACATTCGCAATTACACCAGAAACATTAGGTAAAAATGCAAATGAAAAACAAACTAACCTAGTTGGATTAATGGACGGATACTTCAACCAAACAGGACACCACTTAAATGTAAATGTATTCGGAAGAGATTTACTAGAAGATGCAATGGAACATCCTGAAAATTATCCACAATTGACAATCAGAGTTTCTGGATATGCAGTAAACTTTGTTAAATTGACTAGAGAACAACAATTAGATGTAATTAACAGAACAATTTCAAACAAAATGTAATTTTTGAAAGTTTAAAAATTTAAAATTTAAATTTAGCTGTTAAACAAATTCAATTTAAGCAAATTCAATAAATTGTTAAAATATGAAAAATGTCGCATAGTTTCATAAAAATATGAGTTATGCGGCATTATTTTCTATTATTTAAATATAAAATAAATATTTATATTAAATTTTATATTGAGTTTATATTAAAAAAAGTAAGAGAGAAAGAGAGAGAGTTTATATGGAAGTAAAAGGATATATACATTCATTTGAGTCTTTTGGGACAAAAGATGGACCGGGAATTAGATTTGTGCTGTTTTTACAGGGATGTCCTTTGCGATGTTTATATTGCCATAATGTTGACACCTGGAAAATTGAAGATAAAAAAATGGTGCTGACTGCACAGGAAGTTATGAAGGAAATTTTAAAAGTGAAGGGATTTATAAAAACTGGTGGAGTTACTGTGTCTGGTGGGGAACCTTTGATGCAGCCTGAATTTCTGATGGAATTGTTTAAACTTTGCCGTGAAAATAAGATTCATACAGCACTTGACACATCTGGATATATTTTTAATGAAAAGGCGAAAAAAGTGTTGGAGCTTGTGGATATGGTGCTTCTCGATATTAAGCACATAAATCCTGAAAAATATAAAATATTGACTTCTGTAGATTTGGAAAATACATTAAAATTTGCAAAATATTTGAATGAGATTAATAAGCCGACTTGGCTAAGATATGTGTTAGTTCCTGGATATTCTGATGATGAAAATGATTTGCATGAGTGGGCAAAATTTACTTCCCAGTTAAAGAATGTGGAAAGAGTGGATGTTTTGCCATTTCACCAAATGGGGCAGTATAAATGGGAAAAAGTTGGAAAAGAATATAAACTGAAAGATACGCCAACACCAACGAGAGAATTAGTTGAAAAAGCTGAAGGAATTTTTAGATCTTATGGGTTGAAATTATTGGATAAATAAAATTAAGGGAATTGGTTCTAGTTTTTTGTTAAAATTTAGAAATGATTCCCTTTTGATTTATTTCAATTATATTTTTATGTGACTCTTTTATTAGGCAACTTACATTAAATTTTATTTAGAAAAGGAGTTTGAGCATATTTCAATTAGCTGATTAAACTTTGTGAATAAATTATCTCTTTTATCTGTCCTAAGTTATTTACCTTGCCAATCCCTATACTAATTGCTTTAGTTTTGAAGGGGGTAAAATTGTAATTTAAGATAAATGAATTTATTTTGGATGAATTTTCCTGAGTAAGCAAGGTTACATGCGGATTAAAGTTTATAAATACATCTGGAGAGCCATATAAATTGAACAATTTTTCTTTTTCAGGAAAGTACCTTACCCACTCAGGAGTTTCTATGTCTTTCTTACGGTACTTAGTTAGGTTGACTGTAATTTCATCTGCAAGCTGCTGAATATTTTGATTATTTTTGGCATAAACTGCAAGCGTTTTTCTTTCTGTTTTTTCTAACTTGTAAAATTCCATATCAAAAGATTTTGTCTGGCTTGCAATTTTTTTGACAGTTTCCTTGATTTTATATAGAGAATTTTTTTCATATTTTGTAAGATATAATGTCACATGTATAACATATCCTTGTGTATAAAGGCTTTCAATTTCATTTTTCTCTAATTTCTTTGAAATATTTTTAATATTTTTAGTTGCACTATTATCCATAATTATGAAAACGTTATAATTTTCATTTGTACTGGAATTGGAACTAAAAAAATTAAATAAAATCGCTCCTCCAATAATAATGAAGAATATCTCTGCATCACTAAAACTTTGATCTGAGGCAGAAACGTTAGAATTGTCATTAGAAGTACTGTAATCTGCATTGGAAAAAATATTAAAACAAAATAGTATAAAAGCTAAAAAAAATATTTTTTTTATCATAATAAAACCTCCTAGATTTCCTGTTTTAGATTACCTTTATTTATTATCATTATACCTTAAAAAAATCTAAAAACAAGATTTAACAAATATTTTAATTAACTTTGATTATTTTTTGTGTATTTGTTCCATTCTATAATTTAATTCTTCAAAATCAATAATTTTAGCCTGTCTATGTATCTCCTTGCCTTCATAAAATAGAATAACTACTGGAACTGAAAATAGGCTTAATTGTCCGACTACTTCAGGAATTTCAGACACTTCGATATAATAAGCAGTAAAATTTTGTTCATTAACAATTTTCTCAACTTTTAGCATATCAATCTGACAAATATTGCAATTATTTATTGAAACATATAATAAAAAATATTTTTCTTCTTTTATTTTATTTAGTATTTCCTCATAGTTTCCAAGTCTTTTCATACAATTTTCGCTTTTTTATTTTTTAAATTTTACTGAATAAATTATATTTTTTGCTTGTCCTAAATCGTCAACTTGAGCGATTCCGATACCAATAGCTTTGGATTTAAATGGATTAAAATTATATTTTGAAATAAACGATTGTATTTGAGATAAATTTACTTGAGAAAGTAAAGGTATATATGGTTCAAAATTTGTAAATACATCTGACGAACCGTATAACTTGAAAAGTTTTTCTCTTTCTGGAATATATTTTATCCAATTAGGAACATTTATATTTTTTGCATGATATTTAGTCAGATTGACTGTAATTTCATCTGCTAGTTGTTGTATATTTTCATTGTTTTTAGCATCTAGTACAAGTAATTTTCTATCTGTTTTTCTCAACCTGTAAAACTCTACATTGAAAGATTTTGTCTGATTTGCAATTTTTTCAATGATTTCCTTAATTTTATGTAAATTATTCATATTATATTTTGTAAGATAAAGTGTTAATTGTATTATATATTTTTTTTCATAAAGGCTTTCAATTCCATTCTCTTTTAATTTTTTTGAAATATTTTCAACATTTGTAGTTGTGTTATTATCTAAAATTACAAAAACATTATAATCTACATTAGGCTTAACATTAGGCTTAGAATCAAATAGCGGTATAAGAAAAATCAGAATTAGAATTACAACACCAATACTATCACTAGAATCAGAAGTTTTGTAGTCTGAGCTAATATTAGTAGAATCATAATCAGAAGTACTTTGCTCTGAAACTGAAACGTCAGAATTAGAATCAGACGTACTGTAATCTGTATTAGAAAAAATATTAAAACAAAATATTATAAAAATTAAAAAAAATATTTTTTTTATCATAACAAAACCTCCTAAATTTCCTATTTTAGATTACTTTTATTTGTTATAATTATACCCTAAAATAGTATAAAAACAAGGTTTAAAAAATATTTTAAATAAATCTGATTTTTTATATTTTTATTTTATTCTCTTCTCTTGTAAGATTATCCAAAAATTCATAAAGAAGATTATTCATCTCATTGTAATCGTTATTACGGATTATTTGAGGTGATTGGACATAAGGTAAAGTTTGGCTTTTCTTTTCAAGATCTTTATCTGAATCAATTAGTAATTCTGCAACTTTTTTTGTAAATTCAAGATGGCATTGAAAGCCGTAGTGCTTTTTGCTGTATTTTATAATTTGTCGTGGACACCCTTTACTTTTTGCTAAAATTTCTGCTGTATCAGGAAGTCCTGGCATATCATTGTGCCAATGTCCAGTTATAGCTTGTTTTCCAAAATGTTTAATATTTTCATCTTCCAATCCAGCTTCGGTTAGTTCAATTGGAAAATTCCCAATTTCGCAAGAAGGGCTTTTTTCTGTAGTTCCACCGTAGGCTTCTCCTAAAAGTTGAGCTCCAAGACAAACCCCGACTATGTATTTATCAGCTTTTATAGCCTTTTTAATCAAATCAATTTCAGCTTCTGGATTAAAATAAGGAAACTCGCTATTATCTCCAATTGGACTTTGAGGGCCTCCCATTATTATTAGAAAATCAAATGAATCGGCATTTTCAGGTAACTTTTCATCTTGATAGACTTTTGTCATTGTGACATCGTGTCCAGAAAGTGCTGCCCAAGCAAGATAAGCTCCTGGGACTTCAAATGTTTCGTGTAATATAAAGTGTATTTTCATTTTTTGTGCTCCTTTAAATTTTAGATTTTTATTCAAATTTCAATATTATTTAAGTTTAATATTAAAGAGATTGGATACATTATATAATTTTCGTCAAAAAAATTCAAGAAAAGGATTTTAAATAAGAAATTTTAAGAAATTTTAGAAAGAAATAAAAAAACTTATAAAAATTAGTTGGATATATGATATAATATGTGTAGCAATAAGAAAAGTTTTTAGGAGAAAAAATTGTTAAAAATAGGAATTGTAGCTGAATACAATCCGTTTCACAATGGACATTTGTATCAAATCAGGAAAATTAGGGAAATATTTGGTAAAGATGTCTTTATTGCTGTTGTAGTAAGTGGGGATTTTGTTCAGCGGGGAGAAATTTCGTTTTTGGATAAATGGGAAAAAACGCAGGTTAATTTAGAGTGTGGAATTAATTTAGTTGCAGAGCTTCCACTTTACTATTCGATTCAAAATGCTGAGATTTTTTCAAAGATGGCGACACGAATTTTGGATTATTTAGGAATGGATATTCAGGTTTTTGGAGCAGAGGAGGAAAATATTGAGATTTTGCAAAAGGTGCTTGATTTACAGAAAAAGCAGGATTATAAGGACAAACTTATGGAATATATGAAAAAGGGCAACAGCTACAGCACTTCTCAAAGGTTGGCATTGAAGGAATATGAACTGGATGGAATTGTGAAGTCGAATAATATTTTGGCTTTGGAATATATGCGTGAGATTGAGAAAAGTAATCTTAAAATAAAGCCGTTTATTGTAAAAAGGGAAATTTCAGAATATAATGAAGAAAAAATTGAAAAAGAGAGGAAAGAGTTTGCCAGCGCTTCGTTTTTACGGAATGAACTGGAAAAAATTTTGGAAGAATTTTGTAGCGATAAAAATTTAAAATCTAAAAAACTTATTTTGGAAAAGCTGGAAAAAATTCAGAAATTTGTGCCAAAAAAGTCTTTTGAAATAATTCTTGAAAATTTAGAATTTAAAATAAAAAATGGAATTAATTGGCAAAAATTAAAGAAAGAAATCTTTAAAATCGTAAAATATAAGATTTTGACTGAAAAAAAAGAAAAAATAATGAAAATATATGACATTAATTGTGAAATTTATGCTAGAATATATAGGGAAGCGGCAATTTCAAAAAATTATAGGGAATTTTTGGAAAATACGAAGTCAAGAAACTTGTCAAATAGGCGTGTGGAGCGGATTATTTTAAATATTTTGCTAAACATAAAGGCTGAAATGATGGATTTTGAGATAAATTATGTCAGAATTTTGGGATTTGATAAAAAGGGACAGAAATATTTGAAAAAAATTCGAGAAAATAATAATTTTGAAGATATTGAGGGGAAAAATGGTTTTGAGAAAAAAAATATTTTTGTAAATTGGAAGGATATTGAAAAATTTGGAAGTTTTTCTGAAAATAATGGGAATATGGAAAATTCAGAAAATATAAAAAATTTTAAAATTCAAGAAAATTTTTTTGAAAAAATAAAAATTGAAAAAAATGGATTTTTATTAAAAGAATTATTTTTAGGAAAAAGAGAAAAATTGAATCCAATTGTTTATTTAAATAATCAAAATTAAAATACAGGCAACTATAAAAGTAAAATCTTTAAAAATTAAGCAATAATAGTAAGGAATTAAAATTTCCCTTGTCAAAAATTATTAAAAAATGATATTGCTTAAAGTGCTTTTATATGCTTTTATAAATGTAAAAAAATTAAAGTAGAATAGGAGTGAATTATGGGAGCGGAGTTATTAATAATAGTTAATGTACTATTTATGATATTTTTCTTTGTGATTGCATATTTGTCAATACGGTATTTTATTAATCAAATTGAGAAATATCCAAGAATCACATTTGAAGAGGTGTATAATAGTAAAAAGTTAAGACAGAAGTATAATATTGAGAATAATAAGGCAAATCCTTATGATTATGGTTACAATTTTAAGGAAATTGAGTATAAATCGGGGAAAATTCAGCTTTATGGATGGCTTATTGAAAATAAGGAAGCTGCAAAAACTATGATTATTTCCCATGGACGTGGTGTAAATAGATTGGCGGCATTGCAGTATTTGGGGATGTTTAAGGATATTGGGCTTGATAAGGAGTATAGTTTTTTTATTCCAGATTTGAGAAATTCTGGGAAGTCTGATGTAGCTAGAACTAAGATGGGATATTGTTTTGGGCAGGATATTTTTCATACTATGGAAATGCTGAATGAAAAGTTTGGAAAGAATAATTTTACGCTTTATGGGTTTTCACAAGGAGGAATGGGGTCTGCCATTGCTTCTAAAATGTATATAAAGACACTTAGAAAAAAAGGGATAATTATTGAAAAACTAATATTGGATAGTTCAATTTCAAATATAAGAAAGAGAATTAAGGAAGATGCAAGAAAACGTCGTGTTCCAAAATTTATTGTAAGTGTTATTGTAAGAATTTTTAATTTAAGAGTTGGAAGCCATCTTGATAAGCTTAGATTATCGTATTTGCTAAAAAGAATACCTACTTTGATAATTCAGTCTAAAAATGACAAGGCTACAACTTATGGAATGCTTATGGAAGAGTATAACGAGCTTGCACAGAATGAAAATATCAAGCTAAAAGTTTTTGAAAAAGGTTCGCACACAAGAATTTATGCAGATCCTGAGTGTAAAGATGAATATGCTGAGGCAGTAAAAGAGTTTTTGACAAATTAAAGTGATAAAAACTGAATAGATATAAAGTTTAAAGAGATGAGTTATAACTTTTGAGCTTGGTTTTAAGCAATATAAAAAACAGAAAGGTAGAAAATTTAATGAGTTCAAGATTAACGAAAAAAAGTTACATAATTTACGGGCTTGGGGTTTCATATTTTATGATTGACCAGATTTATAATCAATGGCTGTCGTATTATTATTTGCCACCTGAAACGGAAAAAAACCTAGTTCCGTTGTTAAAGCCGCAGTATTTAGTTCTAGCATTTATTTTTGCGAGGATTATTGATGCAATATCAGACCCTGTTGTAGGATTTTTATCTGATAATTCAAAATCACGGTTTGGAAAAAGATCAATATTTATGCTAGTTGGAGGATTGCCACTTGGGATTCTTACGATTATGTATTTTTATCCGATTAAAAGTTCGCAGCTGGCGACACTTATTTATTTGTCAATTGTTGGAGGACTGTATTTTACGGCATATACTTTAGTTGCAGCACCGTATAATGCTTTAATTCCAGATTTGGCTTCAAATAAGGAAGAAAGGCTTAACCTGTCTACAATGCAGTCAACTTTTAGGCTCATATTTACTGGGGTTGCGATGGTTCTGCCAGGTATTTTGATTTCAAAATTAGGTATGGTAAATGGGGTGCTGAATACAGAAGTTGGAATACGTAAAACAGTAATTTTGATTACAATATTGTCAGTTTTAGGAATTTATGCATGTGTATTTTTTCTAAAGGAAAAGAAACTTACACAAAATCGTCCTAAGACTGAATCGCTAGGGTTTATGAAATCAATTTCACATTTGAAGGATAAGGAAATTATTTTATATTTTTTAGGATATTTCTTTTTCTTTTGCGGATTTAACATACTTCGTGGGGATTTGACATATTATTTAAGTGCTGTAATGCAAAAGGACATAAAATATTTGACTGTAATATCAGTTGTGCTATTTGGGATGGCGGGGCTGTTTTTTCCAATTACAAACAAGTTTGGGAAAAAATATTCGTATAAGAAAATATTGATTGTGGATATGATGCTTTTGATAATCGGTACTTTTGGACTGCTGTTCATTAATAAAAATAATTCGATTTTTGCATATTTGCTTTTTGTAATTTGTGGAACAGGATTAAGTGGTGCAGCATTTATTTTCCCGCAGGCAATGCTTAGTGAAATTTCTGCAAAGCTGTCAGAAATAAAAAAAGTAAGTTTGGAAGGCTTTATGTTTGGAATACAGGGAATGTTTTTAAAATTGGCATTTCTAGTTCAGCAGGTTGTTCAGTCAACTTTGTTAGTTGCTGGAAATCAAAATATTCAAAATGGTGTAAAGGGTGCAACTGAACTGGGAGTTAAGGTAACGCTTGTTGTGGCATTGGCATTGTTTGGTGTTTCTTTGTTTTTTTATAATTTGAAAAAGGAAGATTAGAATAAGAAATATTGAAAATTAGGATGTGAAAAGTTTTTTTTAATCGAGTTTATGGTTGTTTTAATAATTGAATAATAAAATCAAAAAATTGATAATCAATATAATAACGGAGGTTTTTATGAAAATTGAAGATTTGCAAAAAAAGGCAAAAACATTGAGAAAAGACATT
>ERZ773022.2265-NODE-2265-length-11751-cov-3.168263_pt1 | contig 11751 bp, 10 predicted proteins | sample MGYA00580839_ERZ773022 | MGnify/ENA primary metagenome ERZ773022 (study PRJEB29015, sample SAMEA2738020) | human oral metagenome | biome: human oral; feature: human-associated habitat; material: dental | place: China | collected 2044 ... | reverse complement strand
GACGCTCCGTCAGTTTTCCAAAATCTATCCGCCCCAGGATCTTTTTAGAGTAGGGACGCTTCGCCGACAGGTCTACAATGCCTCGCAAAAAATTCCTGACCTCGCTGGAGTTGAGGAGGCACTCTGCAACATACGCATCATCAAAATTATCAAATCCAATAAAATAACAGGTATCATCCACCATCACAGGCTTACAAGCATGAACCAGCCTGAAAAGAGGCTCCTTATAGAACCCCGAAAGCACCACCTTGTATGGGACAAAGGAATAAGCGCCGATCCCAAAAATTGAAAATGGCGGCGATCCCTTGTAAATGGAACTTTTTCTGCTTCCTATAAGTTTTGCGTATCTTTGCAGGTAACTCCAAGCTCTCGGTGCACAGCAGGCAATCCTGTCCGTAGGTTCCCCTATGGAACGCTGGGTTACGAGGACGTAAGTCTCAAACGGCTGCCCCGGCACATACCTTTTTACGTGACTACTCTTCATGAGGGGGTAAACGAGCTCAGGTTCAATGGACACGACTTCTCCCCAGCCGTTTTTTAACCCCCCCTCCTCTAAAGTCAGCTCAAAAACCTTCGCACAATCATGTTTCAGCCCCTGCCGCCATTCCACACAGCTATCGCCATCAATCCCGGCATCATATATCCGAAGATCCGTATAAAAACGCCCCTCCCTAAATCCAGCAGAAAGACTCTCCGACTCCGAGCACCTCGAATCCGAGCACCTCAAAGTCTGTCCTCCCATAAAGGAACGTTTAAAGGTTCCCTCCCAGCGCATCTGCGCGTCCAGCATTAAAATCAGCAGACAGGCATCGACGGCAACTCCGAAAACCTCTTTTGCGTCGAAATGAACCACCTCGACAAAGGAGAGGGGGATCGCTCCACTGTTATAAAGATACTGTATGACAGTATAGGCCACCGAGGTCTTACAGAGCATCCCCAGAAGCACTTCTTTTGATTTCAGCTGATGAAGCATGTCGAGGATGATATACTCGCAGATATCGAAATTGGACTTGCCCGTTATGGCTTCAAACCCTCTGAGTCCCTTAAAGTTGCTTTTCCGAGGACAATTTGTGCCCATCAACTGAGAAAGCCCGCTATTGGTGACCCACGGAGGATTGCCAAGCACCAGGATTCGTCCTGCCCCGTCCTTCAAGGAGGCAAAGTCAAAATCAAAGATGTTTTCATGAATAAGACGAACGGGGAGCCCTCGAAGAGATGCTGCCGCCCTCTCGAGGGAGCTGGAATTGATGTCCACCCCAATCATGGAAACGCCGGGATAATATTCTGCGGCTGCCCTTAGAAAATTTCCCACTCCACAGGTAGGCTCCAGAATAAGATCCGGCACAAAGTCTGTTTTCGATTTTAACAAAAGACAAACCTCTTCGGCAAAGGATACCGGAGTCTGGTAATCGCCAAATTCCTTTTTAACGCTATCGATCCCAGTCATGGTTGATAACACCCAACACACGATTCTTGAGTGAAAGCAGCCTGCCGTATTGAAGTCGCCACTGGAGGGCATTCGAGACCGTTAAATAACCCTGAGTCAAATCCCTTTCAAGGATTTCCTCCGCAAGCTCCCTGAGGACGACCTCATCTCCCGGCAAATTCCTGTCACCGAGAAAAGCGACGATGTCCTCCAAATTAGCTCCGTCAGCCTTCATTTCAATGAGCCTTCTGGACATCGTATAGTCGGCAGTGCGCTCCTGAGAGACGAAGACGCAATGGCAGAAGGACAATTCACATCGATCCCGAGTATCTCTTTTGTCGTAAACCATCACCAGAAGATTGTACCCCAAGCCAAAAATTTTCTGCCTGGCGCTTTTGAAAGGGCAAGAACTCTGAGGCTGCCTGACGGATGTCACCTTGAGATCCGTGTTGAGCTCCTCTTCCGGAAAATCAATACCCTTGGCGCTGTTACCCTGAAGAAAGATATACTTTTTCCCAAGACTCTCCTGAAAAAGATGCTCTATATAGGTGCCAACCGCCTTACCATCCGTTACCCCAATCAGCGCCTCATGATTTAAGACGCTTTGCTCCTCACAAAAACGCCTGGCCTCTTCTCTCAGAGTATCCGCTGTCAGGACTCTTTTCTTGACCTTAGGCACTCAGGCCACCTCCACACAGAGCAGAAACGTAATCGGGGCGCCGGGGTCTGGGGCGGCGCCCCCGGCAGTCGTTTTTCGTTTTATTATTTCACGATCCCCGCCAGGTCGAACACCGGCGTCAATATCGCCAGCACGATGAATCCCACCGAGAATCCCAAAATCAGCACCATCGCCGGCTCCATCAGCGTCGATATCCGCTCCATCCTGGCCTGGGCGATCTCCCGGCACTGCTCCGACACATTGGAGAGCGCCTCTGCAAGCTCGCCCCCCATCTCGCCCACCCGGATGACGACGACGATCTCCTCCGGGAACCCCTGCTTCTCCAGCGCGCGATCGAAGCGGTGCCCCGCCTTGACCAGCTCCGCCGCGTCCAGCCAGCGCTGCGGGTGCGCGTCCATCGAGGACGTCATCCGAAGCGCCTGGACCAGCGGAATCCCCGAACGCAGCAGCGTGGACAGGTGCGACGTCACCAGTGCCAGGGTCAGCCGTTCGCGGACCCCCCGCATGAAGGGCAAGGTCGGCTTCTTTCCGCTGCGTTTCATCCAGAGCCAGAGCAGCAACAGCGCCAGGACCAGCCAGAGCCCGTAGGAGGTCAGAAAGGACGACATGGCTATCAGGATGCGGGTCGGCAGCGGCAGCGTCTGGTGCATGTCCTCGAACAGGGCGGCGATCTTCGGGACGACGTAGGTCAGCATGAAGCCGACGACCCCGACCCCGACCACCGCCATGACGAGGGGATAGGTCATGGCGCTCCGTATCTTGCGCCTCAGCCCGTCCTCCAGCTTGAACTGGCCGGCCGCCTGCTCCAGGACCGAGATCAGCGATCCACTCTGTTCGCCCGACTCCACGACGCGCCACAGGCTTTCCCGAAACGCGCCGCTCTCCGAGAGGGCCGCGTGAAACTTCTTGCCGCCCTCCACGGCCGAGAGCAGCGACGCGAAAGCGGCGCTCATGTGCTTGTCGCGGGTCTGGCGCGCCATGATCTTCAGGGAGTCCGCCAGGGGCAGTCCCGACTTCAGATAGGACGCCAGGCTGCGGCAGAAGAAGATGTGCGCCTCGAGCGAGAGCGGCTGGACCGCCTGGGCCCGCTTGCGCTCCTCGGCCACGGCCACCTCCACCACCACGACGCCGCGCTCCGTCAGGCGCTCCACCGCCTGGACCGAGGACGACGCCTCGATCGTGCCCTTCGTCTGCTTCCCCTTCGCGTCGTATCCCGAATAGCTGAAATAAGGCATGTCTCCCCCGTCGGCCCTCCGGGCTAATCCTCGCCGGCCACGCGGACCAGCTCCTCGGGAGAGGTTTTGCCCTGGGCGACGGCCGACAGGCCGATCTCCCAAAGGGTGCGGAACCCGTTCCCGCGCGCCACCTCCCGCAGCTTCGAGGCCGAGGCTCCGTTCACGAAGGCCTCCTGCACCGCCTCGTCCACGACGAACTGTTCATAGAGGCCGATCCGGCCCCGATAGCCCGTGCCGTGACATTCCGGGCACCCCGTGGGCGCCCAGGCCCGTTCCACGCCCTGCCTGGCCATCAGCGTGGGCGGCTCTACCTCGTGCCGGCAGTGCGGGCACAGGCGGCGCGCCAAGCGCTGGGCCACCGTCCCGATCATGCAGCTCGCGGCGAGGTAGGGCTCTATGCCCATGTCCACCAGACGGACGATCGCCCCGATGGAGTCGTTCGTGTGGAGCGTCGAGAGCACCAGGTGCCCGGTCAGGGACGCCTGCACGCCGATGTGCGCCGTCTCGAAGTCGCGCATCTCCCCGATCATGACGATGTCCGGGTCCTGACGCAGGATGGAGCGCAGCGCCGAGGCGAAGGTTACGCCCGCCTTCTCGTTCACCTGGATCTGAGCCACGCCGGGCAGCGCGTACTCCACCGGGTCCTCCACCGTGATGATGTTGACCTCCGGCCGCGCCAGCGCCTGGAGGATGGCGTAGAGGCTCGTCGACTTTCCCGATCCCGTGGGGCCCGTGAAGAGGATCATCCCGTGGGGCCGCCGGATCAGGCCCTCCAGGACGGCGCGCTCGTTCTCCTCCATCCCCAGGTCCTCGAGGGTCAGCAGGCCGTGCCCCTTGTCCAGAAGGCGCATGGCCATGCGCTCGCCGTGCTGGGTGGGGACGAGCCCCACGCGGATGTCCACGGCGCGGTCGCCCAGGGTGATGCCGATGCGGCCGTCCTGGGGCGCCATGTGCTCCGCGATGTCCATCTTGGCCATGACCTTGATGCGGCTCGTCAGGGGCGCCTGATGCGTCCGCGGCAGGCGAAGCCGGTCCTGGAGGACCCCGTCGACCCGGAATCGGACCAGGACCTCGTCCTCGTAGGGCTCCACGTGGATGTCCGTGGCGCGCTGCCTGAGCGCGTCGACGAAGAGACCGTTCACCAGGCGGATGACCGGCACGTCCACCGAGTCGCTCAGCACGTCCTCGCGGTTCAGGTCGTCGATGTCGTCGATCCCCTCCATCCTCTTCGCGGCCTCATCCGCCGCGACGCTGCGCAGGTCGTAGAGCGTGTGGAGCAGGTCCGAGACCTCCTTCTCGGTCCGCAGCTCCAGGTCCACCGGGAACCCCAGCGCCACCCCGAGCATCTGGGCGCGCGGCCACGCCGAGAGCTCCGACGCGCCGACGATCAGCACCCCGTCCTCGACCCGAAGCGGGACGATCCGCCCGGAGCGCAGCACGTCAAGCCCCATGCCCTCCGGCAGGAGCTCCGAAACCGCGGAGGCCTCCGGCAGCGGGGGAAGGGTTCCGTCGGCGGCCGGGGCCGCCTCGGCGGGAGGAAGGGGCCGGACCTCCTCCCTCAGCGCCTCCGGCTCCTTCAGGGTCTCCGGTGCGGACATCTCAGCGCCTCTTGAGGCTGTCCCGGTAGAGGTCGCGGAACCGGCGGTCGACCTCCGTCTCCACGGGGCTCAGTTCGATGTCCCGATCGGTGCTGACGGGCTCGGAGAGCGTCAGGTCCGCCGACGAGGGGACACCCGAGGCCTGAAGGGTCGCCTGCCGCATCTGGTGGGCGTCCGAGATGATCTGCGGCGTCAGGAAGATGATGAAGTCGATCTTCTCCTTCTCCTTCGAGACCTTCTGGAACAGGCTGCCGATCAGCGGGATGTAGGAGAGCCCGGGGACACGCCGCCGCAGGGACTTCTCCGTCTCCTTGACGATGCCGCCCAGGATGATGGTCTCCCCGTCGCCCACGATCACCGAGGTCTTGACCTCGCGCTTCGCCGTCACGGGGGTCACCGAGCCCGTGGCGGTCAGGACGTCCTCCGTCGTCTGCTTGATGTCGAGCGCCACGACGTTGCCGCTGCGAATGTGGGGCGTCACCGTCAGGGTCAGCCCCGTGTCCTTGTAGTCGAAGTTCTGCTGGAGCGCGCCGGGGTTCGAGAGGTCCGACGTGGACCCCTTCAGCACCGGGATGACCTGCCCCACCTGGAACGCGCTCTCCCGGTTGTCCGTGCACATCAGGCGCGGCACGGAGAGGACGTTCACCGCGTCGTACTTCTTCAGCATATCGATCGTGGCGTAGACCAGCGCCAGCGGCTTGTAGTTCGTGACGGAGTAGGTGGAGCCGTTGCGCTCGATCAGCTCCTGTTTCTTGGAGAGCTCCGAGAACCAGCCCATGAACTGGGAGGGGATGGATCCCTCGCCCAGCTGGCCCATGCCGCCCAGCATGACGTTGTCCCAGATCTGGCCGCCGACGATGGACCAGTCGATCCCCGCGCGGTTCAGGTTCGTCACGTTGACCTCCGCGATGAACCCGCGAATGAGCACCTGCTTGGCCTGGACGTCTATCTCCGCCAGCACCTTCTCCAGGGCGTCGTACTGCCTCTGGGTCGCCGCAAAGATCAGGCTGTTGGTCGTCAGATCGGGCACGACCGTCGGGGGGTACTTGCCCTCCTGGTTCGGCTGCAGCATCGCCGAGGCGGCCAGGACCTTGCCCAGCTGCTCGGCCGCCGCCTCCGCATCGATGTTCTTCAGCTTGTAGACGTGGAAGTCACCCGCCTTGGAGTCCACGTCCAGCTCCTTGACGATCGTCGCGGCCTGGGAAATGGCCCCTCGGTCCCCGACGACGACGACCTTCCGGCTCATGGGGTCCGCCACCGCGGAGAGCCCCTGGAGCGGGCCGCCCGTCTGGGCGATGGCGTTGAGCTGCGCGGCCACCGTCGCCGCATCCCCGAACTTCAGGGCGAAGGTCCGGCTCACCCGCGCGCTGGAGGGGGTGTCCAGCTTGCGCAGAAGGTCCACGCCCTTGTTGACGTCCGTCGCCCGACCTTGCAGCATCACGTCGCGCCCGTTGCCCACGGGCAGGACCACGACGGTCTGGGCGAAGGCCTGCTGGAGCGCCTGGACGACCGAATCCACGGTCACGTAGTCCAGCGGGACGACGTAGGTCACCGTCTCCTCTCCGTACTCGGGCCCGCCCTTGCCGCGCCCCACGCCGGTCGAGGGGCTGACCCCGCCCTGCCGCATGACGGAGTAGCCGTCGCCCATCTTCTGCAGCGAGAAGCCGTATACCTGAAGGATGGACAGCATGATCTGCCGCGCCTCGCTCAATGAGGAGGGACGGGGCGAGATGATGGTGATCTTGGCCGAGGTGCCCGGGGGCACGATGATGCTCTCCTGGAGCAGCTCCGACATGAACCGGACGAACTTCACCAGCTCCATGTCCTTGAAGTTGAACTGCACCAGCCCGGCCTTGCGCATGGCCTGGGCCGCGGCGACCAGGTCCTTCTCCTCCGCGTCCGAGGGCTGCGCCGCGACCGGGCCGCCGCCCTCCGGGGCCGCCAGGGCCAGAGCGGGACAGAAGCCCATCAGCAGGGACAAAGTCAACAGCGCCAACAAAAGCTTTCCATAATTTTTTTTCAAAAGAATCGTTCCCCCTTGCCGGAATCCGAAGCCTCCGTCCCCGCGCTCGCCGGTCCTCGGGTCGGCCCTTCCACAAAAACGGCAGGCTGCATCCTCCATACTGCATCTTCATCGTCCCTGCTGCGGCAGGTACAGGACCATCGAGTGCCCCCGCAGGGTCACCCGGACCCTCCTGAAGGGCAGTTCCATGTCGCCCACGACGGGCACGGAGTCGAGCTCCGTCTCCCAGGAGACCCCGTCCTTCTCGCCCTTGTCCGGCATGTCCTCCTTCGTGCGGAACTCGAGCCAGATCCTCCGGGCCGCCACGACGAGCTCCCGCTCCAGACGGACCTCCGCCAGGGAGCGCAGCGACAGCCCGATCAGCCGAAATCCTGCCGCGATCACGAGCCCCGCAATCGCCACGGCGACCAGCACCTCCATCAGAGTGAAAGCGCGGCGCGAAGCCAAGGGATGCGCCCCGCCTCAGTGCACGACGTACCGCAGCGCGGTCGGCTTCCCGTCCCGCGTCACCTCGACGTCGAAGCGCTCGCTGTTCATCAGGGAGTTGATGGAGTTCGCGATATCCCCCATGTTGGTGAAGGGGATGCCGTTGACGGACTTGATCACGTCGCCCTTCCGCACGCCCAGCTGGCTCAGGATGCTGTCCTCCTGAATCCACTGGATCTCGAGCCCCGCCTCCCCGTCCATCGGCCTCAGGCGGATCTTCTTGAGCTCGTCGAACGGGTTCTGCACCAGATCGTTGACGAGCCCGCTGGGCACCTGCCCCTCCTGCTCCCCGGGCTTGGCCGCCACGACGCTGCCCACCGGGACGTTGACCGGAGCGGCGTCCGAGGCGGGCGCGGCCGCCGCGGAGGAAAGCCCCGGCTCTCCGTAGATGAGCTGCTTGACGACGCGCTCCTCCCCCTTGACGAAGACCGCCTCGCGGTAGGTCACCCACTTGAGGGTGTAGACGTCGAAGCTCGTGTCGACGAGCACCAGCCTCAGCTTTCCCTTGTCCTCCAGCCACGCCCCGGCACGGGGAAGCGTGCCGCGCAGCACGGCGGTCGCCAGCGACCCCGTGACCACGACGTCGGCGCTCCTCGCGACCGGCTCGGGCGCCGTGACCATCGGCGAGATGCGGAACGGGTTCGCCGCAAGGAAGTCGTCCATCAGCTTCATCTGCCTCGCCGTCTCGTCGGAGGCCCCGGCCGAGGCTGCCGGAGCGGGCCCCTTCGCCCCGCCGGAGCGGTCCAGGCCGATGCCGATGCAGACCGCCGCCAGCCAGCCCAGGGCCAGGCCCAGGAACAGGGGCAGAACCCACAGCCACAGGGCGTAGAGCCTCCCCCCCTCCGGTCCCGGCCGCCCGGAGGACTCCGGCGCAGGAACGCCGCGGCGCAGGCGCGTCCAGACGCCGCCAAGACCGCTCCTGAGTCCGTTCAGAAGATTCGCGCTCACGAGGCCGACCCTCCCTCGGACCGGGTGCGGCGCAAGAACCATCGGCCGTCCCCCTCCTTCTCCAGTGGCAGGAAGTTGCGAAGCGTCTCCATGTTGTCCTCGAAGGCCTCGGGCACGAGGAGCTCCGCCTCGGCCCGGCCGATCTTCATCCTGTCGGGCTCGATCGTCAGGAATCCGTGGATCCTGAAGTCCCCGTCCGTCCGCAAGCCCTCGAACAGCACCTCGCGCGGCGACGCCGTGACGACGAACCCGCCGTCCCCGAAGGTCATCGGCTGCCCCATCGTCAGGCTCCCCTTCGTGAAGGAGACCTCGCAGACGGGGGCCAAGGCGGCCAGAGAGGCCAGGAGCCCGGGACGCAGGGTCAGGGAATCGCAGGCAAAACGCGTGAAACCGCTCAGGGTGACGTCCCTGACGGAGAACCCGCCCCGCACATCCTCGACGCCCGAGTAGGTCAGGGTCATCCCCTGGCGCTCCATGCGGGACGCCGCCAGGGCCATGGCGAACGAGCCGACCTCGCGCCACGGCATGAAGGCCCACAACGCCGCCAGAAAGCCCGCCAGAAGGATCAGCGCCTTGAGCGCCCGCTTCAGCAGCCTCATCGGTCTGGCTCCTGACGCGCAGCCGGCCCCTCGGTGCCCAGGGGCCCGATGATCGCGGAGACCGTGAAAAGACGCTCCTGACCGGCCGGAAGCGCCCGGATCTCCGAGGAGAGAAAATGAACGCCCCGTGCAGCCAGCTCCCGCACCAGCTCCGTCAGCTCCTCCGCATAGAGCCGGTTCACCTCGATCGACTGATTCCTGCCGTCGGGCGCGATCCGGTTCACCCGGCTGCCCAGCGACATGCGCTCGGAGACCTGGGTGAAGACGGTCGGCACGTCGACGGCCTCCGTCCCCGACCCCGCGGCGGGCGCCAGAGCCCGATACTCCTCGGCCAGGGCCACGAGGGTCCGGTAGCGCCCCTCCTGGACGGCGAGTCTCGACGCCGAAGCGGCCGTCCAGTCCGCCGTCCACGAGACGGCCACCCACACGGCCAGCGCCAGAAGGACGAAGGCCACGAGCCGAACCGACCCGGCGACCTCGCCCCGGACGACCGAACGGACGGCGCCGAGCCCCACATCGAAATTCCACGTCTTGAACGTCATGCTTCCACCGCCGCTGCCATCTCGTTCATCCTATCCTTCACCATCGCGCCCTCACCATCGCACCCTGAGGTCGAAGCGATACCCCAGGCCGGGGACGCTCTGCGTATTGTCCAGCTGCGACAGGGTCGCCCGGCCCTCCCAGGCCTTGCGGAAGGTCAGCACGGTGCTCATGTCCGGGGCCGAACCGGTGCAGTCCAGGCCCTCCGCATTATAGCGCAGCACGTCGAGGGTCACGTCCATGCTGGGGTTCTCCGAGAAGACGGACCCGAGCTCCGCCAGGGCGTCCTCCAGGCTCCGTCCCTCCGCGTCGCTTCCCCGCAGCTCGGCGATGCGGTCGCGCGCCAGCGTGACGGGGTTCGCGATCCGGCCAGTCCGCTCGGCGTCGAACGCCTCCCGATACAGGGCCTCCGAACGCAGGCGCGCCGCCTCGGCGCCGCCTCGGGCTTGGTGCCACTTCAGGACGCCCCCCGTCAGCACCAGCACGCCCAGGAGGAGGGCCCACCCGGCCACGCGGGTCAGGAGACGAACGGACCGCTCGAGCCCCACCGCCCCCTCCAGGGCTGTCCGGGACAGGTTCACCGTCCCGATCCACGGATAGCGGGCCAGGCTCTCCCGGACGATCCCGCCCAGGGCCTCCAGGCTCCCCGGATCCGTCGCGTCCAGGGCGAAGGAAGCGCCCCTCTCCAGCTCCTGGGCCCGGCAATAGCGGTCATACCAGGCAAACTCGGACTCCGCGCTTCCCGCGGACCGGGAACGCCAGCGGCAGAGCACGGGGCGCCCTTCGCTCCACAGCAGGGAACAGAGGTTCTCCTCGTCCGCCCAGAGGGTCACGCCCGTGCCGCCGACCTGCGAGACGAGGGGCAGGGGCGCGGGCCAGACGAGCGCCGAAAGGCCGTCGGGCGGCTCCGGGAAATCGAGTTCCGCGGCCGAGGCATACCAGACCACCCCGCTGCTGCTGCGGGGCGTCCGCTCCAGCACCGTCGGGAAGAGCTCCATACCGCCTGCCGGGGCGCAGGACAAAAAGGGCAGGGTCTGGAGCCGCAGCGCCTCCCGGACCCGCATCACGCTCCCGAACGGAAACGAGAAGGGCGAGACGGAGAGCGTACGCATCGGGACGAGGACCGCGGCCCGCCGGACACGACGGGACGGGGGCACGGTGGAGACGCGTCGCAGCGCGCCCCCCGCCACACGATGGAGGTCGATGTTCTCGAGATCGGAGGTCCCTTTCAGAATCACGTTCATAACTCCTCCCAACGGACGATTCTTTCGTCCGACCTGTCGAAGACGATGTCGAAGGCCGTCCCTCCCGCGGACTCCTCCAGGAACTCGATATGGAGCGAGAAATAGCGGCTCTTGCAGCCCGCGACGTTGGTCAGCATCGTGGAGACCTTCGGGGAGAGGCCCGGGATCTTCTGCAGATCGTTCAGGCTCCTGATGATGTTCCGCCTCCGGTACTCCGTCACCCGGTCCGCCAGCGAGGCGTCCAGTCCGGGCAGGAGCTCCAGGACCCGCTGCGGCGCGACGTTCAGGTTGACCTTGCCCCCGCTCCAGACCGTGCAGAAGTCGGCCAGGCCCGGACGCCCGGGTACGCCGCCGAGAAGCTCGGGGGTCACCTCCTCCAACAGCAGGAACTCCGAGATGTCGAGCGGCGGGCGGTTGATGAAGCTCCCGCGCTCCGCACCGCCGACCCGGGCCTTGTCGTTCGCGTCCATGAAGTCCAACGCCAGGACGGCCAGCTCCCGGCGTCCCATCCGCTGCCAGAGGTCCTCCCAGGGACGCTTCATCTCGCCCCGGACGGTGTTCTTGTCCGGCAGGAAGAGGCTGCGGACGGGGATCTTGTCGTCGAGCGGCAGCACCCGAACCGCCCAGAGCCCCATGTTGTCCGCGGGCAGGAGGAACGGCTTGTACCACTCCTGAAGCGGGCTGTCCGCATCGGTCTCCCCGGACAGCTTGGAGACCGCGCCGATCACGGAGGCCGTGAGCACCTGCGCCATGCTGTGGTTCGTCAGCGCGACGCGCTCCCTGAGGGCGCTGCGGACCTGAAGACGGACGAACCACGCGAAGGCCGAAGCGCACGAGATGAGCAAAACCCCCAGCATCAGCACCGAGATCAGCACGAACCCCTGCCTTCGCGCTCCGACGAGCCCCGGCAGGACCTCAGGGCTCCGCCCCGAACCCTGCCGAGGGACTCGTCCCTCGGAACCCTGTCAACATT
>ERZ773022.2264-NODE-2264-length-11752-cov-7.241344_pt1 | contig 11752 bp, 9 predicted proteins | sample MGYA00580839_ERZ773022 | MGnify/ENA primary metagenome ERZ773022 (study PRJEB29015, sample SAMEA2738020) | human oral metagenome | biome: human oral; feature: human-associated habitat; material: dental | place: China | collected 2044 ... | reverse complement strand
CTATTTACTACTAAATCATGATGTTCTTTTGGAGTCATTCTTGGAGTTTTACCTTTTGTTATCATTTGTTCATAACGCAATAAAGTTCCTAAATAAGATTTTTCAGGTTTAACTACAACAACATTTAATTCAACTTCATAACCATTTTTTTTAAATCTATAAGCTTCTTTTAGAGGAAGTTCAGCAGTTCTTAAAGTTCCTTCTATAATTAAATTATATTTTTCTTTTCCTAGTTCTTTTATTAACCTTTCTGTGATCTCTCCAGCCCATTGTTGAGTATGTTTTGATGATTCTTTACCATATCTTATATTTAATTCTTCAAATTTAGGATGATACTCTCTATAATCATCTCCACTAATAGATATATATTCGTTTTCTATATTTATAGCATTTTCCAGTCCTGACTTACCAGCTCCAGGTTGTCCTCCTAATAAAAAAACTTTAGGATTTTCTGTTGAAGAATACCTTGATTTATAAAAATCTAATATTTTTTTAAATTGTTTTTCTAATTCTTCCTCTGTATAATTTTTCATTAATTTTCACCTTGCATTTTACTAAAAATATTATTTAAAAATTGAATTACAGCTTCAAAATTTTCCACATCTTTTTCAGTCATTTTTGGCAAATCTTGAATTTTGTCTCCAAATTCTTTATTAATTATTTTTAATAAAAGACTTTTTTCAATATTATCTTCAATTTTACTAATTTTTGCTAAAACTCCCCAAGCACATTCTCTTGCAACTTCTTTTGATAAAGTTATCTTATAATTTTTATTCATAATTTTTTCCAACTCCTTATTTTTATTAAAAAATATGTATTGTTTTTTTAAAAAATATATGCTACAATTACCATAACGAAACCCGAAAGTCATACTACCTCTTAGAATATAAGACGGTGACGATGGCTTTTTTTTTATAAATAAATCTTTATTTTGCTAAAAATTATATTATTTTTTCCATTGCTAAGCCTATAATTCAAATAATTTTTTATCCATGAATTATTATCTAATTTCTTTTTTCTTTTATTTACTCTTTTTTCATAATATTCATATATATGGCTTGCAGCATTTATTCTTAATTGTAAAAAATCTAATTTTAATTTTAATTTTACATTTTTTTTGTATCCTTTTTCTAAAAATATTACGAAGCTTTCCTTATGACATAAACTATTTCTTAATATAATAATCGTTTTTAACTCATCTATTATTTTTCCAATCTTAAAAATATTTTTACGACTTAAATAATTATTAAACTCTGTAAAAACTTTTCTGTTGTTAAAATGAGCATCTAATATTCTACCTATTGTTCCAAAACTCAAAATTTTAACTAATAAGTAATAATAATCTGATAGGTTTTGATAGTTATTTGAATAGTCAGAAGTTTGATTATTCCATTCTTTGACTATAGGTCCTAGATTAAAAGGTGTAAGAGTTTTTGTAGCTGGTTCATAAATTTCTAATGAATTAAAAAAAGTATCAAAATTTATGTTATTTATTTTGAAATAATCTTCTAAAAAAAATATAAATTGAGATTTTAATTCAGTTTCAAATAGTAATACCCCTTCTCTTAATTTATTTTCTAACTTTAATAATTTTTTATATTGTTTTTCTAAAACATTATATTTTGTTATACAATTATAAGTATAACTATGTTTTACACTATTATCTTGAAGAATTGTTTTTGCTGTGCCATCAGCAAATAAATATTTTAAAGAAAAGATATTTAAATAAGTATGTTGTTCAATCATTTCTTTAAACCTAGATATTTCACTATTTGATTGAAATTTAATTTTTTTGTTAGTAATTGCTAAACTAACGAGACTATTTATATCTAAAGTTGGTTTCCCCATTTTTTATCCCCTTTATATTATTTTTTATTCTAAATAAAGAACTTCTTGATATATTTAATATTTCTAAAGTTTTTTTAGTTGTAATTTTTTTTTCAATCCATAGTTTAATGATTTCACCATTATCTTGAAGTATTTTTTCAATTTTATTAGGTCTACCTACCACTTTATTCTTTTTTCTGCTAATTTTTCTTCCTTTAGAATCTTTTTCTAAACTATCATATGCTTCCTTTTGTCTGGCTCTTATTTTTTCTCTTTCTTTTTCTGCAAAATATCCTAAAAGATGGAGTATAATTGGTTGGACTAATTCTATTTCTATCTGACTTTTATTTGTAGTATTCAAAAGAGGCTGATCCAAAAATTCTAAATAAACACCTTTATTTTTTAATAGTATAAATGTTTCTTTAATTTCAGCATTATTTCTTCCTAGTCTATCAAGTTCTTTTATTACTATAATATCACCTATTATCACTTTTACAAGTAATTTTTGCCATTCTGTTCTATCAATAAAATTTTTTCCACTAGCTTTATCCAGGTAAATATTTTCTTCTAAAACTCCATATTTTTTTAATGCTTCTCTTTGTCGTGTTTCATCCTGAGTATTTGTAGATACCCTTAAATAACCATATTTCATAATTTACCTTTATCCTTTAAAAAATTAATCTTATCCTTTACTTAATCCTAAATATTTTTTTATTGTATATTTATATAATAAAATTATAACATAATTGTTTCAAAAAGTCCAGTCTGAGAAATATATATTTTTAGACAGATTTTTTAAAATTTTTACAGTAAAAATACTTAATTTGTTGATAGTATCAAAAAGTATATTTTTTGAACTTTATTTAAAAATTAAAAAATACTTGTATTTTTTGTATTTTAGTATTATAATAACATCAAAGCTTTTAAATAAATATTTTTCTCTTTTAATAAAAGTTGTTAAAAAATTAGGAGGAATTAATGAATAAAAACGATTTGAGGGGTGCTTGTAATACTAAAGAAGAACTTGGAAAACCAATAAGTATTAGATTTGATGTATCTTTATTAGAGGAGGTGAAGAAAATTGTAGATACATATTCAATAACTATTACTGATTTTATAAGAGACTCTGTAAAAAAAGAGGTTAACTTAAGAAAAAATGACTTTTTCTATAAACTGGCTCAATTAGAATACGCCTCTGCTGAAGAAAGTAAAGAAATTATTGAAGAATTAAATAAAATGGATGAGGATGATTTAAAAATAGTAAAAAGAGAAGTAATAGAAATTTAACTGCTTTTAAAACATAAAAAGGGAGTTTTTAATTATGTTAATAAAATTAAAAACCAAAGGAGCAGTGAAATGCAAGAAAAAGCAAAAATAGAAATAGAATATTCAAAAGATGCTAATAATTTTTTTGAAACATATCCTGAATTAAAAGAAAAGTTTATTGGAAAGTTAAAGGCATTTTACAATGGTGATAAAAATATTGATATTAAAATTTTAAAAGGTGTCACTCCTAAGCAGTATAGAATACGACTAGGAGATTACAGAGTAATATTTAATATAACAAAGAAAAAAATAATAAGACTTTATTCTATTTTTATTATAAAGGCTGATTACAGAGGAAATGTTTATAAAAAATAAGGAAGGTAACTCCTTCCTTATTACTTTTTAATGAGAGGAGAGAATTTAATGATAACAGAAATATTTAAAAAAATGATTAATAATATAAAAATGAAAAAAAGAAATAATAAAATTTTAAAATTTGGACTTTTTCCTAATATTTTTAATTGTCTAGATGAAACAATGAATAAAGAATCTAAAATTAGATTTTGTAATTATTTAAAAAAATATAAGGATATTAAAAAATGGAGTATTTGCAGTGACTATTGTCTTGATGATAAAAATAAAAACAGTAATGTTTATACTTTTGCTCTTTTCCCAGTTACCAAAGATATTTCAGAATTAAAAGAAGAAGTAGTTCAAAATATAAAATCAGAAATAAAAAAGAGTGGTAACTTTATTCCTGAATCAACATTAAATTATTTAAATAATAATGATTTTTTTATTTTTAATTTTGTATTTCCAAAAGATTTTTTAAAAAATTATTTTAGTAAAAATTTTAATAAAGAAAGTGAAATATCTTCTATTGAAGAACAAATAAAAATTATAAAAAATAATTGGAAAAATGATTACAAAGATGTCATAGTTAATTCTTTAAATAATTTAATTAAAAAAATGAAAGAAAGAAATTTTAATCTATCTCTTTATAAAAAAATTCTTTTAAATTCTTTTTTAGCAGCTTACCTTTGTACTTTTTTACAAAGGCAAAAAAATATAGAAACATATAGTTGGTTATCAGATCGAGATAATATGACAACTTATGGATCTGGAATAATCAATGCTTTATATTTATGGAGAAAAGAAGAAATAAAAAAAATAATAAAGATAAAATTTTCACCTATAGAAGAAGGAATTACTATTTTAGAAAGCAAAACTAAACCTTTTTATGATGAATTAATCAGAGTTCCTGATTATTTTTGTGGAACCTTAGCTAGTTTAATAAAATTTTCTAAGAATAAGGATAAATATATTGAATTTTCAAAAAAATATGACCAAATTATTATGAACGTTTTAAATAGCAACAAAAACATAGTTACTATTTTATTTGAAGATAGTGAATTATATAATAAAAATATACTAGAAATAAATTGTCATTGTATAGATTTTGACTCTATATATATTATATAAATAAAAAATTAGAAATTTAAAAATATACTTATTAAAGAGGGAAAAAGATGGAATTATTAAACGATAAAAACCTTTTTTTTGAAAAGGAAGAAAAAAATATAAAACAATTTTATAATATGTACTTAAAAAATCAAATTGAATTATCAAAAACATCTTTAGGAAATCATCAATTTTCTTATGGACAAAATGGACAAACTAGTCATCAAGTGACTGAAGAATACTTTAAAGCGAATATATATAATTGGTTAATTGGAAATTTTTCTTTTTCATATGAAAACATAGTAACTTCACCTAACTATTATATAGAACTTTATTCTTGTTTTTTTACCTTTAGCTATTATTATGAAAATCATTATAATCTTTTGCCAGCTCCTGTTTACTATCCTGTTCGTTTTAAAAATTATTTTAGCACTGATAACATCTCTTTTTCTCCTTTAGATTATAATATAGGATATTATTTAAATGAAATTTCTTGGGGAAGTCATTGTAAAAATGTAGAAATGACTCTTAATTTTATTAAAGAAAATGATTTAATCTTATCTAAAGAAGGAAAATATATAAAAAATGACATGAGAATACTAACAGAACTTTTTCATAAGTTTATGAAAATCATTAATTCTGATAATAAAGTAACAGTTGATGAATTACAGAATTTTGAAAAAGAAGTAACTGAAAAATTAGCAAATAAAGAGTATGCTTTGTATACTGTTAATAGTTTGAAAAGAAATGTTTCATATTCAGATAAATATTTTTCATACATAATAGATAAAAATAAAGACTTTGAAAAAAACCTAGACAATTTGATAGATAAAAATAACAAGTTAGAAAAAGAAATTAAAAAAGTTGAAGAAATAAAAGAAGAGGTAAATAATTTAAGTGAAGAAAATAAAAAAACTAAGGATTTCTATTTAACTGTATCAGGTTCTGTTATGGCTTTAATATCTTTAATTACGGGAAATATTTCATTAGTAAGTAAAGAAATTGCTGCTCAACATATTTTTATTTTTAATGGGAGTATATTAACAGCTATTTTAATTTTTTCTTATCTATTTTTTTCTTTATATACTAAAGATGCAAAGACATATCCTAAAAAATTTGTTGATACAATAGGATTAACTATATTTGGATTTTTTATAAGTTTACTTATTTATTTTTTATGGGTTGTATAAAAATTTCTATAATAAAAAATGATTAATTACTTATTAGAAAATAGCTTACTAGATACTTTAATTACAATGTAGATTTAAGTAACCTATTTATGTTTATTAAAAAATTTAGTATTAGATGAGGTAGCAGCACTCCCATATCTTCTAACATAGGTGATAGCTACCTTTTCTATCCTCAAATACTAAAATTAATTTATACTATTATTTTTGTAACTTACTATCTTTCGTCTTATTTAGTTGGAATTTCAATACAATATTCATTTTTATCATTAATAAATATCTTGACATCATCTGGTGTTCTTAATAAATGTTTAAATTTTTCTTCAAAAGATGGACCACCTTCTTTTTTGTGTAAATAACAAGGAAGTTCCCTATATTTACAATGTACTAAAAAAGTTAAAATTCTATGTCTTCCATCAATTAATTTAAATTTCCCATCTACAAAACTCACACTTATAATTTTAGATTCTCCTATACTTAAATCATAACATCCTTGAATATAGCGATCTCTACGAATGTTATAGGCTTCATCATCTTTACCTAAAGTTTCTAGAACCTCAATTGGATCTAACCATAATATATAATATGGGAAATCTCCATTTGCATTACGAGGTTTTTTATATATCATAGTATTTTTAGGAGTGTATACATCATGCTCTGGAACAAATTTAAGATTAAAAAATTGTCTTGAAATAATATGAGCTTCAGAATCTTTTTCAAGCTCTTCTTTTGTAAAATGTGGATAAAAAATAATATCTAACCGTAAAGAGCCTCCTTTAGAATCTAATTCTCTAATCTCTTGGTCATATTTTTTAAGTATTTCTTCTTTTTTCATCTTTGTTACCTCTCTTTCTTTTTTCGGAATTATAAAATTAGTCATCACCATATTCTTTTATATTCAAATCATCTTCATCTACTAAACTATTTTTCTTCTTCTTTTTAGGAATTATATTAATATAATTTCCTCTTATTTTTTTATCATTATTATTTATAGATTTTTTTGAAGAATTTACTGTTTTGATTTCACTACTATTTTCTTTTTCTTCCTTAGATACAATATTTTCTGATATTTTAATATCTGTATTATCAAGCACTTTCTCCATTTTAATTTTGCCAGGATTAATATCTTCTTTAAGTTTATCTTTTTCTATATTTTTATTAAATAATTTTTTAAAGTTTTCTATTTCCCAAGAATTATTTTTAATTTTATCAAAAATTATATTAGTTTTTTCATTTCTAGTCTTCAGATTATCTAATTCACTAAATAATCTTTTTTTTGAGTTTTCTAAAGTTTGTGAAATAGTTTCATATATTTTATTTTTTTCAAAAATATTTTTAGTTGCTAAAGATGACTTAATTTTTCTTCTTTCAATCTTAAATTCTTCTGCCATATTAAAAATATTCTCTTTGTTTTTTTCTAAAGATTTTTGATATCCTGCTATTATTTTTTCAGGTTGGAGATTCTTCTTAATTGAAATTTCCTCAATTTTCTTTTCATCTTTTAAGATTTTTTCAAAAGATAATATTTTATTTTCAATAGTTTTTAATTCAGAATACATTTTATTATTTTTGATTATAACATCTTCTAATGTTTCTTCCCTATTTTTGGTATTCTTTAATTGTTCCCTTATATTTTTAATAGTAGTATCTACATAATTATTAGAAGTTACATCAGGAGAAATAAAATCTTTTTCAATTATTGTTTTTTCATTAATTTCTTTTAACTTTTTCTTTTGTTCCTGGATAAGTGGAGAAAATTCTTTTAATTTTTCTTCAGTATATTGTATTGATACTTCTAGAACAGATAACTTCTCTTTTATATCTCTGTATTTTTTATAGAAATCTTTAAATATATTTTCTTTTGCCTTATAGGTATCAGTATTTTTTTCTTTATCTAATAATTCTAATTTTTTTAAAATAAAAGTTGTTTGTAATTTTGAATCATTATAAAAGGTAGAAGTAAATAATTTATCAATTTCTTCTTTAAGTTTTTCTTTTTCAATATTTAATTTTGTAATTTCTATTTCTTGACTTCTGCTATTAAAAATTTTAGTGACAAAAGTATTTTTACTTAATTTAGATAATTTTTTTTCAATTTCCTCATCTTCTTTATATTTATTTAATATAGTTTCAATACTTTCTTTTCTACTATCATTATATGCGACATTTAAAAGTTCAAGAAGTATTTTTTTATTATTTTCTTTATCATAAGAATGTATATCTACTTTATAATTATTTACTAATTGCTCTTTATTTTTTTCTAATAATAGTTTTTCATTACTTAAATCCATAGATATTTTATCTAATAAATAGTAGTATTTACTATCAAAATTAAATTCGTTATGTTTTAATGAAGAAAAGTTTTCCTGATATTTTTTTTCATAAACTTTATCTGAATTTTGTTGTACATAGTTTTCAAAAGTTAATGTAGCATTATACTTTAATTGTAGATTTTTTTCTTCAGATATTAAAACACCCATACCTAAATATTCTTCTAAGTATGCTTCTTTATTTTTTTCAAAATTATTAAACTCATTTATGTTTTCAAAATTTTTTCTTGATTCAAATACAGCAAATTTGGCTCTGTCTAAAATAATCTCTTTTGTATTATTTATAAAATCTCTTGCTTCTTTCTCAGTTGGAACTGTAAATTCTTTTGAATTTTTTTCTTGAAGTTTTCTTTGATATTCTTCTAAACTTATTTTTCGGATTTCTTTTGTTGTTAAATAAAGATGATATTGTTCTTTTTCATTTTCTGTTAAAGATTCTATACCATATTTATTGATTTTCATTAGAATACTACCAGGACAATTTACTGGGGGTCTATCTAAAAATTCTGCTTTTAAAACATCTCCTGCAGAAAGAGCAATTAACCTTTGAGCTTTTAATGTTTCACAAGATACTTTTTCTAAACCTTTTTCTTCCAACTTTTCATTAATACATTTTTCTATCTCTTTTCTAACATGGAAAAACATTTTAGAATTATTCCAGTATCTATCTTTTTTAGCTCCACCTCTTTCAGGATATTTAGAATTATACCTTTTAAAAAATTGTTCAACAGGTCTATCAATTCCATCTAACCTTCTTTCACAAAACATTATGTGAACATGGATATTTTGTACTCCTTCTTCTGAAGATGGTTTAGAATGAATCCCATAACTATACACAAAGTCTTTTCCAAAAGTCTTGTTACAAAATCTATCAACTATTTCTTTATTCTCTTCATCTGTCAATTCATGAGGAAGTGAAAATAAGAACTCTGAATAAGTTCTCCCATTTGCTCTTTCATAAGTTTCTGAGGCTATCCAAAATGAATTTGGATTTTGTTCAGCCCAAGAAGGCATATTAATATTTTCAGAATAAACAAGATCCTCATATTCAACTTTTTTACTAAAATTATTCATTCTTTGTACATATTCTAAATGAGAAAAAGCAGCTTGATTTTCTTTTTCTTCTTCGGGAGAATATTTCCCTGTTCTTGAAATGTATTCATAATGTTCTGTTGCTAATACACCAGTTTCTTTTTGGCTTCTTGAATTTGAAATATTACAAAAATAATTAGACATATAGGGACTACACCTCCTGAAAAATACAAAAAAACTGAATGCTTTTTCATCTTCAGTAAGTGTTTATATAAATATATTACCCCTAATAGTCTAATAAATGGTGTTGATAGAAGAAATTCCTATCAATACCATTTTTTTATACAAGTGTATTATTTCAATCAGTGCTTAATATTTTAATTCAATAAAGCAATTTAATTATACAAAAAGGAGAATCTTTTTAAGATTTTTATTCTCAAAAAATTCTCTTAATTATGTTAATTATAAATCTAATCTTTTTTATTTACATTAATTTACACTATTTGACAAATAACCTTTAAAATAACATTACTCTCAAACATCTTGTTCCTGCAAAAGTCTTTCATTTAGTTTTGAATCTATTTAAAATAACATTACTCTCAAACATGATAACTTAGCACCTGTAAGTATAGAAAGTTTTGAATCTATTTAAAATAACATTACTCTCAAACAACTATGGAGTGATGATATGATGAAAGTAAGTTTTGAATCTATTTAAAATAACATTACTCTCAAACAGTGTTCAATAAAGATTTAACCTTTATTATGTTTTGAATCTATTTAAAATAACATTACTCTCAAACAAGACTTCAATTCTTCTGAGAACAAAGCTAGTTTTGAATCTATTTAAAATAACATTACTCTCAAACAAAAAGCATTAAGAGAAAAATGCTTAAAAAGTTTTGAATCTATTTAAAATAACATTACTCTCAAACCATTGCTAATGTTAATCCAGCACTTACTCCGTTTTGAATCTATTTAAAATAACATTACTCTCAAACAACGGATATAATAAGGAGAGGTGATTTTTAGTTTTGAATCTATTTAAAATAACATTACTCTCAAACATAAAAGCAGTAACCTTATCTATTTTATTAGTTTTGAATCTATTTAAAATAACATTACTCTCAAACTCATAAATTCTTTTTGTTCTTTTCTCTCAAGTTTTGAATCTATTTAAAATAACATTACTCTCAAACACAAAGAGAAGGCAAGGAATATAAGTGGGAGTTTTGAATCTATTTAAAATAACATTACTCTCAAACTACTTGTATTATTATCCTCACGATTTTTCGGTTTTGAATCTATTTAAAATAACATTACTCTCAAACTCTATGGACAAGATGGAATTTATCATTGTTGTTTTGAATCTATTTAAAATAACATTACTCTCAAACAGTATGTTTTTAAGCATTCTAATATAATAGGTTTTGAATCTATTTAAAATAACATTACTCTCAAACTATCTGCTTGTTTTTTCTGTTCTTTCATTGGTTTTGAATCTATTTAAAATAACATTACTCTCAAACTCTAATTGTATAAGTGTATTAGCATCTTTTGTTTTGAATCTATTTAAAATAACATTACTCTCAAACTTCTTCAATTGGTAAATCTTCTAATTCAACGTTTTGAATCTATTTAAAATAACATTACTCTCAAACTCCAAAGAAAGTACAATAAAATAGCCCCTAGTTTTGAATCTATTTAAAATAACATTACTCTCAAACTATCATTTGGCATAAATTCAGTTTTTACTGGTTTTGAATCTATTTAAAATAACATTACTCTCAAACTGTGGCTATATCCAAAACATTAAAATAGGAGTTTTGAATCTATTTAAAATAACATTACTCTCAAACAGATATATATACGCCGCCTCAAGAAAAGAAGTTTTGAATCTATTTAAAATAACATTACTCTCAAACCTCAATTCATATATTTAGGTCTATGCTGAAAGCTGAAATTAATCAAAATGGTTACGAATCATTCAATGTTTTTAAATAGATTAGAAAATTTCACATAGGTCATTATCTATAATAATTAAATTATCATTATCAGATAACTTATTTCTATAAAAATTTTCTAAAAAAACAACTTTATATTTATTATACAATATAAACTTAGAAAATTCTACTAATTCATCATCAGATAAAAAATTTTCTAGATTTATAAAGAAAAAAATTTCATATCCTAAAAGTTCATTCAATATCTTAATCCATTCAAATAAATTTAGTAATAAATCTTCATTTCTTTGAAACTTTACTCCAAATGCTTTTAAAATTTGACTGATATCTAAATCTTCTTCTAATTTTATAGAATACTCATTTTCAACTAATTTAGTAACATAATCTTTTAAAACTTCTTTTATTTCAAGTGTTTCATCAAAAAAATCATTTTCACTTAGATTTTTTAATTCTTTATAGTATTTATTTAAAACAAATTTATTTATGTCAAAGTTAAAATAATCTGAAAATACAAAAATTTCTTTTTCAGGAACTATTAATTTATTATTTTTAGATAAAATGATATTACCATCATCTATACTTATATTATTTATTAGATCTTCTATAATCTTTCTATATAACTTTTTATTTTCAATAATTAAAGAAAAAATACTTTTATTTTCAAAATCTATTTTAAAATTAAAAC
>ERZ773022.2263-NODE-2263-length-11755-cov-3.024786_pt1 | contig 11755 bp, 13 predicted proteins | sample MGYA00580839_ERZ773022 | MGnify/ENA primary metagenome ERZ773022 (study PRJEB29015, sample SAMEA2738020) | human oral metagenome | biome: human oral; feature: human-associated habitat; material: dental | place: China | collected 2044 ... | reverse complement strand
TGGCGGAGGCGCTGATGTACCGGCAGGGAAACGCGCCCTGAGGAACCTCGTTACGCTGCTGCCACGGACGGCGAGCTCCGTCACCCTTCTTCTTTTGTATCCACTTTCGTATCCAGGGCCTCGGTTGTCTTTGCGTTTGCCGGGGAGACGACTTTGCTGCCCGTCCTGACTTCGATTTCCTGCCGTGCTCTGCCCGCGATAGCGCCGCCCTCGCGCGCCGCAGCCCTGCTCTCCTCAAAGCCCTGCGGACTGACCGCTTTGGAGATTTCGGTGGTGGAAGCCTCGGCGAGCATGTTCAGAACGAGCTCGAGGTTCGTCATATTATCCCGCAGGTTTTCCTTTTTGAGGTTTTTGTGTCGTTTATATTCTGAAACGGAAAGTCCGGACCAGGCTTTTGTGATTTCGTTCGTCAGTATGGCGTAGTCCCTGTTCGTCTCGAGGCCGGAGCGCCGCCATTCCGCCGTGAGTTCCTTACGGATCTCAATGGATTTGAGGCGCTGATTGATCCATGCTTCGGAGTACCCTTTTGCGCGATACGTTTCAACAGCCCTGTCGAACGCAAGCTCAGGGTCGGCGATTTCATCGAGGCGTTCTTTGCCGACCATGGCAAGCCACGTTTTGAAGGGCTCGGCCTTAGGGGATGGGATGGATTGGATCAACCGTAGAAGCTGCTCCGTATCGGCAACGTCCGTCAGACGCATTTTGCCGTCGGCCGCAGGCATTTTCAACTGGTGACAATTCGTCACCGTTTCATTGCCTTCCTCTTTGAGACGCTGTTTCAGCTTGTTCCAATACTTCCTGCCGTCGGAGCTGTCCGTCAGAACCTGACACACATCGACGATGGAGAAGTACCATGTTTCCCTCTCCTCATCCCAAACGCTTCGGACTCTTTGTTCCTCGAACAGCTTCAATTCGGACCTCATGGGCTCATCTCCCTGCGGAGAGCGTGATCTCCAGCACAGAATTTCGAGGTTGTTTTTGCGGGGTCATCGATTTGCATACACAATACTGCAGAGAGGCGTTCGGCGTCCTGTCCGGACGTTCCCGGACGGGTCAGAGCAGGACTCCCCGGCTCAGCCAGGTCCCCAGCGCCGAAAGGGACGTGAAGGCGACGAAGGCCAGCTCGCCCCGGCTCATCTCGCCGCGTCGCGGCGACATCTCGAAGACGCGGAACCCGAATCGCCTCCTCCAGGGGACGAACAGGGGGACCTTGCCGCAGCAGGCGTCGCCCAGCACATGGAGCACGCAGCCCAGAAACCAGAAGGCGGCGCACCCCCAGACCGACTCGGGGCTCGCCGCGACGAGCCCGGAAAGGCCCGGCACCGTGCGCTTCGCCCCCACGAAGAAACAAAAGAGAAAGCCCGCCAGCCACAGGATGATCCAGTGCGAGCTCCTGCGATGGTGCCGGTTTCGCCCGGCGCCCCAGATCAGGTATTCGACCGTATCGGGAAACGCGCTGCCCAAGAGGCCGAAGAGGGCGGCGGGGAGCGAGCGCGTCAGGGCCCCGATGAGCATGAAGTTCAGCACGCGGTGCCCGGGCCCCGTCATCACATGGCTACCTTCTGCTTGCCGCGCTTCGTCAGGACCTCCAGCTCCTGCACGTCGAGATAGGGATAAGGGGGCTCTCCGTTGTTCAGGTCCCGCTCCTGCAGCACCCCGGTGACGCGCACCCAGGCGTTCTCCGGAGGGGCGTCCTTCCCCATGCAGGCAAAGCCGATGGGCATGTCGTCCGGGCCGCAGCAGACGGCGATGCGCACGACGGCGAACTTCTCCGGCCCCTCGCCGAAGTTCTCCGCCGTGATGGGCAGGACGAACCCCTCGTACTGGATGGTCTTGCCCCTGTAGTCGCTCATGTTCATGAAGATGTCCGTGATCATCCCCACGAAAAAGTTCTCGCGGATCACGTAGTCCGGCTTCCCGGACGCATCCGCGGGCAGGGCGGCGGCCAGAAGGCACAGGCTCAGCCCAAGGGCTGCGGTGCGCGCCCGTTTCAGTATCCTCATGCAAAACTCCTTTATCATGAAAAAATCCCTTCCCCGCCGCAGGCCTCCGGTCCGCCCGCTCACGCGGTGCGCCCCATGAGGCGCGACAGAAGCACGGCCCCGATCAGCGCCGCCACGTTGACGGACACGATGCTGGCGCCCGTGGGCAGGTTCCAGACGAAGGACAGGGCCAGCCCCGCGGCGAAGCAGATCAGCGAGATGCAGGCGGACGTCACGACGAGCGCCCGGAAGCTGCTCACCAGCCTGCGCGCCGTGACCGCCGGAAGGATGATCAGGCTCGATATCAGGAGCGTCCCCATCATCCTCATGCCCAGCACCACCGTGAGGGCGGTGAGGAAGGAGATCAGGAACTGATAGAGCGTGACGTTTATTCCCAGCGACCGCGCGTAGTCCTCGTTGTAGGTGATCAGGAAGAGCCGGTTGTAGAAGAGGATGAACAGGCCCGTGACGAAGAGCGAGAGGGCGACGGAGAGGACGACGTCCTCGTTCGTCATCGCCAGGATGCTGCCGAACATGTAGCTGCACACGTCGAGGTTCATCCCGCGCGTCAGCGCCGTGACGAGGACGCCGAAGGCCAGGGCGGCCGAGGCCGCGATGCCGATGGCCACGTCGCCGCCGACCCTCCTGCGCTGGCTGACGAACATGATGACGAACGACGCCGCGATGACCAGAGGCGTCGACACGTAGAGCGGCGGCAGGTTGAAGGCCAGGGCCACGGAGAGCGCCGCGAACCCCACCTCGGAGAGCCCGTGGCCGATCAGGGAATAGCGCTTGAGGACCAGGATCACGCCGAGGATGGAGGCGCACAGCGACACCATCACGCCGACGATCAGCGCCCGCGTGACGAAGGGGTAGGACAGGACCTCCCAGATCTCGTGGAACGTCATGCCGGCACCTCCGAGAGGACCGGCACGCCCTCGGGGCCGAGGATGGACGGGTCGAGGACGGAGGCCTTCCAGGCCCCGCTGCGCCAGGCCTCGGGCGACCCCACGAAGAGCAGACGCCGGGCCATGACCGCGACGCGCGAAGCGCGCGCGGCGACCTCCTCGAGGTCGTGGGAGACCATCACGATGGTCGTCCGCCGTTCCCGGTGGAGCCGGGCGAGCAGCTCGTAGAACCCGCGTCTGCTGTCGGCGTCCAGCCCCGAACAGGGCTCGTCCAGAAGGAGCAGCTTCGGCCCGCGGCACATCGCCCGCGCAAGCAGGACGCGCTGCATCTGTCCCCCCGAGAGCTTCCCGATCCGCCGGTCAGCCAGGTCCGAGATCTCGAAGGCCGCGAGGGCCGCTTTCGCGGCCGCCTTGTCCGCGTGGGTGTAGAACGGGATGCGCCAGCCCCGGCGCTGGGTCCCGGCCAGCACGATCTCCCACACCGTCGCGGGAAAGTCGCGGTCCGCCCCCTCGACCTGGGGGACGTAGGCCGCCCCGCCGGGGCCCGTTTTCAGGTCGATGCGTCCCCCCGCCAAGGGGGTCAGGCCCAGGATGCCCCGGGTCAGGGTGCTCTTCCCCGACCCGTTGGCCCCCACGATGCAGAAGAACTCCCCCTCGGCGACGTCGAAGGAGACGTCCTCCACCGCGACGATGGAGCCGTACGCGATGGAGACGTGCGAGAGCGACAGGAGCACGCCGTCCCCGGAGCGATCCAACGGCCGTCCCTCCTACAGGGTCAGCGCCTGCTCGACGCTGTCCCGGTTGGCCTTCATGATGTCCAGGAAGGTCACGCCCTTCTCGAACTCGTCCTTCGTCAGGTTGTGGGCCGTGCTGAACGTCAGCAGCTTCGCCCCCGTCTGCTCGGCGATGGACTGCGCGACCTTCGGGACGACGAACTCCTCGTGGAAGATGCAGCGGATGTCCTTCTTCTTGATGTACTGGATCACCTGGGTGATGCGCTGGACTCCCGGCTCGCCCTCCGAGGAGCATGTGTCGTAGGCCGTCACGTAGTTCAGGCCGTAGTGCTTCAGGAAATAAAGGTAGGCGAAGCGTCCCCCGAACACCAAGGTGCGGTGCCGGCCCTTCTTCACGATGGAGGCGAACTCCGCGTCCAGCTCCGCCAGCCGGGCCTTGTACGCCTCGGCGTTCTTCGCGTACAGGTCCGCGTGCTCCGGGTCGGCCGCGCTCAGTCCGGTCGCGATGTTGTCCACCATCCTCTGGGCCAGGGACAGGTCCAGCCAGATGTGCGGATCGTACTCGTGGTGGTGATGGTGCGTATGTCCGTGCTCGTCGTGATCCTCATGGTCGGGCTCCTTCTGGAGGGCGACCCCCAGGGACGCGTCCACGACGACCAGCTTTTTGTTGTCCAGGCTCTGGACGATGCGCTCCGCCCAGGGCTCCATATACTTTCCCGTGAACACGAAGACGTCCGCGTCGTTCAGCGTCTTCATGTCGGACGGACGGGGCTCGAAGGTATGGCTCTCCACCCCGGGGGGCAGGAGCATGTGAACGGACGCACGGTCCCCGGCGATCTGCCGGACGAAGTCATACTGCGGGAAAAGGCTGCACACGACCGACAGCTTCCGCTCCTCGGCCCCGGCGCCTCCCGCCGCGGTCAACGCCAAAAGCAGGGCGCAAAGGCCCGCCGCAAACGTTCTTGAAATCCTCAAAATTCGGTAACCTCCCGGAACTGAAAATTGAACTGAAAGTTTGGAGACGGAACGAACCGTATCCTCCGCCCCGGCCCCGACGGACCGGAGGGTCTGTGACATGCGCTCAGCCTCGGTCCCGCTTGACGCAGCCGGGGCACTTCCCGTAGAGGACGAGCTTGCTCTCGTCGATCGCGAGGGCGTTCTCGTCGGCGAAGCGATGGAAGGCCTCGCGAAGGGGCTCGCTGTCGAAGTGGAGCATCGTCCCGCACGTCTCGCAGAGGAGATGGTAATCCTCCTCCCCCTCCGCCGGATCGCCGAGGTACTCGATCAGCGCCGGGCCGCCCTCGGGGCCGCGGTAGCGCCGCACGCGCCCCGCCTCCTCCAGCTCGGTCAGAAAACGGTAGACCGTCGCCTTGCTGACCGGGGTCCCGGAGCACTTCAGGCGATCGACGAGCTCGTCCGCCGTCAGGTGAGCGCCCTCCATGCCGCACAGGCACCTCAGGATGGATGCCTTCTGACGGGTGCTCTTGCGCGACTCCGCCGCAGCCGCCAAGGGACCGCCTCCTCTCCGAAGTCAAGGTATGAAACTGAGACGCATAATCAACATCGGGGAGGATAACTCCGCCATGCCGATTTGTCAAGGAGCTTTTGAAAGAAAATTGTGCGCCCCGCCGGTATTTCGGCCCTTATCTTATAATGAGGGGAGGATAGCCATGCCGCGTTCCGGCCCCTCCCGGTTCCGGAGCGCGCGGGGAGGCGGGGAGCATGTTTCACGAGGAGATCGTCCGTTCCTTCGACGGGACGGAGCTTTACCGATGCATCGACGCGCCGGAGCCGTTCCGCGGCACGGTCGTCCTGCTGCATGGTTTGGGAGGGCACTGCCGAAGGTTCGACGAACCCGTCCGCCGGCTCAATGCCGCGGGCTGGAGGGTCGTCCGCTACGATCACCGCGGGCACGGACGGTCCGGGGGCGCCCGGGCCTGCCTGAACGACTACGACGACCTCGTGGTCGACGCGAAATTCATCGCGGGTGCGGCTCGGAGGGACGCGCCGGGCCCCTTGTTCACCTGCGGCTACAGCATGGGGGGGCTGGTCTCCCTCCTCTTGGGCATCCGGTATCCCGAGGGGCTGTCGGGGCAGGTCTTTCTGGGCGCCTGCGCCTGCGAGCTTCCGCTTTACCGCAGCTTCCGCCGGCCCCAGATTGGGAGGATAGCGATGCGGACTTCGCCCTCCGTCGGCTCGGCCCTGCTCAGCAGGGACCCGAGCGTGGCGGACGAATACGATCGAGACCCCTGGGTGCTTCACGCCTTCACCAACAAGCTGCTCTACGAGGTCTTCGTGCGGGGCGTCGACGACCTGACCGCCTCCCTTCACCGCCACGCCCTGCCCTGCCTGACGCTCCACGGGGCCGACGACCGTCTCGTCCCGGTGGAGTCGTCGCGGATCATCCACAGCCGCTCCGCCTCGCCGGACAAGACGCTCGAGATCCTTCCGGGCTGCTACCACGACATCCTGCACGACGACGCGCGCGACGACGCGATATCGCGCATCGTCGCGTGGATGGAGGGATTTCGGCCGTAAGGTCGCTGCGCCGCCGGGCTCGGGGATTTTATCGGGCTGCGAATGCCGCCTCGATTCCGATCGAGTCCTTCAGGCGGCCTACACAGTTCACGTGCACGCCGGTCCTTCGCCCGCTGACCGCAGAGGATTGGGAATTGAAACGAGCAGGCGACGGACCCCTTGACTTTTCCGCCCCGTTCGTAACATACTTACACTTGGCTCGGCTTGTCTTTGCTTGCGGAGCCTCCGGGCGCTTGCACCGGAATTCTCGTTTCTGGAAGAGGAGGATCGCCATGTCCGGTTTTGTCTGACGTTCCGGGCCGCGGTGCACGGGATGCATCGTTCGGTGCGGTTCTTCGCGGGGCGATCTTTCGTTTAGATAAACGATCCTGGATAGACGATCCGGCAAACGGGCGATTTCGCCTGCCCCTCCCATTTCACCGCACCGTTCGGCGGCCCCCGATGGGGGTCTTCCCTCACTTTTTGCCATTTTTGTCCTGTCCTGCAGGTCTGCGAGCGCTCTGTGCCCGTCGGCAGGGAGGTGTTCCGCGTCGTGCGGTCGCATCATTTTTTTAAGCCCTGAGGAGGATTGTGTGTTCATGAAAAAAGCGGTTGCCCTGTTGTTGGTTGCGCTCGTCCTGTTCCCGTGCATGGCCTTCGGCGTCGACTCCAGCCAGGAGGCGAAACGCTTCAAGGTCTGGTTCGACACGGGCGGCGGCCCCGGCGAGTCCTACGGAACCGTGCTGCAGAACGGCGCTGCGGCTGCAGCGCGGGACCTGGACCTTGACATCGCGTTCGTCTACTCCGATTGGAACGCCGAGAAGATGTTGGAGAACTTCCGTCAGGGGTTGACCTCGAAGCCGGACGGAATGGTCGTCATCGGGGTCCCCGGCGACGACGCCTATGAACCTCTGATCGATCAAGCCTATGCCCAGGGAGCTCTCGTCACCTGCGTTGACACGCCGCTGCCCCGCCTCTACCAAAAGTACCAGTCCCGCGGGTTCGGGCTGATCGGCCCGGACAACTACAATCAGGGCAGGATGCTGGCCGAGCGCTGCGTTACGCAGTTCGACCTCAAGGAGGGAGACCGGGTCATGGTCTGGGGTTTGAAGAGCCTGCCCGGACGCGGCCGGCGCGCCCAGGCCATCCTGGACGTGTTCGAGAAGGCGGGATTGACGGCGGACTACATCGAGATCTCGCCCGAGATCAACAAGGACGCGACGCTGGGCGCTCCGGTCCTGACGGGTTACCTCTCCTCCCATGAGGATTGCAAGCTCGTCGTCATCGATCACGGAGCGTTGACGGCGCAGTCCGGGAACGCCCTCCGGTCCGCGGGGATGGACCCCGACCGCGTGGCGGTGGCCGGCTTCAGCCTCTCCCCCGCGACGGCCGAAGCCATCCGTTCCGGCTACCTGGACCTCGTGGGCGAGGGACAGCCCTACCTCATCGGCTATCTGGCCGTTGTGAACCTTGTCCAGTCGCGCCTCTGTGGATTCGGCGGGCTGGTGATCGACACGGCGGGCGGATTCGTGGACAAGGACAACATCGAGCAGATCGCCCCTCTGGCGGAGAAGGGCGTGCGCTGAAGCGTGGAGGGCGGAAAAGACGGGGCGGACGCCGCGCTGGTTGAGATGCGGGGCATCCGCAAGTCCTTTGGGAGCGTGGAGGCCCTTCGGGGCGTCGACTTCCGTGTGAACGCTGCGGAGATCGTGGGCCTACTGGGCGACAACGGGGCGGGCAAGTCCACCCTGATCAAGGTGTTGTCGGGCCTCTACGGCGCGGATGCGGGGACGTTCCTCTTTCGGGGCCGGAAGCTCGACTGGACGCGGTCCTGCGTCTCCCGCGCGCGGGGCCTCGGCATCGAGACCGTCTATCAGGACAGGGCGCTGGGCCTGCAGCAGTCCCTGTGGCGCAACGTCTTCGTGGGCCGGCACATAAAAGGTTCGTGGGGGCTGATCGACGTGGCGGAGGAACGCCGCGTCACCGCGGAACTCCTGGCTCGCATGGGTCTGGGAGGGGGTCGCCTGACCCCGGACACCCGTGCCGGAGTGCTGTCGGGTGGGGAGCGGCAGGGGCTGGCCATCGGACGGGCCATGTATTTCGATGCCGAGCTCGTCGTCCTGGACGAACCGACGACGGCCCTGGCCCTGAGCGAGGTGGACAAGGTGCTGGAGTTTATCTGCGGGGTGCGGGAACGGGGGAAGTCCGTGGTGTTCATCACCCACAGCATCGATCACGTCTGGGCGGTGGCGGATCGTTTCGTCGTCCTGTCCCACGGGCGCAACGCGGGGGAGTGGACGCGCGGAGAGCTGACGCTGCCGGAGCTGACGGCGCACCTGAGGGAGGTCGCGCTGTGAACGCAGGTTCCCGGCTGCGGTCGGCCCTTGCGCCCCAGCTCCCCATCACTGCGGTGCTCCTGCTGCTCTGGGGCTTCTTCGTCCTGACCGCGCCCGCCACGTTTCTCTCCCGCTACATCTACCTCTCGTTCATGACGACCATCCCCTTCGTGGCGATCGTCGCAATGGGGATGACCCTGGTGGTCGTGGCCGGGGAGATGGACCTGTCCTTCGCCTCGAACATGGCGATGTCCAGCTTCCTGTTCGCCGTCGTGGCGAAGTCCACAGGGTCCGCAGCGGCGGGCCTTGTGGCGGGGCTCGCCGCCGGAGCGGGCATCGGCCTGATCAACGGGCTGGTCGTGGTCAGGACGGGGGTGCCCTCGATCGTCGTGACGATCGGGTTCGATTTCCTCTGGAGGGGCTGCGTGATGCTGCTCTCCGGAGGGCTTGCGGTCGCCCTGCCCTTCGTCCGCCGGCTGCCGTTTGCCGCCCTGTTCGTCGGGCGCGCCGGCGGGCTGGTCCCCGCGCAGTTTTTGTGGGCTTTGGGGTTGGCCGTCGTCACGGCAGTGGTCCTGCACCGCACCGCCTGGGGAGATGCCCTGCGCTTCATCGGCGACGACCGGGAGGTCGCGCGGATGATGGGGCTCCCCGTGGCGCGAGCCCGCGTGGCGGTGTTCGTCCTGCTGGGCCTGACGGCCTCGTTCTCCGGAATTTTGGCGTGCCTGGAGCTGGCCAACTGGTGGCCTACCCAGGGCGAGGGGTATCTTCTGCTGGTCTTCGCCTCCGTGTTCATCGGGGGAACTTCCGTGTACGGCGGCAGTGGCAGCGTCTGGGGGACGACGGCAGGGGCCGCGGTGATCGGCATAATCGAGGCAGGGGTCGTCAGTGCGGGGTGGTCCGGCTTTTGGACGCGCTTCGTACACGGCCTCGTGTTGGTGTGTTCCGTGTCCTTCTACGCCCTGACCGCGCGGCGGCGTGGGAACGGCGTCGGAAGCTGAATAACCTGAGGAGGGTTCAACATGCACGATATCGATGCGATTCTGGAGAGGATGCGGGAGGCCATTCCCGCCGGTCCGGTGCGGATCAAGGAGGCCGTCGAGGGGGGACGGAAGGTGGTGGGCTGTTACTGCGCCTACACGCCCTACGAGGTGATCCGGGCCGCTGGGGCCATCCCGGCCACCCTGTGCGCGACGAGCGAAAAGCCCATCGCAGCGGCGGAGGAGCACCTGCCGCGGAACCTCTGCCCGCTTATCAAGGCCAGCTACGGCTTCGCCCTGACCGACACCTGTCCCTACTTCCACTTCTGCGACCTGGTGGTGGGGGAGACGACCTGCGACGGCAAGAAGAAGATGTACGAGCTGATGGACCGTCTCCGGCCCACGCACGTCATGCAGCTGCCCCAGACCGTCTCCGAGGAGGCCGTGGGGCAGTGGCGGACGGAGATCGAGCGCCTGGCCTGGAGGCTGGAGGAGACCCTGGGCGTTACGGTGACGGAGGAGGCACTGAGGCGCGAGATCGCATGGCGCAACGAGGAGCGCCGCGTGATGGCGGAGCTCTACGAGCTCTCCAAGCTGACCCCGGCGCCGCTGTCGGGACGCGAGGTCCACATGGTGAACGAGTACTTCAAGATCAGCTTCGGCGACCCCGGGATGCTGGACCTGATCCGGGACCTGACGCGCAAGCTCCGGGAGAACTACGAGGCGGGCGAGCGCCGCGTGTCGCCGGACCGGCGGCGCATCATCGTCACGGGCTGCCCCACCGGCAAGAGCGTGGAGAAGGTGTTCAACGCCATCGAGGAGAACGGCGGCGTGATCGTCGCATTCGAGAACTGCGGGGGCATCAAGCCCAACTACGAGCTGGTGGACGAGTCGCTGCCCCCCTACGAGGCTTTGGCCCGGAAGTATCTGGGCATCCCCTGTTCCTGCATGACGCCGAACGCCAAGCGTCTGGACCTGCTGGAGGACCTCGCCGGGGAGTACGCCGCCGAGGGGATGGTGGACCTCATCCTCCAGGCGTGCCACACCTACAACGTGGAGTCCTTTCAGGTACACGAGCGCATGGAGAGCATGGGCATCCCCTGCATCACCGTGGAGACGGACTACTATCAGGGCGACGTGGAGCAGCTCAACACGCGCATGGGCGCCTTCGTCGAGATGATGGGGTAGGGGCCGTGGGCACGGGGGCGGACGGCGCGGGCGCGCCGCTCTGGACGGTCGGGGTGGATATCGGATCGGTGGGCGTCAAGGCCGTCCTGATGCGCGGCTCGGAGTGGGCCGACCGCTGCGTCGTCCCCACGGGCTGGAACCCCGGAGAGACGGGGACGGACGCCTGCGCGCGGCTCCTGGAGCGGAACGGCCTGACGCGGGGCGACGTGGCGCGCACGGTCGCCACCGGCTACGGGCGGAACGCGGTGGAGGCCGACGGGCGCGTCACGGAGATCTCCTGCCATGCCGTGGGCGCGGGCCGGCTCTTTCGGGATGGGGAGCCCGGCGGCGTGCGGACGATCCTGGACATCGGGGGGCAGGACAGCAAGGCCATCGCCCTGGACCGGGACGGGAACGTCGTCAACTTTCTGATGAACGACAAGTGCGCCGCGGGGACGGGGCGCTTTCTGCAGAACATGGCCGTCATGCTGGGCTGTACCCTGGACGACTTCAGCAGCCTGCCCGACGACCTCGAGCCCCGCGTCATCTCCAGCATGTGCACGGTGTTCGCGGAGTCCGAGGTCGTGGGGCTCCTGGCCCAGGGGGTGGACAAGCGGGCCCTGTCCCTGGGGCTGCTGGATTCCGTCGCCTCCCGCGCGGAGGGGATGCTGCGGCGCGTAGGGCTCCACGAGCCCGTGGCCTTCACCGGCGGGGTCTCGCGAAGCCGCAGCCTGGTGCGCCTTCTGGAGAAGCGGCTGGGCTGCGCCGTCCGGGTCAGTCCGGACTCGCAGTTCGCCGGGGCGCTGGGCGCGGCGCTTCTGGCTCAGAAGCAGGCGCTGCGGGGACGTCCGATCCCCTGAGGGCCTTTGGCGAGACCTCGGGACTCCGTCCCGAACCCCGCCCTTCCGCCGTTGGCCGCGCGCGGGCGATGTGAAATAATGGAGGTCGACGTATAACCCGGGGCTTTCGGGAGGGTTCGAAAAACGAAGGGGGCTGGAATCATGATGAAATACAGAATGAAAAGCGTGACCGGAAGTTCGAGTGCCGCATGGGCGCTGGCGCTGTGCCTCGTCCTGTCGTCGATCTTTGTCGGAAGGGCCGGGGCCGGGGAGCCCCGGGTGCTCCGCGTGCCCA
>ERZ773022.2260-NODE-2260-length-11781-cov-7.613764_pt1 | contig 11781 bp, 8 predicted proteins | sample MGYA00580839_ERZ773022 | MGnify/ENA primary metagenome ERZ773022 (study PRJEB29015, sample SAMEA2738020) | human oral metagenome | biome: human oral; feature: human-associated habitat; material: dental | place: China | collected 2044 ... | reverse complement strand
CGCCGTCATTCTTGACGACACCGCCGCGAGTCAGCTGTTGGCGTTGCGCCTCAAATTGCGGCTTAACCATTGCTACTATCGTTGTATTTTTATCAACGATTTTCGCAACGTGCGGCAAAATTTGCCTCAGACTAATAAACGACACATCGATCACCACTATATCCGGAATTTCACTTGGCACAAAATCACGAATGTCAGTTTTTTCATACAGCTCAATTCGTTTATTGCCGCGTAAGCTCGGGTGCAGCTGATCGGTGCCAACATCCACAGCGTATACTTTCTTCGCGCCATGCTGCAGCGCAAAATCGGTAAAGCCGCCAGTGCTGCTGCCGACATCCAAAACCATCTTATCACGAAAATTCAAATTAAAAGCTTTCGTCGCGCCCGCCAATTTTAATCCGGCCCGCGACACATAACGCTCTGACGCTGCTAATTCAATCGGCGCTGATTCATCAACAAACAATCCTGGCTTGGCTGCCGTCTGTCCGCCAACACGCACACGTCCCAAACGAATCCAATTCTCGGCTTCCGAACGCGAGCCTACCAATCCGCGCGCCAACATTAATTTATCTAACCGTTGCTTCATTCCTCAATTCTACTATGGATACATAATCCGCTCAATGTCGCGGGTCATCGCCGAAAATACCGCACAACCCATAAACTGGCGGTCAGCTTGCTAGCAACAATCCATGAGGTTATTTTTTACTACAATTGATGTAAATATGGCATCAATTGTAACGTGGCTTTTTTAACAACGTAGTTATATACACATCGTTGATTATTTTACACTGCCCTTTTGCTGATATCTTTAACATATCTGCTTTATCTCGCCAGCTACTTTATCCGTATGTACTCGCTAAATATTAGCGAATGTAAAATAATTTCTTTGTATTTCATACAATGTTGTATTTTTATCATCTAATTAAATCTTTTGTTGTTCTTTTTACATATGGTTGTATAAATAACAACGTAATATTATCGTATTTCTCAACCATATCACTCCAAGCACAGTAAGTTTTATCAAAAATAAGCAAAACTCCAATTGAACACTTATTTTGCTCAACACAACTATGTTTGTCGTTTTTTCACGCCTAGTTGCGCCGTCTCAACAAGACAATAATCCCGACAATCTATCATTTTACGTTTGAAACGGCTCAATTTTATCGCAAACACCACGCAATAAAAAAGCACCGTCCAAGCTTGCTGCTTTACGGCACTTTTTACTAAATTCGTGCTAGCTTATAATTATTTTTTACGTTCGCGATATTCACCAGTTGAGGTATCGACGCTAATAATATCTCCCTGCTTAATGAACGCTGGAACTTTTACCACCAATCCTGTTTCCATAGTTGCATCCTTCATAACCGATGAAGTTGTATCGCCTTTAACGACATCTTCCGTATACGTAACTTTCAAATATAAATTTTTTGGCAATTCTACATTAATAACTCTGCCGTCAAAAAACTGTAAAGTAAGCTCATCGCCCTCCTTCAAAAAGTTGCTGGCATTGTCCACAATATCTGCCGGCAATTCAAACTGTTCAAAGTTTTCTGGATCCATAAAAAAGAAATTACTGCCATCATTATACAGATACTGAACTGTTTTATTACTCACTTCCGCCATTTCAATTCGTTCTTGCCCTTTGAATGTTTTAGGTATTACGCTACCGTCAATCAAGTTCTTTAACTTAACATTTACAATCGATCCGCCGCGGCCCATTACTTTTTGGCTATACTCTACTACTCTATACGGCTTACCATCAATCTGGCACACCGTACCTTTTTTCAAATCTGTTGGTTGATACATTTTACCTTCCTAACAAAATATCCCGCTGCCAAAATAGAACAGCAGCGAGATATTACCTTAATTTACTATTAATTGTTGGCAACAAATGGCAACAAGCCAAGATGGCGAGCGCGCTTGATCGCTACTGCCAAATTTCGCTGCTGTTTTTCGCTTAGTCCAGTTTTGCCAATTGGCTCAATCTGTCCATAAGCGTTAATGTACCGCATTAAAGTCTTGACGTCTTTATAGTCAAAAACTACCGGCGTACTTTTCTTTACTTTTGCCATATAAACTCCTTATTATACTAGAAAGGAATCTCGCTCAAATCAATCGGCTTATCGTCGATCTCGGTTACTACTTCCTCTCTTTTGCTATTTTTCGGTGCCGCAGAAGTTGTAGAAGAACTGTTATCATTAGCCGGACCGTCCAAAAATGTTACGTCCGTCGCCACAACCTCAATCCTGCTCTGGCGTTTGCCAGTATCCTTATCTTCCCAGCTATCCTGGCGCAAGCGCCCCTGAACAAGTACGCGGCGGCCTTTGTTCAGGTATTGCATAACCAAATCACCCAATTTTTCCCATGCAGTCACATTGAAAAAATCTGCCTGGTCATCCTGAGTCGCCCGGCTCACTGCGATACTAAAACTAACGACATTCTTACCGGAAGCGGTTGTTCGCTGCTCTGGATCGCGCGTCAGTCTGCCGAGCAGAATAACTTGGTTGATACTTCTTGCCATAATTTTACCCTCTCTTTTTAGTTAATAAAATAAACGGCTAATCTTTATCTAACACTTCCTCAGCGGCAGCTTTTTCTGCCTGCTCTTTTTGCTCGCTTAAAGCTTTACGGGTTTTTTCATCAACTTTGACTAACAAATAGCGCAGAACTTCATCGGTAATATTCAAAATATTTGATATCTTAAGCGGCGCATCGCTTGGCAGCTTAACATCAAAGCAAACATAGATTGCAAAATCTTCCCGCTTTATCTGGTAAGCCAGCTTTTTCTTACCCCAGTTATCTTCTTTGACAATTTCACCGCCATTACTGGTGATTAAGCCGCGAACCTTATCCAGCGCCGAATCTAAAGTAGACTCTAAATCCGGATGAATAAGAACAGTCAGCTCGTACTCGTTCATATTTCCTCCTTTGGAATCCGTACGGATGGTTACGTTGTCTCACGCAACCTTAGGTTAATATACATAGGTAATTATACACTAAATTAGTGCTGCTTACCAGAGGAAGTCCACCCCATCCAGAAGAACTCGGAATCAAAGTGTCGCTCCTGACTGGCGTAAGTATTCTTCAACAATCGGGTGCGGTTGATGCCCTCCAAAAGCTCTTGCTTTATAAACCTGATTTCTTAGCAGCACTGGATTAGCCTGCGAAAAAAGCTCAGTTATTACACTATCGTCAACGTTAGCCCCTGCACTAATAAAGCCGTTAAGGCGCGCTAAGAAGAACTCTGGATGTTTAATAAAACGAGAAGCGATCGCATCCATGTCGGCCCCAGCCGAAGCAAGAGTCGAAATAAATTCGCTGATTTGACCACCATTCATACGAGACGCAATATAGTCCGCATTCGCCCCAAGTTCAAGAAGCTTGGAAACCTCATCTTTAAAAAGTTTTTCAATACTCATCCTGCTAGCTAATTCATCAATATCGCCAGCAGACCTAAGCACAAAATCAAAGTCATCTTCACGGTACCTATTCTCTAAAAGCTCGTCAACGCGGTCATCGTCATATAAACCAAACCCTTCAATCCTCTCGCCGAACCGCAAAAATACAAGATCTTCCGCTGTTAATTCGCCGCCAGCTTTAACACGATTATCAATTTCTGTTAGTCGTCGCATTTGCTCGACTTTCTTAAAATACTCGCCACCGCCCGGCAGGGTGTTAAGCTTTTCTGCGACAACATCCAATAAATTGTCTTCCACATTTTGACCAGGCGCAATACCGCGAACTTCGGCAACCTGATTGCCTTCCATACGAATCGCAACGCGCGGCATCGTATCGTTACCATCATTATCCGGCGTGTAATAGACGTAAAAGTCTCCTTTTGACAACTGATGCGCCGCAGTGTGCGTGCCAGCCGTGCACCACCCTGCACCTTTTCCCTGTAGCGATTCAGCGAGCCGCATGGCAGTGCTATTATCTACAGGGCTTTCGTCCGTAGGCTCATACCCTCGTCTAGTACGACGGCGGCTATAATTCGGACTATATTCTCCTTCAATCTGACCATACTTTACCCAAGATCCACCAGTAATCTCACGCAGCTCTGGCGTTAAACCGCCAACTTCGCAGCTGTATATAGCATACGCATACATAGCTGCAAAGTTTCCTCTGTTTAATAACTCCGCCATCTGCTTATCTTCAATGTCTTTACCCTGAATAACACCTTCGCTTATCTTATCGTATACATACGACAATGCCTCAGCGTTCAATTCTGGCCACGGCGCTACGGTAGATTTAGTACGCTTCTTAAACTTACCGCCTTCCTCATCAAATTCACCAATCTTTTTGAACGATTCCCAAACATACACCTTAAACCAATCAGGGTAGGAGTGTCCGTTTTCTTCGCTGCACAAATAGTCAGACCATTTAGTTAAACTCTCCCTCTGATCTGCCCGCAGCCTTTTAACATCTTCTTCTTTTTGCCTGTCGGTAAGTTCGAAGTCGCCATAACCGCGTTCGCGTGCAATCCGTCTTTGTAAATCAAAATATGACTCCGGCACTTTATCTCGGCAAATCAGTAGACCATCAATTTCTGCATCAATATATAATTCGTTTAATTTAGGTCCTGCAGCAGCATCCTCCTGGTCATGAACGACATCGCGCTGCTGAGGATGAGGAACATTAAATTTGCTTACTGCAGGTTTTATAATACCGAAATAGCCGCTTTCTAGCGTTTCTTTAACTTTTTCTTCTTTATTGCCTAATTTGCTAAGCTCCTGCGGCTCGCCGTTTATTTCAATAAGGCGTAGCGCACCAGAGGCGAGGTTTTCTTTCAAATACCCCCCATTAACTTCTCGCCAATTGGCGATGAAGCTATAAATTGCTCTGGTGATTTTTGCTTTGGTCGCGGCACGTAAATTCCTCTTTTAACTCTTATTACTCTAATTTTGTCCTGTCAATACTAGCATACTTTATTATAATTGTCAATAGTAAGACAATAATGTTCCGCTTTTGCAATACCACACCTTAATGTAGCCATTGCCGCCAGCCAAAGAGTGTACTATGATACTAGCATGCGTATCGCTATCCAAGGACAAGCTGGCTCATTTCATGAACAGGCCGCCCATAAACAATACGGTTCAGATGTTGAAATTATACCTTGCGATACCTTCGGCGATGTTTTTAGAACCTACCGCGAAGGCAAGGCTGACGCCATCATTGTAGCCATCGAAAATACTATTCATGGCACCATTAACGAATCATACCGGCAAATTGAAGATTGTACAGCCCCTATTACCAGTGAAGTTACGCTACGCATTAGCCAAAATTTGATTACTTTGCCAGGCGCAGCATTACCCGGCATTACAAAAGTATATTCGCATCCGGTCGCCTTATCCCAATGCCAAAAATTCCTGCAAGATTTTCTACCGCACGCTTCTCAGATTGAATTCTTTGACACTGCTGGCGCTGTCGAATTTGTCAAACAGCAGCAAAATCCGCAAATTGCGGCAATTGCCAGCGCGGCGGCAGCGGACTTATATAACTTGCCAATTCTCCGAACAAACATCCAGGATTCCAATGATAACCTAACCCGTTTCCTTGTCCTTGATCCGAATATGTCACCGAAAAACCCTAACCGTGCCAGCCTGGTCGTAACTACCGCCCATCATGCTGGCAGTTTGGCCGAGGTTCTCCAAATTTTTGCCCGCCAGAATATAAATCTAGCGAGCCTTCATTCTCAACCTATCGCTAGACAACCTTGGAAATATAAATTTTTTCTAACAGTTGACGCGGCAGGGGACCGACTTCATCAAGCTATAGATGAGGTCAGAAGTACTGGACATAATGTCACAATACTCGGCGAATATGAATCCAGTTGTTAAATAATTATTAGGTAAATGTCTGCTACCACAGAAAACGCCAGGGTTATATATCCAACTCATCGACGCTGGATATCAAGACATCGCGCGGCTTTGAGCCGTTCGCTGCACTAATAATACCCCGCTCTTCCATCTCCTCAATAATCCGCGCCGCTCGCTGGTAGCCAATCCCCAAACGCGTCTGTAGCATGCTTGTCGAAGCCTTTCGGCGCTCAACCACCACGCGTACCGCGTCCTTAAATTTATCATCGCCGCCCTCAGAGAAATCCATTATCACGCCACCCTTGCCGTTCAATTGTACCGGCTGCGCCACCACCTCATCATTATATTGTGGCACCATCTGCATTCGCAAATGATCAGTTATTTTATTCACTTCATCATCGGTTACCCACGCGCCCTGGATACGCTTCGGCTTACTCATGCTTGGCGTATAGAATAGCATATCACCCTGGCCCAGCAGCTTTTCGGCGCCCGCCTGGTCTAAAATTGTCATACTATCCACCTGGCTAGCGACCGTAAACGAAATACGCGCTGGTACGTTTGCCTTAATCAGACCAGTGATCACGTCAACGCTCGGCCGCTGCGTCGCCAGCACCAGATGAATACCAACCGCACGAGCCTTCTGAGCCAGGCGAACAATTAGCGCCTCAACGTCGCGTTTGGCAATCATCATCAAATCCGCCATTTCATCTACCACGATCACGATGTACGGCATCGAACCATCCTCGTGTTGCTGGACGTTACCGTTTTCATCAGCGATAGCAATCTTTTTAGCGCGCGACTGCAACTTTTTATTATAGTCTCGAATATTACGAATTTTCTCTGCCGCCAATAATTTATATCGCCGCTCCATCTCGTTAACCGCCCATTTCAGAGCCGAAATCGTCTTCTCAGGCTCGGTAATAACAGGCGTAAGCAAGTGCGGAATATCCTCATACGGTGCCATCTCCACCTGCTTCGGGTCAACCAAAATCAGCTTCATATCGCTTGGGCTATTACGATAAAGCAAACTAGACAGCAGCGTGTTAATCATCACCGACTTACCTGAACCAGTCTGTCCAGCTATCAGCAAGTGCGGCATTTTACCTAGCTCGCCGACCACCACCTGTCCGGAAATATCCTTACCAATCGCAAAGCTAAGCTGTTCGCGGGCAGATTTCCACTGTTTGGAATTGAGCGTGCCGTATAAGCGCACGTCAGCAGCTTTACGATTTGGTACTTCTATGCCCACCGCCTTTTGCCCAGGAATCGGCGCTTCGATTCTTAGGCTTTGCGCTGCCAAGTTAAGCGCAATATTGGTCTCCAGCGCCGTAATTCGCGTTAACTTCACGCCGCTTGGCGGTCTTAAGGTGTACTGCGTCACTTTTGGCCCGACGTTAATATCGCCCATTTCCGCGTCAATATTAAACTCCGACAGCGTATCGTGAATAATTTGCGCGTTTTGGCGCGTATCGCCAGCATCAGCGCCGCTTTCGTTCCTCTCTAATAATTCCAAACTTGGCGGCTGCCAGTTTGGATCCCGAGTTGCCACCAAAGCAGTTTGTTCTTCCGCCTTTTCCGGGTGCGGCAGTTGCTTTTTACTACTTTTTAGTAAACTTTTCTTCTCTTTAGCGGTGTCAATAATCGGCACGCCGGCATTCAGCTTGATGTCGCCCAATTTATCGCCAGACTCGCGCTTTGCCGCCTGTTTCATTACCGAGCGGTTCTTATCGTTTTCAGATCTGTCGGTTTTTATCATTTCCCAAACTCTACTGAATACCGTAAATGGCGACGTTTGAGTAATAAACAGCACAGTAATAAAAATTAAGACTAAATAAATTATGGCTGCAATTGCCGAATCAACCATTTGTAGAACACCCATATTGATTGAATCGCCGACGAAACCGCCAGACTCCGGGCGCGACGCAGTTTTTAGCAAGCCGAACAAACCAGAAAACCAAACAATCTCCAAAACCGCCGCAAACTTAACAGCTAGCGGCAGCTGATTGCCCTCCGCTCGAAAAGTTTCCACCGCCAAATAGATTAGCAAAATTGGCAAAGCATACATCGTATAGCCGACAGCCTGCAGCGACACTGTATCAATCCATTTAAGCACCGGACCGCCAACACCAAACCACGCCACTACCAGCAACAAAGAAAACAGAATCAGCAACACCGCACCGACTTGCGACCAAAAACCCGCCGGCAGGCTATGCTGCGGTTTAGCAGGAGCTGTCTTTTTAACTGCCTTTCGTTTCTTCGCCATACCTATTTATTATACACGTTAATATGTCCGCACGTCATGTCGCTCCCGAGCCTTGGTATCATTCGCCTCGGTGTCTGGCACCTGGCGGCGCGGGAAACGGCGGCGCGGCATGGTTGGCAGAGTCATTTTTGGCTCTTCCGCTGAAGCGGTGGCAGATTTTTTGCTGCGCACTGGTGTCTTTGCGATAGAAGTATTCGAAGCAGCAGTCGATTTTACCGTTTTCAAACCGCCGACTTCGTTAATTACCGGGATAACGATCGGCGTCCGCCTGGTCTGGTCATATAATATATGGGTAATTTCATCCTTAATTTCTTTCTTTACCACATCAAGGTCGTACTTGCCAGCAAAACTACGTGCTGCCTTCTGTTTCAAGTACTGGCGAATCATATTCATCAATTCCTCGGAATCACGCAGGTAGATGAAACCGCGGGAAATAATGTCTGGACTGGTTAGTAACCGCCCGGTGCCGCGTTGCACCGTCAATACCACCACAAACATTCCCTCTTGAGACATGTGAATGCGGTCTTTCAGCACCACTTCGGAAACCACTGCGCCCGTATCATCATACATCACGCCGCCAGCCTGAATTCGACCGGCTTTCTTAGCCTGCCGTTCAATATCAATTTCAATAATATCGCCAGCGTCGCACACAAAGATGTTCTTCCTAGGAATACCGCACTCTTTTTCTGCCAACCGAGCATTATAAACCAACATGTGAAATTCGCCGTGAATTGGCATGTAATATGTCGGGTTAAGCGCGTTAATCAGCTTGACATGATCATCATAATAGCCATGGCCCGACAAGTGCAGCGGCCCAATCCCAGTAAGGTGTGTCTTACCGTTCTGAATCACATCAGAACCTTCGCGCATCAAGCCATCAACCGTTCGCACCACGTTTTTCTCATTGCCCGGAATCGGATTAGAGCTAAACACCACCACGTCAGAGCCTTTAATCTTCATGTATTTATGCGCGCCAGTCGCCATACGGCTCAGCACGGCATTAAACTCACCCTGCGAACCAGTACAAACCACTGTAATCTGGCTATCCGGCAGCTTGATGATGTCCTCCATCTTCATGACAGTATTTTTCGGAATCTTAATGGTGCCTGAACGCAGCGCCACTTCCAGGTTCTGAATCATTGAAAAGCCGGCAAATGCCACCTTGCGTCCGTGCTTATGCGCTTCTTCCAAAATCAATTGTAGGCGGTGTACCTGCGATGAGAAACAGCTTAAAATCACTCGGCTATTGCTAAACTTGTCCATCACCTGGCCGATGGAATATTGAATATCAAACTCAGTGTGAGTGTGCGTACCAGCCGATTCACAGTTGGTCGATTCGTTCATGAACATCAAAACGCCTTCTTTGGACGCCACTTCAGTCATACGTTTGAGATCAAACTTCTGACCGTCAACCGGACTCTCCTCAAATCGCCAGTCACCAGAGTCAATCACTACACCCAGCGGCGTCCGAATAATTACCGCCGTCGAATCTGGAATAGAGTGATTCACCCGTACCAACTCCACGGAAAAATGCTTAGAAACCTGAACGATTTCGTGGCTCAATGGGTCCATCACCCGAAAGTCCGGCTGAAAATCGGTATCCGCATCAGCCATCGACTTGTCCAGCATACCGATAGTAAACTTTGACCCATACACCGGCGCTGGAATCCGGTGAATAAAATGCCGGAAGGAACCGATGTGGTCAAGGTGCCCGTGAGTAAACACATGCGCCTTAATCTTGTGCTTATTTTCTTCTAGCCAGGTGATATCCGGTGTAATGTAATTGATGCCTGGATAGTCGCTCCCTGGGAATAAAAAGCCCATATCCACAACGATAATTTCATCATCATACTCAATGGCGTTCATGTTTTTACCAATGCCCATTTCGCCGACACCGCCGATTGGGATGATCCTCAACTTCGGTTTGCCGCCGCGAGTGCGTTTTGGCTGCATTTTGGCGCTAAATTGCTCGCCACCATAGCCGTTATAAACCGATTTATTGACCGGTATATTGATCACGTGCTGCGACGCCCTGAGGTTGACATTCTCGCTCGTTCGTCGCTGCGCTCGAAAGACCTCGCCCTTTCGAGTAGTGGTACTATTTAATACTGCATTGTTACTTCTTTTCGACTGAGGACGCTTTTTAGCATCATCCTTCTGCGGTGTTGCCAGTCGCCGCTGACCCATATTGTTATACTCCTTTTTTATTACAATAATCTAAAAACCAGGTAGAGAGGTGCTTTTACTCGCTAGAAATCCCTCTCGTTAGTAGCTTTATTTTAGCAAACTGCCCGTATTTTGTCAAAAATAGCCGCGTATCAACCAAAATGCCAGCGCCGTTTTCCCAAAGACGCTGGCATTTCCTTAGAAATTTGAAAGAGGTTTAATCGTCGCCATCCACCGAAGTATGAGCGAACTTACGCTTGCCGCGGTAGATAAAGAAACCGATCGTCAACAAGTTAGCCGCCAGCAAGAATCCAGCTAGCACCCACATACTATCGCTATAGAACGAACTGCCTAAACCTCCCGAAATAGCCTGGCGTAACGCCCGAATAGAATAAGTCATCGGCACCAGCGGATTAACCGCCTGGAAGAAGCCATTGGCTGTTTGAATCGGGAACGTCCCCTCGCTCGACCCCAGCTGCAATACCAATAGCACCATCGCCAGGAAGCGTCCTGGATTATCCAGTACAATTACCAGTAGCGACACGATCGACATATAGACAAACGACGTCAAATAAATCGCCCCGATGAAGTTCACCGGATGATCTGGCACTAGACCCAGGCAGTAAACCATAATCAGCATCAAAATTGTTGCCTGAACGAAAGCCGCTACGCCAGTAACCGAAGCTTTGGCCAGCCACCAGCGAAAAGCGTTTTCCTGCTCGGCAAAAGTTTTGCGGATTGGATAAATAATATTCAGAGCAATCGCCCCGACAAACAAGCTCAGCGACAACACGTACGGCGCCAGCGCATAGCCGTAATTCGGCACGTCGCCCTGCTTGGTTGTTTCCGATTTCACTGGATTGGCCATCTGCTGCTGAGTGGCTGCGCCAATTGGTTGTATTTTGAGTTGCCGAGAAGCGTCTGCTAGCTTCGTAGCCAGAGTATCCGCGCCGCCCGCCAATTGCGAGGCGCCATTCGTTAGTATATTGGAGCGGCTATCTAACAGCCGCGCGCCATTCGCCAGTTGTTGGCTGCCAGTTTGCGTCTGCGCCAGACCGTTTGTTAGCGATGTCGAGCCGGCCAGCAACTGATCGTTCGCCACTCTTACGCTGTTATAACCATTGAGAGCGGCAGTTGCCTTTGGTGCCAGCTGGTTAACTCCATTGTTAAGCGTCGAAATACCAGCCTGCAATTGCGCTTGCTGCGTTGACAGACTTTGAGTAAGCACCTGCAAATCTTTAAGCAGCGCGGCCGCTTGAACGCTAATCGTTTGCGTTTTATTAAGCGCCTGGGAAAGCTGGCTAATTTGCGGCAAAGTTATGGTTGTCGAACCGCCAGAATTTGCTGCATTAACTCCCAGTGTTTGCAGCGTCCCGCCCGCTGCCGCTAAGTCCGCCAAGGAAGTTTGCATAGTTTGCGCCAGATCTCGTGCTTCACTCTGCACTTTGCTCTGCTGATTAACAAGCGTCGGCGATGGATTATACACGCTGGTATTTAATTGATTAAGGCCTGCCTGCAACTGTTTCATACCGTTTG
>ERZ773022.2258-NODE-2258-length-11788-cov-5.223813_pt1 | contig 11788 bp, 10 predicted proteins | sample MGYA00580839_ERZ773022 | MGnify/ENA primary metagenome ERZ773022 (study PRJEB29015, sample SAMEA2738020) | human oral metagenome | biome: human oral; feature: human-associated habitat; material: dental | place: China | collected 2044 ... | reverse complement strand
GCATTCTGCGCAGACGGTCTCACGTAAAAGCGCAGTCTGCACCCGCCACCTCACGCAAAAGCGCACTCTGCACCCGGCGACTCACGGAAAAGCGCATTCTGCACCGGCGGCGCCACCTTGACGTGACGGAAAACCGCATTTTGCACTCGAAGGCGACCGACGATCTCCACGCCCGATACACACCTCTCGCGCCCCCTACGGCAGGTGACGCCTTCCGGCCCTCTCCTCCTCAAACTCCTCCTCCGCCTCCTCGAAGTCGGGGCTGTCCTGGTCTACGAGCTCGTCGTCGCCCGTCTTCGGATTGGTGTGGTGCAGGAGCACCGGCTTGAAGAGGTGGAGTTGGTTGGCGAGGATGGCCGACACCACGAGGAGCACGAAGAAGATGGCGATACGAGGCAGAATGGCCACCTGGGTCATCACGAAGGTGCCAAGGCACAAAAACGCTGTCCACCCATAGATGAGCAGCACGGCCTGTCTTTGATTAAATCCCTCGTCGATAAGACGATGATGAATGTGCCCACGGTCCGCCTGCCCTATGCTCACATGGGCGCGACTTCGCCTGACGATGGCCGAGAAGGTGTCGATGATGGGTACCGCTGCCACGACCAAGGGGACGATGATGGTGGTGAGGCCCGCCACGCGCGTGACCGAGAGTAGAGAGACCACGCCCAGCACGTAGCCCAGAAGCAGCGAGCCCGAGTCGCCCAGAAAAATCGAGGCGGGGTTGAAGTTGTAGAAGAGAAAGCCGATCGCTGCACCCACGAGGGCTATGGCCAAGGCGGCAGAGTCGTGTCTGCCCGCAAGAACGGAGAGGATGAACATCGTCATCGCGGCGATACCTGCGATGCCGGTCGCCAGACCGTCCAAGCCATCGATGAGGTTGAAGATGTTGACGTAGGCAACGAGGTAGATGACCGTGATGGGGTAGGCGAGCCAACCCAAGAACAGGGGACCCTCCGTGAAGGGGTTCACGATCGTACCGATGACAAGCCCACCCGAGACGGCGATGCTTGCCGAGACGAGCTGGCCAAGAAGCTTCTGCCAGGGCGTGAGCTGGAAGACGTCATCGAGGACTCCCGTGAGGAAGATGGTGACAAGGCCCAGGGCGATCCTGTGGTAGTCCATGCTAGAGAAGTGTGGAGCGGGGGCAAACACCGTCGGCCAGCCAAGAAAGATCGTGCCTAGATACTGTGTGAGGAAGGCCGCCACGATGCCCATGAACACGGCGATGCCGCCCATACGTGGAACCGTCTTCCTGTTGATGCGTCTGGCGCCAGGCCTGTCCACCGCCCCCAGTGTCCAGGCAACCCTCTTTGCGAGGGGCGTGACCAGAAGTGTTGTCACGAGCGCCGCAAAAAACAGGCAGAGGTGGATTAACCACGATCTTGGCATATGAGGGCACGTCCCCTTAGTATGTGATCTGTAAGCGTCTGACCCGAGCAGGTGCTGATGAAAAAAATCACTACCCTCTAGTCTTGAACATTAATGAGTGCAAGTCAAGACTGGTATTGGTGTCTGGCTCACGTATAGTGGAGTTGTCGCCTCCCTGCGGCAACAACTGGGTGAACCGACAAGCGTTTTGAGGGAGCCTGCATATCGTTATCAGTACAGGTATCCTCCGTTGTTGAGGAAGCTGGAACCTGCGATGAGGGCACCCACCTGGAGAAGGTGGGTTCATTTCGCGGCTGCAGGGAGCGACTTTTGCGTCTTGCGCGGGCGCAGTCATTGGTATACTCTTGGAAATGTTGGGGCCGCAAGGGTACGGCCCTCAGGAAATCCTTTGCTTCTCGCACAGTACACAAGACATTCTCGCCGGCCCCTGAGGGGGCGCGAGCCGAGATGTCACGGTGTGCAGGAGAAGCGTCTCGAGCCTTGGGCGGACAGTGTTGAGATTTGCAGTTCGGCTTTCATAGAAGGTAGGGAAGGACTACATGGCAGAAGAAGGCACAAGCGAGATGCAGCAGTCGCGGGAGTTTGAGTCATCCGGACAGCCTGCCGGTCAGGACAGCATGCTATTTCCCGGGATCGTTGCTCCGGTGGCCGCTGGGAGCGAGGTCAGCGCGGCTCATCCGGCGCCAGCCGCAACCGATGGCGGTGTAAGCGAATCGGAAAAGAGCGCCTCGGCCGAGGTCGAGGTAGCAAAGCCAGCGCCGAAGCGGCGCCGTGGTCGCCCCCGTAAGGTCAAAAGCGAAGGCGAGCAGGTTGCCTTGGATGTCAACGCGATGACGAGGGTGACGCAGGAGGCGACGCAAGCATCTGCGGTCATCCATGAGCCGCCGGTAGCCACCCTTGCCGAGGCCGACGCGAACGTAGCCGAGGCAGCACCCAAGAGGCACCGCAAGAAGAGGGCGAGCGCTCCTGCCTTTGAGCAGGACGATGGGGCACAGGCCAGCGAGGCTGGTGTTGACGCCCAGGACGTTTCCCGACAGGCTTCTCTGGAGGAGGGACAGCCCCAGTCCCAGGACGAGAGGGGCGAGGGAGGACGTCAGAGGCGCGGCAGGCGTGAGCGCAAGGACGACACAGCTGCGAGTGGCGGTCCCAGCAATAACGCCAACGGTAGCGCAAACACCAACGCTAACACAAACACCAACGCCAACACAAATGGCAACGGTAACCAGCGTGGGAGCCGCCGCAATCGCCGTAACCGTCGCAACCAGCAGGAACAGAGCTTTGAGCCCAGCCTCTCTCGCGAGGAGCTCGCGTCCATGAGGGTGGCTGAGCTCAGGAGCAAGGCGGCCCAACTTGGTGTCGAGTACGTGGGCCTCAAGAAGGCGGCGCTCGTGGAGACCATCTATGAGGCCGCCGCACGTGCAGAGGGCTTTAGGCCGGTTGAGGGCGTGTTGGACGTCCAGAACGAGGGTTACGCCTTCCTGCGTACCGGCAACTACATGACGGGTGACGACGACGCCTTCGTACATCAGCAGCTCATCCGCCAGTACGGGCTGCGACCCGGTGACAGGATCAAGGGATCGGTTGGTCCGGCCCGCTCCAACAACAGCAAGTATCCACCCCTTCAGAAGGTCGAGACGGTCAACGGTCGCCCTCTCGACGAGCTGAGGCAGCGTCCGCGCTTCCGTGACCTCACGCCCATCTTTCCCAACCAGCGTCTTGTCATGGAATGCGGCAAGGATTCCATAACGGGAAGGGCCATCGATCTCGTAGCCCCCATCGGTAAAGGTCAGCGCGGCCTTATCGTGAGTCCCCCGAAGGCTGGCAAGACCACCGTGCTCAAGCGGATCTGCCAGTCCATCGCCTCGAACAACCCCGAGGTGCACCTCCTCTGCCTGCTCGTCGACGAGCGCCCCGAGGAGGTCACCGACATGGAACGCTCCATCAAGGGCGAGGTCGTCGCCTCGACCTTCGACATGCCCGCGTCAAACCACACGGCCGTCTCCGAGCTCGTCATCGAGCACGCGAAGCGTCTTGTGGAACTGGGGGAGGACGTCGTCGTGGTGCTCGACTCCATCACGCGCCTTGCTCGCGCCTACAATCTGGCCCAGCCTCCCAGCGGCCGTATCCTTTCCGGTGGCGTCGACTCAGCGGCGCTCTATCCGCCCAAGAAGTTCTTGGGTGCGGCGCGCAACATCGAGGGTGGAGGGTCTCTTACCATCATCGCCTCGGCGCTCGTCGACACCGGGTCCAAGATGGATGAGGTCATCTTCGAGGAGTTCAAGGGCACTGGCAACATGGAGCTCAAGCTCGATCGCGACCTTGCCGACCGGCGCATCTTCCCTGCCATCGACCCGGTCGCGTCGGGTACGCGAAACGAGGAGCTGCTCATCAGGTCCGAGATCCAGCCCTTCGTATGGGGCATACGCCGCGTGCTCGCCAACATGAACAACGTCGAACGTGCCGCCTCGGTGTTGGTCAAGGGCCTCAGGGCGACCAGCGACAACGAGGAGTTCCTTATCCGCTCCGCCAAGAAGGCGCAGCAGAGCAACGAGTACATCGCCTGAGCCCCCGCGCGGCCACATCCTTCCCGCATCCTTTCGGGCGCACCCGCCACTGGCGGCGTGCGCCTTGTCTCACTTGCTTTTGTCGGGGTCCGTGTTATCATACAAAGCAGCCCGTCTTGGATCTCATCCTTAAGGGCTGGACGGCACTTGCAGATAACACGTACCCCGCCGCCTTACGCAGACCTCCCATGGGAGTAGTGTAACCGTAGCTACGGAAGACGTCGCCTCTGTGCGTGCCCGTGAAGTGGCGGACATTGGAGGTGCGGCGCAGATGAGAGAACAAGGTTCGAGAGCGGATATCATTGCGAGGCGGCTGGGCGTCACAGCGCGAGGCACAGGCGACACAAGGGGCGGGGCTACGTCGCAGCTGTACGAGAAGGGCCAGCTTGGACTCCCGTCTTGGGCAGCGAAGGTAGGTGGCGGGCTGCGGGTCGGCACTGCCTTTGGGCCTGGCGGGCAGCGGGCATCAGCGGCCCGTGCCCGCGCGAGGTCGCGAATCATCGCCAGGCGGGTGCCTGAGGTCAACCAGGGAATCTATCCGGCCAAGCGCGTGGCCAGCGATCTCGATCACGAGGACATATGGGAGGCGGCCCTTGCCGCCATGGACGAGACGATCACGCTCAACTATCAGTCGTCCCGTCCCTTTGATGCGTCGGCGCCACGTCATGCGAGGCGGCCGGCCGGCAGGAGGGGGGCGAAGCACAGTGTCGGCTCAACGCTCTCCAGGACCCTGCCCATACGTTCCCATGAGGCGGATGCTAAGCCCCATGTGATGGATACCAGTGCCTATGTCAGGCTGCTTACCAACAACAGATCATCCATCGGCGTCCTGTCGGGCGCTTGATGCCTGACGGGACGCCTAACGTAGAGCTCATCGAGAGGCTCGCACGCCTCTTGGTCTTCGACAGGTCCGTTTGTGGGCCTTGCATGGTGCATGCCGAGTATTTAGAAAAAAATTTAGAAACTGTACTATTTCTTATTTACATTCTTTCGAGAACGTGCTAGGGTAAAGCAAATGAGGGATAGGATCACTCATTTTTAGATGACGGTGCATGCAGATAAGACGAAGTAGGCCGTTGCAAGACAGAGCTACCACAGCCATCCGTCTTATGTTGTTGCCCGGCATGAGTGTTCCTATATGGAGTGCGGAAACGATTGGCAGCAATGGAGGTAGCAGATGAAGAAGGAACTAGTGAAAGGTATGGCGTTAGCCATAGGGGCCGCCAGCTTTGCATCGGCTCTGGCTCCCCGTATTACCATGGCCGAATCGACAGCGGGCCTCTCCTCTGAGGATATAAGCGCGCTGCTTCCGATCATCGCCGCAGCAGTTGCGGTTGTGGCCTACGTGTCGATCTCCACGGCAACCCACCACATCAAGAACAAGGCCAAGCAGCATGAGGCAGGCATGACGTCCATTGACCTCATGAGGCTTCAGAGGATGCTGGTCGCGGTGGATGAGGAGGACGCAGCTGCCGAGGAGGCGTACCAGGGAGCCCATGCGGCCCCCGTCGCGCGTCCGACCGTCTCTGCTCCCGTGTCTGCGGGCCCGGCGCTCGGCGCATCCACTCCTGTTGCCGCAGCCGCAAGCTCGTCTGTGGCCGCTGTACGTCCGTCTGTGACGGCCTCACCGGCGGCTGTCCCGGCTAGGGGAGCTGTGACGCCTTCGGCCCCGTCCGGTCTGCCGGGCACGCCCGGCGGTACGCCCACCAACGGCGCGAGGCAGGCAAGGCAAGCGCCCGCCGTATCTCCTCAGATGGGAAGCGGGACTCGTCCTGCGGCAGCCGTGAGGACCAATGTGGGAACATCCTCTCAGGTACCTGCTCCCACCACGCCGACCGCAGACCATCGCAGCGGCGGCGAGGACGTTCGCAAGCCCAAGCACATGGCCACTCGTGCGGCAGCATAGGAGGCTGCTGTATAGAGCTATCCTCGTGGCACTGTGGGTCTGTTTCATCTGGGCTCATTCGCTCATGAATGGCACGGACTCCGCCAACGAGAGCACGCGTTTCGTATTGTTCGCACTGCCCCTCCTCCAAAGGCTGGGGCTCTCAGACATCGCACTCGCGACCTTCGTCGTGAGGAAATGCGCACATGTTTCGGAGTACGCGATGCTGGGGGTCCTGGCCTTTTTTCTGTGCCGCAGCCAGCCCGGAGTGCGACCAGAAAGACGGCTCTGGCTGTCATCGCGTGTCGTCATGGTGATGACACCCATCGTGGACGAGACGATCCAGCTGTTCGTGCCAGGACGCGAGGGGTCTGTGAGAGACGTGTTCATCGATCTTGCGGGGGTTTGCATCGGATATGCCCTTGCGCGTGCGCTATGTGCGCTGCGCACACACGGCCAAAGGGGGCGTCGTGCGTCACGCGGGTAGGCGGGTAGCAATGAGAGTGTTACGAATACACTACATCTCAGCAGTAAACCAATACAGAACTGAAGAAAATGGATATGGTATAGGATGTCAGTCACTGGTAGAAATGTGATCGGTGACCTATCTTTCAGGGAGGACGAGATGGCTCACACATTCAATAGGCGTACGTTTGTCAAGCTCGGCGGCATAGCTGCTGGCATAGGTGGCGCATCCATTCTTTCTGGGTGTGGATCGTCGTCGGGCTCCGGAGCTAACTCCGACACCATCAAGGTCGGTATCATGGGACCCTACACGGGCGACGTCGCCCAGTACGGTCTTGCCGTCCGCGCGGGCGCAGAGCTCTATGTCTCGAAGTTCAATGACGAGGGAGGCGCCAACGGCAAGAAGATCGAGCTCGACGCCCAAGACGAGAAGGGCAACGCCACCGAGGCAAAGAACGTCTACAACAAGATGGTCGAGGACGGTGTCGTCGGCATCATCGGTGACGTGACATCTGCGCCCTCAGTTGCGATCGCCCAGACCTCCGTCAATGACAACATGCCGATCGTCTCGGCCTCTGCGACGGCTGCGGACTTCATCACCTATGGACCCAACGCGTTTCGCGCCTGCATCACCGATCCCTACCAGGGCAAGCTCCTGGCAGACTTCGCAGCCGAGCGAGGCTACAAGGCGGTAGGTACCATCTATAACTCCGGCGGGGCCTACGAGAAGGGTGTCAATGATGCCTTTGTCGAGAAGGCCCAGGCCAACGGCATCACCGTCACCACCCAGCAAGGATATGCCGACGGTGACGTCGACTTCAAAGGGCAGCTCACGACCATCATCGCCACCAAGCCCGACGCGATTCTCTCGCCTAACTACTACAAGGACGACGGCAACATCGTGACCCAGGCCCGCCAGCTTGGCTACAAGGGACCCATCCTTGGGGCGGACGGCTGGTCCAACATCGTGGGCGGTGACGAGGAGTACGCCAGTGCCAGCGACCTCGAGGGTTGCTTCTATGACTGCTCCTTCGTCGCCGAGAACCCCGACGAGAAGGTCCGGAAGTTCATCTCTGACTTCAAGGCGGCCCACAACGGCGAGACGCCTGGTAACTTCAGCGCGCTCGGCTATGATGCCGCCATGGTGCTCTGCCAGGCCATCAAGACCGTCGAGACCGAGGGCAAGGCGAAGGCGGGCACCGAGGACTACAAGCAGGCCATCATTGATGCCGTGAAGGCCGGGAGCGTCGAGGGCGTCACGGGGACCATCAGGTACGAGGGTTCGGGAGATCCCGTGAAGCCGACCCTGATCATCACCTTCGAAGGTGGATCACAAAAGGTATTCAGTTCTATAGAAGCGAAGTAGGAAGCGGCCCACAGCCACAAGCAGACAAGGCGCTGGGGCAGTCGCCTCTGGCGCCTTGAGCTTGTCTGTTGCGTTTCCTGCGCGTGCCGCGCCCGCATCGGCGTACGAGAGAGGAAGTGTTGTTCATGACGATTCTGACGCAGCTGCTGAACGGCCTGCAGCTCGGCAGTATCTATGCGCTCGTCGCCCTCGGCTATACGATGGTGTATGGCATCATCCTGCTGCTCAACTTCGCCCACGGCGACATCATCATGATCGGTGGCTACGTCTCCTGGGTTGTGATGGCGCAGCTGGGACTTCACCCTGCCCTCGCCATCATCCTCTCGATTGTGGGCTGCACGCTGCTGGGCGTCTTGATCGACAAGGTCGCGTATGCGCCGTTGCGCAGCGCCCCCAGGCTCTCTATCCTCATCACGGCCATCGGCGTCTCGTACTTCTTGGAGAACGGCGCACAGCTCATGTTTGGGGCCGACGCGAAGGTGGTGCCGCCGTATTTCGACCTTCGCCCGCTCGATCTCTTGGGCGTCAGCGTCTCGCCCATATCGATCCTGACCGTCGTCGTGACGATCGCCGCAACGGCTGGTCTGGCCCTCCTGGTCCAGAAGACGAAGCTCGGCAAGGCCATGAGGGCCGTGTCGGAGGACATGGGCGCCGCTCGCCTCATGGGTATCAACGTGAATACCACGATCTCGTTCACCTTCGCGTTGGGCTCCGCACTCGCAGGCATCGGCTCGGTGCTCTATGCCATGGCCTACACGCAGGTCTCGCCCACCATGGGTGTCATGCTGGGTACCAAGGCCTTCGTCGCCGCAGTGCTCGGCGGCATCGGGTCCATTCCCGGAGCGGTCATCGGCGGCTTTCTCGTCGGCTTCGCCGAGGTCTTTGTCTCGGCCATCGGTCTTTCGGTCTGGAAGGACGCCATCGTGTTCCTCCTGCTTATCGTCGTGCTCATCGTGCGGCCGACAGGCATCCTCGGTCGCACGATGAACGAGAAGGTGTAGGGAGAAGACCATGGAAAAGAGGGACGTGGACAAGAGGCAGGACTCGCTGGCTGGTGCCAGCGACACGGAAGGCGTCGGGCAAAGGGGGCTTCCCATGCCGGCGCGCTACGCGATCAACGCGCTCCTGACCTTAGGTGCCATCCTGCTCGGTCAGCTTTTGATCAGCAATGCTGTCATCACCCGCTATCAGACCGGCGTGCTCGAGCAGGTGGGCATCTACATCATCATGGCCGTCTCGCTCAACGTCGCGACGGGCTATCTGGGGCAGCTGCCGCTCGGCCATGCCGGGTTCATGTCAATAGGAGGCTACTCCTGCTCCATCCTCATCATGCGCCTCATGCCCGTCCTTGGCGTCGGCATGAGGGACTTCGTGACCGCCACGCCTGCGGCTTGCGCCCTCTTCGTGGGCGGCGTCCTCTTTGGTGGCGTCATGGCCGCCCTCGCTGGCATCATCATAGGTGTGCCGGCGCTGCGCCTCAAGGGTGACTACCTGGCTATCATCACGCTCGGCTTTGCCGAGATCATCCGCGTCGTCATGCTCAACATTGACGGCGTCGTGGGCTTCGAGCTGACGGGTGGCGCCAAGGGCCTCACAGGCATCCCAAGCTACACGAGCTTCATGAACACCTTCGTCGTGGTGGCCATTTCGCTCTTCTTGATCCATACCATGATGAAGTCGCGTCACGGCAGGGCCATCCTCGCCATCCGTGACAACGAGATCGCGGCAGAGGCCTCGGGCGTCAACGTTACCTACTACAAGACGCTCGCCTTCGTGAGTTCGGCCTTCTTCGCGGGCGTGGGCGGCGCGCTCTACGCGGGCTGCATCGGGGTCATGGAGCCCGCCAAGTTCGGCTTCATGAAGTCAATCGAGATCCTGGTCATGGTGGTCTTGGGCGGTATGGGATCTATGCTCGGCTCCACCATCTCGGCCACGGTGCTTACCATACTGCCTGAGGCACTCCGCGCGTTTGCGGACTACCGTATGGTCGTCTACGCCATCGTCTTGATCCTGGTCATGATCTTTCGTCCGCAGGGTCTCTTGGGTGCCTATGACTTCTCTCTCTCGCGCTGGATAGAAAACGTCATGGGAGGCAGGCTCCCCTGGAAGGATGGGACTGCAGCCAAGGGGGTGAAAGGCGATGCCTAGCATGGGAGCCGCCACGACCGCCAAGCTCAAGCATGCCGCAAGAGAGGCACTTGACTCCGTCGCCAAGGGTGCGGCCAAAAGTGCGGTCGGCGACGAAACGGCCTCAGCAGACGCCACGGGGAGCACAGCCAGGCGGAGGAGGAAGCGTCCCATCCTCGTCCAGATGGAGACGGCCAATCTCATTCCCGAGCGTGATCTGGGTAGCATGCCGATACTGCAGGCAGAGCGCCTAGGTATCGACTTTGGCGGGCTGACGGCGGTTGACAATTTCTCCATCGCCCTCGGTCGCACGGAGATCTCGGGCATCATCGGTCCCAATGGTGCCGGCAAGACCACGATCTTCAATCTGCTTACCAACGTGTACAGGCCGACGCGCGGCACGGTTCTGCTCGATGGGTATGACACGGCCGGCAAGTCGATGGTGCAGGTCAACAAGATGGGCATCGCGCGCACCTTCCAGAACATCCGCCTCTTCGACCAGATGACGGTGGAGGAAAACGTGCTCGTGGGCCTCACGAACTCGATGTCGACGCACCTTCTGACGGACATGCTGCGTCTGCCACAGCACTGGAGGCAGGAGCGGCAGTTCCACGAGCGGGCCCTCGAGCTGCTCGACATCTTTGGCATGCGCGAGCTCGCATCCGAGCGGGCAGGCAGGCTTCCCTACGGCGCCCAGCGCAGGCTCGAGATCCTGCGGGCCTTAGCAACCCATCCCAAGGTGCTGCTGCTCGACGAGCCCGCCGCCGGCATGAACCCCAACGAGACCGAGGAGCTCATGGGCAACATCCAGAAGATCCGCGACGAGTTTCAGATCGCGATCCTTCTGATAGAGCATGATATGAGTCTTGTGATGGGGATCTGTGAGGTCGTCGGTGTGCTCGACTACGGCAGGATCATCGCTAAGGGTACGCCCGAGGAGATCCAGAGGGACCCGAAGGTCATCGAGGCCTACCTGGGCAAGCAGGGGGTGAGCTAGATGGCAGCGCTGCTGAGCGTCAGGGACCTGCACGTCTCGTACGGCGCCATCAAGGCTGTGCGCGGCATATCCTTCGAGATCAACGAGGGTGAGATCGTTACCCTGATCGGGGCGAACGGTGCGGGAAAGTCAACCACCCTGAATACGATCGCAGGCCTTAACAAGGCAAGTAGCGGGCAGGTTGAGTTTCAGGGGGAGGACCTCACGGGCACGAGGCCCCACAAGATAGTCCAGAGGGGCATTGCGCTCTGCCCCGAGGGCAGGCGCGTGTTCACGCAGCTCACGGTTGCCGAGAACCTCGATATGGGTGGCTACACCCGAACGGATGCGGAAAATGCCGAGACGCTCGAGATAGTCTACAAGCACTTTCCGCGCCTCAAGGAGAGGGCCGGACAGTCGGCGGGCACGATGTCAGGTGGCGAGCAGCAGATGCTTGCCATGGGGCGTGCCCTCATGAGCAGGCCGAGGCTGCTGATGCTCGACGAGCCCTCCATGGGCCTGGCCCCGATCCTAGTCGATGAGATCTTCTCGATCATCAAGGAGCTCAACCAACAGGGCACGACGATCCTGCTCGTGGAGCAAAACGCCTCGATGGCGCTCTCGATCGCCGACCGTGGCTACGTCCTCGAGACGGGCACGATCTCAAAGACGGGGACCGGCGGCGACCTGCTGCACGACGACGACGTGAGGAGGGCCTACCTGGGCGGGTAGGGGCTTGCCCTCCTTGGGCCGGTGGGATCGGGCCCAAGGTGACCTGGCTGCGCTTCACGCCTGACCCGCCCTTCCGAGTAGAACGTTTCATAAGAACTGCGCAGTCCCTTTTGCTCAGTTCTTATTGAACCAAAACAGCGCAGACTGCGCCTTTCCGTCACGTCGTTGCCCGGGAGGCGGGGGACCAAACCACCCGCCAGCCTGCGGGGCACTATGGAAAATGGCCCAACTGGGCAAACGCGCTCGAGCAACCCCCCGCCAGCCTGCGGGGGGGTTGCGCC
>ERZ773022.2254-NODE-2254-length-11816-cov-3.009863_pt1 | contig 11816 bp, 9 predicted proteins | sample MGYA00580839_ERZ773022 | MGnify/ENA primary metagenome ERZ773022 (study PRJEB29015, sample SAMEA2738020) | human oral metagenome | biome: human oral; feature: human-associated habitat; material: dental | place: China | collected 2044 ... | reverse complement strand
CCGCTTCGTCTCACCGCTCACGGTTCCCATCAGCTCGTCCAGTGGATGCGGGTCTTTGCCGAGCGCATGGAGGATGTATTCCGCACGGTGGCGGAGGACGCCCTTGAGGCTCGTGCCGGGGATGATGTACTGCCCCGCTGCGTTCTTCTTCATGAGGGCATCGGGGGTCTTCTCGTTGCCGTCTCCCACTGTTTTATTTGCCTCCTCGTAGTCGCGCACGATGAGGGAGCCCGCGAGGGCAAAGTCCGCCTCGATCATGAAGTCCTGCGGGATATAGACGGAGTGCGGCGCATCCTCATCGGGGAGCGTCACCAAGTGCTGCAATGCACAGCCGCGCTCTGGTCTCAGCCACGCTATGACGTCCTCTGGTTTGGAAAAATCGTAGCAGTGCACTGCCATGCCCTCAAGGCGCATTCTGCCAAAGCCCTTGGTGGTGAGTGCGCCGACGTGGAAGCCTCCGATGAGCCGCTCGCGCAGTCGCGCGAGTACGCTCCGCAGTGCCGGCTCCTCACTCTCATGCACGGCGCGCTGAACGATCTCGGCGTAGAATATGCCGGTCGCACCGCTCTCTACGATCTCGTAGTCGTATTTGCCATGCGGAACGGTCGTGCCCGTGATGCCGTCGATGCGGACGCCGTCTCGGAAGCCGAGTTTCGCCCCGCTGAGTTCGACATCATAGAGGGAGATGGCGCTCTGCTGTTCGTCGACGCCCTTCGCATCATACTCTGTGCCAAAGAGAAGCTGTGCAGCGTGCGGCGCCTCCTCCTCGACGAGACTGCGCAATGCGCCCGCAAGCGATGTGCCGGGGATGAACGGCGTTCCATCCTTGCTGCGGAGCACATGGATGTCCCGATCGCCGCGCTCCTCCCCGCTCTCTCCCTCGCCAATGAGGAGAGGAGTCTCGAGACGGAGTTTTCCCTTCACCGTGATGCGTTTCAAGATTCGTGCCGGATTCGCGTTCGTACTCATACCTCTGTTCCTCCTTCCTCAGACCGCTCCGCCCGCTTGCGTGCAAAGCGGAAGAATGCGTGCCAGTATGCGTAAAACACCTGATCTTCGCGCAGGATTCCCTCGATCCCATACGCTATGCCAAGCTCGTCTGCAATGTCTCCCACTTCGCTGCGCAGGAGTTCCTTTCCTCTGAGGAAATACGGCATGTCTGCGATGTTTTTCTCATGGAAGTAAGCAAGCAGCGATATCCCGTTCACCCGAATACCCGTCATCATCTTTCCGAGGGGCGTCTTTTTTCCCTGCATCAAGGCCGCAAACTCCTGCATGCGACTGATCGCCCCGTCCGATCTCGTGCCGAGCTCCTGCTCCAGACGCGAGAGCGCGTGCCGTGCACCGCTCGGAATGCGCGCTGTTTCGACATCCATGAAGGCAAGCACGCGGATCTGCTCGACAATGTGTGCTGTGAGGATTGCTGCTGCGATCTTCTTCGCCTCTGCGCCAAGTTCACGCGGCTTTACGGCGCTGCGCTCCATCTTCTCCGCGCGGCGGATATCTCTGCCGTCCCACAGGCGCAACTGACCGAATCCCTCTGCGCGGCGGCGTCCGACGCCCTCATAGAGGACGGTGCGCAGCGCCTCTGCATCGCCGTCCTGCCAGCCGCCCTCCTTCTCAAGCGCAAAAACAGTACCTGCGGCAAGCCCTGTCTCACGCGGACGCTTCATGCCCCACGTGCCGACGAAGTTGTCGATCTCCGCTTCTTTTGCAAAGATGCTGCGTTGCTCTCCGGACAGGGAGAAGCCGCCGCTCGTCTTTTCGTTGAGGGCTGTGACGATCTCTGCGAGCATGGACGCGGCATCGCCGAGGATGCCGACGCGCGGGAGGAGGGGGGTCTCGAGACGGATGCAGAGACGTTCGCCCTGCGGTGCATCCTCCTCAGGAATGTCCTGCGGCTGCGTGAGTGTGACCTCGCATTGCCCGTACTGGGTGTACTTTGACCGTCCCGCGTAGCAGGTGAACTGCGTCCCGAGCACATCGTGGAGCTGCGCGAGCAGCTCTGCCGCTCCATAGATGACACCCTCGAAGCGCTGTCCTGCCGCGATGGATTCGTAGTTGTAGATGCCGCTGCTCCGGCTCTTTCCCGCAAGGCGTTCCATCCCGCTGTCATCCTTCAGGTCTGTGCGGCTCATGTGGAGGGTGATGTTCTTTCGCACCTTAACGGGACGGAGCACGCTGTCCACTGCGGCAGCAAAGCCCTTCATTCCCTTGAAGCCGGGCGCGAGTTCCGTGCCCTTCTGCAGGAGGTCTCTGATCTCCCGCTCGTCTTTGCTGCGCTGCACCGAGAACGGCAGAACGATCGCACGCACGCCCGTCTCGGGGTCAACGGGATAGGCATCGACAAAGCGCAGGTCTCCGTAAAAGAGCCGCATGAAGTCCGCATCCGTATGCGCCATTTTGTCGAGTTTCTGCTTCTCTATGAATCGTGCGGCGAAGATGCCGCGCAGAACGGAGCCGCTGAAAAAGTCGTGCGTCGCCGTCATGACGGACGCATGACCGAGCGCGGAGAGGATGACGGGCGACACGGTCTTGATTCGGATGTTCATTGCCTGCATCATCGTTTGCCCCCTTTCTGTCCGCTGTTTTTCAGCGCGCGCTCCACCAACGGGGCGAGGATGTCCCTGCCCCCCTGTCTGAGCGTACAGCCGATCCTGCCGAATCCGCGCGTGCGCTTTCCTCCGCACTGCGAAAGGTTGCGCGCAGCGAGCGCGAGGATGCTGAGCTCCGCTATGGTTCCGTCAAGGAGACGGAGCTCCCCGCGGAATGTCTTCCCCTTCTCGATGACACGCATATTGTGCAGCGAGGTCGTCTTTGCCGTTCCGGTCTCACGGTCGATCGCGGTCTGCCAGCGCAGCCCCGCATAGTGATTGAGGATGTCCGCCGGACGAAAGATGGACGGATAGCGCTCCTCAAGGTATCGAAGATCATCATGAATCCGCTCGTATTCGCTCAAACGGAGATTCGAGACAACGAGCTGCACCTTTCTTTCGCACCCACGCTGAAAGAGACAATCGAGCGCCGCCCGTTCAAAGAGCACGAGTCCCGATGCCTCCGCCATCTCGGCGACCTCGCGGCCACTCTCGTAGAGCAGTCCCTTGAACCGCTTCGCCGGAAAATACGGGAGTCCGACATCGTCCTGCACGACGTCCGCGTCAACATGGATATCGGCGCGTCCTGCTCCGAGATGCAGGGGCGAAAACGTCTCAATGACGACCTCGATCGGCACTTTTGCGTCTATGTCCCTGATCTGTGCGGCGGGTTCGTACTGGGTGGCAGGAATGCATACGGATTCATCCCATTGTCTGCGTTCTTCCGCTCTCTCGTCCGCCTTGTTTTTCTCTGCATTCAGGACGCGGTTCTGCTCACGTCTCTGATTCATTTCGCGTCGTCTGTCTGCCGCTTTTTTCTTCGCCATGCTCACACCTCCTCATCCGCAAGGGTATAATCCATGAGTTCGATCGCGTCGACGTAGGGCGTCCTGCCTTCCGCCCAGAGCGTCTCCTCATATGCCTGCCATGCAGGCACGCTCGGCAGCCGCATCCCCGGGTCACTCTTTCGGAGATGCGCAAGCTGCGCCATGAACTGCCGCTGCTCATGTTCTCCGTAGGCGAGGACGCGGCGAAGTTCCTTGACCTTGCTGCGCGGGAGTGCACGCATGCCCCGCACGCAGGAAAGCAGTGCGTCCAGACTCTCCCGTGCGTCTGCCGGTGCGTCGACACGATAGGAGCCGAAATGCAGATCGCCGCGCGCGCCGCGATACTCCTCGGCACGGAACTGATCCAGCGTCGGCGCCTGTTCACCGTGCAGGATGACATAGTCGAGCCAGCAGGAGTCTGTCTCCTGTCCCGCCGCTGCCTCGAGATCGCGCATGCACTTCTTTGCCGCGCCGCAGAGTTCCTCCGCCATCTGGTAGCCGCGAAAGAAGGGGTAGTTCGTATTCATGATGGTGATGCCGCCGCAGCTTGCGATGCCGCTGTCCTTGAGTCGATCCATGATGAATCGCGTATAGCGTACGGCGACCTTCGCGGCACAGACAAAGGTCATGTCATCGCCGCCCAGTACGAGCGGACGAATGGGCAGGAAGAGGCGCTGCTCTCTGTCGCGTCCGATGGAGAGTTCGTTCTCATATGTGTCAAAGTCCGCAATGATGTTTTGCACGAGTTCGGTGAACGCCGCAATGGTTTTGCTGCGGATCGCGCGGGACATATTCTTGCGCGCGGTCAGCGTGCGGCAGTCCTGGAATTTGCGCCCCATATTGTTGCCGTCGATGTGAACGACGGCAATGTCATTCTCTGTCTGTCGCTGTCCGAGCTCGGCAAACTCCATCGGGAAGACATACCCACTCAGAAAATGATCCCGCTCGGCGGCAGGAAGGACGGATGAGAGCTTTTTAATCAGTTCCGCCTCTGCGGGCGCCTCTCTGCTGTCTCTGCGGTCGGCGCGCAGTTTCATCTCGACTTCCCATGCGTAGAATCTGCGCTCGGTCTCATCCCATGCGTTCGCCGTCTCACCGCTCTCCTGACAGGTGAGAGTCAGCCCTGTGCCGGGGACGTTGACCAACGGGAAGACGGTGTTCTGTCCGTCCTTGAGCGCATGGACAAGCGCCGTGAGGTTCTTCTCTCCCACAAAGCTGCCGTCCGCCGCAAGTTCGAGTTCCCCGATCGCTGCGCCCGTATGCAGTCCCGGCATACGGACGATCAGCTCTTTCGTAAATGCGGTGACAACGGCGCGTAGGGTCTCCTCCGCCGTCTCCGCACGGAAGAGGAGCAGGGCGTTCCCTCCGCCGATGTAGCCGACGCGCGCCGCAGTGGACATCTCGTCCCAACGCGGCTCTTCAACATTCATCCATGTTTCGGCATCGAGAGCATCCTCGCCGAGCACGCTCCGCAGTGCTGGCAGAAGTACGTCGTCAAAGACGCGCTCAACGAGATATGATGCGCCAATGTTCGTCTTGAGCTGATTGCCTGAGAAGATGTAGCTCTGTATGGAACGCGTATCAAAAAGTATTGCCTTATACCGCATTGCACAGCCTCCTTTGCAGCGCAAATCCATTCCTATGAGATAGATACATACGTCTCCCCCATTCCCTGTGCCGTCATGCGCCCCGTTCCGCAGAAGGGAGCAAACTGCGTGAGAAGCAGAATGATCTCCCGCTCCTCCTCCGAAAGTTCCGCGAGGCTGAACGAAAAATCCCCGACAAATGCAGGAACGCTCTTCTGAGCGGTCAGCCGTACCCGCAGGCTCTCGCCGCGCCACGCGAGCGGAACAAGTTTCGCAGCGGCTATGCGCGCCGCATCTTTGTGAATCACAGCAGGAAGTTCCTGCTGTGTCCACTTGTCGGCAAGCGAGGCAAAGATGCGTTCGGGGTGCGGGAATGCGTAATCATACCCGTCCGCACGGAATAGTGTCGGTGATCGGAAGCGGAGCCGGACGCTCCGCGCGTGCTCCATAGACAGTGCCGCCGCCGTGAGTTCGTCGGGTGCTGCCGCGCCGGTCTCCATGCGTCCGTCGGCGAGAACCTCCTCAAGACTGAACGCAAGTTTACCTACCTGCAGTCTCGTTCCACACGGCATAGCGGCAAGCGCCATAAGAGCCGCATCGTCGAGCGCCGTGACGCGCAGGAACACACTCTCTCCTGCAGTAAAAGCTGGTTCGTTGAAGGTCTTTTCTGCATTTGCGGAAGGCACGCGCCGACGGTCGGCTCTTTGCAGACAGCCGATCGTAAACGGCTTGCTCTGCCGCGCATGGAAGTCGGCGGAAAGCTCTGCCGAACGCTCCGAAAGGTAGTGAAAGAGCGCCCCGTGGAGGAGTCTGCCCGGGAACATGGTAAAATGTCCGCCCGTCTCCACGCGCAGCCGATAAACAAGAACTCCTAACATATCCTTCTCCCCGAACGAATGCGCCGCCCTCAGTAGGCGCGGAAACGACAAAATGCGAAGCGGGACTCGCGGACAGTCTCCCCCGCCTCGTTCACGCGCTCGCTCACATGGCGCTCGCTGCACGCAGAGAGGACAGGAATGTCTGCCGCCTTGAGCAGATTGATGAGCGCATAGGTATAGGTGAACTCGCCCTGTACGAGAACAGCTGCAGGGCTGCGTGCGAGGATCACCCGCGCGTTCTCCTCCGCCAGACGCCGCACGGCATTCTCATCCCAGTCGGCGGGAATCTGTGGGAAAGGGATGTCTGCTATGACGCCATATGCCTCGGCTGCACGCCGCTGCCCCTCCTCCCAACGTGCAGATGGATGGTTGGTATGGTTGATGAATTCATTCATCTGCGCTGCCTCCTGACTGACACGCCTGCTCTATGTCCGAAAGCGCAGTCTCCATCATCCGCTTCAGCTCCTTGACCCCCATGCGTCCTGTCTCCATGCGCGCATGGCTTGTATGGTTCCGTTCACTCTTGATGTCGAAGTAGTATGTGAGGATCCGCTGCGCCAGTTCCGCCTCCTGCACGATGAAGCCACCCTCGCGCAGGAGGCGCACTCCCGGTTTCCACTCAGCCGCCATGAACAGGTCGTCGAAGTCCTCCACCTTTACGCCGCCACTCGAGAGGAACTTCACCAGTTTCGAGGCAAGCATCCCATCCTTTCCCGCAAGGAGCTTGTCCCATACGTCCCGCTCCAACGCTTCGAGTTCTGTTCCCTCCGCTGCACCGCCCTGCGGCAGACGTGCTTTGAGGTAGAGCGGGCGCACATTTCTGAGGAAGCGCTGTCCCTCTGATGTTTCGCGTAGATTTTCACAGGCATGCGGTTGCAGCATCTTCCACAGCCACGTGACGGATGCGTGCAGGATCTCCGGCGTACGCAGGCGGAAATCACGGGAGCCTTCGAGTGCTCCCTCGACGAAGCGGCGTATTTCCTCTTCCTGCCGCACTTTGAGGTCGCGAACGAACGCTGAGAACTCCTTCTTCCATTGCTTCCGCACCTGCAGAAGTGCGTTATCCCTCTTCTTTGCAGATGCTTCCTCATGTTCTGACGCTGCGGGCTTCCGATATTCATTGATGAGATAGAATGCGGCGCTGCGATTCATCGAATCCTTTGCCCACTCTTCCTCAAAACTCTCCTGATACCTTGGATCGATCCGGAAGAAATGCGACGCTACGAGGACTTCGGGGGCGCGCTCGGTAAAGAGCGTCATTGCCTGCTGCAAGAGGTTGTGCGAAACACACCAGCGGATCAGGGCAATATCGTCAAGTTCCGCCTTCAGAATGTCTCTGTAGTCATCCTGAATGCGCCCAAGCATCTGCCGCATGAGGTTGTCACTCTGCACCGCCTCTGTCGACGCCGATGCCGGGGACTCATCGGGAAATGCCTCTATCGTACGCCGAAGCTCGACAATCGCGTTGCGCAGATCGCCATAGTGGCAGAGCTTCAGCTCCTCTGCAAAGCTCCGCATTGCATCAAGCAGATCATCAAGCGCCTCGCTCGTTGCTCTGCCCTTGAAGAAGTCACTCATCACGGAGACTTCGCCATGACGGACGAACTCCTCTGCGCCCGCGACGAGGTCGAAGAACGAATACAGCGGGTTGACTTCCTCGACTCGATTCTTGTTCGGGTCGTTTCTATTGTAGTTGGAGTAAAGGACTTTGCCGATGGAGATGCGTTCGTACTGGAGCAGGCGCATGAGGGCGACGAGGATCATCGACGCATTGCGCAGTCCGCCCGTGCAGTCAACGTGGAGAACAATCTCCACAGTCGGATCATCTCTTCTGACATCCTGTGCAGGAGGCAACCTCGATGAGGGTATCCATATTCTCCTCAATCGGCGCCTGCTCGTCAAAGTCGATGGAATCCGCAATATCCTCCACATTGGGTACGACATCCGAGATCCGATGCAGGAAATAGCCGTAGTGCGTCCACCCACGCCCCTCCGCATCCTCGTATCCGACAATCGGCCCTGCGACCATCTGCGTCCGCACGAGGAAGAGATGCGACAAGCTGTCCACCCGTGCATTCCCTCCGCACAGGAGGTAACGGACGGCGGACTCATTTGTCGTGTGGCAGTCCTTTTTCGCGCCGATGTTCTGATACGCCGCCACCGAAATGCCGCCCTCACGGCTGCGTTTGACATCGCTCAGAAAGCACAGCATGATATCTTTGCGCATATTATCCCTCTTTCTCATGCAGTTTGGATGTCGCCGCAGACAGCGCCGCAAGCGCATCGTTCAGCAATTTTTCAATATCCTTGCGGCAGACATCTTCCGCTGTCGCATGGTTGACCAGATTACGCTGCTCACGCAGATAAAAATGTGTGCGCAGACATGCAAACATATCCTTTTTCCCGCAATCCGTAAGCACTACACGCGCATGATCCTTCATCTGCCTCCATGTATCCTGAAACGCCGCCCACCGCACTTCGCTGTCGTTCGGATCTCCCTGTTTGAATACACAGTGTTCGATATCCAGCTGAAGGATGACCGGATTTTTCTTTTTCTTTCGCTCTTGGATAACCTTCCAATAAAGTGTCGGGTTGATGATGAAGTTCTGCATCCATCCCGGGTGCATCCGACTCACTGCCGCCTTTGCACAGGATGTGAGAATCGGTAGAGGGTAGACAATGCGGCGTTTGACAAAGCAGACGGGAAGCCACTCGGTCGCAAGAGTCATTGCCTGCTGCAAAAGCCCCTTCTCCATGCACCAATGGATGATTGCAGGGTAACGCTCCGACTCGTCATCCGTATCTTCGAGCAGCGTTCCGTAGCACTCGGTGATCGTATCGATGAGCTGCATAAACATACGGTCTTCGACCGTGCGCGCCTTCTCGGGCAGGTCGAGGAACTGTTCCAGCGCTGCGCTCAGTGCCGACAGTACCTGCGGAATATTCGCCGTCCGGCAGATCTGAATCGCATCGGAGAACGCGTGCATGGCAGCGAGTACACCTCTCAATTCGCTGCCGATTGCCTTGCCCGCCGTCCCCGTCTGTGCATCATAGGCAAAGTATTCCTCGATGGCACGCGAACTGCCGAGAGAGACAAATGCGTCCGCCCCCGCAACGAGTTTATATGCATCGCCCGCCGCACTTACATCAAAGACGCGGCGCTCGCGTGACAGCGTGCGAAAATCCGCATAGAGCATCTTCTCCACCTGCATGCCATCATATTGGAGGAATTGAAGAACAGAGGTCATCATCATATTGACGTAGCGCGGGCCGCCCGTAATGTCTGCATAGATATGAGTGTCCCGCCATGCAGCGCCGCCGCCCGCATCCCCTTTGATGCGCTCGGTCAGGTCGGCGACCTGCCCCTCGATATCCTCGATGAGCGCCTCCTCGCGATAGTGGAGCAGGATCGGTATGATTTCCACATCCGCGAGCGCAGGACGCAGCCGTTTCATGCGCGCACACCAAAAATCAAATTGGCTCGGATAGACGCTGCGCACGTCATTCTCCATGGCGACAATGCCCTGATCCTCTCCCCCCATCTCGGGTGAAATGCACTGTGGCGTCACAAGACAATAGAGCCGCGCTACCTTCTCCCCCTCCCGCGTGAGGAGATCAATCATATTGGCAAGCGGTGCTTCGTTCGTCTGAAACCCCGGGAAACAGCCCAAGCTCTCCTCCAGAACAAAGGTGTCCTCTTTCACGCGAGTAATAGGAAGCCCCGTATCCGCATCAGCTTCGCGCTCCTGCCGCACGAAGCTAAAAAAGTTGATGGCAATATTCTGTCTCATAATGACCTCCTAAACTGTTTCTTATTTTAGCGAAAATTATGCCCAATTGCAAGCAGTAAGAACGTGCGCCGCCCTGTCATCCTGCATAAATTTCGATTGCACGGACGTACCGCATACAGTACAATATGACCACTGAAATCTATGCGGATGGCACTATAAAGAAAGGAGCTCATGCCATGCGGCAAAATCTTCCCGTCACTGCCCTATTTCTGCTGCTCTCCCTGCTCCTCTTTCACTTCGTATTTCATCCCACATATACGGGAGCGTGGCGCACAATGCCATCCTCGCCAGTGAACGCAGGGGCACAGCGCATCCTGCTTGTGCCGCTCGACTCGCGTCCGCCGTGTCGGGAGTTCGTCATAAACGGCGGCAAGATTGTCGGATGGGAGGTTGTGACGCCGCCGACGGAGTATATGGACTACTATTCTATGGCGGGTGATACACGCGCGCTGCGAGATTGGCTTGCGCATGAGGCGGGCGGGGCGGATTCCGTGATCCTCTCGGTGGATCAGCTGCTCTCGGGAGGTCTGCTCGCGGCACGTGAGGCGCATATCTCGGCGAAGGATATTGCGGCGTTGGCAAACGATCTGCGCGCGCTGCACGCGGCGCATCCCGCCGTTCCCCTGCACGCGTTCTACATCCTGCCGCGCGCGATTCCGCAGGACGGGCTAGAGGGCTGGCGCGAGCGCCGCGCCCTGCTCGCCTATGCACGCCTCCTCGGACGTGCGGGCGAGGGGCTGCCCGTCGATGCGGAGGAGATGGAGCGTCTGCGCGCGCAGTTTCCGCCCGACTATCTGGAAAAATATCTCGCCCACTTCGAGGAGAGCACGACACTCGCCACCATGCTCATTGACCTTACGGAGGAGGGCGTACTCACGCGCCTCGTCCTCGGACAGGACGACGGCGAGGAGTATTCGGTCGGCAATCTGAAAAAGGCAGAGCTTGCCGCCCTGCTCGCGCAAAAAAATATCGCCCCCGAACGGGCGATGATTGTGCACGGCGCGGATGAGATTGCGCTCTCCATGCTCACGCGCATTGCAGTGGATGAGCTGCTTGCAGACGGTAGCGCCGCGCCGCGCATTTCCCTGCGCTATGCGGGTGCAGGCATGGACGACGCGGTCTTCCCCTTTATGGCGGTCTCGAACGACGCGACGGCGCGCGAGAAGATCGCCATGCTCGGCGCCTCCCTTGCGGAGGATAGCGAGGACAGAGATCTCACACTCTTCATCTCTGCCGGCGACAGCAATGCGGATACGCTCGGCACGCGCGCCCCAACTGCCGCCGCAATACGGGATATGATGGCGAGGGGAATGCCCGTTGCGCTCGTCGATCTCTCCCGTCATTTTCACGCGGAGGAAACGCTACTGCCCATGCTGATCGAAAAGAATGTACCCGTGAACGCGCTCACGGCGTACGCGGGGTGGAACACGGCAAGCAACGCCATCGGCACGGCGCTCTCGGAGGCGCTGCTCTATCACTGCGCTATGCAACGCGCAGAGAGTGACGAGAAACGCAATGCAGCCACCTATGCAAATCTCGCCTTCCTCACGGGACGCATCGCAGAGGATGAGTTCTATCTCAAGGAAACGATCGACCGCGTCAACAATACGCTCCGCATTGCGGGCTATCGGAATACTGCCGATCTCGATCTCACGAAGAACTGGCGCTGGGCGAATGATCTCCTCACGCACGATCTCGATCGCCGCATACGCAGCTATGAGAGCAGTGCCGCCTTCCGCGCACCGTTTCAGCAGGGCGATATGCAGCTGGGCCTTGTACGGAGCAATATCACGGCATACTACCCGTGGCCGCGCACCTTCGAGGTGCGGTTGGAAACGCAGCCGATAATCGAACTATACCAGTAACGCAAAGAACGGAGCCCGACGGACTCCGTTCTTTCTGTTACACTGTATTCACTGTGCCGCAAGCCCAAAGCGCGTGATGCCTTCCTTGCGGAACTTGTCCAGCAGCTCCATGACGCCGCTGTAGTTGATGTCCCCGTCCGCGCGCACAACGACGGCGAATCGCGGATTCTTCTGACTCTCCGCACGCGCACGACGCAGGAGGGTCGTCTCGTCGATCTGCTGATCCTCGAGCCAGAGCGAACCATCCTTGCGCACGGTGACGAGATAGGTCACAT
>ERZ773022.2253-NODE-2253-length-11818-cov-3.363853_pt1 | contig 11818 bp, 8 predicted proteins | sample MGYA00580839_ERZ773022 | MGnify/ENA primary metagenome ERZ773022 (study PRJEB29015, sample SAMEA2738020) | human oral metagenome | biome: human oral; feature: human-associated habitat; material: dental | place: China | collected 2044 ... | reverse complement strand
CTTTAAGGTCATGCAGCTCAAAGACGTGCGCGAGCTCGGCGATCATATTGTCGTGCAGGGCGGCACTTTCTACAACGACGCTGTGCTCCGGTGCATGGAAAAACTGCTCGACCGCGAGGTCATTCGCCCGGATATTGCGGGTCTGATGGGCGCTTACGGTGCGGCGATCCTCGCGCTCGAAGCCGGTACGAAAGAATCGACGCTTCTCGGCGCAGACAAGCTGAAGGACTTTTCTGTCGACACGAGTTCGTATCGCTGTAAGGGCTGCGGCAATAAGTGCCTGATCACGATGCAGAAGTTCTCCGACGGCAGCAAGTACTTCACGGGCAACCGCTGTGAGCGCGGCATCGGCGGCGAAAAGAAGTCAGCGGATGTGCCGAATATCTACGCGTACAAATACGAGCGGCTCTTCCATCACTACGAGTCGCTGAAGAATGCCAAGCGCGGCAGGATCGGCATTCCGCGCGTTCTCAATATGTATGAGGATTATCCCTTCTGGCATACCTTCTTTACAAAACTCGGCTACGAAGTCGTGCTTTCCGGCAAGTCCAGTGCAAAGATGTACTACAAGGGCATGGCGACGGTGCCGAGCGATTCGCTCTGCTATCCCGCAAAACTCGTTCACGGTCACATCATGGATCTCATCGAAAAGGGCGTAGATAAGATCTTTTACCCGTGTGAGCCTTATAATATGAAGGACGAGGTTCATGCGTCGGACAATCACTTCAACTGTCCGGTCGTCGCATCGTATGCGGAAAACATCCGCGGCAATATGGACATTCTGCGCGAAAAGAACATCGAGTTTTTGCAGCCGTTTCTGCCGATTCACGATAAGAAGCGCATGGTGAAGCGCCTTTATGAAGAGCTTGGCGGCAGCGAGGGGCTGACGAAGTCGGCGATCAAAGAGGCGGCGGAGGCGGGCTATGCAGAGATTGCAAAGTACCGCGAAGACGTCCGCGACTACGGGGAGAAGATTCTCGAGCGCATCGAAAAGACCGGCGAACACGCCATCCTTCTCGTCGGCCGTCCGTACCACATTGATCCGGAAATCAACCACGGCGTGCCGGAGATGATTCAGTCGTACGGTCTGCCGATTCTCTCAGAAGATGCGGTCTACCATCTGCCGACAAAGGGCACGCACCTTTCCATTGTCAACCAGTGGAGCTATCACGCGCGTCTTTACCACGCGGCAGAGTTCGTCGCCGCGCATCAGAACCTGACACTGATTCAGTTCAGCTCGTTTGGCTGTGGGCTTGATGCTGTCACGACGGGACAGGTCAAGGAGATTCTCGAGGGGCATGACCGCATCTACACGATGATCAAGCTCGACGAGGTCAGCAACCTCGGTGCGGCACGCATCCGCCTGCGCTCGCTGATGGCGGCGCTGAAGCGCAGGAAGCCCGCGCCGTATCAGGATATTGTCTTCCCTGACCGGCCGCATTTTACAGAGGACTGCAAGAAGACGCATACGATTCTCGCGCCGCAGATGGCGCCGATTCACTTCGAGCTCTTTCAGACGGTGCTTGAAAAGTACGGCTATAAGGCGGCGATACCGCCGATGCCGGACAAGCATGCGATTGATCTCGGGCTGCGCTATGTCAACAACGATATGTGCTACCCGGCGATCGTCGTCATCGGTCAGCTCATCGCCGCGCTGAAGTCCGGCAAGTACGACCCCGATCACACGAGCATCATGCTCTTCCAGACCTGCGGCGCCTGCCGTGCGACGAATTATCTTTCGATGCTTCGCCAGGCGCTGAAGTATGCGGGGTTCCCGCAGGTCGCGGTCTTTGCCGCCAAGGGTCTTCCGGAAGAGACGGATTCCTTCAAGCTCGACCGCCCGATGCTCGTCGATACGATCAAGGCGGCGGTCTATGGCGACCTTCTCATGAATGTCAAAAACCGCATGATGCCTTACGAGCTTGAAGAAGGGGCGACACAGGCGCTTTTTGACCTTTGGATGGCGCGCGCCAAGGAAGAGCTCGTGCACGGCAGCTACTTTAAGTTCAAGCGCCGCGTGAAGGACATTGTCCGCGCTTTTGACAAGCTGCCGATCGATGAGCACATGTGGAAGCCAAAGGTCGGCATCGTCGGCGAGATCCTCGTCAAGTATCACCCGGTCGCCAACAATGATCTGGAAAAGGTCCTCATGGAGGAGGGCGCCGAGGTCGTCATGCCCGAGTTCTGCGATTTCTTCCTCTATTCGGCGTACGATTCGGTTTCCAAGCACAAGCTCCTTGCGGGCTCATACAAGAATCAGTTTTTCGGTCGGATGTTCATCAAGATCATCGAGTTCTTCCGCGGTCCGATGCGTTCGGCACTAAAAAAGAGCCGTCATTTCCGTCCGCCGCATACGATCGATGAGACAGCAAAGCTCGCTTCCCGTCACGTCAGCCTTGGCAATATGGCGGGTGAAGGCTGGTTCCTCACCGGTGAAATGGTAAAGCTCATTGCAGAGGGCGTCCCCAATGTCGTCTGCCTGCAGCCCTTCGGCTGCCTGCCAAACCACATTACCGGCAAGGGGGTTATGCACGAGCTGAGAAAGAGCTACAAGGAGGCCAACATCACCGCCATCGACTGCGATGCTGGTTCCTCAGAGGTCAATCAGCTCAATCGTATCAAGCTCATGCTTGCGGTGGCAAAAGAAAAGAACCCGAACCTAAGGGAAGAAAAAGCCATGGGCGAAGATTAACTCGCATAAGAGAAGAGCCCGGCAGCCTTTTGTAAAAGACGCTGCCGGGCTTTTCTTTTATGCATCAAATGTTACGGATATGCGTGCTCCACACAAACGCATCGTATTTTTCCGTAACATTTATAAGTCAACTTATTTTTATGTAAAAGTTGACAATAGACAGAAAAAAGACTACTCTATAAAAGATGTTTATTATACTTATAAATGTAGGAGAGGGGATTTTTCATGAAAAAGAAAATAGAGCTGCGCGAACTTGTCCTCTGCGCGCTCTTCATCGCGCTGATTACGGCGGGGACGTTTATCCGCATCCCGATCGGCAGCGATGTCTATACACTGCAGTTTCTCTTTACCCTGCTGGCGGGGCTTGTGCTCGGCGGTCGGCTTGGTGCACTCGCTGTTGGTGCCTACGTCCTGATGGGGCTGGTTGGCATTCCGGTCTTTGCCTCTGGCGGCGGACCCGGTTACCTCATGCAGCCGACGTTTGGTTACCTTATCGGCTTCATTCTGCAGGCGTATGTCTGCGGCAAGCTCTCACGCCGCCTCACTCGCCCACGCATGCTGACGCTTTTAGGCGTCAACCTCGTCGGCATGGCGATCGTCTATCTTCTCGGGCTTGTCTGGTTCTACGTCGTCTCGAACTATGTGATTATGGCGCCGGTTTCCATTTGGTGGGTCATTCTTTACTGCGGCATACTGCAGGTGGGGCCGGACTTTATTCTCTGTGTCATTTCGGCAGGGCTTGCCGCACGTTTCCTGCGGGCGGGATTTTGGCTCGGTGCGTCAAAGGTAAATTCTTCAGCGGTCAAGGAGGCATGAAGATGGGAAAGGCACTTTTCATCACAGGTACGGGTACGGATATCGGAAAGACGTATGTCACGGGGCTTATCGTGAAAAAGCTCGTGGATGCGGGCATGGATGCAGGTTACTATAAGGCGGCGCTTTCCGGCGCGGAGCCGGATGAAAAGGGCGAACTTCAGCCGGGTGATGCGCTGCATGTCAAGGCGGCGGCGCATCTTACAGAGCGTATACCGGAACTTGTCTCCTATATCTACCGCGAGGCAGTATCTCCGCATCTCGCGGCGAAGCTCAACGATAGGCCGATTGATTTTGACAAGGTCGAGCGAGACTTTAAGGCGGCGAAGGCGCGCCATACATTTCTTACAATGGAGGGAAGCGGCGGTATCATCTGCCCGCTCCGCTGGGATGGCGAGCAGCACGTCGTTCTAGACGATCTCGTCTGTCGTCTGGGGCTTCCGGCGCTCGTCGTTGCAGATGCGGGTCTCGGTACCATCAATGCAGCGGTGCTGACCATCGAGCACCTTCGTGCGCGGGAAATTGCCGTGAAAGGCGTCATACTCAACAACTGGAAGGGCGGCATCATGGAAGAGGACAATCGCCGCATGATTGAAGAGATGACCGGCGTTTCGGTCGTCGCATGCGTTAGAAAAGGCGATGCGGAGCTTGCGTTGGATGCGGAGAAACTTGCTGCGCTTTACGAATAAAAGGAAGAGTGAATAGGATGAAGGAAAAGCATGCGAATCTGCCGGCGGATTCTTGGGAGGCGCGCGACCTTGCGCGCATTTGGCACCCCTGCGGACAGATGAAGGATTATGAGGAGCTTCCGCCGATGGTCATTGAGCGCGGCAAAGGTGTCTGGCTCTATGACATACACGGCAGGAAATACCTGGACATTGTGAGTTCCTGGTGGGCGAATCTCCTCGGTCATGCAAATCCGCGCATCAATGCGGCGATCAAGGCGCAGATTGACCGGCTCGAGCACGTTATCTTTGCAAATTTTTCGCATGTGCCTGCTATCGAACTGTCGGAAAAGCTTGCCGAAATCACGCCGAAGCGTCTGACAAAATTTCACTTTAACGATAACGGCTCCTCTGCCGTCGAGTGTGCGCTGAAGATGAGTTTTCAGTATTGCCAGCAGACGGGACGCGTGAAAAAGACGCGTTTCATGTGCCTGACCGAAGGGTATCACGGCGAGACGATCGGCGCGCTCTCCGTCGGCAGCATGGATCTCTTTGCCAAGATGTACCAGCCGATGATGATGGAAAACATTCACATCGAAGCGCCGGATTGCTATCGCTGCCCCTATGGAAAGCAGCGCGAAAACTGTGTCTGTGAGTGCTTTCAAAAGGCAGAAGAGGCATTTGAGGTGCATGCGGATGAGACAGCGGCGATCATCGTCGAGCCGCTGCTTCAGGGAAGTGCGGGTATGCGTGTTTATCCGCCGCTTTACCTGAAAAAACTTCGCGCGCTCTGCGATAAGAAAGACGTCCTGCTCATTTTCGATGAGATTGCCACGGGCTTTGGACGCACGGGAAAGATGTTTGCCGCGGATCACGCAGATGTTTCGCCGGACATCATGACGATTTCGAAGGGGCTGACCGGCGGCTATCTCCCGATGTCCGTCACCTGCGTTTCCGATGCGATCTACGATGCTTTCTACGCCGATTACGGTACGGGCAAGTCCTTTCCGCACAGTCATACATATGCTGGCAATCCGATCGGCTGTGCGGCTGCACTCGCCGTGCAAAAAATTATAGAAGAAGATCACGTCCTTGAAACAGCGAATAAAAACGCAGTATGGCTGACCGGCGCATTGAAAAATGCCATCGGCAGTCATCCAAACCTAGGCGAGATTCGCCATATTGGACTTATCCATGCGATGGAATTTGTCAAGGATCCGAAGACGAAAGAAGCACTTGACCCGAAAAAGCGCACGGGATATGCGATTTATAAAAAAGCGCTTGAAAAAGGGCTGGTGCTTCGCCCGCTCGGCGATGTCCTTTATTTCAACCCCGCTTTGAACATCACGCGCGATGAGCTGACGACGGCAATTGCTGTGGCTAAGGATGCCATTGAAGCGGTGCTCCCAGGCTGATTCTTTTATAAAAATCCTTCTTGTCAGAAAAAGAGGGATTTTTTTCTATATGCCGAATAGTATAAATCGTATAGACTTTGTTTTCGAAGAACAAAGAAGTCAAAGCATATGGAAAGGGAGTTATGTATGAACAGCAAAGCAGAAGCATTTAAGAACTATCTCGATGGAAATGACCTCGGTGCATTTGAAATCCAAGAGGTTGAAGGCGATGAACAGGGCACGGTGATTTTCCGTTCAAATGTCTCCACGGAAGGACAGCAGCTGCCGACGATCGTCCTGGTTGACGACAGCGTCTTCACGATGATTCGCATCCAAGTTTCTCCTGGGGCACGCACGAAGGAAAACGAGCTTCAGGTCCTCCGCCTCATCAACGACCAGAACCTCACGTACAAACCGTTCAAGCTCTATTTCGACAACGAGGGTTCCCTTATCCTCGATACCTGTATCTTGGTGCCGGGCGAGGATTTCTCTCAGCTCGGCGAGGAGATCTATGGAATGTTTGATATCCTGATCGATTTCCTCAACAAGAACTATCGCGCGCTCATGAAGAAGATCTGGGGCGAAGAACCTGCGCCTAGTACAGAGGAAAGTACAGAAGCAGCTTCAGAGGATAAGTGAGAAACGTTGACTTTTTGCGGCTGCCTATGCTAAGATAGGAGCGCAATAAATGAAAGGCGATGAAGAAGAGGAGTACGCTTTTTCTGTGATGCAGAGAGGAGCCGGTCGGTGCAAGGCTCTTTGCGGAGAAGCGGAAGGTCGCTTTGGAGCTGCCCGGTCTGCACGAGGCAGAGGCTGGGACGTCGGCGGCGTTAACGCTGGAGTTCTTTTGCTGTGCGATATGCAGCATAGCTTACCGGGCGGCAAAGGAAGAAGATTGGTGGTACCACGAGTGCATGGCTCTCGTCCTTTTGGATGAGGGCTTTTTTCATTTGTAGGATGTATAATTTTAGGAGGAAATGCAGTGGCTGGGAGCGAGAAGCACATCGAAACGAACATCCCAAAGGTCTATGACCCGCAGTCGTTCGAGAAAAAATGGTATGCGTTTTGGGAGGAGGAAAAGCTCTTTCATGCACAGGCGGATGCGTCGAAGAAACCGTACAGCATGGTTATCCCGCCGCCGAATGTCACCGGGCAGCTTCACATGGGGCATGCGCTTGACAACACGCTTCAAGACATCTTGATCCGCTACCATCGCATGCAGGGGTTCAATACAGTATGGATTCCGGGCTGTGACCATGCGGGCATTGCGACGCAGGCAAAGGTCGAAGCAGCACTTCGCGAGGAGGGAACGAACCGCTATGCGCTCGGCCGCGAAAAATTCCTCGCGCGCGTCTGGGATTGGAAGAAAAAGTTCGGCAACCGCATCATGAGTCAGCTTCGCTCGCTCGGTTCATCGCTCGATTGGGATCGCGAGCGCTTTACGATGGACGAGGGCTGCAATAAGGCAGTAACCGAGTTCTTTATCAGGCTGTATGAAAAGGGTATGATCTATAAGGGTAACAGACTTGTCAACTGGTGCCCCGACTGCATGACTACTCTGTCTGATGCAGAGGTAGATCACGAAGATGTACAGGGCAAGTATTGGTACTTCCATTATCTGGCGAAGGATGGCGGTGAAGGCATTACAGTTGCCACTTCCAGGCCGGAGACTATGTTCGGAGATGTCGCAATCGCTGTAAATCCTGACGATGAGAGATATGCGGAATTGGTAGGCAAGATCGTAATACTGCCTATTGTCGGAAGAGAGATTCCGATTATAACCGATGAATACCCTGATCCCGAGAAGGGAACAGGTGCTGTTAAAATAACCCCGGCGCACGACGCCAACGACTTCCTGGTAGGTCAGAGACACGATCTTGAGATTATGTCGTGTATGAATGATGATGCTACTATGAATGATCTCGCTGGCAAATATGAGGGCATGGATAGATATGAGTGTCGTAGGGAGTGGGTCCGCGACCTCGAGGAGGCGGGCTTCCTGGTTAAGGTAGAGGAGCTGACTATTCCTGTAGGTAAGTGCTACAGATGTCATAATGCTATCGAGCCTAAGCTGTCCGATCAGTGGTTCGTAAGGATGGAGGAGCTGGCAAAGCCCGCAGTCGAGGCGGCTAAGTCGGGCAGGCTCAAGCACGTGCCTGAAAGATTTGAGAAGAATTACCTCAACTGGCTAAATGATATCCACGACTGGTGTATCTCGAGACAGCTGTGGTGGGGACACAGAATACCTGCTTACTACTGTGATGACTGCGATGAGGTAGTTGTCGGACGTGAGATTCCAAGCGTGTGCCCTAAATGCGGCGGCGCTCATTTTCATCAGGATGAGGATGTGCTCGATACGTGGTTCAGCTCCGGCCTGTGGCCTTTCTCGACACTTGGCTGGCCTGACAAGACGCCGGAGCTGGAGTATTTTTATCCGACTTCGGTTCTCGTAACCGGATATGACATACTTTTCTTCTGGGTCATCAGGATGGTGTTCTCAGCATGCGAGATCATGGAAGAACCTCCATTCGAGTATGTGTTCCTGCACGGCCTGGTTAGAGATGAGCAGGGACGCAAGATGAGTAAGTCGCTCGGCAACGGAATTGATCCGCTCGAGGTTATCGATAAGGTTGGGGCAGATGCTCTCAGATTCATGCTTATCACAGGTATTACTCCTGGAAATGACACCAGGTTCATCTGGGACAGGCTCGAATCCTCGCGCAACTTCGCTAACAAGCTGTGGAACGCATCGAGATTTACAATCATGAATCTGCAGGACGATAACGGCAATCTGTTGCCAATGGCAAGCGCAGAGACGTCAGCCCTGAGAGATGAGGATAAATGGATTATTTCTCGTGTTAACGAAGCTGCACAGGATATCACCAACTCGCTTGAAAAGTTCGAGCTGGGACTCGCGGGGCAGAAGGTATACGAGCTCATCTGGGATGAGTATTGCGATTGGTATATAGAGCTGGTCAAGGCCAGGCTGTGGGGAGATGACGAGCAGGATAAGGCTACAGCAAGATTTGTGTTGCAGAGCGTACTCAAGGATCTGCTCAAGCTGCTTCACCCATTCATGCCATTCATAACAGAGGAGATATGGGGATATCTGCCGGCAGATAAGGCGACAGACAACAATGACAATCTGCTGATAAAGGCTGCTTGGCCTGAATACGACACATCCAAGGTATATGCTGATTCTGTAGCTAAAATCGATACTGCCAAGGAGATAATCAAGGCTATCAGAAATGCCAGAACCGAGGTTGATGCTGCACCAAGCCGCAAACTCAATTTGATTATTAAGACCGATACTTTAAATGATACTATTGAGGCAGCGGCAGCGCACATACAGAAGATTGCCAATGTTGTAGATATAGAGGTAGCCGGAACTGATGCAGCTGCACCTGACGATGCGGTATCGGCAGTATTCAGCGGTGGAGAGATTCTAATCCCTTTGGCAGAACTGGTCGACTTTGAGGCTGAGCGTGAGAGACTTCAGAAGGAAAAGAAGAGACTGGAGGGCGAAGTTGCACGTGTAGATAAGAAGCTTGCAAATGCAGGCTTCGTAGCAAAGGCACCAGCTGCAGTTGTTGAAGAGGAAAAGCAGAAGGGCGAAAAGTATCGCGAGATGCTTGAAACTGTAAATAACAGACTTGAGTCCATGGGGGCAACAAGTGTCAAATAAAGCTAGTGAGGCTGTCATACAGCGTATCCGGGATATGACAGCCAAGAAAGGTCCGATCGGACTCAAGCGAATGAGGCGACTGCTGGTGTTACTTGGGCACCCGGAGGAGCACATGAGTGTTGTACATGTGGCCGGCACCAATGGCAAGGGTTCAGTGTGCCAGTTTACGGCCTCTATGCTGCGAGCAGCGGGATATTCCGTAGGGGTATTTACTTCACCGCACGTGATGGAGTACAACGAAAGGTTCGAGATAGATAGACACTATATCAGCGACGACGACTTCTGCCGTATTGCAGACTGTGTCATGTCATATGCTGAACAGCTCTACGATGAAGGCTACGGCTACCTGGCTGAGTTTGAGATACTTACAGCTACAGCGTTGCTGTATTTTAAAGAGCAAGCTCCTGATATAGTGATACTCGAGTCGGGTATCGGCGGTAGGATAGATATGACGAATGTCATTTCTGAACCGTTGGTTACCGTGATAACAGAGATAGGCTTCGACCATGTGGGAATGCTCGGGGATACGCTGGCAGAGATTGCGGTTGCTAAGGCCGGCATTATCAAGAACGGTGTTCCAATCGTATCTGAATCAACTGAATCAGAGGCTAAGGAAGTAATAATTCGCACCGCAAAAGAGAAGCGTGCTGAGTTTATAGATGCTTCGCTGGCTGAGTATAGGATTACGGATTACGCGGAGCCGATGAGGTTCAATTTTGCATTTGAAGGAAGCGATAACAGCTCGGGATGCAATATCAGAATGGATGACGTAAGGATAGGCCTAATAGGCGAGCATCAGGTCAGAAATGCGATCACTGCTATACTGGCTGTAGAGAGCATGAGGGCCAGAGGCTGCGTTGAGATAGATGAGCAGCAGATGAGACAAGGACTCATGGCTGCAAGGCATATGGGGCGCTTTGAGATACTCAATAGCGATCCGTATGTGGTAATAGATGGGGCGCACAACCCGCAAGGCTTACAGGCTGCTGTGGATGTGCTGGTGGAATTAAGAGGGACGATATTTAAGGACAAGAGGATACTGACAATCTTCGGTTGCTTTGCAGATAAGGAGCATCAGAAAATGTCTGAGATATTGAAGGTGGGACTTAGAGCAACTGGATGTGGTGAAGTTATTGCTACGGAACCGGTCAGTCCGAGGGCGCTTCCTGCTGAGATGCTCAAGTCGGAGCTCGAAGATGAGGGCATCGCTGTTACAGCTATCGGCGATGATGAGACAGCTTTTGAGAGAGCGATGGCGTCCGGATATGACGTTATACTCTTTTTAGGATCAATATATCTTATAGGAGATATACGAATTTTTTTCAATCGAAAGGACGGGTAAATTAATGTTTGACAGAAATGGCTACGATGACAGCAGATATAACCTGGATAATATCGCTGAAATTGCTAAGACTTCCCCAACTGTTGCTGCTCTGGTTGAGAAGGAGTACAACAGACAGAAGAACAATGTGGAGCTGATCGCATCCGAGAACTACTGTTCAGAGGCTGTTCTCGCTGCATGCGGAAGCTGCTTATCTTGGAAGTATGCAGAGGGATACCCTGCAAAGCCAGTTGCCAGGCACTCGGGGAACAAGGGCAGATACTACGGTGGTACAAGGTACGTAGACGAGCTGGAGGAGTACTGCTGTGATAAGTGGAGAGAAGTATTCCACACTGATTATCATGTAAATGTTCAGCCACACAGTGGTTCACAGGCTAATTTCGCTGCCTACAATGCAGTGCTGGAGCAGGGAGACACAATTCTATCACTCAACCTGGACAACGGTGGACACCTCACCCACGGTTCATCCGTGAACTTCAGCGGAAAGTTCTTTGACGTACACTTCTACAACGTAGATGACAACGGATATATAGACATGGCAGACCTGGAGCGTAAGGCTAACGAGCTTCATCCTAAGCTCATCCTCACAGGAGCAAGCGCTTACTCCAGAATAATCGATTTCGAGAAGTTTGCCGAGATAGCTAAGAGTGTTGGAGCACTGTTCATGGTGGACATGGCTCACATCGCCGGACTCTTTCTTCCATTCGCGGCGACAGCACTCATACAGCCACATGCCGCAGATGTTCTTCAGGAAGCGGACAGTGCCCGCAACTCCTCCCTCATTGGTGAAGTTACGACTGAAAGACTGCTCATTGACGATAGCCTGCGGCGTTTCGATTCCCATCAGGCTCCATGTGCCCGAACTGAGATAGGCAAAGTGCGGACCTGCGGCAGGAACGGCTGCAACGGCACTTGCCGTGTCATGCCCCGCCACGGCAACGACGGGAAGCGGACCGAGTCCTGTCAGTTTGCGGACCTCTTCGGTCAGTGTCCCGACGACGGTACCGGGCCCGACCGCCCTACCGAAATGTGTCCGTCGCAGTCCCACACTCCGAAGCAATGCCTCGTCGATTTCTCCCGTATGCACATTCAGCATCTGTGACGTAGAGGATATGGTATACTCACAAACCATCTCCCCTGTCAGGAGATAGCTCAACGCGTCGGGCATGAACAGGATTCTGTCGGCATTTTGCAGTGCCGCACTCCTAGCCTTGCGCATCGCATAGA
>ERZ773022.2252-NODE-2252-length-11821-cov-18.793133_pt1 | contig 11821 bp, 12 predicted proteins | sample MGYA00580839_ERZ773022 | MGnify/ENA primary metagenome ERZ773022 (study PRJEB29015, sample SAMEA2738020) | human oral metagenome | biome: human oral; feature: human-associated habitat; material: dental | place: China | collected 2044 ... | reverse complement strand
CACCATCCGACGGCGAATGGTGTCCTGGAGGAAGATGGAAGAGAAGATGAAGGAGAGGTAAGAGACGGAGTGTGGCTGTCGTCTGCAGTCTTGCGTGCGGCACGTCGAGCGCTGTGGGACACGACTGTCTGCAGGTCTGACAGCTCACCGGCTGGGTGGTCGACCCCCACTACCTAGTGCGCCTCCAGACCTTCCGCCAACGCGCTGCCGAGGTCAGCCTCGTCTGGCGCGACGACACCAACAGCGTCAAGGAGGTAGTGCCGAGGTTGCATGAGGGTGTGGAGGAGCACGAAGGCGTGGAAGAGCCGCGGCGTTGAGCCATGATGGTTGCCGCCAAGGCCATTAACACAGTTGGCCTGCCTGGCCGATAGCACAAACGTCAGGTGGCGTGAGGCTTCGTCCACGCCGTACGTAACCGATTTGTCATCCTTGAGGATGTCCATAACGTCTGCGCGGTTCGGTGCTGAACTGGCGGTCATTTTCTCCGCTTCGAACCATCAGGCTGCCCGCTTCCTACAACAGCACCCCGACGTCACAGTCCTGGCACACAGGCCCCCTATGGGCAACCACGGCACGGAGTGCTACCTTTCCAAGTGTCCAGAACGATCTGCGGGCACCACCGGCCCAGCGCGACGATGGAGATAGGCATGCGCTACCAAGCAGACATAGACGCTCTCAGGCGGCGGCAGCACTGGCAGTTGTCACGGCCTGGCAGGCTACCTGTACCTGCGTGTCACCGATGGCGTTTGTCTGCTGCGCACCAGATGCGTCCGCCTTGTGATGCAGTTGTGGATCGATATTACAAGGCAGTTGCTTTTCGAATGCGTCCGTGAATTTACTCTTCACGATATAGAGACGGAATTCGAAGGAACAAAGCAAATCGCTCTCATCTATATTGCATAGATTGGTTGACTGTTTTATAATAGCAACCACTATGAGCGAAAGACCGCAATTCACCAACAAATCGCCAGCGGGCCAGAAAGACGGCCACGTAGACGCTGACGAATATACACACGAAGAAATACTGTCGCAGAACCAAAAGCGCATGCATTTAGGTGCTTTTGCGATTGAAGTGTTAGGACTAATAAAAATGCCACCACTTAAGAAATGGGGCAAACTCTTTCGAATGCTAGTCGACGGAAGTGGCAGCAGATATGAGAATGGTGTCGATATTGCGTACGGGCTTAACGGTAGTTCCGTAGATATGTGCGTCAACGTCCCATCCATGTATCCCCTGTCAGCCAAGCAGATCGAAGAACGCCGCAAACTAGTCGCAGAATTAAGCGACCCCAATTTCCGTCAGCGCGAACAAGAGTTTATCCAGGGCTTGCGCGAGGCTGAGCAGAGGAGACAATCTGCAACCCCCAAAGCTAGCGCATCATAGTCTCATTGACTCCACCCAAGTTTCTGCAGGGTTATGACGCTAGCGGCACTGCAAACTGCAGCATCGACGCTGAGTTGTGTCGCAGCAAGACAGCAGATGTCGTGCAGCAATCTTCTGGCGCCCAGTTCCCAGGCGCGACTATTTTAGCCACCAGGGGTAAACATTTCACGCCTACCCCACTAGATTTCGGTAGACGTCTATGGTCACGCAAACATTCTCAGACCAAATTTCAAAGTTACTAGGGAACACGAACAGCGAAATCGCTAATAGTTGCCTATTCTATTGCACAGTAGTGTACAGCGATAGCGTATGGGTGCGACGCAGGGTTGAAACTACACAATTTGAGAGCGAGATAACGCTTTCAAGGCATTTCACCTTCGATGTTGATTTTGATGCGTTAAACTCTCTGCGAAGCACATACGATCGAACTGACGCAAAATGCTATTTGCCAGCATTGAAAGGGCTGCGCAGGGCTCCGTTACTTGACATAGACGTATCAGGATCCACGGCTGTATCGACCGCAAGAAGACGAGAGAATGCCACACTGGGGGCCGCAGTTGTCGTGGGTCACGTATTACGGAAATTGAGAAGTAACTACGGCGACTTGAAGGCCGAAGTATGGGTATCTTGGGTACGCCCATTCATTACCTGGATGCTGTCATTAGAACGTGACATTGACACAAATGTAGTATCGGCACCAAACACACTAAGTGAACTGGATAGCCTGCTCCCAAAGAATTTACGCCTTGACGTACGCATAAGTCTACTTTTATCTTTCGAGGAACTGCAAAACTACTTGAAATCGTACACGCTGTATTTGGTAGTTCCGTGCCATTCTTCCAAGGACAGCACCACGACAAAAGTTCCGTGTACTGGAGTTGCCCAGTTCAAAGTAACGCGTCCTGACTCGATCGAGCATGACCGCCCTTCCGGAGCGCATCGAAGAATATCGGGCAGACTGTTGCACTTTCTTTTTATGGGTACTGAGTACATGGTCAATCTTCCGCAGTTTGGAAGCGGTGACGGTGGGCACGCACGTTTAGTTTGCCCGAAAGGTCTTACAATTGACAGCATCGACATGTTTCAGGGAGATAAGTACTTTCAATTGCATAGGCAACCGCAAGGGAGTGATACATCTAAATATTGGTCACTCCATCATGGATATATAAGAAAAGTGGAAGGCAGTCAAAAGAGCCCGAATGATCGTGTTGTTGCACTCGAAGTAATGTACAACAGGAGACGAATTGAGCTGCATGACCGCAGTTTGCCACCTGTACCACCAGAAACAGATGCGAACAATGCATCAGTGGACCCTGGAGTTTGGCAAGTACGTATGAGTATGAGCAGCAGACGATCTCGATTCCTTGGACCTACTTTGGGACTTCTTGTTTGCTCAATGTACGCATTATTAATTAATGCCGTGTCTGAAGCCAACTTTTCACCTGTCGGTACGCTCGGCCTGCCGATACTACTTGGATTCCTAATCGCAGGAGAAGAGCATCTAGTTCTTTCTCGAACGCTCGCCAAGGTCAGGTGGCTTGTAGGATTATCAACTGCGTCATTCGTCATTGCGGCCTGCACTATCGCCGCACGACAGATGTCACGGTTTCACGGTATACCATTTATACTTGCGATCCTTTTTGGGGTGGCATCTATCATCATGGTATTCGGTCATATCGCAAGAATCCAACTCTTTCGAACTAACGTGTTTGAAGAACTACGATATAAAGCTTCAAAAGTCTACCATGATCATGTCGATTCAAAATATGAATATAATACCACCAGATTGAAAGATTATATTGCACAGCTTGATGTGGTTCAAAAGACTTCTGCTTCCACCCGGCAGGAACGGAAGGCACGTAAGTCAGAGATTCGAAAACTTAAGACCAATATCAAACAACTCAGGGCAGATCGCAAGTATGCTGTTCGTCAAGCGCGACTAGAAATACTGAAGGATAGAAAGGTGCTTCTATTGTGCGGGAAGGCATGCCTTCAAATGTTACGGCCATAATTTTCGCATTGAGGTTTGTTTTCTAGACAGAATCGAAGCAAGTCGCATAAGGTGCTCAGTGATGAATAATCCATTACATACACTGCTTTCTTCGAAAATGGCGGTGTCGCAAGCGATGATGACCACGATGATCGTTTCATCTATTCTGTAGATTAACATGATAGAGTGGATCCAACTGGGGAAGTTTGCTGCCAAAGATGCATGTCATGCCGACGTTTATCACACATCAGACTAACGCGATACGACGTGGGCCCGTGGAAACAGATGCGTCAACAGTAGCATTCTTAACTTAACTGGCTTATTCTTTATTTCCAACGGGAAGCCTGCGCACTGGGAAAAGGAAGCGGGTGCACTGAATTTACCGCAACTTTAAATTTCTGATTCTACTACATGCTCGGGGTTAGCGATAGCCTTGAGAACATCAAGGACTCAAACTGCCCCACGTAAGATTGTTGTGGCATACGGTGTAGGTATGAGTGAATCTACTGGATCTCCTACCTGGACTTTTATCTTCGCCCTTCCCGCCGCTGTTGCTGCTGCCGTCGCTGCCATGAATGGGGTAAGTCAGCTTTCCCGATCGGCAAGAGCGCGTCGCACGATAGAGTGGATTGACAGTACGGTCGACAGGTACGTCGAAGATGATCTTCGCCAGCGCCGGCTTGCTGAACTACGAACAGAGCAAGAGGCCAACCTCATCGCAACCTACTACGTTCCTTGGTGGCGTTTAGTGCTGTTCCCAGTTTGGGTGATTGCTGTCGTATCACTTATTCTGCTTACAAGCAAGAGGGGGATGTCTGGAATGACTGCATTTAGAGATGTAGCGTCTCATTTTCTGTTCACCGCATACTTCGCTTGGCTATTTATTGGTAGTTATAGAGAAAAATTGAGGATAATCGATCATTATAAAGCCGGGGTTCTCAGCGAACCCCGCATTCCGTTGTGGCGTATGGGGAACAAACTTGTTGGCATTGCGTTATGGTGTACTGCGGGCTTCTACTTACTGGGTGGTGGCCTAGTTTTTCTTTTCACAGCCAAGTATGCGCAGCTTGCAGCCATAAGCTTGGCGGCAGGATACATGATGCTATTTGCCATGATCCCATATGCGAAGCGCTACATCCAAAGCTGGGCTGTCACAACTAACGCGGGATCGGAATTGATTGGAAATGAGGCATCGAATTTTTCTCGATCTTTTGCAGTAATGCTGGGCTTTTTGGGTTCGCAAAATAATGATGGCAAAAATAGTGAAGCTATTCAATAGTTCACAATGTTGCGCATAGAGTGTTAAAATAGAATTGTTTATGCCCGCCAATCATTCCTCATCCCTCCACCACTGCCTCCGCAAAACCAAAGCCGCCCTCCTGGCCGTCTCCTTCACCCTGGCTGGCATCCTCCTCATGATGCTCAACGCCTGGCTGACACCAATGCAGCTGGGAAGTTGGATGTGGCTGCACGCCCTGCCGCTGGGCGAGCTGGGTGGGACATTGTTTGGTGCGGGGCTGCTGTCAACGTTCTTCGAGTACACCTTCCGGCGAGACCAGGAGCGGGCGGTGACCGAGCGCTTCCGCCAAACGATCCGTGAGGAAGCACCGACCCTGCGCGACGCCATCATCGCAGCCTTCCGCTTCGACCGCCAGGACGTCGCGCGTATAGCCACGCCCGAGCTGCTGGACGATCTGGCCCGCACCAGCCTGGGCCTGCGCTTCGGCGACCCAGCCTTCGGCCGGGAGGTCTACGCCGACATCCGCCACCAAGCCATAGCTGCCGAAGAGCGCTGGTACGACGCCCGCGTCGACGCGACCCTTGGTATACCAAGGGGTAGGAGCAGTGCTCCTACCCCGTTCTTCGACTTACGTGTCCGCTGGGAGTACACCGTCACGCCGCGGCACCGCTTCCGCAAGTTCGCCGTCGTCTCCGACCGCCAGCGCTACGACCAACTAGTGGCCGAGCGTGGAGAGACGAGCGTGTGGTACCGCCGCCCGGTGCCCGGCCTAGCCGTCTCCGATCCAGAGGTCTTCGCCCTCGAGCAGTTCACCGTCAATGGCACACCGGTGCCGTTCACGCGGCAGGTGGAGGATGCAGGGCAGATCTATGTCGTCGACCTGGGCACTGAGGTCATCACAGACGACAAGCCAGTCGTCATCGCCTTCCGGTTCCGTTCACTGGTGCCACGCAACGGCCATGTCTTCCACCTCAACATCGACCGCCCGACCAAGGGCCTGGACGTGGAGCTGTCCTACGACGCCGACGCGATCGAGCGAGTCCGCCTGATGGACTTCGCGTCCCGTGGCGATGGTGGACGCGTCTCTGAGGAACCGCAATCAGCAGTCGTGCGCTACCGCTACGACGGCTGGCTCTTCCCAAGAGCAGGCCTTGTCTTCGCCTGGACGCTCCACAATGAGCAAGTAGCCCAGCTCGACCAAGCAGCCGACGCGCAGCCGCAAGCCAACGCTTCTGAGAAAACCTCAGCCGGCCAGCGCACCGGCACAGCCAAATCATCGGTCAGCACGGGCAATGACGACGCCCGCCCAGCGCAGGCCGCTTGACGGACGCCGCGTGGCCCACAGGTGCAGCCACGATCGGATAGAAACCCCGCTGTACGGGGCCTTCATTCAGCAGCCACCCATGCTGCTCACCTCCCTCCATCTCGGCTGACATCCCTAGATTGCCATACATGTATGGTGGTGCCAAGTTGGTGACCGCTCGACGCTGGTGGTCGTGCGCGCTTCCTCCTCCACCAGCCAAGACGAGCAGTGGTGGCCCATCGCCCGCCAGCTCGGTCTGCGGCTCCAGCGCGCCCGCATCGCCAAGGGCCTGAGCCAGGAGTCCCTGGCCCACGCCGCCGGCATCTCCACCTACACCTACCAAAAGTTCGAAAAGGGTGAGTCCCGCCCCGGCACCCCCATGAACCCGCGCCTGCGCACCCTCATCGCCCTAGCGGCTGCGCTGGACATGCGGGTGGAGGAGTTGGTGGGAGAGATGAGTGAGTAAGGCTGTGTCTCCTAGGACATCTGCAGCAGCTCACGGAACTGGTCATGTTGCAGTGGCAGATACGCTCCATCGTTCCACCTACTCGTGAGAACAGACAGAGTCCACCTAGGTTCGTGATCCGTTAGTCGAAAATTATTACTTCTCCCGCTTTTTAGCCGCAAGTGAGAACGGCCCCCGCGAGGATGATGTCTCTCTCCGCAAGGTCAAATTCCGATCCTTACGATCCCACTGCACTGAGAACTCGAACCGGGTTGCCGTTTCCTCACCCTCATCCGTCCCGTGAGTCCATGTGACTGACGCAGGCATCTCCTCGGTATTTACTTCTTCAGGAATACCTGAAGCAACATCACGGTATTCATGGACGAAGTGCCGTTCCTCGCCCGTTTCTTCCACCGTCACAGAGGTTCCCGACATGCTCCACACCCCCTGAGCGATCTCTTTCTCATCCCCATCTCTCCGCTTAGCCTGCAACTCCCACTTTCCCTCACTTACTGTAAGAACTGCAGTCTTCCAACTCTCCGTATCATCAAAAGAAATATCCCAGGTGCCAGCGGCGAACTTCTTGAATGCCAAGGTAGAGCCGGAGCAGCCGGTCAGAGGCGCAATAGCCGCACCGGCAGCCACGATCGACAGGTACTTGATCGTTTCGCGACGACCAAGAGCATGGGTGAGAAAACGAATCTGCTGCCGCATGGCTCGAATCCTTCAAGGTAGGGTGGGGACCGGGCGTTGAGAAGCGCCCGTAACTACCCAAGAAGATCTACACCCGCCGTCGCGCCTTTCCCCAGTTGATTTATGTCAGCACCCTTCAATCCTCCTATCCTCCTCACCAGCCCTGAGCATGTTAGAGAACTACCGCATCATCCAAAATGCCGTTACATTAGCGGCTTCGACCGACTGGAGATCCACGCCCTACCAGCATCCCAGCCTAGACACCGAACAGGAGTGACAGTGACGAGGTCACGCCACTACTTGCACACCCTCATCGCTCTGGCAACAGCGCTGGACATGCAGGTAGAGGAACTGGTGGGATAGTCCCTGGCTACGATGCCGCCATGAGCCAACGTGCGCCCCTCCCCCAGGGTCATCCCACCGACAACGATCTGGCGCGGTGCGTCATACGATCATGAGTATTGCGTCTCTTAGCATCGACACTGCCGTCGGCGTTGTCACCGCACTGACTGGCCTGATCGCTGCCGCTGTGGCCGCCACGCAGCTGTCCTACCGCCACCGCATGATGCGAACCGCCACCTGGGCACAGGAGCAGGTCCCCTCAGCCACCGGTGAGCGCAAGCAGCACTTGGCGGACATGCAGCGCTGGGCGCAGTCTGAGGTGATGGCAGCGACAATGATTCCGGCAAAGGTGTTCGTAGAACCACTATTTACCGCGACGCTATTTTTGCTGATACCCATTCTTCATGACCCACCATTGTATCCTTTTGCGCTAACCGCGTTCCTCGTTCAAGCCCTGCAGTACCGGAGAACAATTCGGCTGTATCTCGAACGCCAGCGATGCGCCATAGACTACTATGAAGGTCGAACAGTCCAGCCTGCACACATTGGCCTCCTTTTCCAGATGGAAGGCGGCACGCGCAAGGAGTTTCTCTGGGCCAGCATCGTCTCTGCCGAGCTAACAGCCGTGTCGCTCTTGCTCGCAAGATACATTCACCATGAGCACAAAACGATGCTTCCATTGGCAATTGGTGTTTGTGTCGGAGTTATCAGTTCCGTCGCTGACATTCGGCGATCTAACAGACACCCGTTTCTTGCACAGGTATAGCATGCCATAGTAAATGAACATAGCGATCGCGTCATCATAGATTTCCTAATCATGCGGCGTAGGCGGCTAATTATTGTGCGTGATTATCGGAAACAAGTTCCTGACAGTGTATCCGACACCTTACCACGCGCATCAATTCTCAGACATAGACCGTGCCTTTTCGAGGTCGAAACAGCCCTTCTTTGTATCTCTCGCGGCGGTAGCTTGTTGTTGAGCGTCTAAGTAACGTGAGGCATGAGCGACTTGATAGATAACGATTTGGATACGAATAGCCTAGTAAAATACGCGTTGTCTCGGCTCACGCTCTACGGCACTATGATTGGCATGCATCCATAGCGTTTCAACGATGAGAGCGCACTAGAGTACTCCCGTCATTGTAGCGTGCGTATATCTCTACCAGAAAGGTATCGACAGAATGCGTATCGACAGAATATCCATAAAGAACTATCGGAGGCTTGCGGACGTCGACCTTGACGTTCGAGAGCACCTTGTCTTGATCGGAGCTAATGACGTTGGTAAAACCTCATTTCTTCGTCTCATAGACCTCGTACTCGGCTCAACCGCGCACCTATATCAGCGAATCAGCATTGAGGACTTGCGTTCTGTTGAGGAGAAGCTCATCGCCGAGGTTCGATTCCGAGACTTCTCAGATGCCGAACGCGCGTTATTCTACAGAGAAATAGATATCGCATCGAAGGTACGTGAAACGGACATTCCCGAAGAGACGCTGCGTGTTCGCCTTGAAGTCGAGCAAGACCCTGATGATGATCAATCTGTGATAATTCGACGTTGGTGTCCGGGACGTGGTGAAGAGCGGAATCCTTCCCGCGAACAAATCAATGCTTTTGGATGGCGCTATCTTCCTGCGACACGGCAGGTTTCCGCATCGTCAATTGAAGGTCCAAATGGCGTGATTCAGGCTCTACTACAGGCGGTAGAACCTGAACTCGGTGCGGAAAAAAAAACTCGTTAGTCTCCTAGAATCGTTCAATAAAAAGTTAGAAGAAAACGCCTCCATCGTCAATCTTCGGCATGGTATGGCGGATCGACTATCGAGTTCTATGCCGCGTTCGATTAACGCTGACGATTTAGCTGTACGAACAAGCACGGAGCCTTCTGAATCAGTGCTTGAAGACGCGTCAGTCTACTTCAAGCACGATGGCACATACGCGTCAATTACCGAACAATCGGACGGAATTCGCCAACTCATTTCCATGACGCTGTTTGATCTCGCCGAAAATGCAGCCAATGTTGTTGCTATCGATGAACCTGAAATCCATCTTCATCCGCAAAGTCAGCGCACCGTTGCAAAACTCTTGTCGGGGAGCTTCAACCAAAAAATAATTGTCACCCATTCTCCCTATATCGTTCAGCGCTTCGACCCTACGCAGATCGTCGTTGTACGCCCAGACGGCTCGTGTAAACAGATTGATTCCTGCGAATCTCCGAATGCCGCGCTGCAAGCACATTGGTGGAACCCTAAGATGCTAGAAGCTTTGACGGCGCGTTATGTGATTGTGGTGGAAGGCGTTGCAGATCAAGTAGTTGTCGAAGCCGCAGCACATGCGAAAGGCATCCTCCTCGACAAAATTGGGGCTGTCATATTCGAGCTAGGTGGAGCAGAAAAGTTCCCTAACCTGCACAAATTTCTCGGCAGTAATGGATTTGAAGTTAAGGTTCTGGGCCTGGTTGACGAGAAAGAGAAAGGTAAGTGGCTTGGAGCCTTCGGGGGACGCCCGAAGAACGTGATCGACAAGTCCGTGTTCATTTCGACTAGTGATCTTGAAGATGAGTATTGTCAAGGCATTCCGGTCGACGTGATAGTCGATCGGCTTATCGCTAATCACGTTGCCAACGATGAGCAAGCCATCTTTGCTTCCTGCAAAGTCAACGATAAGGAATCGATCACCCCTGAGCATCTCGCTAAATATTGCCGCAATAATAAAGTGCCGGCCGCTTTGGCAATTACACGCAATCTGACACAAACGGAAACGGCATCTATATCTAGCATCCACAGGCTACTCACCGAACTCGAAAGGCTCAGCGAGCAATGAATCATGCTATCTCAGAATTTGGCGCAGCTTGCACGAGTTCGAAAACTAATTTACTTGTCGTTGCTCCACCAGGTTGCGGAAAAACGGAGTTGCTTGCGCGGCGAGCGGAGTATCTCATTAGCCGGCTGTCGTCGGGTCAAAAAATACTTGCTTTGACATTTTCTAATAAGGCTCGCGATAACCTCAAGGCTAGATTATCTAAGACTCTCAGTCGCGAAAGAATGTCTCGTTACATTGAGGTGCGTAACTTTCATGGGCACGCAGCGGAAATAGTCCGCTCGCACGGTGCAACGCTCGGCATATCTACCGACTATACTTTGCCAGACAAGCGCACTCAGGACAAAGCCATCGATGTTAGCCTCAATGGTTTACGGAATAAAGATGATCTCGATTTTAGGCGTGCCGTCACTGAAGCACTTCGTGACGCTAAACAGAAGTTGAGTGATGATGCTGCTGTCCTACAAGAATTAGAGCGTACAAACCGCTACGCTGCTCATGTGGAACAGTATCGGCAGTGCAATGACATTATGCTGTACGACGATCTGCTACGCCATGCCCAACGACTGCTTCATGTCGACGGTGTCGCTCATCTCTATAAATGCCACTATGGTGCAATTTTGGTCGACGAGTTTCAAGACTTGTCGCCGCAGCAACTAGATATAGCACTCCTTACATGCGCTACGAATCGAACGTTTGCTGGAGATCCACTACAAGGAATTTACAGTTGGACGGGAGCTCGTCCGGAGTTTGTGGAGCGTCGTTTGCGTGAGATTTGCGGAGATCCTCTCGGTCTCGGCGTGTCATATCGATCTTCACCACGTGTTCTTAGTTTACTTGGGCGGGTTTCTGGAAGTCTGGGTGGCGCGCAGTTGTTAGCGAACCAACCTGGACAGTGGCATGATGGTGGTTGCGTCGCGGGCGGCGCATTTTCTACAGCAGAAGCAGAAGCGGCGGCTATTCGAAGTGCCGCGACTAACATTATGACACGGTTCGCTACGGCTACAGTGGGGATAATATGCCGCAATGGTTGGCGCCGCAAGGAAATCGATAACGAGTTTTTAACGACGAATACACCCTGCACGCGATGGGATATTGAAATTGACAACCCATCTATCGTCGAGATTATTCGTAATTCTTTAGATCGCCTTGGCAGAACGGTGACTTGGGAGAGGCTGGCGCACGACCTGCTCGGTTCTACCTATGCCACTGATGTGGAAACTTCTGCCGAGATACGTGAGGCACTTACCCAGATACAAACACTCACTGGTAGTCATCACGAGAGGCTTGCTGACGTTGTGTCCCAGTTGCGTATCCGGAATAGCGACGAGGCGATACCTGCAGGTATTCATTTGCTCAATGCTCATGTCGGCAAAGGGCAGCAGTTTGACTGGGTATTCATTCCAGGATTAGAAGAGGGGAATATCCCAAGTTTTCATGCCAAAAGAGATGCTGCACTTCTCGAAGAGCATAGAGTTCTTCTAGTTATGATCTCACGTGCACGGACTGGCGTGGTCGTCAGTCGGGCTGCACAGCGACTTTCGAAGGCAGGAAACTATTACGGCTCTTCGTGTTTGAGGGTGTGGTAGGTGGGGCTTGTCGGCTGG
>ERZ773022.2246-NODE-2246-length-11839-cov-10.320265_pt1 | contig 11839 bp, 11 predicted proteins | sample MGYA00580839_ERZ773022 | MGnify/ENA primary metagenome ERZ773022 (study PRJEB29015, sample SAMEA2738020) | human oral metagenome | biome: human oral; feature: human-associated habitat; material: dental | place: China | collected 2044 ... | reverse complement strand
CTTAGAAAGCCCTGATTCGTGCAGATGCCCTTCGCCTAAACAGCCAAGGTTACTTATCATAAGACACCTGTTGACGAGCTTCATGCTTTCCTGCTGATATTTCGCACAAAATCCATTTTACCATGAATGGCTAGATTTGTAAAGGGGTTTTAAGCTTTATTTTCATTGCCAGAGAGGTTAAGAAGGAGGGTAAAGGTGCTTCCTAGGCCGTACTGGCTGCTGACTGTGATTTCCCCACCCAATTGATGGGCCAATTCACGCGCAATCGCAAGACCAAGACCATGACCACCTGTCTTCATGTTACGCGAAGTTTCTACACGATAAAGGCGTTTGAAAATATTCTCCAAATCCTCTGAGGTAATCCCCTGTCCCTCATCGGTCACACTGATTGAAAGCTGGTTCTTCTCCAGCTTAGCCACCACTTCCAACTTGGTTCCTGGTGCTGAGTATTTAAAAGCGTTATTGACCAGATTCACCAAGATGCGAGAAAGCTTGGCATAATCTCCTTCAATCCGAGCAGACTCTGGGATTACCTGCAAATGGACATCTCGTTCCTCCTGCTCAATCAAGAACTGAAATTCACTCATGCACTCAATCAAGAGCTGGTCCAGAAAAATACTGTCCTTGTTGGTCGTTTCCACCTGATTTCTAGCTGTATTTAGAGTCAAAAAATTCAACTCTTCAACCAGTTTATTGAGTCTTTCCGTCTGACGCCCGATGGTTGCTAGATAATGCTCCTGTTCTCCTTCCTTGATAACCCCATCCAAAATCCCTTCTACCGTCGCTTGAATCGAAGTGATGGGGGTCTTGATATCATGCGAAAGTTGAGCAATCATCAAGCCCTTTTCTCGTTCGCTTTCTTCCAAGGAATCAAAGGTCGCCTGCAAATCATGGGACATTTCATTGAAAGCTTGCCCTAATTGCTGAAATTCTACAGGTCCTTGAACCTCCAGATTTGAAGAAAAATCCTTGTCCGCTACCCGCTTGGCATGTTCCTTGAGTTTGCCCAATGAAGTAAAGACAGGCGACAGGAGAAAGAGACTAATCCCAGCACCGACAAGGCTGGCAACGATAGTCATTCCAAGCAAAAAGTAAATCTCGCTTTTCGCAATCAGCATTTTTTGAACAGCCCAAAAAACCACGATAATCGTTAGGAGTGTTGAAATGACATACCCCACTAAAATATAACTTTTTAATTTCATTAACTACCTCGCGCTTTCTCAATTTTGTAGCCCAAGCCCCAGACGGTTTTGATGGTGGGTGTTTCTGCACTAGCATGTTTAGCCAACTCCTGTCGAAGAGCATGAATATGAACATTCAAGGTATTGGTATCATCTACGTAGTCTTCTTGCCAGACCTTTTCATAGAGGTCTGTCTTAGAAAAAACTCGCTCTGGATTGCTGGCTAAAAGCCATAGAAGTTCAAAGGATTTGACTGTCAAATCGAGCGCCACATCTCCAACTTGGACCTCATGGCTACCGTGATTCATCCGTAAATCCCCGAGACTGACGACCTCTGTCTCACCTCCACGATGAAGGCGCCGCAAAATATTGTGGACACGCAAAACCAGCTCACGAGGGCTAAAGGGCTTGGCAATAAAGTCATCTGCCCCCAAGCTCAGGCCGTAAATCTTGTCCTGCTCGCTTGTCTTAGCCGTTATAAAGAGAAAAGGCTGATCCGGAGATTGATACTGAACTTCGCTAATCAAATCATAACCATCCATCCGAGGCATCATGATATCTGTAATAATCAAATCAATCGCTTTTCGCTTGAAGATTTCCAAGGCCTCTACTCCATCATGGGCCACCAAAACCTGATATCCTGCCTGAACCAGATAACGTTGATGAATATCTGTGATTTCTACCTCGTCGTCAACGAGTAAAATTGTCTTTCCCATCTGTCTCTCCTTTGAAAAAAACAGTGCTATACCACAATAGTATAACACTATTTTTATCTCTTTACGAACATTCTAAACGATATCTAGATTTTTCATATCCTAGATAGAAAGTCTGTAGCTAGACTAGTCATTTTCTTCTTTTTTAGCTTTCAAACCGAGGCCACCTAGAAGTCCGGCCAAAGCTAATCCAAAGAATCCAAGAGTAGCCATTGATGTTTGGGCTTCACCAGTATATGGAAGCATGTCTTTTTGGTCTTTCATTTGATCAGCCATCATTGGACTTGATACCTTGTTAGTAGATGCCATCTTGCCTTCATCAGGCATTTTACTTGAGGTTACCATAGGCTGGCTAGCATTCATGGTTTTGTCCTGCTCTTTGTTAGGCATCATCTTATCTTGGCTAACAGCTGGCATTTTAGATTTCATATCATTGAGGGACTTATACCCATTCAAGTTCACTGTCAATTCTTTAGACGCTACCAGATTGCTCAAATCGGCCTTGCCATCTTTCGCACCGTATACCTTGATGGTAGCTTTATAACTTTGCGTACCGTTTTGTTTCAAAAGGTCTAGAAGCTCTTTGTCAGATTTACCTTGAGTACCGGCCAAGTCTACTTCATAGAAGTAAAGGCCTTTGCCCAATTTTTCTACTGGTGGAAGAGCAGGATTTTTGGCTGAACCATTGTCTGACCATGGAGCCTTGTCGGAGGCTTTCAAGATAAGGCGAGTTAACATACCGTCACCGGCGAAAAATTCGTATGGAATAACTTGATTGACACCAGCTGTGAATGGACCTGGGAAGTTGGCTTTATCCAAGTAAGTAGCTGGAACATCTACTGTGTCTTTGGTATTGTCAGCCACGCCTTTTTGGACTTCAGCTGGAGTGGTTGCTGGTTGAGTTTCACTTGCTTCACGGTCTTGTCCAGCAACTGTAGCTGCAGGACTTTCCACAGGTTTAACCGCATCTTCTGTTTGTTTCTTAGATTCTGGTTTTGCTTGCGCTTCTTCTTTTGGTGCTACTACTGGCTCTTTAGCACCTGCATCTGCTTTTTCTGGAGAGCTTGTAGTATCCAAGCTTGCTTTAGGTGTTGAATCTGCCTGTTCTGAAGGAAGAGCTACATCAACTGCTTTCTTGAGAACCTCTACTGGTAAGTCGCTCTTTGCACTCACCGAAGTAGCATCTGGCCCAACTTGAGCAGGGCTTGGATTGACCACATCGGCACGTACAGAACTTGGTTGACCAACTAGGACAAAAAAGCCACTAGCCACAACAACTGAGGCAACACCGACACTAAGACGACGAATAGACCAACGAGTATATCTTTGATTTGGATTGAATTTCATAGGATTCTCCTTAGAGTTTTTCTTTTTTTGATGACTCTAGTATAATCTCCTAAAATTAAAAAGGATTAAGAAAAAGTTAAAATTTTTCTTAAATCCCTCTTATAAAATACTTATATTAATTTTTTTACGAATTTAATTCTGCCAAGTCATCTAGATACTGGTTGTTAATAACCGCCAAGATATAGGCATCGGCTTTCAAGAGATCATTGGGACCAAATTGGACGTCCAGCGGTGAATTTTCTTGTTCACGAAACCCTAGGACATTGAGGTTGTATTTGCCACGTAGATCTAGCTGGCTCAGGCTTTGACCTGCCCAAACACTCGGAATCTTCATCTCCACGATAGACACATTTTTATCCAGCTGAAAGACATCAACATTGTTATGAAAGAGAATGGTCTGCGCTAGAGACTGCCCCATTTCATACTCAGGTGAAATCACCGAGTCAGCACCGATTTTTTCTAGCACCTTCTTGGCTGTCTGGCTTTTGACCTTGGCAATAACCCTTGGTACCCCTAGACTCTTACAATGCATAACTGCAAGCACACTCGACTCTAGATTTTCCCCTGTTGCCACTACAACCGTATCACAGGTATCAATTCCTGCAGTTCTGAGGAGTTCCTCATCTGTAATATCGCCCACAACTCCACGCGCCAAAACAGGCTCAAATTGATTGATGCGCTCGGCGTGGTCGTCAATGGCAATGATATTCATATCTTGCTTGGCTAGGGCCGTCAGGACACTACTCCCGAAAATCCCCAAACCTAAAATTCCAATCGTACGATCTGACATAGTTCTTCCTTTCTTATCCAATACTAATATCTGCTTTCATATACTGAATCAAATCTTTCTTATCAGGCTGGTAATCCGCTAGACTGACCAGCAAGGTCAAGGGACCGATACGGCCAATAAACATGAGTACCATGACAATGCTGAGAGCTAACTTGCCCAGTTCTGGTGTCAGATTTGCCGTTACCCCAACTGTCGCAAGGGCCGAAATGGTCTCAAACATGAGGTAGATAAAGCGCGGTGTTCCTTCTGCTGTAATTCCCAGCAACACCAAACCCAACAAGAAGGTCATCAAAAAGATAATGAAGACACTAAAGGATTTTTGGACTGTTCGAGCCTCAATGGTTCTCTGCGCAACATTGGCATGAGGTAGGCCCAGCAATTCACTACGCGCAAAAACCAACAAGACAAAGAAAGTCGTAATCTTGAGCCCTCCAGCCGTTCCTCCAGGCGCTCCACCCAGAAACATCTGTAGGATATAGATAAACAAGGTCACAGGCCGAGCTTGAGTATAGTCAATAGAAGCAAAACCGGCCGTTCTCATGCTGACAGTTTGGAAAAAACTAACCAGCACTTTCTCTGGAACACTGAGATTGCCAATGGTTCCTGGATTGTGCCATTCCGTAAAGAGTGTGGCTACTGTCCCAAACAGCAAGATCCCTGCAGTCAAGAAGAGGACCAACTTGGTGTGGAAACGCAGACGGCGTTTTTTCTTCTTGTCAAACTGGGTTGCCAAGTCAAACCAGACCATAAAGCCAAGACCACCTGTGATAATCAAGCCAGCAATGACCAAATTGATCAAGGGATCCGTCTGAAAAGCCACTAAACTGCTACTGCCAAAATTATCAAAACCAGCATTACAAAAGGCTGAAATAGCTAAGAAGATAGAGGTAAAAATGCCTCGTCCCCAGCCAAACTCAGGAATAAAACGAAAACTAAGAAGAAAGGCACCCAAGCCCTCCACCAGAAAAGTCGTCAAAAAGATAGACCGCATAAAGGCCTTCAGCGACCGAGTCTCCCCGTAACTGAAGCTCTCCTGAATGGTTTCACGACTGCGAAGACTGAGCTTTTGCTTCCCCTGAATATAAAAGACCCCGATAAAAGTCATGAGCCCCAGACCACCAATCTGTATCAAGAGCATACAAATCAACTGCCCCCAGACATTATAGGTCGTAGCCACTGGTTGCGTAAAAAGGCCAGTCACACAGACCATGGACACCGTCGTAAAGAGATGGTCAAAATAAGTAGCCTGCGAACCACTCGCCTGAACAAAAGGCAAACTCAAAAGGAGAGAGCCTATAAAAATAACTCCAGCGAAACTTAAAAAGATACGACGAGCTGGCGAAAGTCCACCCAAGGCCCTTTCAATTTTTTTAACAAATAATTTGAATAACATACATCCATTGTACCATAAAAAGAAGGAGAGTAGCTATATCTGAGAAGTTATCTCAAGGCAGAGTTCCAATGCCTTCTCGAAAGCTTCTGAACCCCAGTCACGACTATCGTACTGGTCCAAGTCTGCTAAAGAATCAGCTGTGAACAACAATTCTCCCCAGAGAACCCCACGCAGTTGGGCTACTGCTGCAAGCGCAGAACACTCCATCTCTACAACAGCACAGCCTTCTTCCTTGCGATAAGCCACCTTTTCAGCCGTTTCTCGATAAAAACCGTCTGTCGTCCAGGTCGTGACTTCTTCATAGGGAATCCCTTTGGCTTCCAACACTCGCTCAATAGCAGCAATAGCCTCTGGCTGAATTTCCATATAACGAGAAGGTGCCACATAGTGATAACTGGCTCCTTCATCTCGCAGAGCACGAACAGGGACTAAAAAGGCATTTTCTTCTATATCAGCCAGCACACCACAGGTACCTGTAGAGATAATCTGCTCCACACCATATCCAATCAACCAATCCATAAACTGGGCCGCTGGGGCAGAGCCCACGGGCGCCTGGGCCAGACAAATCTCCTCGCCCTTGTAGTTGAGGACGTAGACTGGATAAGTCTTGGTGGCCGAAACGAACTCACCAATGCAGTCCGCACCTACTTCCTGAGCATAGCGATCAATCTCTTCCTCCAAAAACGCATAGATACACTTCTTTGGCAACTTTAAGTCCAATCCCTCATGTGTTGGCATAAGGACCGCCTGGGGATTGTCATCAAACTCCAAAATGGGAATCGCATGTTTCTGAATCATAGCCCACCTCCTCTAATTTTGTACTATTGTATCAAAAGCTGACGGAGTGTCAAGGAGTTGTCTTTAGCAAGCCAGAAAACTCCTCTTCCATACATTTAAGAAATCGTTGCACTGCTGGAGAGGTCGGTTTCTGTTTTGGCAAAGCAAGGCCAAGTGAGACAAACCGTGGTGGATTTAAAGGTAACTGTACTACATCTTCTTTCCAATCCTGTGCAATCATAGCCTGATTAAAACTCACTCCTAATCCTGCTTTTACTAACTGGTAGGTCGTAAAACCGTCTTTTGTTGTAAAACGTGTTTTTAAATTTAAACCTTCTTGCTCGATTAGTCTGTCCTGGTCTGTATCCTGACCAGGTAAAGTATGGATAAACTCCTCTGCCTCCAAATCCTTCATCTCGTATTGAACTTGTCTAGCCTTGGGATGATTTTTGGGTAGCCAAACAAGAAGTGGATCCCGATAAAGTTCCTCCCAACTATAATCCGTCTTGTCTTGAGGTTTTGCACATAAACAGATGTCGACAGATTTTTCTGCCAACCACTTAGCTATTTCCTTATTCCCACCCTCCAACAACTTAATCTGGATATTGGGATAGCTCTCTGAAAAAACTTTTAAAAGACGAGGCATCCACATAGAAGATACACTAAAGTAGCAGGCAATCGTGATGGAACCACGAACAACTCCTTTTATATCATCGCTCATCTCTTGCGCAATCTGACTGGATTCAACGATTTCCCTGAAATAAGGCAACATCAATTTCCCATTCTCGCTCAAGCGAACTCCTTTTTTACTGCGGATAAACAAGGAAAATTCTAATTCCTCTTCCAAACTCGAAATCATTCTCGTGATTCCTGACTGAGTATAGTTGAGTTGTTCTGCTGCAGCTGAAAAAGAACCTGTTTCACTGGCGATTAGAACTGCCTGGCACTTACTTGCGTCCATTTTTCACTCCTTTTCTTTTATCTATTCCATTTTATCATAGTTGATATGATTTTTTGACGTTTGTGTAATGAATATATTTCTTGTACAATGAATGTATCAATCAAGAAAGAGGTCTCTTATGACAAACAAAATCCTAAATTTTGCAAATGATTATCTTCAAGGAGCACATCCTGCGATTCTCAAACGAATCATGGAAACCAATGAAATGGAAATGAGCGGGTATGGGAACGATTCGATTAGTGCCAGTGCTGTTGAAAGCATCCGAAAAGCCTGCGCTTGTCCGCAGGCAGCTGTCCGTTTTCTTATCGGTGGAACCCAGACCAATCAAGTCATGATTGACAGCCTCCTCCAATCTTATCAAGGGGTGATTGCTGCAAAAACTGGCCATATCAGCGTTCATGAGGCTGGTGCTATCGAATTTGGAGGTCATAAAGTACTCGAACTAGAGGGAAGCGATGGAAAATTGACTGCCCAGCAAATTAAAGAAACCATTGAAGATTATTGGGCTGATAAAAATCATGAGCATATGGTCATGCCAGGAATGGTCTATCTCTCTCAACCAACTGAGCTCGGAACTCTTTATTCAAAAGCAGAATTAGAAGCTATTTCACAGGTTTGTAAGGAAAAGAATGTCAAACTCTTCGTAGATGGTGCTCGTCTTGCTTACGCACTTGCCTGTCCTGAAAATGATGTCAGTCTTGCTGATTTGGCTCGCTTATGCGATGCATTCTATATTGGCGGTACAAAATGTGGTGCTCTTCTCGGGGAAGCAGTCGTTATCCCAAATCCGCAACTTCTTCCTCACATGACCACCATTATCAAACAACACGGCGCCCTTCTAGCCAAAGGAAGACTTTTAGGCATCCAATTTGACGAATTGTTTAAAGATAAGCTCTATCAGACGATTGGCAAAGATGCGATTTCCTACGCCAACCAAATTCGTCTAGCTTGTAAAAATGCTAGTCTCCCCCTTTATTTTGAAAATCCAACCAATCAAGTCTTTTGTATTGTGAATGATGATCAGATGAAAAAACTGGCTCAAAACGTGATTTTCTCTTACTGGAAAAAATATGATGATAACCATACCGTCATCCGTTTTGCGACCGCCTGGTCTAGTCGAAAAGAAGATGTGGAAGCCTTGTGCAAAGTGATTGAGGAGTTATAAATAAATGCCAAATTCAACAACAAAAAAGACATGAATCTGAAATAAGCAGAACATGTCTTTTTTAGCTTGTTTGAAAGTCAAGTAAATAAATCTTAGTTCTTCTAGAACTCCCTTATTTCCACAAACCACCTAAAATCTGTTTTTCTAATAAGTCTAAGTCTTCCTCTTTTATTTCTCCATTATCGCTAACGATATAAAGCTGAGCGAAGTAAGCCAACAATGGACCAACACAAATACGAACCATTTGAGGAATCGTTAACTCTGGATTTACACGTGGATCTGCTAGCAATTCCTTATGAAGTACTCGAAGTTTATCTTGAATAGCATTCCAGATAAAAATCTGTTCATTTTTTAGTTTTTTATTTGAAAAACTCTCCTGCAGAATGATTTTCATCAAAGCACGATTTTTTTTGAGATAGCTCATACGATCGTGGACGAGATAACGAACCCTCTCTTCTGTCGTTTCAAAAGCTAAGAGTTCCTCAAAAAAACTACCGAAAATGCCTGGGACTACAGGATGTAAAATAGCCGTCAGTAGATCATCCTTCGTCTTAAAATACTTAAACAAAGTTGCCTGGCTTAGTCCAGCACGCTCAGCTATGTGAAGAGTTGAGGTCCCATGGTAACTCCTGGTTGATATGAGATCCACTGCTGCCTGCATGATTTTTTTCTTTCCTTGAGGGTAATTCGCTTCTTCTAAGTAATCTTCAAACGATTCAAAAACAGTCTTATCCATCTAATCTTCACACCTTTTTAGCATTATTTATGTTGATTTCTAAACTTTACGATAACGACGCAATCCAACAATATTGAGAATTGTTAAAATGATCAAGAAAATCATTAAAACACCAAGATTTGACAAAATATCACCAAGATTGTGCCCGTAAAGAATAATCTGGCTTATTGCATCACCAGAATAGGTTAATGGCAAAAATTTCCCCACAGTTAGAGCCCATTCTCCCATGGATGACAATGGAATAATTCCTGAGAAAAAAAGTTGGGGCATAATCACGAGAGGAATAAATTGCATCATTTGGAATTCTGATTTTGCTAGAGTAGACAAGAGAATTCCAAAAGCTAGTGCTACAAGAGCCAGTACCACATTAACTATTATAACATTTAAAATACTTCCTACAACTTCTACATCTAGTAGCCAAATTGCTGCTAAAACGACAACTGCCGTTTGAAAAATCGCAATAATACCGTAAGACAACATATAGCCATAGACGATTTCAGATCGTTTCACTGGTGTTGCTAACAAACGTTCTAGTGTTCCACTGGTGCGCTCTTTCAAAAGCGCCATACCTGAAATCAAAAAGACAAAGAAGAAAACTACAAAACCTATCAAAACCGGAATCATACTGGTAAAGAAGCTTGTATTTTCATCTCCATACTGGTAAGACTCCTTGATTTCTGGTGTTTTTGCGTCCGAGTCCAATTGTGGAAGAGCTTGTTTAACACGAGATACTAACTGATCGGTGCCTTCACTGGCGATACTCGTTCGTAACACTTGTCGTATCATAGATGTTTTGGAGGCGTCTGTGTTTGCGTAGTCGACCTGGTACTCACCGTTTTTATAAGAAATCACAGCATCGACTTTTTCATTTGCTAGCGCTTCTTTGGCTTGATCTAAGTCTTGATAAGTCTCGACGTCCACATGATCGAGCTCATCCATTTTCGTTACCAAACCAGTTGGTAGATCCTGTGTTGCTAACTTGACATTCACGGTTGTACTAGCTGAAAACATGAGGTTCATCAACCACATGATAAAAACAGGTGCTATAAACATCAGGGCTAGAGTTCGTTTGTCACGAAGTAATTCTTTGATGACTTTTTTTGCAATCGCTATTGTTCTCATTTTACTCACCTTCTGCTTTTAAAAATACTTCTTCAATACTTGAAACTTGATAACTTTCTTTTAAGTGTTGCGGTGTATCAAAAGCAATGATTTTTCCGCCTAATAATAAGCCGACCTTATCCGTCAACTCTGCTTCATCCATAACATGGGTAGTAACTAATATCCCAACCCCATTGTCTCTAAGCGCGATAGCCAGTGACAAACGCCGTTTCATTCCTCCAGAATAACCAGATACCGCCTTGTTTAAGTAGTCTGTCAGATCTACTACTTGAGCTATATAAGCAATTTCCGCCTTCAGGTCTTTTTTAGAAAGCCCCTTTAGCTGACCAAAAAATTCCAGATTTTCTTGGCCTGACAAGGTCTCGTATAAAGCATCTGATTGGGCCATATAGCCAATATCTCCTAAAATATAGCGATTGGGCATTGTGTGATTTAACACTAAAGCTACGCCTCCATCAGCCTTTTCCATTCCTAACGTAGTCTTAATCATAGTTGATTTACCAGCACCAGACGGACCAATTAATCCTATAATTTCTCCTGGCTGCAATTCAAAGCTGACATGATTCAGAACTATTTGATGGTCAAAAGATTTTACTAAATCTTGTAAATGTAGTAATGTTTTCATTTACTTCCTCCTAGGTGAGTGATTACTCACTTGATAAATATAAACCTATTATAGTGAGTGATTACTCACTTGTCAAGAAAAAATCTGAATTCTTTAAAAAATAAAGCACCAGACATTATTATCTGATGCTTATAATTGATAGCTATTACTTTTAGAGCTGTTTCTAAATCTCTTCGCGATACTCTGAAATGGTCTTTCCTGTCCACTTTTTAAAGGCCTATTCTTCCTCTACTTTTCTCAGCCAATCCAACCATCGTCATTGCTGTCACAACCCTGATGATTTTAGCAATGGAAATTCATTTTACTCATTTTTATATGAAACAGACTAAGAGATTTTCAAGACCTAATTGGGAGTTGTTTTAGCTACAATCCATCTCTCAAACACAAAAAATCTCCCTTCTCTTTCGAGAAAGGAGATTCTTTTTTATCCTTGTCCGCCAGGGGCTGGACCTCCGCCTTGAGGGCCTCCATTTGGTCCACCGCCACCAGGCATAGAGTTGACAATTTCCGTTTGTTTTTCACCATTGAGATAGATATCTCCACCTGTGTAGGTCGCAGTTCCATCAAAATCAAAACCTGTTTGACCAGTCATTTTAATGGTTCCGCCTGTGACCGTGATATTGCCGTTTGAGTCGATTGGGTCTGTGTCTCCTTGACCGACTTCTACTGTCAGGTTCCCACCGTTCATGGTGAAGAAGATTTCACTCTGTTGGGCGTTTTTATTAGCTGCGTTGACTCCATCATCTGTCGAATAGATGCTAATGTCCCCACCGTTGATAGTGATTGACTTACCTTCAAGTCCTTCTGTCGAATTCTTGACGGTGTAGGTACCACTATCGATAACCAAATCACCTGATGCGTGGATGCCATCATCTCCTGCTGTGACTGTTATGGTATTGTTAGCCAAATACATATTGCCGACAGTCATATCGTCATCATTGTCGACCTTGACCCCATCCTCTTTGGCGTCGATAGTCATGGTCGTACCAGTGATGTTGAGTTCATCATTGACATTAAAGGCATCGCCAA
>ERZ773022.2245-NODE-2245-length-11840-cov-6.491048_pt1 | contig 11840 bp, 10 predicted proteins | sample MGYA00580839_ERZ773022 | MGnify/ENA primary metagenome ERZ773022 (study PRJEB29015, sample SAMEA2738020) | human oral metagenome | biome: human oral; feature: human-associated habitat; material: dental | place: China | collected 2044 ... | reverse complement strand
ATAACCCAAGAAAGTCCATTTTCAATAGCCCTAACTCTTCGACCTCGCCCATCGGGAACTGCGTCGCCACCACGCCTTTTTGCGCCATTTCTAGCGGAATATAATTAACCAGCGTATCCGGCGCAATCACCACGCCGCAGGCATGGACGCCGTGACTGCGAATCGTTCCTTCTAGCTGAATCGCATAATCAAGAACTTTCTTAGCAGTCGGATTGTTTTCGTATTCATTTTTCAAATCAGCATCATCAACGATGCTCTTACTCAGAGGTATGTGGCGACCCTGCGCCGGCGGTGGCACCAATTTTGCAAGTCGATCGCTTTCGGCATATGGTACTTCTAGCACACGTGCTACATCGCGCACCGCCATACGCCCAAACATCTTACCGAACGTCGCGATATTACTAACGTGATCTTCTCCGTATTTATTTGCACAATATTGAATTACTTCATCGCGACGCGTATCCTGAATGTCAACATCAATATCAGGCATCGAGATACGGTCAGGGTTGAGGAAACGCTCAAATAGCAGTCCGTATTTCAGCGGATCAAGATCAGTAATATTAAGTGCATACGCCACAATTGAGCCCGCTGCGCTTCCTCGCCCTGGACCAAATACAATCCCCTGAGACTTGCCCCAGTTGATAAAGTCTTGCACGATTAAAAAATAGCCCTCATATCCCATGTTCGCCATAACACCGAGCTCCATTTCGACACGCTCGCGCACCTCAGGCGCAAGAATTGCCGCAATGTCGTCAACCGTCATTAACTCAACGTCTTTGACTGTCTTGTCGTTATAGCGACGCGCCAAACCTTGATACACGAGCTTGTGTAAATATGAATGTTCACTTTCGCCATCGGGTAGCGGATATTTCGGAATTAAAATCCGCCCTAATTCAATTTCAACATTACATCGATCAGCAATTGCCTTAGTGTTTGTAATTACCTCGGGAAACTCACCGCCCCAATGGTCAATGATGTCGCGCGGATCGGTTAAGTGCAGCTCGAAATCTTTCAAGCTCATGCGTTTTTCGTCGCTCAAATATGCACCGGTACCGACACAGAGTAGAATCTCGTGAGCATCCTGATAGGCATGTGTCAGATAGTGACCATCACAAGTCACCACCATATCAATACCCAGCTCGCGCGACAGTGCTATCAAGCCATTATTTATCTTCTCTTGGACGCTCCAGTGGGTGTTTGACTTCGGGTGGCCGTGATCCTGCAGCTCCAAATAATATCGGTCACCAAATACTGACCGGTACCATTGCACAATCTGCTTAGCCTTCGCATAATCATCATGCTTAAGCGCCGTGCTGACTTCGCTACTGGCGCAGCCGCTGAGGACAATCAGCCCTTCATTGAGCTCTTCTAGTAGCTCATGGTCAACCCGTGGTTTGTAGTACATACCCTCGAGGTTGGCCCGAGTCGATAGCTTCATCAGATTATGCAAGCCGGTATTGTTCATCGCCAGTACTGTCAGATGAAAACGCTGCTTGTCTTTAGCCGGATCGCGATCAAATCGGCTCCGAGCCGCCACGTACGTCTCAATGCCAAGGATTGGCTTAATACCAGCCCCCTTGGCTCGTTTATAAAAATCAAGGATGCCACTCATTGTCCCATGGTCAGTCACGGCAGCGGCCTCCATACCAAACTGCTTGACCGCATCGACGAGATCGTTTATCTTCGTCAGCCCGTCAAGCATCGAGTGATAAGTATGGTTGTGGAGGTGCACAAAATCAGACGGCTGTAGGGGAGCCGTATCACGAGATGAGGTTGCTGCTGTATTATCCGCTACCATATTGAAATTGCCAATCCACTCGCTAGATAGGTGTACTATCCTCCTTCATCTGTCTTTTTCAGTATATCATGTCAGCGGCGGCGCTGCATGGTGTCGATCAGCTGATTCAGAAAATCTGCCAGCGCCGGAAAGACGTCAGCAAACCGCCCCAGCAGCCACACCGATAAGGTCACCAAGAGTGTCACGCCAACGATACTGCCAATACCAAAAAAGAATCCGCGCCAAAAATTGAGCCAATAAACCTGCCGGCGTGAGCGGTGAAAATCATAAAACAACTCTTCTAGCAGAGCCTGGCGAGCCCCCTTTTCATTATCATGGGCGACCCGAGCCACCAAAGACTGCGCTCGCCGAGTGGCAGCTGGTTTCTTACCGGCAGGTAACTGATCAGTTTGCGTCATCTCTCTCAAGCCGCGTTAGTAAGTGCGCTCGTAGATCGTGGCCAAAGTTTGGATCGCGCAGGCCGAAATCAATGACTGTCTTGAGGTATTCCAGCTTATCACCGGTGTCATAGTAGCTGCCGTTAGTGATTTCTACACCATAAAAGCCGTAGCCATCATCAATCATACTCTGCATGATCGGCTGCACGGTAAATTCGCCACGGCCATCAAAGAGCTGCTTCGCCTGCTCGAGGTAGGAGAAGAACTCACCTGGCAGCAAATAACTACTGACGCTGGCGGCGCATTTGCCTTGCCTGGTTTTTCGACAATATTTGTCATCTTGATCACACCATCCTCTTGCTGCTCACCGGCGACCACACCGTAGCGATCAAACTCAACATCATCAACGATCCGCTTGCACGATAATACCGCACCATTAAATTTTTGTGAGGCAATAATCATCTGGCGAAAACGGCTTGGGCTCGCAGCGATGAAATCATCGGCAAAGGTGTAAATGACCGGCTCGTCACGATTGATCAGATGAGCTGCGCAGGTCAGCGGTGTGGCATTGCCATAAGGGCCCTTTTGCCGCACGTAGACAAAGTTTGCCATCTCCGACAGATTCTTGACTATATCAATCAGCGGCTGCTTTTTTGGCCCGCCGGCCCGCAAATTAGCAAGCAGGTCCTCGTTTGGTACGTCGAAATGATCCTCGATTGCCCGCTTGTTGGCGCTCCCGACGATGATGATATCTTTGATGCCGGCTTCGACCAACTCCTCAACCACATACTGAATAATCGGCTTATCGATCAGCGGCATCATCTCCTTGGGCATTGCCTTGGTTTGCGGCAAAAAGCGGGTGCCAAAGCCAGCGGCAGCAATAATCGCTTTGGTAGGTGTTTTCATCACAGTACTCTCCTTGTTCATCATGTGTGATTCATTATACCACGACGGCACCAAAAGGCTACCGCGCTACCCTCTATCGGTGAGGCAAAGAAGAGTTATACAAAAACCCCTCGACTGCCGCCGAGCCAACTACTTCAGATTTCCGCCTCACCAACCCAGACTGTTGTTGTTGCTCAGGCGAGAGTATGTGGCAATCAGTGAGCTGAGAAGGCTCTTTTCCTTTGGGTATACTGGCTGTCCATGTTGCGATAGGCAATCGAGCCGCCTTCTTTTGTGCCTCAAATTGCCTATGGAGGTCTCTCAGCATAGTTTGAAAGCGCAGTGGTAATGCGGAATCGGTCGTCTGGCCACTATTTGCACGTGCCAGAAAGTCATCGATAGCCATGAGCTGCATCCCTGCGCCTTGAGCCACCTCGGTCGCGTCGCGTTGATCTGTGGTATCTTCTGCAGGCCGGCAGCCAATCGCCAGAACCATCCGCCCTTCCATCTTGCGATAAGGGCCCCAGTCGATCTTACCGCCGTCGATCATCAATCCCGGCACCATAGCTGTTTCTTCGCGAAACTCACGCAGCGCTGCCTCATACCAGGTCTCTCCCTCCTCGACAGCACCACCCGGTGGATCATTCAAAAACCTCCCCACATTGGGCCGAAACTGCCGGACAGTCACCACTTGCCCACCAGTGGTGATTGCCAATATGGCAACTGCTCGCGTGCTTGTGCCGTCCTCGTGTGAGTCAATCATCAAGAAGCTGTGTTCTTTCCGATGATTGCCCGATGCATCTACCGATGAGAGCTGTTCATCTGTCACAGTCCTCTGAAATTTACCGTTTTCGCTCGATACTGTTGTGGCGACCACCCTCTCTCGCCTAAATCGGCGGTCGCTGTCTTGCCTGTCATGCGAGGGGTAACGTTCGAACTCGTAGTCAATAAGCGGTACTCTATACGTAATACCATCCATCACCACCACAGCTATATCGCAGCCAATATCTTGCTCATAGCGATGAAAAGTCAGTAAATGGTCTGGTGTGGGTATGGTCGCGCATTTCCCTGTCGTATCGACACTGGTCAAGCTATCACCTCCCACATACACCACTGACTCCGGAATATTCCCCATGATAAGTGTCTCTTGTGGATAGTGAGCATTGCCGGGTAATTCAATTCTATCTGGTTTGCCATGCAACATCTCACGTAGTTCTACTGCTGCAGCAGAAGAAAGAGGTGGTAACTTCATGTCAGTGTCAGTAGACGCAGGAAGAGAGTATACAGGTGCTTTTTCGGAATTCATACTACATATCCTTTAGTTTTTGCTGCAGTAATGTTTGGGCGATCGCCGGATTCGCCTGGCCCTTAGAGCGCTTCATCACTTGGCCTACCAGATAGCCAATAGCCTTGACTTTGCCGGCCTTGATGTCGGCGATTGATGCTGCAGAATTGGCATCAGCCAGCACTTCATCGACAATCGCCGCGATAGCTGCTTCATCAGATACCTGTAGCAAATGGCGCTGCTGAGCGAGTAGCCGGGGCTGTCGTGCCCCCTCTTGTAGCTCCTGAAATAGCTCCTTGGCGTTGGTGCTCGATATTTCAGCGTGTTCTGCCATCTGAGCCAGCTCGACCAAATCTTCCACCGAGGCGACTGCCGCAGATGGGTCGGCGTCATCGCCAAGTGCACTCGCAAACCAGTGTGCAACACGCTTGGCAATTGCATCACCCGCCGCCTCTTGGACAGCGTATAGTGTCTGAGCTTGTGTTTGATGACCCAGCAGCGAATTGACGACTGATTTATCAAGACCCAAGCGAGCCCAGTGCTGCCGATAGTCAGCGGGCAACATTGGTACTTCTGCCTGGACACGGGCAATTTCTTTGTCGGTCAAGACAATTGGCGGAATATCAGGATCTGGCATGTAGCGATAATCCTGAGCGTCCTCTTTCGAACGCTGCGAGGTAGTAACTTGTTTGTCATCGCTCCAGCCGCGGGTTTCCTGCACCACCGATTCACCACTTTCCAGCAAGTCAACTTGGCGCTTGAATTCGTAATCAGCGGCACGCTCGACGCTGCGGAATGAATTAAGATTCTTCACTTCCGCGCGCTTACCAAGCTCGGTCGCACCTTTTTTAGCTACCGAAATATTGACATCAAAGCGCATATTGCCATGATATAAATCACCGTGTGTCACGCCCGCATAGACCATCAATTTGTGCAGCTCCGAAGCGTACGCCTTAGCCTCCTCGGCAGAATGCATATCCGGCTCAGAAACGATTTCAATCAGCGGCGTACCAGCGCGGTTGAGGTCGACCAACGAGTAGCCGTCGTGGTGCGTCAATTTACCAGCGTCCTCTTCCATGTGTGCGTGATGAATTCGCACTCGTTTGAGCGAACCGTCTTCCAGCGGCGCGTCGACATACCCAGCCAAGATGATCGGCTGATACATCTGCGAGGTCTGATAGCCCTTTGGCAGGTCAGGATAAAAATAATGTTTGCGATCAAACCGGCTGACGCGAGCAATCGGCGCGTTTAGGGCTTTACCGGCACGCACCGCCAGCTCGACAGCGTGCTTGTTAAGCACCGGCAGCATGCCCGGCAGACCAAAGTCAATCTCGTGCGTTTTACTATTCGGCTCAGCATCGCGAGCGTCATTATCAGCCGGGCTAAACAGCTTGGTTTTGGTCGCCAGCTGGACGTGGCACTCGATGCCAATGGTCATTTCATATTCATCATATACACTCATCATAACGCTCCCAAATCTTTTAGTGCTTGCTCAAAGCTTGTCATGGCTCGCCGAAAACTTTGCGCGGTTAGTTTCACTTTAGTTTCGTGGGCAATTTGGTTGCGCAATTTGTGCGCCGCCCACAAACCATTTTCATCCGTCCAATCACCCTTGCGGGTTTTCAATCTGTCGCCCATTGTCGCGCCAGCCACGCCGCAGTCGCGCATAGCTTTGTCGAGTAGTTTATCAGCTTTGACGATTGCCATTTGCAGGCTGTCCGAGTTACCCGCCTTAGCACCGCGCTGAATTGCCCGCCAAACTTTTTGGTACATTTCTCTGTCAAGCTGTTTGTGTCCGCGCGATGTCAATTGGATAAAAACGATCAACAAACCGCCAATCAACAACGCCGCCACTACCAGCGCAATCAACAAGCCGTCCATCAAGCAGCCTCCACTTCCGCCGCCAACTTCAGTAAGTTGCCGTCTGACTGATAATCACCAATCAACTGCACACCAATCGGCAAACCTTCGTCACTAGTTCCAGCTGGCACGGAAATTGCTGGTAGTCCAGCCAGGCTGGCTGGTACGGTCATGATATCCGCCAAGTACATCTTGACCGGATCATTAGTATTTTCACCAAGCTTGAACGCTGGTGTTGGCGCCGTCGGCATCAACAACGCGTCGTACTCAGTGAACAACTTTTTGAACTCGTTGATTAGCAATGTACGTGCTTTTTGTGCCTGCATATAATAAGCGTCAAAAAAGCCGCTCGACAACACAAAGCTACCGATCATAATCCGCCTCTTGTTCTCTGTCATAAAACCTTCGCTGCGGCTACGACCGTACAATTCCACCAGCGTTTTTACTTCGGCCGCCCGGTGGCCATAACGCACGCCGTCATAGCGTGCCAGATTTGACGATAACTCTGCCGGCACAATGATATAATACATGGCCAGCGAATATTGCATCATGCTCAGATCTACTTCTTCAATTTCATAGCCCAACTGCTTTAGTTTTTCAACATAATCAAGCGTTTTCTGGCGAACTGCCACGTCTACGTCGTCAGTCATACACTGCTTAACCAAACCAATCTTTTTCTTGGCAAAGCCTGGCTGGTTCTGCCAAAAGTCCGGTAGCGTTGTCATATCCTTATCATCGCGGCCTGCCATAATTTCCATCACCAAATTGGCATCATCAGCGTTTGTCGCGAAACAACCAATGGTGTCTGTACTCGATGCCATGGCCACCACGCCGTAGCGGCTGACTGCGCCGTAGGTTGGCTTGACGCCGACCACGCCGTTAAAACTGGCTGGCTGGCGAATTGAGCCGCCAGTGTCTGTTCCCAGCGCAAACGGCACCACGTCAAGCGCCGTTACTACCGCCGAACCGCCCGACGAGCCACCGGCTACGCGGGTTTTATCTGTGGCATTTTTGGTCGGGCCAAAGGCTGAATTTTCCGTCGAACCACCGTGGGCAAAGGCATCCAAGTTCGCCTTGCCGATACAAATTGCACCTTCGGCCTCCAATTTTTCAACCGCTGTTGCCTGGAGCGGCGCCTCAAAATTCTCGAGCATTTTTGAAGCAGCAGTTGTCGGCGCCCCAAAGGCCAAGAAATTGTCTTTCACAACAAATGGCACGCCGGCTAGCCGCCCAGAAACTTCGCCCTTATCCACCAGCTCGGCCCGCTCCAACGCCCGTTCTTCCGTCAAGCTCAATAGTGCATGGTATTCCTCAATATCGCGCGCCCGCCGTAAAGCTTCCTTGACATTTTCGACTGCGCTTTTTCCGGCAAAATCACTAATCTGGCTCATCACAGCACCTGCGGCACTTTCACTTGATTATTCTGTTTTTTGGGTGCCAAGTTAAGCAGCGCTTCTCTGGAAACTCCTGGCTGAACCTCATCTTCGCGCCAGACATTTGCCAGCCCTGTAACCTGATAGGTTGGCTCCACGCCAGATGTGTCGAGCCCCCCTAGCTGCTTGATGTAGCCAATTATATTTTCCAAATCCTGGCGCAGTCCATCAACTTCATCATCGGCTAATGCCAGACTACTCAAACTCGCCAAGTGCTGAATATCACTGGTAGAAATAGTTGTCATGTAGATTATTATACCACTTTGGAAGCTAACTTAGTACTGAATAAAGCGAGGGTTATATAGCGAGACCATCTGCGGTAGTCCGTAATAACTTAAAGCACCTCCAGGCAGCGGTAGTCCGCCATACCGCCAGCCAACATTGACAGCCGTTTGAGCTGACGTTGCACCGCTAGACGCATCAGGATGATCAACTACGCTAATCCATGGTGCGCTACGATCAGCAACATACATTTTACCATCAGGTCCACGCAACACCTGGCCACCACCCTCTTCCGAAATATGATATGAGGTTACCCGACACGACCCCCCAGCTATACCAGCCCCTGGATGTTCTGCACAGTTAGTTTTACCGATAAACCTTTCGCTATTTTTTATAGTAGTATTATTACCACTACTCAGATCATACCGGAATAATCTTCCAGGATATATTGACGATGTGTATATATATCGGCTTGACGGTGAAAAATCTGCAGCATACCCCACTCCTCTGTTCTCAGTACCATTATTTACGCTCCAGTAATTCATCTGCCGCATATCGTTGTCGCCAGCACTAATATCAAAAACCTGAATAGAGCCGGCGCGCCGCTCCTGGGGACATTTGTCGCTCCCTCCCATCATAACAACCAATTTAGTATAGCTATCGTTAAAGTTTATACTACCAAAGCTAGTCGTCTTGAAAGCTATGGCGTCGCTCCCGCACATAACGGACCGACCATTTGCTGAGGTAAACTCCTTATAAGCAAACTGTATCGGCTTTGTGTTGCCGCTCATATTCGGATGTTGCCCGCTAATAATATTAGATCCGTTATTAAGCGTCCATATACCAAAAGCATATAACGCATTTGGCGCGTTCGGTCTGTACGTGTAAATAATCCCACCATTACCAACAGCATTCGGCCGGGCATTTAACGCCTCTGAAGCATATTCTTTCATACCACCAGGCGCAACAGCTGCATTTTTAAGAGTAATTACTCCATCAGGATACCCTGGTACCGCAAAATCTATCAGGCTCCAATACAAAGTCCCGTACTTTTTATTATCCTGGGCATTGACCGTATTACTAACTACGATAAACCTAGTTTCTTCTCTATTAATAGGAAACGATGCCACTGCTTGAGTTCCTGTTACTGAACCACACAGCCCCTGCCCAAGCGGACTGAACGGAAACGGCGTACCAGTAGGATAATCGCAATTTGAATTAAAATTGGCAGCGCCAGACCGCGTCGGCATAACATTGCCGTTTTTATCCCATATATTTAATCCATCGGACACAAACTTCAGATTACCGTCCCTGCCAGAGACAGTTGTTATACCCTCTGCCGATATTGGACGGCTTGGCGTCGCCAAAGAAGGGGATACAGTAGTCCCACCAGTACCAAAATCAACCTTGGCATTATTGCCAAAATACCACCATCGTTTACTAGCGCGGCTGCCAGAAGGATCTACTTCTTGACTTACCTGCTGGCGCGACACATACGAATAAGTTTTATATATTGAACCGTCTTTACGTCGCAAGTTAATCATACCAACAGACTCAGTGACTCTGGCCAAGCCGGATGATACATATTTCGCTTCAAAAGTTGTCGTGTAATTAGGGCCTTTCAATATATGATCAGGTGCTGCTACTACCCCCCCCCAGGCAATTGGTATTCGGACGGACAGTTTTTGTCGTATCAAAGTAATCCCTGCGAATACAGTGGGCCAACCTAGCAGCGCCAGCCTCAGCCGCTTCTCTGGCCAACTGGCTGTAATACTGCTCTTTTAGAGCATTAGAAGCGCTGGTAGATAATAAGAGCGCCGAAGACAACAAACCTAAAAGCACTAGACTGGCAATTAGCACTGTTAATAGCGGGCTTCCCTTTTTCGTCAAGGTAGCCTTCTACGATTTTAGGCGATCGGAAAGTTTCGCTATTTGTTGAGCGGTAAAGTAAACCCCTCAAAGCGCTTTTTATTAATCATACCGTCCACCCCTTTTCAGATCTAGTCGCTTACGTAACTTTCAAAGTTCTTCTGTAGCCGCAGCCTATTAGAGCTGCCAGAGTCTACACTGCTTCTTGAACTTGTCCCGCCATGCAGTTTTACAGCCATAGTGATAGCGCCAGCTAGCAGAACAACAGCTGAAGCCGCAACTAATACTAACGTCAAGGTCTTAGAGGTATTCTTACCTTGGACAATTTTATGGACGAAAAACGCCGAAGTTGACACAACCGCCAGCGCTAGTAAGTACGGTAAGAATTCGCCAAGATACAAACTCTTATAAATCTCACCAGCACCGCTAACGCCAATGAACAAAAGCGAGTTAACAAGGATGCTGGCCAACTTCGCAACCAGCCCAACAGCTGGCAGCAACAACGCGCCAAGACCACCATAAGTTATTAATTTATAAGCCGTACGATCAGTATAGCCCTCACGCTCCGGTACGGTCCTAGAAACTCGCGAAAACAACACAAACGATAAAACCGAAAATAGCAATGCTAACACAGCCGCCGCCACGATCCCTGTACCTGGCGTTACCATATCTGGAGATAGATGTCCACGCACAAATGAAGTGTTTACTGAAGAAGTGCCAGCCCAAAGGCCGAATACACTTACCATTGTGTCAATGAGCAAAAAAGCAGCTGCTACAGCCGAGCCCATCGCAAAAGCGTATTCAAATGTCAACAACTTTGACTTGCCCTTATTTGGATCAACATACGCTGCATATTGCGGATATGCCTGATAGCTTGCCGCTGGCATCGCAGGTGCAGCTGCTTCTGGCTGTGCGACATTATTTTCTGGCTGTGGTTGTTGTTTAGTTGCCATAATACCTCCTAATCTAATAATAATTCTATTCTACATGGTCTGGCGAATTTCTGCAATCAAATCGCGCAGTTCTGCGGCTTTTTCAAACTCCAAATTAGCGCTATGCAGTTCCATTTGACCAGTCAACTCCTTGATCAGCGTCGGATACTCGTCCTTTGGAATCTTCTTTAAGTCAAGTTTTGGCTTTTTGTCCGATTCTTTTTGCGGGATGATGGAGCGCAGGCCATCGTCAATCTTCTTCTGGATGGTTTGCGGTGTGATACCGTGCTCTTCGTTATATTGCTGCTGGATAGTGCGACGACGATTTGTCTCATCAATCGCTCGCCGCATACTGTCAGTCACGTTGTCACCATACATCAGCACCCGTCCATCGACATGCCGCGCTGCCCGGCCAATCGTCTGAATCAGTGCCTGCTCAGAGCGCAGGAAACCTTCTTTATCAGCGTCCATAATCGCCACCAAGCTAACTTCTGGCAGGTCTAACCCCTCGCGTAGCAGATTGATACCGACCAAAACATCGTACGTCCCCAGCCGCAGATCTTTGAGAATATCACCGCGCTCTAATGTATCAATTTCACTATGTAGATATGCTGTTTTCACACCATTGTCGGTCAGGTAGGCACTCAAATCCTCAGCCATACGCTTGGTCAAGGTGGTTACCAGTACGCGGTGACCGTTGGCAATGGTCTGGCGAATCTCCTCCATCAAATCATCAACCTGCCCCTCAGTCGGCCGCACCTCAATTGGTGGATCAAGCAGCCCGGTCGGCCGAATCAACTGCTCAGCCGGCTTCGGCGAATGAGCCAGTTCATAGTCGCCCGGCGTAGCCGACACGTAAATCGCCTGATGAATATGCTGATCAAACTCATCAAACCTCAGTGGGCGGTTATCTAGCGCACTCGGCAGACGAAACCCGTGTTCCACCAGCACTTCCTTGCGCGCCCGGTCGCCGTTATACATACCGCGCACTTGCGGCAAGGTCATATGCGACTCATCAACCAGCAGTAGCCAATCATCGGGGAAATAATCAATCAACGTCGCTGGCTGCTCACCCGGCTCGCGGTCCGTCAGATAGCGCGAATAATTCTCGATACCTTTGACAAAGCCGGTCTCTTTCAGCATCTCTAGGTCATACTTGGTGCGCTGAGCTAGGCGCTG